>JAABUL010002325.1_pt1 | contig 31889 bp, 30 predicted proteins | sample 5559151 | NCBI WGS metagenome assembly JAABUL01 (sample SAMN10711876, study PRJNA513368) | rock metagenome | isolation source: Antarctica rocks | place: Antarctica: Victoria Land, Pudding Butte sud
GGGCGAGCAGCCGGTGCTGGAGCCGGGCGACGCGTTCGAATACACGTCCGGCACGCCGCTCGACACGAGCTCCGGCTTCATGATGGGCACCTACCACATGGTCGCGACCGAAACGGGGGAGCCGCTCGACGTGGTGATCCCCGCGTTCAGCCTCGACAGCCCCGGTCAGCACACGCAGCTGCATTGACTTGCGGGCTTGCGGATGATGCCCCACTTGCAATGGGTCTTTGGGAGCTGCGCGTTGAACCAGATCGCCCCTGCCCTGCCGAGCACGCCGTCGCTCAGCGTCGGACGGCCGACGCAAGAGGAGGCTGAGGAAGCCGTACGTACTCTGTTGCGCCTGGCTGGCGAAGATCCGACTCGCGAAGGCCTGCGCGACACGCCGGCGCGCGTCGTGAAGTCGTATTCAGAGTTGTTCGCTGGTTACGACGTGGACCCGGTTGCCTTGCTCGAGCGCACGTTCGAGGAGGTCGAAGGCTACGACGAGATCGTATTGCTGCGCGATATCCGCATCGAGAGCCACTGCGAGCACCACATGGTGCCGATCATCGGCAAGTGTCACATCGGCTATCTGCCACGCAGCCGGGTCGTGGGGATCAGCAAGCTGGCCAGGGTGGCCGACGCGTATGCCAAGCGGCTGCAGATCCAGGAACGGCTGACGGTGCAGATCGCCGACACCATCGATCATGTGCTGCAGCCGCGCGGCGTCGCCGTGGTGATCGAGGCTGGGCATCAGTGCATGAGCACGCGCGGGGTGCACAAGACGGGTGTCAGCATGGTGACGAGCCGGATGACGGGGTGCTTCCGGGATGATCCGACGACACGGCGCGAATTACTGGCGATGATCGGCAGCCGGGCTCCGGGGTCGCAGGACAGCTAACGCTTCGGGCTGGCCTCGGGTCTACGGGGCCGGGCAAAGGTTTGGTCGAGCAGGCCTGCAAGGCGAATGCCTGCCTTGGTCAGCTGCGTGCGGCAGTCGCGCAAAGAGGCATCGATGTAGGCTGGGCTGAGGCGGTATCCGCCGCGGCGACCCGGCAGCGGCAGCCGGCCGTATGCATCGCGGACGGCGATCTGGTGCGATTCGAGCGCCCAGCGCGCAGCCGAGCCACCGGAATAGCGGGTGATCTCGGCCGGCGTGATGTGCTGGACAAGCTCTGCTGCAATCTCACGGGTCCCTGCCCCAGCGCACGGACGCATTCGGTATCCCAGTAGTGGTGCAGATTGCCGGCGCGCATGCCGTCCGCCGAGACCGGCTTGTCGTTCCCACCGCGATCGTCGTCATCGGCAGCGTGTAGCGGCTGATGGACGTCGCCAACGAAGTGCAGCAGGAATTTCAGGGCGGCGAGGCGTTCGTCGGGCGGGGTGTCGGCGCGGGCGAGTTCAGTGGCAAATTGGTCGATCTTATCGACGATGCAGGCCTGCGCCGGGCCGAGCGAGGCCAGGGCGGCGGGCGGCAATTTGGGATGGCCGAAACAGGCGGCGTCGAGCGACGGGGAATGCAGCTCGATATCGACGAAGTGCCATTGCCGCGTGCGGCTGCGGGCGCCATCGGCGTTGGCGCTGCGCAGATGATCGGCCCAGGTGGCCTCGGCGGCCATGTCGTGCTCGGTGAGCGGGTCATCGTCGGTGGCGAGCATGGCGTGGACCTGTCGGCGCGCGGCCGGTGTCATGAGGGCGTCGGCGATGGTGGCGATGATCTCGTGGCCTTCGTCGCCCCAGGCATGGGCCGGATGTGGGGCGAGGATCGGCCAGCAGAGAAGCAGGGCCGCTAGGGCGCGGCGCACGTCAGGATGCGGGTTGCGGGCTGGATTGCGGCCTGGGGCGGCTGAGCGCTTCCTTCACGTAGGGATTGGTCTGCCGCTCCATGCCGATGGTCGAGCCCGGGCCATGGCCGCAGAGGAAGGCGACGTTGTCGCCGAGCGGCATGAGCTTGTCGCGGATGGCGTCGAGCAGTGCGTCCGGGTCGCCATAGGGGAAGTCGATGCGGCCGACGGAGCCCTGGAAGAGCACGTCGCCGACCACGGCGATCGCGTTGGCGCGGTTGATGAAGACGACGTGGCCGGGCGTATGGCCGGGGCAGTGCAGGATGTCGAAGTGATGGCCGGCGAGCTCGAGGCTGTCGCCTTCGGCGAGGAACCGGTCGGAGCGAACATTGCGGGCGCCGGCGACGCCGAAGCGCTCGCCCTGGGTCTCCAACTGATCGAGCAGGAAGGAGTCGCGCGTGTCCGGGCCTTCGAGCGGGACGGCGAGCGCCTGGCGCAGCTCGTCGGCGCCACCGGCGTGATCGATATGCCCGTGGGTGAGCAGGATCCGTTCGACGGCCAGGCCGAGTTCGGAGACGGTCTCGAGGATGCGCGCGACGTCGCCGCCGGGTCGATCACCCAGGCGCGCTTGCTGGCGTCGTCCCAGAGCAGGGTGCAGTTCTGCTGCAACGGGGTGACCGGGACGATCGCCCCGCGCAGGCCGCTCACTTGATCGAGGAGAAGCTGGTCGGCTGCAGGATCTGGCTGACGATGTTGGCGACGATCTGGCCGTCCTGCTCGGTTTCGGCGCGCTTGACGAGCCATTCGGGATCGGTCTGGAAGGCGGTCCATTTGGTCTCGCGCTCGGCTAGGCTGTCCCAGGCGAGCATGTAGGTGAGTTCCTGGTTGGAGTCGCCGATGAGCGTGGTCCAGAATCCGGCCTGGCGGATGCCGTGGCGGGCCCAGATCCCCAGGGTCACGGTCTCGAATCGCTTGAGCAATGCGGGCAGACGGCCGGGCACACAGCGATAGATGCGCATTTCGTGTATCATGGGAGCTCCTACAGCCCGAGAAGAGTGGCGGGCGCGTTCGGAGACCGCAAGTGCAACCTCCGCAGGCTGCGACCCGTTTGGACCAGACATGAGCGATCCCAGCCCACGCCGCCGCCGCCGTTGGCCCTATGTCGTAGGTGCACTCTTGCTTGCGCTGGTTGCGGCCATCTTCGCTTTCCAGTGGGATTGGCTGATCCCGCTGATCGAGCCGCGAGCCAGTGCGGCGCTCGGCCGGCCGGTGAAGATCTCGCACCTACATGTCAAGCTCGGCCGGGTCACGCACATCGTGGCCGACGGGGTTACGATCGGTAATCCGGCCACCTGGCAGGGCGGTGGAGATTTCGCGGCGACCGAGCATCTGGCCGTCGATGTCGAGGTCAGTCCGTTGCTGCATGGCGGTCAGATCGTGCTGCCATTGATCGTGCTGGACCGGCCCAACGTCGATGCGCAGCAGCTGGCCGATCGCACTGCGAACTGGAACTTTGCGAGCGGTGGCTCCTCGGGCGGCGCCGGGCCGGAGATCGGCAAGCTGGTCATCAATGACGGGCGGGTGCACGTGCGTTCCGCCCCGTTGAATGCCGACTTCGAGGTGTCGATCGGGACGAAGAGCAACGCCGGGCAGGATCAGATCGTGGCCAGCGCGAAGGGCACTTACGCCAAGCAGCCGATCACGGCGGAGTTCACGGGCGGGGCGCTGCTGACGTTGAAGGACACTGCGGATCCCTACCCCGTCGATCTCCGGTTGACCAACGGGCCGACTTCGGCTTCGGCGGTGGGCACGATCAAGAACCCGCTCGCGTTCGCCGGGGTCGACGTAAAGCTCGAGATCGCTGGGCCGAACATGGCGCTGTTGCTGCCGCTGACCGGAATCGCCATCCCGGCGACGCCGCCTTACCGGGTGGCGGGAAAGCTCGACTATGCGGACGGGGTCGTGAAGTTCGACGGCCTAACCGGCAAGGTTGGGAGCAGCGATCTGGCGGGCTCGCTCGGCGTCGACACCAAAACGGCGCGGCCGGTGGTAACCGCGGCGCTGCAGTCCCGGAAGGTGGATCTGAAGGATCTGGGCGGCTTTATCGGCGCCGAACCAGGTGACGCCAGCAAGGGCACGAAGCGGGCGGAACGGACGGATGGCAAGGTGCTGCCGAACGATCCCATCAGTGTGCCGCGGCTGAACGCGGCGGACGTCCATCTCACCTACAAGGCGGGCCGGATCGAAGGACGGCGGCAGCCGCTTGACGATATGCAGGTCAATATGGACATCGTGGACGGCACGGTGACGCTGCATCCGCTCAGTTTTGGCATTGGCAAGGGTCGGATCGTGTCGCAGATCCACCTTGCGGAGCAGGCTAACGCGCTGGATGCCCGCGCCGACATCGATTTCCAGCGGGTGGACGTGAGCAAGCTGCTGAACGCGACTGGAGTGGCGCGGGGGGCCGGGATGATCGGCGGGCGGGCGGTCATCGAGGGCAACGGGCGGTCGCTGGCGGAGATCCTTGCGCGTGGGAATGGCGAGATCCGGCTTTACATGGGGGCCGGTGGTAATCTCAGCGCCTTACTTGTCGACCTGTCCGGACTTCAGTTCGGCAACGCAGTGCTGTCGGCGCTTGGCGTTCCGGATCGGGCGCAGATCGAGTGTCTGGTCACGGATTTCGTGCTGAAGAATGGCGAGGCGCAGTCGCGGTTAACTATGCTGGACACGAACGAGGCCCGGATCGGCATCACTGGTGGGGTGAGCCTCAAGACGGAGGCGTTGGCCCTGGTGCTGCGCACGCAATCCAAGCATTTCAGCATCGGCTCTCTGCCGACGCCGATCGATCTGGGCGGGACGATGGGCAAGCCGAGCATCAAGCCGGAGCTGGCCGAAGCGGGAGCGCGTGCGGCGGCAGCGGTCGGGTTGGGGATCGTGTTGACCCCACTAGCCGGGCTGCTGCCGACGATCCAGACGGGCACTGGTGAGGATGGCGCTTGCACGGGTTTGCTGAGGGAGATCAAGGCGCCGCCGCGCACCCAGGCGGACGCGCCCTCGCGGCGCCGGCGGCGGTAGACGCGTTAGGCGGCGGCGTCGAGTTCTGTCCGTCGCGACAGGGTGGAGCGCATGCAGGTGAGTGCGGAGACGACGATGTCGACGACGGTCGGGTCGATGCGGGCGGTCACCATGGCGATCAATTCGTCACGTAGCTGCGAGAGTTCTTCGAGCAAAGGCTGAGCGGCGGGTAGAAGGTGCAGGCGCCAGACCCGGCGGTCGGTTGGATCGGCGCGGCGCTCAAGCAGGTTGCGGGCCTCGAGGCGGTCGGCGAGACGAGCGACGGTGATCGGCTCGACCTCAAGCAACTCGGCGAGTTCTTTTTGCGAAAGGCCGGGCTGCCGATCGAGGCGGATGAGCATGACCCATTGCGCTCGCGTCATTCCATGGGTGCGGGCCCGCCGGTCAGCTTCGGTGCGGAGCATGCGCCCGACGTCATTGAGCAGAATTAGTATATCAGGCTCATGATCCATTTTAAAACGATAAGCGGCGCTACGATGGGCTGCAAGGGCTTGGTTGTGCCGCCGTGACGCTGCAAGGTGAGCGTTAGAACGCTCATCATCTCAAAGAAGCAGCAGGGGTCGGACATGCGGAACGCGGCGGAGGAGCGGTTGCAGACTTTGCACGAGGTGATCGCCGCCGCGCGGCTGAATCTCAATCAGAACTTGTGGGATTACGTGATCGGCGGCACGGCGACGGAGACGACCGTCAAGCGCAATCGCCTGGCGCTCGACAGGATCGGTTTCCGGCCGCGGGTGCTGGAGGACGTGTCCTCGATCGATCCCTCGGCGCAGTTCCTGGGCCATCGGATCCGGATGCCGGTTGCGCTCGCGCCGGTGGGCGGATTGGAGCAGTTAGGCGCAGGCGGGGGGATCACGGTGGCCACGGGTGCCGGGCTGGCAGGGGTGCCGTTCATTCTGAGTTCCGTGACGGAATCCGGTCTCGAGCGGACGGCGGCGGCGGCGGACGGATGCAAGGTGTTCCAGCTTTACGTCCGGGGCGACGGCGCCTTTGTCGACGATCACGCGCGGCGGGCGATCGATGCCGGATACGACGCGTTCTGCATCACTGTCGACAGCGCGATCTATAGCCGGCGGGAGCGCGACATCTCAAACCGGTTCGCCAAGCCTTGGCGTGCGCGGTCAGCCGGAATGGAGTTCCAGGCTGGCTTGAGTTGGGCGACGATCGAGCGGTTCAAGCGGACGCACACGGTCAAGCTGATCCTCAAGGGGATCGCCACTGCCGAAGACGCGGCACGGGCGTGCGAGCTGGGCGTGGAGGGGATCTACGTATCCAATCATGGTGGCCGGCAGCTCGATCATGGCGCGGGGATTGCCGAACTATTGCCCGAGGTGGTCGAAGCGGTCGGCAAGCGGGCGCTGGTAATCGCGGATGGCGGGATCAGCCGGGGCAGCGATGTCGTCAAGGCGATCGCGCTTGGAGCCGACCTGGTCGGGATCGGACGGCTGTATGTGTATGGATTGGCGGCCGGCGGGGCGGACGGGATCGTGCGCGTGCTAGAATTGCTGGAGGAAGAGATCGTCGAGTGCCTGGGTTTGCTGGGGCTGTCCAGCTTCGCCGGCCTGGACCGGCGCTACCTGCGGCCCGCCGAGGCCGTGACCGAGCCGCATGTGCATAGCGCGTTCCCGTTGCTGACGCTGCCGCAGGCCCGATATTGAGCGGCGCGGGCGCGACACGGGGCCGGCTCGCCGCCGGGTGCCGCTGGTGGTGAGCTCGATCTACACGAAGCGGCGTGACGGCGCGCCCGTGGAGCTGGTGTTTCCGCCTGAAGGGGCGCCGCTGGTGCCGTATTCGTCGGGCATCCCGAAGGGCGCGGCTCACCCGAATGCGGCGCGGCTTTATCTGGATTTCTGCCTCTCTCGCGAGGGACAGGCAGTTCACCATGGCGGAGCAAGGCAACTCGACCTCGCTGAAATCGCCGCCGCCGGGCATGCCGGGGTTCGACGCGACGTCCTCGCCGGTCTGGTTGCCGAAGCAGGATGACTTCGAGAGCCTGCGCGACAGTTGGGATCGCCGAGTGGAACAAGACCTACGGTTACAGACAGTAGCGATGTGGCGGAGCTGCGGGCGAGCACCTGCAAAAGACCTATGCGCCGGGGCTGCGACCCGCGGTCGACGACGTTTCGTTCGTCATCGCGGCGGGGGAGATCGTCGTGTTGCTGGGCCCGTCAGGCTGCGGCAAGACGACGACGCTGCGCTGCATCGCGGGCCTGGAGCATCCGACCGGCGGTCGGATCGGTGTGATGCGCGATGGGAAGTTGCTGCAACTGAGCGAGGCGACGACGCTCTACAACGACCCGGCGGATGCGTTCGTTGCGGCGTTCACCGGCTCGACCAACCAGATCGCCGGGCGTGCGGTCACGATCGACGGCGATCTGGTGCGGGTCGAGACCGGCTCGGGCGAGACGATTCTGGCGACACTGCACGGCCGTTTGTCGCCGGGTCGGGACGTGCAGGTGATGATCCGGCCCGAGAACGTTCAACTCGGCGCCGATGACGGTGCGGCCGGCACGATCGTGCGGGCGAGCTTCATGGGGATCCAGACGTTGTACGAGGTCGCGGCTTTCGGCGCGCGGATCGAGGCGGTCGAGACGGGAACGCATCCGCGCTATGCCCTAAACGACGCGGTGCGGGTCCGTCTGCCGGCACCTCACTGCATGGCGTATGCAGCCGACGCGGCGGCCCCCTTGCCAGTCGATTGAGCATGCGGGATCAAGCTTGCGAGCCTGACGTCCTTGCGCGCGCTGCCGACACTGCTGCCGACCCAGTACGAGACGACGCTGGTCGACATCGCTCCCAAGGTGCCGAGAAGAACATTTAGCACGGGCTCGGCGTTGGCAGGGAGCGTGCGGAGCAATGCGAGCGCCATGACGGTTCCAAACGTGAGCAGGACGATCACGCTGACGATGGCGGCACCCCACGCCATGGGAGAGCCGCTTTGGGCCAACTGAACCGCGGTTGCGCGGGCGTTGGCCACGTCGGCGAGTTGGGCGACGAGTTGGTCCTGCGCGGCGCGGGCGGCCTCAGTTGCGCGCTGGGAGGCAATGCTGGCCAGTTGCAGGCGCAGGTTGATCGCGACCTCCGGATTATTCAGCGCGGACAGCTGAGCATCGATCTGTGACGCCCCGGTGACGGTCTGGACGGCGGCCTGAACCGCCTTGACGGTCTCGGCCGAGCCGGGGCCGAACAGCCAGCGGCCGAGTTCGGGCGCCAGATCGAGTGCGACCCCGCCGGCGGCGCCGAGCGCGGTTCCGATGCCTGGCACGATGCTTCCCGCGGCGGCACCTTTGACCGCATCCTGGCCTACTTGCAACCAATCCATCAGGCAGTCTCCCCGGCCCGTAAAGCTTCGAATTGAATGTTGCAGACGCGTCGGCTCCAACCGAGCCCGAAGGTCCGCCACGTTGGCAGCGATGCCAGGAACAGGATGCGCTGGGCCTGGTAATCCGCGAGGATGGAGGCGCCGCGGCCATTGCAGCGCTGCGCGGCGGAGAGCGTCACCGGGCCAATCACGCCGTCGATATCGACACGCAGGACGCACTGCAGCCAACGTAGGGCCCGGTCTGGGCCACTGTTCACCGCGGCATCGAACACGAGCAGGGCAATGGCTGGCGGCAGTTCGTCGCCGCGCACATGATCCCAGTAGTCGCGGCGGTAGATCGTCTTGGCGTCGTCGAGCGTGAGGGCGAGGATGTTCATATTCGGGTAGGAGGCGGCCGAGATACCGTATTTGGTGCCCCGGCACTCGCCAGCGCCGCATTTTGCACCGGTCCAATTGCCGGGATCGGCCGAGTTGGCGGTGTAGCCCCCTTCCTCCCCAATCACGGCTCGGAACGCATTATCGAAGACGGTCATGTCGGCTCCTCCAATCCGGGTACGTCCATGGCGGGCCAGGTCGGCGGCTCCACCCCTTCGCGGGAGCAGAAGCCGACGACCATCGCTTGTGCGTTGAGCCCAGCGTGACGAAGATCGTGCGCACGCTGGTTCCACCAGCGCGCCAGGTCCCAGCCGCGATCGCGGTCCCGCTCGACATCGAGCAGGCGCCGCTGGACGCGCTCTAGCTCCGTTCGCAGCCGATCGAAGAGCTCGGCCTGATCGCGCGACAGCGCGAGACGCTGGGCTTCCAGGTCGCGCAAGACGGTTTGCTCGCGCGTGGCGACGTCGCCATGCAGCTTGTCGCCCCGCTCGATCCACCACCGCCACAGAACCCAGAGGGCGCTGGCCACGCTTGGGGCGGCGGCGGCGGCGACGACCCACCAGGGGCCGTTTGCGAGATCGGGCATTGAGCGGGCTTTCGGCACTAGAGCATTTTCCGATCGGGTGAAGCCACCCAATCGGAAGTCGTGCTCGCAGAGAGTAGCAGCAGTGTTTCCAAGACAGATCGCTTGGGAAATGCCCGACTGGAGCCGAGACGACGGCAGAGATCATAGTCCAGCATGGGCTCTCCGCCAGGCAAGATAGTACCCCATTGCAGCGATAATGGCGTACGTCCCGGACCAGACGCTGGCATCGGACATGATGAGGCAGCCGGCGAACAGGCCGTTGCCGGACGCGACGACGAGAACGCTGGTCAGGCAGATCACGGGATTGCTCGTGATGAACCCGACTACGCCGATGTTGGCGATGACGAGGAACAGAACGGCCCAGACGTGTTCTGGCGCGAAGGCCGCCATATAGGCAAACCCGTTGTTCGTCTTAAAGACATTACTGGCGAGATCGAAGTAAAGCCCGAGCCATCCCATGATCGCCGTCAATCCGAGGTGGATCGCGTTGCGGGTGTCATACATTGCTGGTCCTTCTCATGGGGGCACCGCTTGCTACCGCGCTGGATCGGGAGCGGCACGCGTGCTTCAGGCAGCCACCATGTCGTAGGGTGAGTAGGTGCTTGGCCCCATCGGGACAACGAAGGCCAACATCTGGTCTCGCATGGACTGGGTCGCCGCCGGGTTCCCGGCCTGCCGCGCCATCATCACCGCCGACAGATGGAAGGGCAGGTAATTGATCCAGTTCGGAATGTATGGGTAAGCCTGCGCCGTAGTGTAGTTGGCCGCGGATTGGGGACGCCAGGCGAGGTTGACGCCATTGGTGTCCGACGACCAGGTGAGCGGCGGTCCGGATGGAGTAGCTGCGATCGTAAACGTCGTAAGCGGCGGGGTCGGCGCGGCGTAGACGTTGCCCGAGGTTGCTTGCGGGTTCGTGACGTCCCGGATGTAGCCTACTTGGCCCTCGACCGCGCCGGCCGGGATCGTGCCCCTGCCGTTGCTCTGCGTCTCGGACGTGAACACCACCATGTCGCCGTTGGTGAATGGCGGTGGTGGTTGGTTGACCGCGTTCCAGTAAACCGACCCCATCGTGAAGACGCCGTTTGTGGCGGTGAGGTTCGGAGTGACTTGCACGAAGGGCTGTTGCTCGGCCGGAAGGAGCTTGTTGGTTGTGCTCCAGCTCGTGTTCTTGAGCCGGTCAACGGTCCGGTATTGATCGAATGCGTAGAACCGCCCGTTTGCAGCGTTTCGGCCGGTCCAGTTGAACGTGTGGTCCCCGAGGCGCTTCCAGCGAGGATCTTCCGTCATCAGGTAATTGGCATACGCGCAGGTACACTGGATCGCCGTCATCCACGGAATTGAGATGCTGTTCAGGCCGAGTTCAGAGGGCGGGTAGTACGCGCCGGCAAGAACGTAGTCGGCGGGCATGTTGTTAAGGCTGCCGGCAATGTAATCGCCGTTGTGCGCGAGCAAAGCTTGGAAGTAACCGAACGCGACGTGGTCTGCCGAGACGAGTCCGCATGCATGGCCTAGGATGAGTTGCGCCCAACCCATCGCGCGGATGTTGTCGGCCAGCCACTGTCCGCACAGTCCTGACCAGTAGCTGGTATCGGTCGATGGCGCTGTTGCGGCGGCCTGCTGCGGCTGACCGGTCAGCATGAGCTGGCGGAAGTTGTTGTAACCGTAGATCGATTGGTGAGCGAGGTTCGAGGCGAGATCGAGTTGTGCCTCTAGCAGCCACTCGTCGCCGGTTACGAGTGCCATGAAGTAGCAATAGGAGACAGCATGGCTGCTATCGCCGCTGGTATTCCAGGCGCCGGTGCCGCCGAGTGGGTAGGCGACGCCGTCCTGCGCTCCGCCTTGGCTCCGACCATCGTAGTAGGAGTCAACCGCGACCGGCATGCCCTGTGCGGTGAAGTCGGAGTAGCTGGCGGCTTTCGGCCGCATGATCAGTGCGATCGGCGTGTTGGCGGTGTCGGGCGCCGCGTCGCCGGGTCGCTGGCGCTGGCGGTTACTGCGGTAGTGATAGGGCACACCGAGACCGGCGAGCGCGTTGACTCGGGCGCGGGCAAGCGCCTGCGGGTCCAAGCGCTTGAAGAAGTCGGCGTCCATGGTCGGGATCACTCCTCGCCCGAGATACTCGCCCGTGCCGTCGATATTGGCGCGGTGCTCCATTGCGCCGCAGGGAACATAGGCTGGCGGTGCGACGGCTGCTGGGGGATTGGCCCCGTTGATCGGGGGGCAAAGGCCGGTCGAGATAAGGTAGGCCCGGTCGAAGCTGGTGAACAGAGTCGGCTGGGTCCCGGTGACCCACGGGGCCGCGCCCGCATTGTTGCCGGTCTGCACGGCGAGTAGCCACTGGCTCGCGTATGGATGCTGCACGCCAGTGTAGCTGACGATGGACGTCGCGCCGTCGAGCAGCGCCGCATCGTAATTTAGGCGGAATTTTCCAGAGACGCTCCACCAATCGAGCGCCATGACAGCACCAACCTGGATGCCGGCCGTCGAGCCATCGGTATTCTTCCAACGCGTGACATACCAGTTCACCTTGAGATGCGCATCGGCGACACCGCTGGCATTGTCGGTGGCCATCCCCCAGCCCTGCCAGACGTCCGCGATCGGCCCGGTCGTAAGCGTGGTCCACCGGGTCGGTGTTGCAGCGTGCGTGGCCAGTGAGGCTGTGAAGCTGCTGCTGCCGTGCGGCGCGGTGTTGGTGCCGTCGAACTGGGTGACGTTGGCGAAGCCGATCTTAATATCGTGGCCCGAAAGCGCGGTGACGAGGCTGCTGTCCCCGGCAACCGCCGTGCTCCCAGACGGCAACACGCCGGTTGCCGCGCGCATCGTATAGGAGCGGCTCTCGGAGGCGGCCCAGGCGGTGTCGCGCAGCAGCATCCGGGCCAGCTTCAGACTGCCGTCCGACCAGGTCCGCACGGCGTAGAATTGTGCTGAACCGGAACCCAGTTGCGGGATGCTGCCGGAGGGCACGTCACCTTTCTTGAACCACACCCCGCACTTGTGAAATCCCGGGGAGACGGAGGCGGCGAAATTCTGAATACTGAAAGCTTGCGATACGGTCGTGCCGGAGTTGCCTGCCGATCCACTGGCCGGATTGATGAGAAAGGGGCGGCCATTCAGCCGGCGGTTCAGAAGAATTGTCATTCATCACACCGTCTTAATCATGATGTCTTGCTTGGGCCGCATGTGCCAGCCCATGCCGATGCCGAAATCGGTCCTGTCGTCGCACAGCACGGTCGCTTCACCCGCCGGGACGCCGCCCGTGGACTGGCCGAAATCCGAGGCGAAATGGGCCGTCATCGTGCTCGGCATGACGTCCGTTGTGCCATCGCCGTAGGTGATCCCGCTGGCGCCGGCGAGCGTTACGTCGATCGTGCCGTCGGCACCGGGCGGCGGCGCGGTGGCGTTGATCGCAGCACCGGTGATCTTGATGGTTTTGCCCGGCGTGCCGGCTGCGCCCGCGTAGCCGCCTGACGGGTAGAGGGCGAACAGCGAGGCGATGTCGCCGGCGCTGGCCGGGTTGTAGGAGAAGGTCGAGTTGTTGAAAAGGATCTTTACGCCTTGCAGGGCCGTCCCGCCGTGCAGCTTGAATGGGAAGCGGATGACCCGGCTGCCGCTGGAGATCGTGGCGCTGGCAGAAAGCGTCGGCCCTCGGTTCTGCGTCTGGTTGCCGCCCATGGCTGCCGTTTCCGTCGCGAAGATCAGCCGGGCGCTGGAACGGACATACTGCATTCGCGCCGCCATAGTGGCGTGGTTGTTGGCGTATTCGTTCCAGTTATAGGTTTCCTTCGAGACCACCATCGGATTGACCGGCTCGATCTCGTTGAGGAAAATGCAAGTGTTGCGGGTGAAGCCTTCGGGGCGGGAGCCATCGCCGCCGAAGATGCCGGAAGCGGAGCACCAGCCGATGACGGCGCAGGCCGGATAGTTACGGGCGATCCAGTCCACGGCGGCCTTGTAGCGGATGCGGTTCTCGGCGAGGGACTCGGTCGGGTAGTTACTGTCGACGCCATCCCAGCTATTGGTCGCGCCCCAGAAATAGCGGAACTTGCCACCGCAGGCGTAGCTCATCGTGCCCTGAAAGCCGTAACTCAGCGAGCCGTCGTGGCCGACGAACTGATCGAGTCCGCCGCCGGTGGACGAGAGCATGCCTGCGATGCCGCAGACCACGCCGAGCTGCGCCTCGACGATGCGGCCGAGCTCCATCGAACCGGACGACGACGTGTTGCCGTAGTGGTATTGGTAGGGGTCGCCGGAAACGCCATCGTTGCGGAACCAGCCGGAGTCTGCCGGGTATCGGTAGTCGTAACTGCCGAAGGTGACGGCTTTGGCGTAGGTGGTGGAGACCGCCCCGCCCGACTGCGCGTAAGCCTGGCCGACGCCGCACTCGAACGAACGGCTGGCAACGCCGAATACAACGCCGACGCTGAACCGGTTGGCCAGACGAATCGGGTTGGTGAACGCAGCGTCGGTCGCGATCTCGGCAAAGTAGTGATAGGGACCGGCGGGCAGGAGCAGGGTGAGTCGGCCGGTGCCGCTGAGCGGCCCGTAAACCTGGACCGGGGCGGCATTGAGGTATGTGCCGGTGCCAAGCATGGTCGTGGCACCCGACGAGAGCGCGTCGACGAGCTTGATCCAAAGGCAGTTCGTGGCACCTCCGAGCGCGGTGATGTTGATCGGCACCTCGCCCCAGCCACGGGCCCATGAGAACGAAAACCCCGAAGGATTGCCGCTGACCGTGTCTCGCTGGTGCGCCGCCTGATCTCCAAACACGAGGTTTGCCGTGATCGTTTGCGCTGTGCCCGAACTCACGGCGAAGACATTGAGCGGCGACGGGTATGGGGCGTAGAGCGCCGCCGTATTGCTGCATCGGATTGCGTGCTCACCTGCGGCGGTCGGCTGATAGCGGATGGCGACGGGCGTCGTGCTTGCCGGCGAATAATTCGCCGTCGCGCCATCTGGAAAATTGCCAGTGCCTTTGCTGACCGCCAGCGTGATCGACCCGGCGCTGGGAGGCCAGGCGCCGTTTGGAGAGATTGACAGCGTCTGCGCCGTGCCGATCGTGGTCGCGCTAACAGGGAATAGCGCGTCGAACCGGTTCGCGGTGCCCGAAGCGGAGACAGCGGTGATTGCATAGGACTGCGCGCCGCTACTATTGAGCATGCCGGTAGCAGAGACATTAAAGCTGCCCAACGTTCCCGGCGCGCTCACAGGCGTGAAGTTGAAGACAACGGAAGCTTTGCCAGTGCCGATCAGCGATGCGTTGTCGAACGAGCCGGCCAGGCCGGTCACAGACGGCGTGATCACTTCACCCGACGGCCAAGCACCGCTGCTTGGAGTGACCAGTATCTGCACCGGCGCACTGGGAGCGCCTCCGGCTGTGGATAGCGCAACCGAAAACGACGTTGCCGACGCGGTCGAGGTCGAGCTTCCGACAAGATTGTCGGTTGTGCTGAGACCGTAGGCGTTGCTCGCCACGATCCGTAGGTCATAGGAGGTGCTGGGCGCGAGACCGACAAAGGTTCCGCCAGTACTGGTGAAAGACGCGCTGTTCTGCGTCCAGGTGCTGCTTCCGTGCGGTGACGTAAAGCCAGAATAGGCGATTAAAGCAGAACCGCTTGCGGCGGTGAAGGTAACAGGCAGGGTTGTTGAACTGGCCATGCCGACGTTCAGGTTCGTAACGGCGGTCGGCGCGAGCCCGCCTGATCCAATTACTCCCAGCGGTCGCCCGTTGGCCTGGCGGCGGCCGAGAACGACGATCATGACCGCACCCAGCGATTGCGAACACCTTGGAGAAGGGGACGTAGCTTTGCGGCGATTGCCGGGCCGATTGCTCCGAGATTAGCGATCCCAAGAGGATGCTGCCCGTCAACGCTGTCAGCAGTCGAGAACATTCCATTGGTGTCAATCTTGGTGACCCGCTGGCTACTAACCTGCGCTACGGCCGTGGCGATGTCAGCGGCCTTGCGCTGGCTGAACGGCACCATGCAAGCGACTTTTGTTACCGCCGGAGTTGCAGCGAGTAACCCGGTCAGAACCGCTTTGTAGTTCGCAATAAAGGTCGTGTCGCCCGTGCTGGTTCCATCGTTTTCACCATAGGCAACGACAATCAGGTCGGGCGCTGGCGTAAAGCTCCTCGGCTGGCCGGCCCAGAGTTGGTTGTAGCTGGCCGTCAAACCCGGCACTCCGAGAACACCGGCAGTGCCGATGCCAGTGCCGCCGAAGCCGATGACTGCCACTTCGGCCCCGAGGAGGTCTCGCTGGCGAAAGGCCCAACCGATCATCGCGTCAGAACCGTCGGTGTCTTGCGAACCGGCCCCGGCACTGCTGACGGTATGATAGCCTTCGGTGATACTGTCGCCGAAGAACCAGATCGATTGACCGATCGTGCTGGGAGCAGAAGTCGACTGCCCCGCCGCGAGCGCCAGACTGGTCAGAACGACAGCGGTATTTTGCGGAGACCAGCGCGATCCGCCCTGGTTAGCTCCGAAATTGAGGAACTCGGACGTGCTCTTTACCATCACCTCCAGGTAGTGGCGTGGCCACAAAGCCGTGCTACTCGGCATGGAAAGCGGCATAGTTGAAGCTAATGTTACTTGGTTCCACACTACTCCATCGACGCGGTAGTAGAGTTGCGGGAGCGGGGTGCTGTTCGACGACGTGTCGAACGTCAAGCTACATTGAGAACCCGTGAAGATGGTCCGAAAGTATGCCCCAGCATTGACCGTCTTAGCGGTCCCTGACCCCACGAGCCAAACGCCGGGAGAGTAGACAATCCCAGGGTCACTGGGTGCGATCGTCGTCGTAGACGTCGCCGCGATGTAGGTGATGGGAGCAGGGTTGGTCAGCGACCCGGCATTGGTCGTCGAGACCGTTTTGGCGCCGCCCGATGCGGCGGTGTAGGCGAACGTCGCAGACGGACTTGACCCTGCCGCAAGGGTGATCGACGGCGGAGAAAAGCTACCACCGCCGCCCGCATCGGAGGGCGTGATCGTGATCGCGGCGGACGTGGCTCCGTTCGCTGTGACGGTGAATATGGGTGAAGGCTGATTGACGGTCCCGCTCGACGGCCCCGTGAGAGAGTATGCCGTCGCGCTCTGAAGGGTGCTGTCATTGCCATTGCCATCCAACCGCCAGAGAGCCTGGAGGCCGGGCTCGGCACCCGTGTACGCCGAGGTCGGGACCGTGAACGCAATGGGATACTTGTCCAAGCTCCAAAGCGAGACGTCATCCAGTTCGCCGGTATTGAATTGAAATGTGGCCGCGGTTTCGTAACCACCATGAGACCGGACGACCAGATAACCGGTCGCATGCCCACTCCCGTCTCCGGCGGTGTCGTAGCGACCGGACGTGCTGCTGATGGATGCAGTCCCAATCAGCACCCCATCAAGCGTCAGGGTCAGCGTCGTCGTCGAGAGGGACAGAGTCGCGAAATGCCATGTCCCGGTGGAAGGCACGCCACTCGAGTTGACGCTGACGGCAGCTCCGCCGCCCGATTTCCCGCCGTACTCGCCGTGCAACGTGCCGTTGGCGTTAAAGCCCAGCCAGAAGAGCTGGGTCGCACCTGCCATGACCTGAACAGCGGTCGGAACGCTGTTGAGCTTGAACCACAATCCGATCGCCCAAGGCGTTCCGCTGGGAAGCCCGATCGGTGCGACGCCGTAGCCGCCGGAAAGGGCCGAGACCCCGAACTTCTGGCCAGTCGTATCAAATGATGCGCCCGTTAGGACAAGATTATTTGCCATCGGCTAGTAGTTCCCTGAATAGGTCGCACCGCCATCTATTGTTCTGACATAGAACTCATTGTATGAGCCGGCGGAAGTATCGACATTCGGCGCCATCCCGCCAGGCCACTTGATGGCTGGCGGTAGATTTGCACTGAAGCCGCCCGCACCGCCGCGGATCACGAGCGTGATGGTCTGCAATTCACCCGGCGTTCCGCCAGCGAGCGCAAGGCTACAGTTGGCCGTGAGGGTGACGTCGTAGGCTCGGTTTCCCGAGGCCGGGAAGGCCAAGGATTGACTTGATCCGCTGGCAGATGCGGTGATGACGGGCACCGGGCTCACACTGGTTCCCCCAGCAGCGTTGAGCGTCGTCCCTGTTAATGTAAGGCCCGAGCCGATGTTGATTGGTGTCGCGACGCCTCCGGTGCTGGACCCCGCATAGAGCTGGGTAGCAGACGCGGTGAAGTCTGACACACGGCAATGCTGGTTCCACGTCGTGCCGTTCCAGAACTCGAAACGGCCCAGCGTGGTGTTGAAGCCTAGTCCAAACTGGGTTCCGCCGAGCATGGGTCGTGCGCTCGCTGCCCAACTCTGCAGATTGCTTTGAACGAACGTGGCCACCTGACCAGCGCTATATTTTACGTCAGCCGAGGAGCTTGCCGAATACATGGCGAACTCATCGGCCGGCGCCAGGCTTGTTCCCGCAGCCAAAGCATGTGTGGCGATCGTCACGACCGAAAGCGTGCCGTCGCTCGTGGTCGTGAGAGTGCTTCCGTCTGGCTTCACCCCGCCGAGTTGGCTCGTGGACGCCACCGGGAGAGTGTAGGTCGAGCCAGCGCCTGTTCCGGGCAATGTTGCCTCAACAGCCGAGTTGGCGAGCGTCACCCAGCAAGAGGAGCCATTGGCCACACTTGTCGCCCCTAGACCGCTGATACCCGAAAGGACCAGCGCCGAGCCCGTATGGTTAATGACTTGGCAGCGAAAACCATCTGCGATCGTTCCGTCAACTGTCAGAGACCCAGCTGCAGAGCCGGCGACCACGACCGTCTTGTCGTTATCCGCTCCCGTCAAAGTGGCAACGGTGGCGTTGGAAGCCAGTGTGATCGTGCGGCTACCGGCCGGCGTCTTCCTAAACAGCATGGAGCGGGCGGACAGCGTGACGCGATAATCCGTCCCTGCGCGGTTCAGCGTGTCGATGTCCGAAAGCGCCGGGCCGCCGAGGGGTCCCGAGCTTATGTCGGTCAAGGAGGTAATTGCGAGGCCAGCGACGCTTAGGGTTCCGTCGGTCGCAACCTGAACGGTGTTTCCGTCCGACTTGACTCCGCCCAGCGTCGTTGTGGATGCCGTCGGCAGGGCATAGCTGTTGCCGGCGGTTGCGGACAGTGTCCCACCGGATAGGGCGAGTCCAGAGCCCAGGCTGATCGCGACAGGAGCACCAGGCGTTCCCGAACCGCCGAGAAGTTGACCCGAGGCCGCCGGGATCGCGCTCGTCTGCACCGCACCGATGATGCGGCTGTCGTTTGCGGCAGCAACCATCCCGGCCGCAGTGCCTACATTCAGAGTTGCGGCAACGCCAAGGCCGAGGTTCGCTCGCGCTGAAACAATGTTGCCTAGGTCGGAAAGATTGCCGGAGACAGCCAGTCGCGACGGATCGGACCCGTGCACATGGTCTGCGCGGGCGAACGAAGCCGAGACCCCAACCGACGCAGTTCCGTTGACGACGGGGGTAGCCGTCGCAGCTGCCGGAATGACTGGGACACCAGTCAGGTCGGAGAAGGACCCGCTCGAAGCAATAGTTGCAAGGCCAAGGTTGGTGCGCGCTGCCGCGCCAACGCCGACGACGCCACTGACGTCAGATAAGGTGAGCGTGACGGTGCCGCTGCGGCTGTTGAACGTGCCGACGCCAGACGTTCCAGTCGCACTGATGGTGCCATCTGAAGCGATGGTGACGCCAGCCCCCTGTTTGACACCACCGAGGACGGTTGCGCTCGCGGAAGGAAGCGTATACGCGGAAGTCGCAGACAGTGTCGTGCCGGCAAGCGCGAGGCCGGTGCCGAGCGTGATCGCGACAGCCGAACCCGCCGCGCTTGTCCCGCCCAGCAACTGTCCACTTGCCGCTGGAATGTCGACAGAGCGGACATACTGCACCCAACCGGAGGGAGTGTATGTCTCCCGTCGTGCCGTATCAGTCGCATAGCCCTCCATTCCGGCGACCGGGGCGGAAGGGCGAGCCGTCGTCGTCCAGCTCGGCAGGGTCAGCGATCCGGTGAACGCTGGATTGGTGATCGGTGCACGTGTGCTGTCGGTCGGGTGCCGATGATCGTCCCGGGTCGCGTTGACGGAGACACCGGCACTCGCAACCCCATCCATCGCCGGGCTGCTACTGCCGAGAGTGGCGGCCGCCGGCGCCGGTTGCGGCGCCCACGCAGTCCCACTCCACGTCAGCACCTGGCCGGCCGTCGCACCATTTTGAGACAGGCTTATGAGTCCGGCAGTCACATTGATCGGCGCCGCTCCGCTGTAAGTCGCGCCAGCCGAGACAGTCGTCGGCCCCCACGTCGTCCCGGTCCACCCCAGTATCTGACCGATCCCGGCTCCACCTTGAGCGATCGCAGCAGGATTGACACTGGCGATGGAGAGCGTTCCGTCGGTCGCGACGGACAAGCCGCTTCCCGGCTTGATCGCGCCGACTGACGAAAATGTCGCAGGGGTCGTCGGACCAGCTTGTCCTTGTGCCCCAACTGCCCCTTGCGCGGCAAGGAGCGACCACGCCGGCGACGCAAACGACCCCGTGCTGACGAGCGAAGTCGTGGCGACAAATGTTTGTCCGCCGTACGTGACCACGTCGTACGCTGCGTAGGCTGTGTTGGACTGCCAAGATCCACGGAAGTTGAAGCCTTGGCCAGACTGGCCCTGCGGTCCGGGGTCGCCCTTCGCGCCCTGAGGACCGACAGTGCCAGAGCCACCTGAGCCGCCGACGGCCGAGATAACGCCAGTGCTGTCGATCGCGACGCCCGGACCGGCAGAGAACAGCGAGCGCAACGCAGTGGCCGCCATTCGCTTCGGCATCGCGTTGCTGTTGACGATGACTTCGTCGCCGGCGACCAATATCGGCGAAACCGAGAATTGAAGATGGTCGTCGCCAGCCGCAACGACAGACCCCGATCGCATCGCCAAACCAAGGCCCAGACCAACTGCCTCAGGTCCCCCAAGACCGGACGAACTACGCCCGAGCAGCGTCCCCTGAGCCAAAGACACGGCCGGCTGCGTGTTGGCTAACAGGCCGCTCACTGAAACGCTGCGTGTCAGGCCATCCTGACTGATAGGCAAAAGGTCGCCGGCCGTCACGGCCGTTGCCACAGGCAACTGCTTGATCGTTGGCATCATCTACTCCAGTGGCTAAAGGCCGCAGGCTGCAACCAACGAGGTCACTGACTCTGCATGTAACAAGAAAGGTTCTAGGCGATCGGCGCCCAGCCTGATCCATTCAACCCCGACCGTTTCAACCAGAGTGTCGTTCCAATACCACCATCTAGGTTGCGATAATCGGACCCCGGCGGTGCGATGACGCGTCCCTCAGGTGAACCACGCCCGAGGCAACTTAAGAACCCGACTGGCTCCGCATCCGTGCACACCCTCAAGTATCGACCCGGCCCAGGATGCAATGACAGCTCACCGCCAAAGCTGGAAACAGATACGCTGCCATCCGATCGGGGGCTGACATAATCAGCCGAAACGCCGCTTGCGGCGCGCCAACGGCCAGACGTTCCAATCCAAACGACATCAGACCCGGCCGGAACAGTAAAGTCAGTCCCGATCCAATTGACTTGAAGCGGAATACTACCTTCACGCCCGAAGCGCATTGGCGCTTCTGACTGTAGACATAGTCTTTTTCCGTTGATAACGGGAAGGCCGACGGAAGCGATTGCGGTTGCCCCTTGACCGTCACCCGAAATCGAGACAGTGGCTGGAAAACCGCCGTAACCAGAGCCGCCCGAGGACAGCGCGGCACCGATGATGACACCATCCCGCAAGTAGACTGAGCCTTGGGCCCCTGCCCCGTTGCCCAGGATTGTAATCGTGGCGCGATTATAGCCACTTCCCCCGTTCACAATTCGGATGAACGTAATCTGATCTGATACAGCAGCCTGATAGTTACATATTATTCTCATTATTGTGGAAGAGGCTGGCAGAACGGTTGCTTCATCAAATATATCAGGAACGGTAATCGTTGTATTTGTCCCAACACTCGTCGTCGCTGCGATGGTGCTTGAGAGCCCATTCCACGAATTACTCCGGACGACTACGCTGTCGGTGTTAGCGAAAAGTGCTCGGGCTGGATCAGCTTGCACACTGGCAAAGAACGTATTGGCAATGACTGAGACGGCGCGTGGTCCGTTGATGAGATAGATGCCACCGCCATCCGAATCACGGATTGCAATTACGTTCCCATCTATAATAAGATCTTCGCATGGAAGACCAAAGTTTTCCCCATTGCCATCGGTCTCGACTTGCAAGGCAGTAATTGCGCGTAAGTTTTGGTAAAGACGATTGCAGGTGACCAGAACACGCTGTCCGCCACCTGCATTGATGCCGATATCGAAGGACTGGATTGTGTTGCCAGCTATATCACAGTCAACGCAGCCACCTGCGTCGATCCCATACTGACCGGCTCCACAAATGCTGTTGTTCGCAATCGTTGAGTGACTTGCGTTGACGAGGATCCCAGATGATCCCCTCACCTGACCAGAGAGGACAACTTGATTGTTGGAAACAGTCAGCCGGTCTCCGGCTGCAGCAATCCCATATGTGAGATTATCAAAGCAGGTGTTGTTGAGAACCGCAACATCGCAAGCATCGGGATTGGCTAGTCCCCAACGAGGTGGTTCTGAATTGGTCTCGTTGTAGTTCCCTACAGAAATCCCACGCTGATTCTGCCAAGCCCGACAGCCAATAATTGAGCTGTTCCGAACGCGCTGCTGGTAGCGTGTGTCATTGTAATCGAGGCAAATCCCATACGCACCATTCTGAGATGCAGAACAACCCTCAACAACGGCTCCGCATGCTGCCTGAATCCATAACCCATGAACCGAATTATTCTCGAACGTGCAATTGCGAACCGTGTGCCGGCTCCCAGAGCCGGTCAGTCCGTCTCGAGCCTGAATCGTCAGACCCGTGCCGAGACTCTGCCCCATTGCGTTCGTGAACGAGCAACCCTCGAAACGCGTCTCGGTGCAGGTTGAAGTAACGAGGACACCCCAACTTTCTGCTGCAATCTGGCCGGCGTCGAAGATGACGCCCACAGCCGTAAACTTCGCTCCACTCACGCTGATCCAAGCCCCGCCGGACTGTGACCGACGCCGCAACGTCGTCACGCCAGGAATCCCGATCAGGGTAGTCGAAGCCGAGATCGACCATTGGCCATCGACACGATACGTTTTGGCTCCAAGCCGGACGGGAGAGCCGCTGGACACGGCCCGCGTAAAAGCGAGGCTGTCATCGGTGATGCCGTCCCCGACAGCGCCAAAGGCCTCGACTGTGAGTTCGTCCCCAAGCCAGTCGCAAAGCTTCCTCGCCTTGCCGAGTGCCGCTCGAGCGATTTGATTGGATACATCGATCCCCGGGGTCGACAGCATTGTGCTGATCGGAATCGCGCGATCCTGTCCGCCTTGGCAAATAGGAATTATATCGCTCGGGACTGCCACGCTTGTCGCTGGTAACGCGGCAATACTGTACGGCGACGGGCTTGATAGGACGCCATCTGCCAGTCTCAGGCCACCGCCGATGGCGATCTTTTCTGGACTGCCTAAACCCGGACTCCCACGCCCCAGCAGACCCGGCGTGAGTGATAAGGCAGACTGTGTTCCAGCGAGGAGCTGGCCTCTAGTGACGCGGCGTGCGCTTCCACCTTGGCTGACGAACATCACGTCGTCATCAGACGCTACGACTGCAGGCTGCAACTGGTCAATCGTCGGCATCAAACGCCTCCAGTCCCGAGAACCAGCGCATTGCCATCGGCATCAACTAGCGATGTGCCATCCTCAAGGATAAGGATCGCACTACTTCCGCCGGTCGAGACATACGCAACGACAGGGAGTAAAATGGATCGAGTTATGGCGCGACCAGCTTCTGTGCTGATAGTGATTGTGACCGTGTAGACGGTATTGACGTGTCCTCCCTGAAGCCAAAGCACAGCTCGAGAGCCGTCTGCGGCTGCTGAAAGAAGTGATAGATCTGACGAGCCCGAAGGCGTGATTGTGACATCCAGTGTTGAAATCGCATCGCCGTCATTTCCGGAAAGAACTGGGCCGATGTCGAATTGGTAATCTAGCACATCGGCCGGGTCTTTGGCGGGCCACCTTAAGACGGCCGGTGGTCGCGCCGGAACCCCGCGAGGACCGGGAACGAACCCATCAATGACTTGGAGACGAGATGCACTCGGGCGCCAAACATGACTAGCCGTCGTCGCCATGAAGCGATCTCCTGCAATTGCAATTTTGACGATAGGAGTGTTAGGTCGGCGCTGCCGAATGAGAGAGGTCGTTTCTCTGCGACGCGCTCAAGCCGAAATGCGCTCTCAATACTGCACTATGATCATTCCAGCCGCGCCGAACCCACCGGCTGCGTTATTCCCGTAGCCTCCCCCGGCGCCAGAACCTGGAGCTTTACCGTCCGCCGGCGGACCGCCTCCGTTCGAGCCTCGTCCGCCGCCGCCAAAGATGCTGGCACCGCCGTTGCCTGCAGGGACTCCAGTGATCATCGGCCCATCCCCTCCCATCCCGCCCTGAACCAACAGGTCTCCCGACACTCCGGCGCCACCAGCGCCTCCGTGACTGTCAGGGTTCGCAGAGGCCCCGCCCTGACCGCCCTGCGCAGTCACTGAATCACCAAACTGCGATGTGCCGCCCACACCACCCGTCACATTTGGCGGGGAGGACGCGCCGCCGACCCCGATGACGATTGGAAAACTCTGGCCAGGCTGCACCGACAGGATCACCTCGGCAAATCCTCCCGCGCCCCCGCCACCACCGCCGAAGCTCGTTGTACCGCCGCCGCCGCCGCCGCCTGCGCCCACCACCTGCACCCGCACTCGTCGGACACCTTGCGGAACCTGCCAATTACGATTGGCTTTCATGACTTCCTGTCGGCTGAAGCCGGGTACCAGATCGGGCAAGTGGAAGGCCAGCAGGGGCGACGTTGGAAGGACGTGGATGTCGTCGGCCGTAACGCCGGCCTTGCCGACCCAGGTCGTCACGCCATAGAGCCCAACCCAACCCGGGTCAGGACTGGGCGGCGCGAACGTTCCTACAGGGAGTGGCGCGCTCACCTTGGCGGCAAGATTAAGGACCGTTCGGCGCCTCGTGTTTTGTGCAGTTCCGGAATTGCCCGGGCCGCTGAACGGGACTGTCGGGCTAGCTGCATTCCAATACTGTAACGTGAGAGGCTGGTCGTCTTTCTCCTGCAGGGAGGCCTGGATGAGCCAACATAAGACAGTCCCCTGATCTGGAGCTGTGCCGAGTTGGAGTGTAACTGAGCTCGCGTTGACGGCAGTCTTAACGATCGAGGTCGGATCTGCTGGCAATGAACCAAACCCAGCATCGTCAAGAGACATGGGCACGGAGAGCGTGCCGGGTCCGATAGAAACGGCGTACCCACTCGAATCGGGATTACATTGGAGTCCGTCTGCGACAGGCGAAGCTCCCAAAACCATCTTGGCGAGAGACCCAAATGCGAGCAACGTATTGCGTTGAATCGAAAGGAAGTCGGTATCGAGCGGGATTGAGCCAGGATAAACGATCTGTCGATCCATCAGGAGCCTCCTTGGACGCGATGGATCAGCGTTGGCGACCCAACCGCCAGTGTTCTTGTGCAATCGGCGGTGACAAAGCAGTCAACGCGATTGCTGCCGCTATCGGCAAGGTGCAGGATCTGCTCAGCCTGCGATCCGGAGCCAGGCCGCGCCGCCGACAGGCATCGCCGTTGCAATGTCGGTCCAAAGTCCGCTCGGAACCGCGTCGGCGCCAGGGTGAGCAACGATAAGACATTCAAACGGCATATTCAGCGAGCCCCAACCACCTGCACTGCCCCATGCCAAGCCCGACGGAACATTATAAGCCCCCGTGTCTGCAGGCCGAGCGGCCTCGAATATATCAATGCGAAAGCCGTTCGCCGCGGCGGCCTCATCCAAGGCGGTCCGGGTCACCCGCTGCCGCCGCATGGCTTTAAGCATCCGAGCACGGAAGGGGGCGTCGGTTTCAAGCAAGCGTCGGCTAAATGCCGCACCGAGAAAGTCTGCAGCAGCAAGGTCGAGGAATTGGTCTGAGGCGGTCCCGATCCGCGTCTGCCCACGGACATACTCTAGTAAGCTGTAGAGGGACGACCATGCAGCACTGATCCCGTCGAGTACACCATCTAGAACCGGCGCAACGTCGCTGAACCAATGAGCCGGTAACGTAAGACGAAGACGCTTTGTAAAATCGCTCAGGTCGCCGATCACGATGTCACCAGGATCGTTGACGGGCGGATCAGTCCAAACATGGGCGGTATCAGGTCGGTGGCGCTGCCATTGATCGCAACATCAGACACGCGAGTGACTTGCCGGTCAGCATCATGAGCAACTTGGTAGATCTTCGAAATGACGAGCGGCGCGCCGATAGGGAGCGCCGCCACATAGGCCACAACTGCCCCCCGAGTTGCGACGAGTGCTGACGCGGTGCCGCTGACGCGCAGGCTGACATTCGCCGGAACTACAAGGGGAGCACGGATTCCATACGTTCCACCAACTGGACGTACTTGCTCAACCGCCGTAGCAATCTCCGCCATCAAAGCCGCAGACGGCGCTCCGGTCCCGTCATCCACCGTGATCGTGAAGTGGCCTGGCCGGATGGCACCGGCGGCATCCACGCGCTCAGCGACGGTGAACGACAGTCCTTGTCTCACCGATGAGATCGCAAAACCAATGGCTTGTGCAGTCGCGCGCGTGCGACTGTCGAGGAATCCAGTAAAACGCAACCGCAAAGCCTGGTCGCTCTCGGCATCTAGGCCTCCGTATAACGGCGCGTCATTCGTAACTAGGTCGATCCCCGGAATCGCGCTCGACAACTGATTGATAGCACCAGCCCGTACGTTTCCAGCTGCACCAGAGTGCTGAGCCACGATAGGAGCGCTTACTCCCACAGCGCTTGCGCTGAGTTGGTAACCGTTTCCGGTCCAAGCCGAATTGGAGGGGTCAGCCGACACGACAAACAACTGATCAGTCGGTCCAGTCCCAGTTCGCACGAGGGCACCAACCGGTATCACGGTCGCGAGCCCGGCGGATACCCGACTAAATATGACCTGCCCCGAAGCAGGCGAGGCAGGAAGTCTCGCCATCGCGAAGTCAGCAACCCAGCTGTCCAGATCCGCACCCGCGCTGGTCGACGCTCGGGTCGTCGCCAGTACCTGGACAATCAACCATTGCAGCCAGAGTGCGACAGACGCGTTTGCTTCGAGAATAGCGCGCAGAACGCTTCCGACTGTTACGTCGACCAATTCACGACAGGAAGCAGTGGCCGCAGCTGCCTGCGTCCGCACCAAGGTCGCGAAATCCTGCAGTTGGAGTTGCATCGCTCTCAGCCTGGCACGTTGAAAGCAAGCGCAGCCGACTCTGAAGTCACCGCGTCCGCATAGCGCACCTGGACATAGAGCTCGCCTCCCGGGTCTGGCCGCACTTCAACGATCGGTTCAGGTACTTGCCCCACCGCAACTTCGATCTGCATCTGCAGTCGAATTAATGATTCAATGCTTGCAGCATTGACCGGGCGCCCGACAAACTGCCCCAAACCCGCGCCATAATCTGGATTCCAGATATAATCGCGCGGATTCGTCATCAAACGGCGGAGCACTCGTTCGGTCCCCAGCGCCGGCCCAACAGAGGTCGCCAGATCGCCTGTCGGCGAGATCGACAGATCACCTGACCAAGTCATTTTGATATCAGGCATGAAGTCTCCTAGTCCTGGGGAGTGGGCAGTGAAGTCGTCCCGCCTTGTGGATCACTGTGGGTGTGCTGGTTGTAATGACTGCGAAGTTGATCCAAGGAACCGTGCCGATCGTAGACTTCCCCATCCACGTGGAGATCTCCCCGGATCGAGATTGTGCCGTCATTGCGTAACCGTAAAAAGCTTCCACTCTTATGAGTGATCCACAATTCCCCGACTGGAGTATTCGGCACGACGGACGTCTCACTCCACGCTCGCCCCACAACGACGCCATGTTCAGCGTCGCCCTCTTGCGGCAGGACGAACACTTGATCGCCCACACCCGGCGGTGCCGAAAGCCCCCACCCATTCCCAACCCACGGGCTCAACAACGGCAGCCACCCAGTCAAAATGCCTTCAGGTTGCAGCTGAACACGCACGGTGCCGTTCGCAGGATCAACAGATGTCACCTTGCCGAACCTAGGCTGACCCGCACTGGCGTCTTGCGACCCGCTGAAACCTTTCATCGCATTAATAAGCCGATCCATCACGACACTCCTTGAAGAGTGAGATGCTGCGTAAACCCACGCTGCAGGTCGACGTGCCGCGTGATCTGAGTGACGGAATAGGCGCGGTCCCACATCGATCCAGTCCCTGCAATGTTGACCCGGCTGCGAGAGCCCAGCGCAAGCTCGCCCGGCATCGTAAGCTCGGCAGTCCACTCGTGGCGCTTCAAGTCTGCAGCAATCCGCTCAGCAAGCCGCTGAGCCTCATCCGCGGTCAAATTCGGTCGGGTGATGGTTCGCTTCTCAAGAGGCCCACCACCCGCAATGCGAGCAGTCCCGACTACCGTCGCTGCAGTCTTCGAACCCCAACTCTTGACCGTCACTTCGACAGCACGAGCAAGATTGACGCAATGCTGCAGTCGAACACTGATGCAATCTTCGATCCTGAGTGCCATGCTCACCGCCGCTATTGGTAGGCCGAATCGAAGAGCATCACCGATCATATAAATATCGAAACCCTCATTCGTCGCCAGGAACGCGAGAAGATCCCATTCCGTCGTTGCTTTAGAGAACTGCCCCAATGTGATCCGATCGTGCTCGGACTGGTAATATCGTCCAACCGGCGTCGATGTACTATCGATGACCGCTCCCAAGCCGTGCCGGTCTGCAAGTAATTGAGCAATCTCGCTGGAGGTGCGGTTCGCAAACGACTCCCCAGCCTGTGAGTCGACGAGAATGCTCGATAGGTCACGCCCTTCGATGCTGATCAGCCCTTTGACAGGATCGAGCATGACGGAGTCCGCCTTGCCGACAATCATGGACTGCCAAATGCCTGCTAAGCCGATTCTTACTTCGACTCTTTGATCTGGGTTTATTGCAACGATCTGAGGATCTGTACTTGAAGCAACTTCGACACGGAAGCGGTCTGCGGAAAAGTGATTGTTGCTTTGCACTTCTGCGCTGATGGCGCCAACAACGAGGCTGCCGCCAACGCTGACCTGGAGACGCGGTGTCCGAATGCTACTTGGCAATCCCTCCTCCAGCAGTCTTGTCGATCAAGGGTATCTCTAGCGATAGCACCCCGTTGAGAACTGGGTCGGTCAACCCGTTCAGCTCGGCTATCCTGTTCCACTGTGTGGCATCGCCAAGTTGTTGCAGGGCAATGCGGAAAAGATCGCCGCCCGCAACCGTCACCACCGTCATCGGAGCGCCCCTAAGTAGGCCTGCATCGTCACGTACTGCGCCAAAGCGCCGGCAGCGGAGACGACCGGTCCCAAGTCACTCCCGCCTAATCTAATACCTGCCGACGCTATCGCCTGTTGCAAGGCGACGCCGCTCAGGACAGGAACCGTCAGCGCCGGAGCGATGGCTGTCTCGAGCCAGTCCGTAACGAGCGCGCCTGGCCAGGGAACGACGCACAGTTCGATCCTGTACGGAATCCACCGACTATTCGTGGCCTCGGCGAGGAAGTCCTGGATGATGACAGTGTAGCGCCAAGCGTCCCACGCGAGCAAAAGTGGCGCGCCAAGCCGCCTCAGCCGCTCTAGAGTCCGAACACGGCCTCCTGCGTCCGGTCCGGAGAACACGCCCGACCACCGAATTGGCGCCTCGTCCGGCCCCATCGCGTCAACGATCCGTCCGCCACCCGGCATCGTGTGCACCACAAGTTTTTGTCGGCCGCCAAAACTGATCCGCTCTGGAACTTCGAAGCCATCGAACGCCACTGGACCGAGAATGATGGCGGTAGACATCAAACTGCCCCCGATGCCGTCCAAGCAGGCGATTGCCGCGGATCGAAAAAGCTTGTCCCGCTCGGAGGTCGTGACGCATCACGCGCCATCTGCTCAGACAACCAGTGTCCGACTAACCGCCCGTCGAGCATGACAACGCCTCCGCTCCCTTCTGTCTGATCACGAGACGTCGGTTGCGGCGCGATCGCCCGGTCCTGCTGCATGCTCTGTCTCTGAACAGCGGGACGGATATCGTTCCTGAACCATGGCGCGGCGGCCGAATGCGGCTCAGTCGCGGGCGAAGGTTGCAGTCCCAGGCGGTCTGCTGTCCCGCTGATGTTTTGCTCAGTCACTCGCTGCAAGGAGGGAAATGCCGTCCCTATCGACGCGATCAGCGACCCGTTGGGCTTTGGAGCATCGCTGAGAACCGGCGCTGCCGCTGCGGGCGATTGGACCGGATCCGCTCGAAGAGCATCGATGCGTCGCTGCGGTTGGACTGCCGATCGGACCGGGCTCATGGCCGTCTTAGCGGTCGCCGCCGTCGGACCAGGCTCTTGCGCTGCGCTGAAGTGCTGGTTGATCACAAGAGATGGAACATCCGAAACGTTTGCCCGGTGGGGAGCTGAAACGGGTGCAGCGCTGCTTTCCGAACTCGAAGGAGTTTCCACGGCGGGTGCAACACTGGTCTGAGCAGCCACCGTCCGCTCCGACGGAGCGGACGGCCCTGCCGCCGCAGTTGACCTCGGCTCCTCGACGACTGGCCGCTCCGTTGCCTTGGCTGGAACCTGCTCGGCTTGCGCCGGTGCGGCTGCCAAGTCCTCCGACGGCGCAGGTCTGCTCACCACACGCGCAATGCCAGCAACCGCTTTACTGGACGCCTGAGCCTCTCTGATCAGTTGAACGAGACCCGCACTGGTCGCAGCAATCGCCCGGTCGACGTCGGCAAGCTCTCGGTGGATGATAGCCAAACCGGCGCTGACGTCATCCTGAAGAGCAAGTCGAATTCCGACCTCATACGCGTCGACCATGTCTTGTCCTCGCGATCTCGCCTGGCTTAAACGTGTGACAATCCGACCTAGAACATTTTCCGATCAGTTGGAATCACCTGATCGGAAGTAATGCTCTTCTTATCAATGAATTAGAGCACTACTCCCGAGCCAACCGGCTCGAGAGGTGCTCTAGGCGATCGGCTCTTCAGGGAACTATTGCGCTTTCGGCTTGGCATTATTGCCACTCGCCCCGAGCATAGTCCCAGACGAGCCCATTCAGTTCGCCGATCGTGACGACCCATACACGACGGTCGAATTGGCCAAGGCTGAATGCGACGTCGAACGGAACTCCGTTCTTCACGAGAAAGAGTGAATCTCGTAAATCAGCTTGGTGCGTGAAAGCTTTCAGCGCGGTCGGCTGTTCGAACCCGGCCGCGCCTATGGATTTCCCTGCTCGGCGTTCGCCAACCCCTGCCCGATCGCGACCATTCCTGCATCGCCGAGGCGTTGCACCAGGCTCTCGAGTTGTCCCTCGCTCGCCGGTGCTGGCTGCGGCACCCCATCGATGCTGCTGACGCACATCGCAAGCATCGCATAACCCACATATCGGTCGTTGCCCGCCAGCATTGGACCTACCGCCTTGAACAGCCTGAGACGGTCGAGCGCACCAGGCCGCCGGATCCAGAGTGTCCGCCCGAGCGCGTCCGTCGCCTCGAACTCTTGGGCAGCTTCGACGACGATCCGCTGCGACGGCGTCTGCAGCTCTCCGATGTCCGGCATCAGATGCGCTTCCGTCGGCTTGCAAAGAAGTCCAGCCGCTGACGGACAGCAGAGTCTCCTTTCCACTGGCCGGCACTGGCCATCTTGAACACCGCACCTTCGAATTGATAGGTGCTGGTCGAGCCATCGGCCTCGGCCACATACTGATACAGCGTGCCGCCCTCGAGCAAACCGCCCACGTGCCAGGCTTGCTCAAGTCCATCGATGAAGTCATCGGCGGCCGCGCTGCCCCGTTCGAGTTCGAAGTGCCCTTCCCAACCTTTCGGCAACTCGGCAGCGATATGAACGCCATCCAAACGATCAATCCGGATCGGATGTGTAAGCTGCCGACTTTCAAACCCGGTTACATGACTGAGATCCACACGCGTCCCGGCCTGACCAGTTGCACTGGCTGGCCCAATCACGACCAACTGACAGTCACGTCCCGTCGAGAAACTATTCGCAGGCATTCACTTGCTCCTAGATGCTCTTCGAGCCGTCAATCTGCCCAGACGGCAGCGTCTGCCTTGTAACCTGGACAGTCTGACCACCCTCGAGATTGACGATAAAGCGCTCGTTGATGGCCTGATACTGGATTTGCGCGTCAGATTGCACATACCCCAGGCTCGTCCGGGATGGTGGGTTGTTGCTCAGGTCGCAGATCACCGAAAAAGGCTGAGCGCCATTCGTACTCCCAAGCACCCCTTGTCCAAGAAGGTTCTGGAGGAAGCTCAGCTGCGTGCTGCGGATACGCCGGAACAGTCCGGAGTTGATGACCTGGCCAACATACTGGCCCATTCCCGCACTCAGCGTCTCAGCGATGAAGTTCGTCAAACGGGTATAGTTATCGCCGTTGGTCGCGGCATTGGAACTGGAATTGTGCCCACCACGCACACCCCAGAATGCGCCAGCTGGCTGCGGATTGGCTATGACGTCGATCCCGGCGCCCAGCAACGCCGTCAACTCGGCCGAGCTATAGCCGCTTGAACTCCCGCTACCTGGCACACCGGACCGTTGCGTCCCGACAACCCCGTACAGCGGCTTGTTCAGGCTGCTCTGTTCCGGGCTCAAATTCGAAAGCCGGCCCGCGACAAAGCCTTGCGGACTGAC
>JAABUL010002328.1_pt1 | contig 31859 bp, 47 predicted proteins | sample 5559151 | NCBI WGS metagenome assembly JAABUL01 (sample SAMN10711876, study PRJNA513368) | rock metagenome | isolation source: Antarctica rocks | place: Antarctica: Victoria Land, Pudding Butte sud
TTCGCTAAGAGCACAGGTTGCCCATCCCTCGCGAGGCCACAAGCATTGCAGCCCCACTGAAGTCGAGAACAGAGTCGCAGGCCACACTACTGCGTGGCTCTGCGCTTATGTCCCCTTGAAACGGAAAATACGGAAAAATACATGACCTGCACCTCCCTGCACGATCACAAGCTAAGATATGTGGCGGGAACGTCAATTCTGCCGCGAAAGGAGGAGATGTTTCAGAAGCGGCACGTGTGCGCCCTTTGGCGAGTCGCAGCGCGGCATGGCGGCCATAGGGCAAAGCTTGCGCTCCCACCAGATTCTCTGTGAACACTCGAAATGATGCTTCCTTTCAGCTCCAGCAAGGGCGTTTGACAATTTCTGTGCTGCCCATCTCCGAGACCGAGCAGTATGTTGTACGTCACTTCCAGCTCATTTGGCAACTAGCTTCCGTCTCTTTCGGGTAGCAGCTGTCTCGGTGTAGCCAGCGTCATCGTTCTGGCGCAGACAAGCCGAGTGCTGGGAATCTCGGGCATGGGGTGCGCCGCTTGCATCTGCCTCATGCATGCTCGCACCGATGGCCCCGTGATTGTAGGAATAGTCCTCTGTGGCATACTAATCACCAGACATCACTTGTGTGATTCTGATAGGGGTCTGCTGACTCACCGCCGGCAGGCGTGGCGGTGGGCATTCCTTGGCGGCCTGCTTGCGGGCTTGATTCGGGAACGCTGTAATGTAGTGAGCCCCCAGGAGGGTGTAGGAAGTGCGCGAGAAATATGGGGCGTGGAGGCCAGGGAAGGGTCGCAAGGTTACGGCACGTGCGCGCATGATCGCCACCATCTTGGCGACACAGCAACCGAACGCCGTTTTGCGCGCGGCACTTCACCATCTCTCCTGGGAGCTGGCCTCTGTCACTGGGAAGGGTCGCAAGGTTACGGCACGTGCGCGCATGGTCGCCACTCCCGATCTGCAAACGACTCGGCGCACTCCGCCGCACTCTGAGGCGCTTCACTCTGGCCTCTTGAAGTGACTCCGACATGGCACGGAATGCCCGTGCACCGGACCCGTGCACCGTGAGGCGAGATCGACGAACTGCGGACTCAGCGCCCGCCCAGCGGACAACGGCAACCTCTATGAAAGCCGACGCGCGTCGCCGATTTTCGGCGCTTCGGAGGCACCACAGGCGACGCGGTGCGCTTTCGCACTGCAGCTGTACCCTGCTACCCTAAACCCTGCATCCTTCACCTCACGCACTGCGTCGTTCACGGTGGGGCTAAGCAATGCAGGAGCATGTTGTCTTGGATTTTCAGGTGCAAGACAAGCCGCGCCTTCAGCCAGCTGGCGGCCACAGGATAGGTTCCTGCGGTACACACTGGTCATCAGCCTGCATCTGGGACGCGACTACACAGGACCTGATAGCGTTAGTGAGCTTTGCTATAGCCTGATCTGAGTAGCAATACACGCAAAATAGTGTAATGAAGTGCGCTGAGCAACTGTGATGGCAGCTGATGGCAGAATCACGCAATACTGCAGCGCGTGGAAGTGTGAAAAATTCGCTGGCCCCAAGAGACTGTGTGTCGCTGTTGAACATGCTGCAATGTGATATGGAGATGAACGTCACATCATCTAGCTTTCGGGGGGGCCTTGCGTGCGCATCATGCTGCTCTATCTGTCTCTGACCCTTGTGCCTGACGACCCATCGGGGCTGGCCTCCTTCCAAAGAGCGGTCTTGCATGACGGGAACAGCGCCAGTTCACCCTGACTAACCCAGCCTGAGTGCATTGTGCCCAGTCTGCACCGCGGTTGCGTTTCCGATGGTGTGAAGACAGTGAATGTGATATGGAGAGGTGACCTACACACAAAGTTCGGATTTATCAAATTGATTCATCCAAAAGGCAATCCAGTGAAATTCAACAATTGCAGTCAAATAAACGTTGCCTCTGAAATGTTGGCACGTCAGACTTCATCAAGTGTCAGCGCATTCACCTCTGTTAGGTAGGGATATCTCTCAGGTGGCAGAGGGCCTCCCCTGCTTTAAATCAGACAAGCTTCACCTTAAGGGGACCATTGTAGAGGACAGCAAAAGTGATGCTACTTGGAAATGCCCACCAGCTGATTGACATTGCAAAACGCTCAAATCAAGCGAAAGCACAGATCGCCAACGGAGCACCACAGCCCACTGCACCTCTGCTTTTCTGTGCTATGCGACCGGCAGCACACAATCTGGCTGACAGGCTACCGCAGCGTCTGCCGCGCCTTTGGGGGCGGCAACATGAAGCCGCCCAGCCAGCCGACGGGGCCGCGCACTCCCCCTGTAAGCGGCGCAGGAAGCCAGGGTCAAAGCTCACACGCCGTGACCATTTGCGGCTCTGTACTTCAGCCTCACTGGCGCTGAGCAAGTTCGAGGGCAGGGCGCAGCGCGATCTGCACTGGCAGGGACGCGGCGCATTGCAAAGAGCAGCGCCGTCCACCTGCGCATTGCAAAGAGCAGCGCCGCCCACCTGGGTGCTGTTGCGCCACCGGCCGGCGTGCCGGCGAGCCTGGCGCCGAGGCGGCGCCCGAGCCCTGCCGCGCCGGCAGCGCGCCGCGCGCGACCGCCAGCTCCAGCCGCTGCTGCGCGGCGCCCAGCTTGCGGCGGGCGTCCGCCGCCGCCGCGCGTGCATCTGCCGCCTCCGCCTGCGGCACCAAAGCACGAGGGTTAAGCCTTCACAAACCCAAAAAAAAAACACAGCATCGCTGTCCTGCTTGCCCTGTCACGCTCAACGCGCAGGTGCCAGGGGGCTTGTCCATTCGATGGCTGGGGCTCCCGCTGCGTAGAGCATTCGTGCAGATATGGCTGGCGACATCGACAGCACGTCTGCATTGAACAGCATCCTCAGCACCTGCTGCGCCTGCAGGGCCGCCAGGTAGCTGCGCTTCTCGGCTGCGAGCGAGTCCACCATGCGGGAGATGGCGGCCAGCGCCGCCGCCTGCCGCCGCGCGGCCTCGCGGGCCGCCTGCTGTCCCGAAGCGTCGCTGCTGCCTGCTTCCGCCAGCTCGCCGCCGCCGCCGGGCGCCGCCGCAGGCACGATCCGCCAAGGCAGCAGCCTCTGCAGCGATGCCACCGCCGGCCCCTCCGCGAGCGCGTCGGCCACCGCCGCCGCCAAGGCTGCGGCAGCGATGCGGCGGCTGTGCTGCCGCTCCTTAGCAGCCGGCTCCTCTGGCACTGACGGCTGAGCCTCGGGCGCCACGGAAAGCGACCGCGGCTTGGCTGCGGCGCCGGCGTGCGCATCCTCACCAACTTCTGCCGGAGCGAACGCGTCAGTCTGCGGATGTTCTGAGGCAGGCTGCACGGCAGCAGCTGGAGGGGCGCCTGGATCGGCGGCTTCTGGAGCGGCAGCATCGTCTCCTGCTGCAGGCACAGCCGCGTCCGCTGCCGCGTCAGGCTGCAGCATGACGCTGTCTCCCGCTGGTGCGACAGGCGAGGTGGAAGGTGCCTCTGCCGCCGCATGTGACGCCGCAGGCGGCTGAGCGTTGGTGTCATGAGGCAGCGGCGGCAGCGGCGGCAGCGGCTGCTGCTGCTGCTGCTGCTGCGCCCATGGCGGCACCTCTGCAGCGCTGTCAAGGCCAGGGGCGCTGCTGCCAGCGTCTGCGCTGGTGCCGGCGCGGCGCAGCTTGATGCGCAGCGCCTGCTTTTCCGCCTGCATATATGCAGCAGTGCAGGCTGTAGTCTCAAAACTCGCGAACCTGTACTTGTTGCACCACTGCCAGCTATTGGCAGCAACTTGCTGCTGTGCAGCCATGGCATCAGCAGCACAAATCAACGATGGCATCAACAGTACATATCAACAAACAACTGCATCAGGCGTTGTCACAGCCAGACCAAGCAGACAGACCATGGGCACCTGCAGCGAGCTGACGGCGGCGGCGAGGCTCTGGCGCTCCGCGCCCAGGCGCACTGCCTTGGCTGACGCCGACTGCGCCTCCTCCTCGGCGGCCCTGGCGGCGGCCGCCGCCCGAAGCTCGGCGCTGCGGGCCGCCAGCCGCGCCTCCTCCAGCGCCACCACCTCCGCCGCCAGCGCCTGTGACATGGTGCAGGAATATGAACACCGCTCAGTGCTTGCATCAAGGTGTGTCTTTGCCGCCAAAGCCATCCGTGTCGCGCGCGGCCAGCTGCGCCTCCTCCAGCGCCACCGCCTCCGCCGCCAGCTCCATCGGCAAAAGAAAGCGATGTCAGTCCTTGCAGAACAAGCCGCTTCTGATGTTTCACTGTGACCGCAGCTCGGCGCTGCGGGCAGCGATTCGCGCCTCCTCCAGCGCCACCACCTCCACCGCCCTGAACCCTAAACCCTGACCGCCGCCAGCGCCTGCTTGCACTGGCAGCTAACAGCGAAACGTCAAGTGCGCTCCTCAACGTCTTGAAAAACGTAGCGCCGCCCGTCAGCTGGGCGCTGAGGGTTTAGGGTTTAGGGTTTGCTGGTTGCGGGAGGCCAGTCGCGCCTTCTCCGGGGCCGCCGCCTCTGAAACCCACCGCCAGCGCCTGCAATTTGGTAGGAAGTCGTCTGACTGGTGCTTGCATTTTGTTTTTCAAAATTCAGTTAAAAAAAAGTTGGTTTTCCAAAAAGAAATCCAAGCTTTTTTATTTATGGTTTAGTTTTATATGTTATAGGGTTATGTACCCTATGACAATGTTATAGGGTTAGGTACCCTATGTATATAAAACATGATGTATAGGGTTATGCTATAGGGTACAAACAAATTAACTATGATCGCCTTTCTTTGCCTTGGCGTCGCCTGTGCGGCAGGCGGCGAGTCGCGCTTCATTCAGGCCACCGCCTCCGCCGCCAGCACCTGCGCAGGTGGCGAACAGATGACGTGGCATCACTGCGCGTGTTGACAGTTGCTTTGGCACCTGCCGCGGCACTCCACTCTGTGCTTTGGCCGGTGGCGTTGGCTTCAGCAGCAGCCAGTGCTGCCGCCAGCGCCTGCAAAGCAAGTGCCCGAAGAGATGCAGCTGGGGTCCGCAAGACCAGCCGCAATGCATTACCTGCATGTGTGCAGGCGGAGAAGCAGGGTTTAGGGATTGCTTTCAGCAGGGGCCACAAGCCCTGTGTTTGCACGGTTCAACCCGTGAAACCCACTGCCATGTCAGCATCGCGCCGGCACTGAAGTGCGTCATGCCAACACCCTTGCTTCAAAGGGGTCCTTCGTCAACGTCCCTGCCAACTTAGGGTTGATGCTTTAGGGTTTAGCACACCTTGGCACGGTCGCCGGAGTCGCGGGCGGCGCCGCGCGCCGCGTCCCGCTCTGCGGCCAGCGCCTCCAGCGCTAAACCCTGCGCGCCCACCTCCTCGCGCAGCTGCGCCAGGCCCTCCCCCAGCCCCCGCGCCCGCGCTTTCTGCATATGCGCAACCGAATTAGCAAATATCGCCACGGATCAGATGTGTCGTGACTGTGCAATTTGTGCTGTTTCTTCTGCTGGCGCAGCTCTCCCCCCGCTCCCGCGCCTGCGCTTTCTGCGGTTGGAATCAAATGTCAGTCATGCAGCGGATCATCTTTGGTGCAACTGTAGGTTCTGCAGGCTTGTGTCTGGCCCAGGTCCTTCCCAGCTCCTGTGCTCGTAGTATCTGCGGTACATATCTGGCTCTGTCAGTCTCTGTGATTACGCATGCCACTCTGCTTTCTGCAACCATCCAAGCCAGCAGCCAAGGCTGCCGCCCTGCACAAAGTGTTGGGTGTTGACAGTCAGAAAGAGGCCAACAAGTGCAAGCAGCAGCTGCCTGCACGTTTTCTGCTTCCGCAGAGCTGTAGCAGCCAGGCTGCAACACGTCTGGCGCTTGCACCAGCCTTGGCACCTGTTCCGAGCTGAGCTCGGAACAGTGCGGGCATGGAGGCAATCGTCACGAGACCTACATTGTGTCGAGGCCAGCATGCTGGTGGGGCTGACTGCTGATACATACGTGTTGCCCGTGTTGCACGGATGTAGGAATGAATGCGACCCGCACCTCGCGGTTGAGGTCGTCAGTGAGCGTTGTGTTCTCCGTCGCCAGCGTCGACGCCAACTCCGCCTGCAGACACGCCGCAGTCAGCCGTCAGCACCATTCCAGCAGCATCAGTTCCAGCACACTGCCCTTTCCTTGCAGGGTTTGGGTTTAGGGTTTAGGCATAAGGGCAGGCAGCTTGCAACGCGCTTCGAGCCTTGAAGATGAAAGACTCTACACCGCACAGACGCTACACCGCAGGCCACTAACGCTTTCAGATTTCTACGCACTCGAGACTTTCAACAGCACTACAAAAACTTGAGCTGAAGAAGTGCTGCAGGAGGAGTGTGTGGTGAGTTCCAGATGTCAAGAATGGCCTCGAGGCTGTCTGGCAAGCAGAGCACCTGCTGTGTGAGGCCGCGCCGCAGCTCGAAGGCCTCGCGCGTGAGCTGGTCGATGTGCTCCCGCAGCGCCGCCGCCGCGCGGGCGTCGCCGCCGCCAGAGCGCGGCGCCGCCGCCGCCAGCTCCCGCAGGAACGCCGCCGAACGGTCAGACTCCGCCGTCGGCTTCGGTCCCGCGACTGTGAGACGACAACAGCAAGGGCCTTGTGTGTGCAACTGAGGTCATCTTTCTCTGACAGTTTCAGCCCTGCATTTCGCGCAGACACCAACAGGTACAGTTTTGCTATTGACGTGCAGGCTGAGATGTCATGGGCAGGTGGTGTCTGTGCTTCTGCACTGTGATGCACATATTCGCTTCTGATGGGCTTGCCGCCCGTCTCAAAGACGGCTCATGAAGTTAGGGTTTAGGGTTTAGCCGAAGCATCAAGTGACGTCAAAACAGTGTCAGCACCAAGCTCAGTCACGAAAACATGTCAGACACATGCACATGACTAAAGGGTCTGTGCACCTGCCATCGGCGAGGGAGGCGCCGCCGGCGCCGCCAGCCACGCCGATACGCCGCTCGCCAAAGCGGCAGAGGCGCTGTGGCGCGGCGGCGGCGGCGACGGCTCGCCGGCAGCGGGAGCAATGCGCGGCGTGGCGGCTGCGCTGCTGGGCGCGCCGTCTGGCACGCTGCCTGCCAACAGTGACAGAACGAGACATGAGGTTTATGATTAGAAAACTTTATAAAAACAACCCCCTGGAGCAGTCCTGCTTGACACATGACAGGCCAGCACCGGAGATGCACAGGCGTTGGACGGGAAAGTGGAATATTGTCAACAGCCTGCAGGCAGTATCGGCTGCCAGGCACAAGCAGCAGAATGGTGCTGCGATATGAGGATGGTATTGCAGAGCACTGCATTGCGCACCCGCAGGGCTGTCGGCATCCACGGCGCTGTCGCCGCCGCCGCTGCCGCCGCTGGACTGCAGCCAGCTTGCCGTTGGCAGCCGGCCCCAGGATGGCTGGCCCCACTGCTGGCTGCGCTGCTGCCCGGACTGCTGCGCCGGCGCCGCGGGCATGCCGTCGCCGGCCGCCGCAGGCGGCTGTGGCGCTGCTGCAGCGACTGTAGTATACCGATCGGACAGCTGCGCGTAGCTGCCGCTGCTGCCGGGAGACGTCGCCGACACGTGCCGGCCACGATCGACGGCGCCAAAGCTTGCGGCAGCCAGCTGCGGCTGCGAAGGCGCAGCTGCTGACGACCGCGCGGCCTGCAGCGCAAAGATGTCGCCGCTGCCGCCGCTGCTGTCACGGCCGCCGCTGGTTTTGATCGGGCTGCTGGGCCCGCTGCCGGCGCGGCTGTAGGGTTTAGGGTTTCGTGCGTCAGATGGAGCCCGTGAGCCGGCCCCCGTCTGCACCGCCCAGTCCTGCATCATCGTGGTGCAATACCGTTCACACACGTAGCGAAGCCCGCTGCAGCCTGTTGACATGCCGGCGCATCACGCTTGACGAGTGACGTGGCCAGGCAGCGCCGTCACCTCCTGGACTGTGTTGCGCCATGCAGAGAGCAGCACCAAGGCACCTGAAAGCTGGCGGGGCGGCCCAGCGCCCGGGAGGGCGAGCCGGAGCCGTCTGCTGCCGCCGCCGTCGTGTCGCCAAAGCTGCCGCCTGGCCCGCGGGGCTCCGCAGGTTGCGCCGCCAAGGCCCCCAGGTAGCTGTCCGACAGCGCGGCATAGCTGCCTCGCTTCGGGACAGCTGCATGCGCAGCTGGTGCGGGACCGACAGCGGGCTGCGCTGCCGATGCCGCCCACGGGGTGGTCGGCGGCGGCAGCTGCGGGCTGGGCGGCGACGCCACGGTGCTGGCGGCAGCTGCAACGGATGCAGCGCCGTCGTCGTCGCCCATGAAAGCCTCCAGGGCGCTGCCCAGGTACAGCGCAGAGCTCGAGCGCTGCTCGCCGTCCGGCCGCGGCGGCACGGACTGCTGCGCGGCCGGAACCGCCTCTGCTGCTGTCGCCTGGCTGGCAGGCGCCGCTGGTTCCGGCTCGGCCGCAATGGCCGGCGATGGCGGCTGCAGCTCCGCAGTGCCTCCCGGCGGCTGAGTGGGACTGTCCGCCGGCATCTCTGGCAGCCCCGCGGGCTGGACCAGCGTTGGCGTATCCGCTGCAGAGGCAGTGTCCGGGGCTGCTGCGTCAGACGGCGCCGCGCTGTTGGCCTGCTGTGCCGAGTACGTTGCAACCGCTTGATCCAGCGGTGACGGCGGCCTGGCCAGACCCGCTGCCGCAGCGGCCGCGGGGCCTCCACCGCTGCGAGGCCCGTCGCCACCGGCGGCTTTGCTTGCCGGGTCCGGCGCGAACAGCTTGGCATACCACGGCCGCTGAGACGCTCCTGGCGACGCGCTCCTCGGCCTATCAGGCGCCGATAAGATACCGGGCGTGGCCGTTCGCGCCCCCGGCGCCGATGAAGCTGTGTCCGGAAGCGCACAGGAGGAGTCGCCTGCTGTCAGAAACCGGCATCTCCATGTGCAATGCTGAGTAGCTGCAGTCAGCTGATGGACATCTGTATGTCTGCTTTCCAGTTTGTGACGAGAGTCACTGACTGGAAAAGTGCTTTCCTTGCTGTGGTAGGCTGCAAACATGGCCAGGCAGGTGACGCGGCTCACCAGGAGAGGAATCGCTGCCGTCGCCGATGCTGGCGGCCGCGATGCCGGCAAAGCTTCCGCTGGGCCGGCTGTCGAGGCTCGCGGCGCGAAAGTCGCGGACGCTGACTGCAATCGAGTCTGCCGCCACCGCGTCAGCTGCGGCATCAAATGGCCCCGCCGCGCCGGTCGCCAGGCTGGTCATCGAATCGGCCCGCTCGCTGGCCGTGCGGCTGAGGGCAATGAATGGGCTGTGGCTGCGCTCGAAGGTGATGCGGCTCGCCGCCTTGGCCAGCGAGTCCGTCTGGCTGCCCTGCCGAGACAGCTGCAGCGAGGCGCTGGCCAGCGGCGCCGTCGCGTCTGGCGGCACTGCTGCGGCGGCCGTGGCGCCTGCCAAATGTTCGGCGCCGATTGCCGGCGTCTGCGCTGGAGCTGCAGCGGGCTCTGCAGCACTGCTGGAGCTGCCGCCGCCCACTGGAGACGTCTGCTGCGCCGCCAGCGCAAGCGCGGACGCGAACGGTGACATTGGCGTGTTCTGCCTAGACTGTGGCTGCGGCTGCGTTTGCGGCGGCATGTCGCTCGCCTGCGGCGCAGCGCCGCCACCCCAAGAGGGCCGCGGCGGCCATGGCAGTGATGGCGGCGGCGCGGCGGCAGCAACGGGGGCAACCTCCGCTGAGGATGCCGGTGCCTGCGGCACGCTGAGCCGCGGCGCCGACTGCGGGGCTCGGAAGGGGATGGCACCAGCGCTGCCGCCGCCGCCGACAGCGGCGGCGCCGAAATTGCTGCTGTTCTCTGCGCCTTCAAGCTGACGTCCTGACAGTAGGTCCGGCGCTGCAGCTGCAGATGCATTTGCCGGTGCTGCAGCGATCGGCAAGGCTGCGCCCGCTGCACGATCGGGCAGAGGCTGTGCCGGCTGCTGCGAGCGCTGTGCCGGCTCAGGCGGCGGAGACAGCTGCGACGGGACGGACTGCACAAGCACTGCGGCAGGTACAAGCGCTGCCGCCGCTGGCGCTGGCGCCGCGCCCAGTGCCGCTGCCTTGCTGCCGTGCTCCAGTTGCTGCTTCGGAGCAGGCTGATGCACGGAGTCAGCGATCACGGCATCATCGCCGGGAGCTGCACAAACCGCAGCTGCTGCGGCTGGTGCATTGCCGGAGGCAGCGGTCCCAGCGTCAGCTGTGGCGCCGGGGCCGTCGGCAGCGCCGACGTGCACACGCTTTGCAGCGGCTCCTTCTGCTTTTGCGCGCCGGAACGCCTCCAGCTGCGCATGGGCAGAGAAACACACCGTGAGCCCAGAAGCGCAGACGACGTGTGCTGACCACCTGGCGTTGCGCACATGGCGCAGGCTGGCAAGATGCAGCAAGTAGGTGTCTTGATGTATTTAGGGTACGCGCTCTGAGTATCAGACATGCACGGCTGTCAGCAGACTGTCAGCAGAAGAGTGGTATGGCTGACCTTTCGGCGCCCGGCCTCTGCCAGGCTTTTCTTGCTGGGTGGCTTGCTCATCGTGTCGCGTGAGCAGCTGCGGCCCAGAACCGGGCCTTGCAAAGGCCTGTCAATATGCTACATGTCGTCCATCGGCTGCAGGGCTGCGGTTTGGTGCTGTCAAGCGTTCCGATAGTAGGACAAAGTGATCTGTGTGCAACAAGGATCGTCGAAAATGCCGCAGATTGGCTGCACGCCCAGGCGATGCGCGATGCAGCACTCTTGACTTGGCACGTACTTGTGTGGACCGGGCCCTGGTAAGTACAAGTTGCGACTGCGTGGCGCAGGAAATGTGATTTGAACCCCATTTTTAATGACCAGCACGATTTGACCGAAGCTGCCCAGAATCGCGTTCGTCAGCGCACAAGCGTGTCCGGTGCTTTCAGATCGATCACGTTTGAAAGCTACTCGAAAGGGGCATGACCTGCGCACAAGGCTGTTGTTGGCGTATCCTTGACAGCAGAGCATCGGCTCGGAAAGGAGGCGGTAGCACTAGCAACATATCTTGCAACCGTGTCGATTCAGCAGCGGTATAAAACCAGCTGTCTAACTGATCAGGTCAGTGTGATCGGCTGCAGGACAGCGCCAAGCACACTAAATCAAACCTCACTTGCAGGACGCATCCTGTCTGCACAGCTTCTGCTCGTAAGCTGGATCGGCCAGAGCAGCGATGCTCCACACGTAGCCGCCTCCTGGCACGCGATATAGGCTTCTCGTGTCGCGGGTAGCGTGTTTGCTTGTCAGAGGCGACGAAGGCTGGCGCATTCACGGTGAACATTCCGCATGCATGCAGGTACATAGCATGGCGCCGCACCTCGCCTGGGCTGGTGGCCCGGGCCTGAAACCATGCCTTCATCGAGGCTCCATGCGGCTGTCATCGCCCTCAGCACCGCGGCGGCGCCACCATGCCGCCGCCGCCGTTGCCGCAGCATGGCCGTCGCCGCTCGCGTTGCCCGGTCGCAGCGGGGCACCGCTGGCGCTTCCAGTGACCAGCAGAAGAATGCGCAGGGCTGCCGGGAAGGCTGGGCACAGGCTTCTGGCGGCAACGGCGGCAGCAGACGGCGCCGACGCCGACGCGCCTGCCGTAATCTCCAAGATCACAACCGTCCGCAGGATGACCAAGGTGTGCACACATCAGAGGGAGAGGTGTCATTCTGTCAGAAATGCCGATGAAACTGGCCGACTGCCCATTTCAAGGCGGGCTGTCCACAAGCCTGCGCAATTGCTCGCAATAAGATCAGCTCCTGCACAGCAGCCCTAGCACACTTTCTGGCTCACCCAGTGCCGCCTGTGGAAATTGCAGCCGCAGCTGAGCAAGGCGCTGGTGGCGTGCGGCCTGGACGACTCGGGCACCAAGCCACAGATGGTGGAGCGCCTCTGGGAGGCGGTCACTGCTGGCGCCAAGGTGCGACAGCTGCGCATCGCTCATCTGCGACAATGCTCAGAGCGTACACGGGATAGCAGAGGGATTTCTGATGACTGTCATGTACCTCGATCCTGATGCTGCATGAAGACGTTCTGCCGGCTGAAGTCTAAGTCTCAATGTAGCTGAGTCAGACTGACAGCATGACGCCCACGGGTGGCGTCAGCCAGCAGGATGAAGATGCTGGGACAGATGCGCAGATCGCAGTCGAGGCTGGGGCTGTGTCCGAGGCGCCAGCGGCAGCTGGGGAGGCCGCAGCTGCAGCGGCCGACGCGCTGCCGGAGGAGCGGCCTGTGGACGAGGACGACGGCATTAATCAGTTCCAGTCACTGGCAGAGCTGGAGCAGCTCACGAGGGTGTGTGCAGCACCGCGCATGTCCTCTGCATCCATGCGACGGCTGACAGCGATCCTTGTCTGCGCTTGTTCAACGCGAATATCGTCTCCGGCAACGCTGATGCACACAGCGTGCGAGACGAAGGTTCCGAAACAGCACGAAGCGAACCGGGGCCAGTGCGCCCTAAATTCTAAACCCTAAACCCATTGCGCAGCCTCAGACGCGCGCAGGGCATCTGAGTGCGATAGACCCTAAACCCTAAAGTCGTTTTCCTTCCGCGCGCTGACCGCTTCCCTGTGAACTATTCAAAAACGTGCACGCACGTTCACTGATGTCCGGAGCCGCGCGACGCAGCCGGAGCTGGTGGAGCTGGCGGTGCAGCGCTGCCTGCCCAAGTCCGGCACCAAGGCTGCGCTGGCGGCACGCCTGTGGGACTCCCGGAAGCCGGCGGCAGCCGGCGCCGCCGGCGACAGCGCCGCATCGGCCGGGACGGCGCCCGCCGCCGAGGCGAAGGTGGGAACCCCAGCGCAGCCCGCGGCGGCCGCACAGTCGTCGGCGGTGGTGTCGCGCGACGCGGACGATGACGGCGTCGTGCGGTCAGGGCGCCGCAACAGCCGCCGCAGCAGGTGCTTATACAGTCCCTTGTGACAATGTCTGGCCTTGTTCTTCTGGGGTCCCTCCCAAGGAACCCGCCGCACTGCACTTGGGGCCTAGCAGGCTCTGTGGGTGCAGCCATCGCTCAGCGTTAGCGCCATCTGGCCTCCTTGCCGTGGTCAACACATTGCTCAAAAAGTCTGGAGCCGCGCTCCTGACCTCCAATGGCCGTCTCGCAGGAGGTGGGTCGAGGCCGAGGGCTACCGCGGGGAGATCGGCCTGCCGGCTGCAGCGGCGGCGCCGGCGGTGCCGCCGACAGGCCGCGCCAGCGTCATCACGCCGGAGGAGAGCGTCGACGACATGGAGATGGTGCGCCGAGAGGAGTTTCAAAGATTCAAAGATTCGCTGGCGAATGGCAATTGCGAAGTTGCCAGTCAACCTCTGCCGCGCAAGTGCAGGATTGAGGTCGGGTGCCGGAGGTGCTGGACGCCTTCCGCGACTGGGAGAGGGGGAACACGCTAGTACCATACGTGACTCCTTCCTCCCGTACTACCCCCTGCGTGCCGCGCAGGTGCATCTGGAGGGCGATCTGACAGGGCTGCTGGACGCGGAATCCGAGGAGAACAGAGGCCCGGACAAGGGGCGGCTAAAACTGTTTTTGAGGGCGACACTTGTAGCCTCAGACCTTCCTTCGAGCCATGGCGCGTTATTTCGTGTATCATGTCGTATTTGTAAACTTACACTCCAAAACCTAAAGTAGTTTATATTTTTTGCAAAACTTTTCGATCTGTCCGGGGGAGCGATGTGCTGGACCTGCTGGATGCGAAGTGGGAGGGGGCGGGACCCAGGATCGCTGGGCGCTGCTGCATCAAAGAGTCCAGTGTATGATGTTCCTTGGAATCCCGCCGATGCAGGCGCAGGAGGAGGGCGTTTAGGTTTAGGGTTTAATCTGACGAAGCTGCTGGGCCCCGGAGCGGGTGGAGGATGGAGGCCGGGCCGTGCTGCAGTGCACACTACTTGATGACCACCACACTACACTACACCACACTACTTGATGACCATTGCTCTGGACGCCTGCGCAGGTGCAGGAGGAGGGCGATGTGCCGGAGCTGCTGAATGTGGAGTGGGATGAGGACGAGGTGGAGGAGCGTCTTGAGAACGACTTTGGCGACATGCCGGGCGCTGCGCAGGCAACATCAGTTCCCCCGGCCGTTCCTCTTGCATTAGCCCTTCACTGTCGCCCAAGGTTGCAGCCAGTTCCCTGGTAAATGACTCAGGCGACCCGCCCCGCGCCGTGCAGCTGTGCAGGCCTGGAGCCTCGATGGAGTCTGGGATGAAATGGAGCAGCCGCAGTCGTGGCGCCTGGTAGCCTGCCGCACAATGCTTGATGGTTCTCAGTCTCTGAACTCATCCCTTATATGAAAAGGAGCCGATTTTGGTGACGGTTTTGGCCCTGCGCATGCGTGTATGCCGCGAGTGGACTGCAGATCCGCCAAACAGGTGCACAGCGTCCCTACTACATTGAGCAGGCGGCTGCCCGGCCAACCGTTCACGGCCAAGCAGCTGACTGTTGCTGCGTGTCTGTCGTCTTGCCAGGTGATGCAGGATATCGCCGCCCGCGGGCGCTCGACAGGCAGCTCTCGCAGAGGCGACTGGGCTGACGAGCCGGCAGCCGCCAGTACAGGTGCAATGCTGTGACCTCGTCTGGCTGTCAGTCCGGATCTCTTGCAGGGGAGCCGTCGCTCGGGGCCAGTGCCATGCTTCGCAGCTTGTTGCAGCCTGCAGTCTGGCGCTGCAGCCTGGAGTCTGGCATCCAAGCAAGCAGGGTTCTGATCGATCAACGTCTTCTGTTAAACCCTAAACCCTAAACCCTTAGTTGCTGCATGTGCCTGTCACAAAACCGCCTGCATGCCTGCAGACGAGGGCGACTCAGCCTGGTCACGCTCCAGCCTGGACGAGACGGCGGCGCAGCGCTTTGCACGCTACACAGAGGGCTTCTCCGTGGAGGATGAAGATGCGCCGCCACTGCCGCTGGTGGGCCTTGCAAGCACACGTGATGTGCGGCCATCTGCCTGTGTCTGTCGCTTGGCAGCTCCTAGAGGCCGACTGTCGAGGACTGTCTGCTGCTGACCGAGATGACCTGTGCAGCTGTAAGTGCCCAGGTTGCAAGCGCTGCTATTCGCTTGCCCTGCGCCGCCAAGCGCTGTCAAGCTCAACACTCAATCTAAATGTGCTATTTGTCTCCTCGTTGCCTGTAGTTACACTGCACCTGCAAAACAGCTTATCTCTGCCTTTAAGAAATGAAGTGCCAGCTGGAGGAGTCTGCAACGGTACGCTGCGACACAGTATGCAGCTACTGCCGGCCACTGTGGCCATAGCAACCAACTCAAAATCTCGTTACTAGATGATCTGGCGCCGGCTTGCTCATGGCGGTTTGCTCGTTTGCAGGGAGACGACGAGGAGGTTTGGGCAGATGCTGCCGCAGCAGAGGCTGCAGCCGCCGCAGACGCCGCTGCTGAAGCTGCAGCAGCGGAGGTCGCGGCAGCCGGGGACGGCTCCGCCACCGATGCCGACTTCGAAGATCTGGTGAGCTTTGCACACGCCATGAGTCTGTCTGCTTGCAGGCGCCAGACTTCGGTGCGTGTTTTCTGCGCTGCAGTGCCGTTTTGTCGCTGCACAGAAGTCTGGCATGATGGAGAGTTGCTTGGCTGGCGCAATGTGATGGTACAGCAGCTGCCCCATGCAGTGTTTCAATGAAAATGCAATGCTGGATCCCCAGGCTGCCCATTTGCTCAGGCACAGTGCAGTGAGCCGCAGCTGCAATGACCTGAATTGCGCTTACGGCTGCAGAGTATCCGTCATCACAGAGCCTGTTTGCAGCGACGCCGGTTGCTGCATCCACGTCCTCTGTGACTTGCACCTCCTCGAGGCAGCTTCCACGCACCTCCCATCTCAGGCACACGGCGGCTGCAATGTGCGTAGGCCCGGCTGTCAGATGAAGCGCAGCAGGAAGCGGCGGAAGGCGAAGAGCCGCTGACGACCGCGGAGCGCGCCTTCCTGGACGGCCTGCCCGATGGAGACGCGGGCGAAGACCTGGACGTCGACGAGGCCGAGCTGGCGGCGCTGGAGGCGGAGCTGGGCGCCGCGGATCTCGGCGGCGCGGACGAAGACGTCGCAGGGCCTGCGGGCGGGGCCGCCGGCGCGGCGCCCGGGTGGGTGCCTGTCTCTTCACAAAGGCAGCTGCGGTGGCATGTCATGTCAACTTATCGTGTTTGGGCTGAAGCGTTTCGGCCAGGTGTTTGCTGGCCTGTCTGGGGCAGCAATGCGCCTCGGAGGCTGTGCTCCTGGCAGAACCTGTATCAGCCGCTGCACTGCAATGTGCAGCTGGTTGGCAGCGCTGCACTGAAAGCATCTCCTCTGAAGTCGTACCTTGACATACCTTGACATCAACTTGATGTGAATTTCGTGCAGGTTGCATGAGAACGTTCCCCGCTATGTTGTGTCTACTATTGTGTCTGATACGACCCGACCCTCTGCCAATGCTGCTTGCAGCGGCGCCGCGGCAGCGCTCGAGGATCTGGGTGCAGCGACCGACGCCGCGGCGCAGCCGGCTGGAGCCGTCGATGCGGACCCGCTGGCGGCCGCCGGCGCGGCCGCCGAGACGGAGGCCGCCGGCACACCGCTGGCGCCGGCCACCGAGCCCAACGGCATGTCGCAGCTGGCGTCGATGGATGCGGATCAGACTGACAGCGCGACGGATGCGGACGAGTATGGCGCCGGCGCCGTCGGCCGCCCGGCGGTCAACACGCCGGCGGAGCTGCCGCCCCTGGTCATCGAGCCAGGAGCGGCAGGGGACGCATCGGCGGCGGCACATGCGGCGGCGGAGGCAGAGCTGCCCGGCGCCGGGGGCCGGCGGGAGGGCACATCAATGTCGGGTCTGCCGGTCTCAGACCCCTCGGTGCGTACGCTGGCTGCTGTCTGCGCTGTGGAAGTCCACATTAGATCAACCCTCCTTTCAGTTTTGCTTCGCACACCTGTGCCTGACTCTCAGCTCAGACTTCCAATCATGCGCCAAGGGCGCTTCGGTCGCCAAGTCTTTCGCGTGACACAGCTACCAGGTAGAGTGGTGCAGGCCACGCATTTGAATTTGACACTCACTCGGGGTACCGGTACCTGCCGCAGGACGCACCCACATTGTTTGAGGCAGCAGCAGCGGCAGCGGCGGCATCATTCGATGGGGTGGCGGTGGCAGAAGACCAGCCGTCGCCAGGCAGCGGCGTGGCGGCGGCGCAGCAGTCAGTCGACGCACTCAGCGGCACCGATTCATTAGGCGACCTTGCAGAGACGGCCGCAGGCAAGGGCGCCTCAGAACAGACCTGCGTGCTGAGTCTGGTGACAGTAACAGCGTGTGGTCGCATCTGCATCTGCATTCGCTCTGCATGTCCAGATGAGCAGGCGCAACTGGACTCGGTTAAGAATGTACTCCAGTAAGGGATTTTTTTGGTGTCGGATTTGCTGCTGGCGGTGAGCCAAACAGGTCAGCTATTGCCGCACGACGTGCCACATGACATCCTCTGATGTTTGAGCCCCCTACTGTATTGCAGGCCTGGGCGCCACGCCCGCCGAGCTGAAGGGCGTGTTCGACTTTGGCAATGAGTACGACTCCGGCTTTGCCGCCGACGACGCCGAGCCTGACGCGGAAGAAGCCTTTGCTGAGCCGGCAGCCTCAGCCGCCTCGCCAGCCGACGTCACGGCGGAGCTCGCGGCGCAGTCGGCGCCCGCGGTCGCAGCGGCAGTTGAGCCGCCAGGCCTGGGGGAGGTGGCGGTGGGCGGGGTGGTCGCTGCCGAAGCAGAGGCGGCGCCCGCGACTCCAGGCGCGGCGGCCACGCCGGCAGACATCACCGCGGAGCTGGCGGAGCAGTCTGTCCAGCCGGCCGCCGCGGCGGAGGCAGCCGCTGAGGCAGCCCCGGACGGCGCACAGCCAGGTACGTCTGTGTGTTCAGTACGCCTAGTGTACCGTGTGCCAGCTTGCACTCTTGTACTGCGAAGCGGCAGACATGCTTGAAGCCTAGTGGAATCTCATCTCTGTCAGCCACATGTGCAACAGGACAGCTGCTGGAGTCCCTGGCATGAAGTATGCCAGCCACAATTTAGCTCCGATGAACTCTTCATACTGATTGAACATACCGACCATGATCCTGGCAACGCAGGCAGCGCAGACGACGCAGACGCCGAGACCGAGTGGGCCGCCGCTGTCGCCGCTGCCGGCGACGCGTCTTCCACCGTCGACCAGCAGACAGTGGGCGCCGCAGACCCACCAGCCACCGGCGTAAGCGCGGCGGTGCTTGAGGCTGCTGCCGCCAACCAGCAGACAGGTTGTGATTCACCTGCGATCTTCCTGAGGCTCTCAATTCACGTCACACTGTGCAGCGCACAGCTTGAACCGAGCCATAAGAGGCCAGATGTCGATGTCCTAGGGAGGGCAATTTGCACGCGGCAAAACCTCACTCACTTCGCTGCAAGTCAACAGCGAGCCTCAGATTTGTTTCCTGTTTGCTGATGATGAGCTGCCGCCGTGCAGGCAACACAGACACGGAGACCGAGTGGGCCGCCGCCGTCGAGGCCGCCAGCAACGCGGCTACCACCGTCGACGAGCAGCAGACTGTGGGCGCTGCCGAACAGGATGCAGCGGCCGCCGGCGCGGACGCGGCTCTGCTGGACGCCAGCGGCGGATCGCCCTATCCACAGGACGACCAGCAGACAGGTAGGAACCTCCATTATCTGGCCGCAGAGCTCCACTGCGCGGTACGCCATCAGTGGCGGCTGTGTGAGGTGGTGTGTATGCCTGTGCCGGCGTTCTGCGCCTTTGCTGAGACCGGCATTGAGTTGGTGCCAGCTTCCCACAGGGCCCGCAGCCCAGAGCAAACACCGGCAGGAGAACAGCAGTCACAGCCTGGCCTGTCAAAACTCTGCTGACAGCCTCCAAAGCCCAGCGCAGGGCGTATGGATAGAACAGCAGTGGCAAACTGTTCTGTCGAGGGTTTGCCGATTCAAATTCCTCAACAAACCTCGCAGGAGCGGCGGTGCTGCCGCCGCAGCGCGGCGCCGACGACGTAGCGGGGCCCGCGCCCAGCGACGCCTTCGCCGGCAAGGAGGCCGAGTGGGCCGCCGCGGTGGGGGCCGCCGCCGACCCCGCCGCTGCAGACCCCGCCATCGGCGAGCAGGCCGCTGGGGATGCCACTGCGGCTGCAGCTGCCGCGGAGGGGATGCCGCCGCCGGAGGTGGGCGGCGACGGCGAGTGGGCCGCCGCGGTGGCGGCCGCCGCCAAGCGCGCGGCCGCGGCGACGGAAGGCGACGCTCCAGTGCCCGATCAGGTGTGTCCGCAACAGATGCTGCAATGGACAATCATTGCGTCCGCAACAGCGCGGTGTGCTTGTCCTGAGGCTTGACATTCCAGTACATGATGCTCACCGGCAGTGTGCAGGCGGATCAGACTTTTCTGCAGCCCAATCGAGACAGCCTCATCAGGACTTCCCACTCGACACAGCCTGGTCGGCCTGCAGAAGGCCGACTGCATGCAATGCGTCATGCGGCTTCGCTTGCCACCCGACTGCCCCGAACGCATTACGACTGCAGGGCCGCAAGCGAGAGGAGGTGATCGCGGCGGTGCAGGCCAGGCTGGCGGCCGGCAACGAGGACATGGCCGCCGCCGCAGCCAACTGGGCTGCGGCGGTGCGGAACCCCACCATCCCTGAGGGTGCGCTGCATTTTGTTCTGCCCAGGCCCTAAACCCTAAACCCTAAACCCTAAACCCAGGCCTGCCATTCGTTCCTTCTGCGCCTGACCGGGCCAGCTTGCGACCCCGAAACCCCCCTGTGGCACAGGGTGGCTCCTGGCCTTGGCCTGACCTGGCAATTGCTGCATGGCAACTCATGCTGAGGAGCGGCACCTCAGCCGTGTCACCATGACAAGGCGAGCCTGAAGACGAGCTGTGCTGACTCGGTAGCTGCTGACCCTCGCTCGCAGGTGCTGAGGCAGACGCTGTGCAAGACACGCAGTCAGCATTCGAGACCGACAGCGCCGCCGAGGTAGGCCGTGAGCCTTCGTCAGGTTGCGCTGCGTGCTGTGCACAACGAAAGTCAGCACGGCAGCTTGTGCGACCCTTCACGCTGCATACGTTGACGCTCATACTTCCTAGCCCAGACTCGCCCAGTGAGCTGCAAGCTGCGCAGCCTCATGCTCTGCCCCGCTGTTCCAGCCGACTGCATGCTCTGACGGTGTCAGCGGCGGTATCTGGATGCTTGCCAATGTTCTATAATATTCTTTGTCACGACTGAGCCTGGCGCAGCAGGCGCCGCTCGCGCCGGCGGATCTGAAGGCCGAACTACTGACGGTGCCGGCGCCTGCAAGTCTGCCAATTTCTCCGCAATTCACCTGATCCGAACACCCTGTGCATGAGGCGCCGCTAGCGGCGGCGGACCTGGAGGCCAACCCGCTGACGGCGTTGGCGGCGGCGGGCGTGCCGGGCGTCGGCGCAGCCACGGACGCCGAGACGGCGGGCGAGGTCATGCGCGCCGCGCTCGCGGCAGAGGCCGAGGAACTGGAGGACCTGCGCCAGAAGGTGAATTTACTCGCCATCTGCTGTGAGAATCGGTTCAAGTCACAGACGCAGGCCGCCACACGCGCGGCGATGGCCGCAGAGGCAGAGGAGGTGGAGGGCCTGCGCCAAAAGGTGCAGTCCTGGACGATGAGCTGATCATGGCTGAGCGAAGATGAAATAGAATGTTTTCACAGGGGCGCCGTGCCCGCGGCGGAAGCCGAGGAGCTGGAGGACCTGCGCCAGGAGGTGCGCTTTGCAGGATTTGTAGGAGAAAAAAAAGCGCAGGATGCATAGGAAAGAAACGCGGAAGGACAAGCTGGATTTACAGGAAGGAACAGTCGCCATGCGCGCCGCGCTAGCCGCAGAAGCGGAAGCGCTGGAGGACCAGTGCCAGAAGGCGCAATCTGCAGCCCTGAAAGCTGGTATGAAGGTTAACCTGGAACAGAACTGCAGGGGTCCACCAAGAGTTCGTTCTGGCGCAAGGGCAGAGGAGCTGAAGGACCTGAGGGTGTCGTTTTCCTGCCCTGAACCTGACCAAGCCGAATATATATAAGTCAAGAACCGATCGTGTTCTGGCAGCGGGACGGTAGGAGCCGAAGGGCCTTCGCTAGAAGGTGGCTTAACTTGCACCGCTGAGCTGTGACACGACATGGATGCGCTGCTGGCTGGACCGTGGACTATGACTCTGTCCGTGCTGCAGGCGGCGCGCGAGGAGGCGGCGCTGGCGTCCCCCCTAAACCCTAAACTCTAACTCCACGACGCCCGCCTCGAACACCGGTACAGGGAGCGGTCCCGTTCACCCACCCAGTCCTGTCTCAAGTTCTCTCACGTTTGGCCCCATCTGCCGCAGGCGGCGCGCGAGGCGGCGGCGCTGGCGGTGTTGGGCGACGCCGCGACGCACGCCGGAGCGCAAAACAGAGAACGCCACAACGGAGCGCGGTCCGCACAGCCTGCTGTTGTGTCTCAGATCCTCATCATCTTCGATGTCGCAGGAGGACATGGCGCTGACACTGGTGCGCAGACTCCCGCGCGCGTTTGGAGACCATGACAACCACACTGTGATACACTGTGGTCGACCTACCATTTCTGTCCAAACTACAGCGGCGCGCAAGGCGCGGCGGCGCTGGCGCTGATGCGCGTCTCCGCGCTGAGGCGATAGAGTTGTCGAACCCCTTCCTCAATCGTGCCCTCAGCTTTTCTCACGTTTCTGCCCAAAACGCAGGCGGCACGCAAGGAGGCTGCGCTGGCGCTGATGCGCGACTCCGCCTCGCGTGCCGAGGCCGCCGGCGGGGACAACGCGGCAGCGCTGGCGGCGCTGGCGGACCAGATGTCCGAGCTGCGCGCCGCGCAGCTGGACTGGCAGCAGAACGTGCTGTCGGGGCGGCTGGCGGCGCTGCGGCAGGACTCTGACCGCATCGCCGCCAATGACCGCCTCAAGGTGGTTACAAATGCTCTACAGCATCGAACTTTGCTTATGGTGCCTGCCTTAGACATGAGGAGATGGCGCTGCGGCAGGACTCTGGCCGCATCACCGCCAACAACCGCCTCAAGGTAGCAGAAAAACCCGCTATCCACTTCCGGAGCTGCTTACAGACTTGCGTTTGTTGATTCGAGGCGGCGGCACTGCAGCAGGTCTCCCGCCGCATTGCCGCCAACGACCGCGTCAAGGTGGCTGTCAAGCCGCTTTGCAATCTCGAGTCTTGTTGGGTTTCGATATGCGGAGGCGGCGCTGTCACATTGGCAGGGCTGGGAGGCCAGGGTTGGGTTTATCAGCGGACAAGCAGTCAGACAAGCAGTCAGACAACTGGCTCGAGTACACTTCACACAACTAAACCCTACGCCTCTGCCGCAGGTGGAGCTGGGGGCGACGTTGGCGGGGCTGGAGGCGAAGATGGAGGCGCTGGACGCGGACTTGACCGCCCGCGCCGCCGAGGCCGCCCAGCTGCAGGCGCGCCCTCTGATCGCACGCTGTAACGTTTACGGAGATTTCCTGTGTAAGACGAGGCAGCCTCTGCCTGCTGTGCAAGTTCACTGAGGACTGCACGACACCTTGTCGCACCACCCGGGTCTGAAGCGGCGCACTGCCGAAGCAGCTCTACTTGTCGGCATGGTGCGGCTGATCAACTAGCGCCGCCAATGATATGCCTGTACATGCACCCCAATATCACCAACACCGGCATCAGCGTGACCAGCACAAAGACGTCTCACTCTGCCAGCCGCTCTTCAGTCTTGCTGGCCTGTGCTTGGAGCCACATGCACATTTGACAGTGATCCTGAACCCTGCCGCAGGCGTCGCTGGAGGCGGCGACGGGCGCCAAGGCGCCACCGCCGCCGGCATACAACGGCACACCGGTGCGCGCGAGCCTCGGCGACGGCTCGGGCGGCGGCGGCGGGCGCGGCACCGACGGCGGCGCCGGCGGCAGCGTGCCGATCGACGACGCGCCGCTGCGGGTGCCGCTGGCGGCGGCCGCCGCTGCCGAGGTGCCGGCGCCGCGTAGGCTGGGCCGCGGCCGCGGTGGAGACCTCGGTGGGTTTTTTTGCCTGCTTGTTGATTTCTGAACAGCACGAACAGATCACAGTGCATGCGCACGGCCAGCCAGAGTTTTGTGGCTGTGAGGTGGATGCGACTGCAAGCCTCTGAAGGCATGGTGGCAATGATATCGTTTCAGCAGCATGTCTTGATACAAAAGCTGGTGTGCATCCATATATCTGGCCTACGATTTGACACAGATGGACTCTTGTGCTTTCGCCCGCAGGCGTGGTGGTGGCTGCGGGTGTAATTGGCGCCTTCCAGGCGGGCCGCGGCTTCTTCGGCAGTTTACTGCGCCAGGGCGGACCCGAGCAGGCCGCGTCCAGCAACTGGCAGAGAGAGAAGGACATTGCGGACGCTGAAGCAGACAGCCCAGATGCAGACACCCGTTCGTAGATGATGAACGGTTTCGTGGCTCTTGACACCTATCGGACTGTCCACGACATGTTATCGGCGTCAGTTACCCTGAGAGCGAGCCGCTCCGCCAATGTCGCGGAGTCACACAATGACAATTGGTAAAGGCTTGCATGTGCCGGCAGTCTTGATGGCCTGCGAGTCCGGGAGTGTCTGTTTGCGAGCTGAAGAGATGCTCTGGGATGTAAGCATCATAGTAGCCCGATGTGTGTTGGAACTTATGCGCCATGCCTGCAACGCTGCTTAGTGATCAGAATTTGTGAGGACAGCTTGCATCAAGTGAGCCGTGTGACTGGAACTGCTATCATTTACTATTTGAGCCAGAGACAACAGATAGCAGCCTACTGCTACTGTGCTGCAGCGAAGTCGTGTGTGTGTTTGCGGCTGTGATAGCTAAACCTTCTGCAGGTTGGTCAGCAGATGTCGTTGTCGCCAATCGAGTTCCTGAGGCGGCCACTGGCTCATTCCGTCGAATGCGCATCTTACCGGACATCAACGAACACGTTCACGAACTTTCCGCAGGCAGTGAAGCCGTTTGCCGGGTTTCCCCAGCTCGTGAAGCAGGTTGTGGACCAGCAGGAATGGCCTAAGGACATTCCAGAGGGCGCGCTGCTGCCTGCGCCACTTTTGCACCCGTCGGACCTCAGGTGCAAAAGTGGCGCAGGCAGCAGCGCGCCCTCTGGAATGTCCTGAGGCCATTCCTGCTGGTCCACAACCTGCTTCACGAACTGGGGAAACCCATCAAACGGCTTCACTGCCTGCGGAAAGCTCGTGAACGTGTTCGTTGATGTCCGGCAAAGATGCGCATTCGACGGATTGAGCCAGTGGCCGCCTCAGGAACTCGATTGGCGACAACGACATCTGCTGACCAACCTGCACTCTCGCCATGGCTCTTGTTGCCTGCGACATTGTTGTGTAACACATGAGCAAAACGTCGTTCAGCACCGCTGCCTACACCCAACCATCCCTGCCTTGCTGTCTCCACCTCTGCGCGGTGTCTGTCTGCCGTTGCACGCATGCGCACTGCTGCAAGCCGGGTGCTATCAATGCCTTCACCGGCGGGCTGCCTCCAGTTGCTTTCCAAATTGTGCCTCTCTCAATGCCACAGCCTTTCCTGACATCCCATTCGGCTTTCAGCGTCCGTTTGCTAGTTCTGAGCAGGCACGGCATCGCATCCCAGTGCGGGGGGACTTCGCTAAACCCTGTATCTCAGTGGTATCCGGGTGAATCCGGGGGGGTCGAGACCGAAAGTCGCACTGCTTAGACACCAGGGAACACCGAAATCCAGTTCCCAGCCCCAACCCGTCACTGCTGCTGCGTCATCCTTGGAGACATGGCCTTCTTCGGCGGCGTCAGCGGGTCCAGCGTCACGCCCTGCAAGGGGGAAGCGCTTTCATTCAGGGAGCGCTCGCAGTCAACCTCCAACCCTGCTTGCATTCAGCCCTGCTGCTGCAGAAACATACTGACCGATCCGTCAGTCAACCTCCAACTCCGCTTGCATTCAGCCCTGCTGCTGCAGAAAGACACTGACCGATCCGTCGGCAACAATCATGCCCGGCCAATGATACGACACGAGGGGGAGAAGCGCCTACCCGCTGCGCAAACAAATAGGCCAGCTGCCCTGCCTCTGCCCGCATGTCGTCGTTGTCAGCGTCGATGCTGCTATGGCCAAAATCCAGGATGGTCGCGAATGAGGCGCCTGCCTCGTCGCGGAAGACCAGAATGTTGTCATCGGAGATGTCGCCATGGCAGACACCGTAGTGGTGCACGCTGTGCAGCGCCTCCTGGGCGGCTTTGCCGTCAGCCACGGTCACCTCCTTCAGAACGGACAGTGCCGTGCCGTACAGCCTGCACGACTTACATGACTCACGCAGGGTGAGGGTGTTGCACCACATTGATGTAAATTGACCACACAAAGCTCGAAGCTGTATCACGCAGGCACATACAAGGAGCGCGCACCAGTCTAACGCGATGAAATCGAACACCAGGTTGGACGGGTCTGCCACCTTGCCAAACCCAAGCAGCTTGGCCACTGTCCCGCCTGTTCCGAGCCAATGGCGACCCGCCGTCATGCATGGACGATTGTATGTGTTACACCCCGAAGGATGTGCAAGGAATCCCTCGAAAGAGGCAGACTGACTTGCAGTTTGGCAGCTTGATATGTGGACCACATTTGTATTGGGCGCACCCTGCAGTGGTGAGAGCCGTGTGTAGACAGACACCTCGTTGCGCAGCCCTGCTGACATCGCGGCCATCTCGGTGGCACTCCGGGCGGAGGCGATCTTCAGGGCTGACAAGCGACCATCAAAGTAGCCTTGGTGTACTACGCCGCCGGCCCCGCTGCCAAAAGCCTGACCTGCACAATTCACGCAGCAACCATCTCAAACTACTACGAACCTTGATAATTTATCGGTTTTGTGCTTGTGCATTCAATCACACCAGCAGTGGAAGCATATAGAGCAGAGTGAGGTAATTGACACGAGGCGCACCCAGGTTCAGGTCTCTGGACAGGAACGCGGTGTCCCAGCTGGAGTACCTGCCGCGGCTGCGGAAGGAGGTGCCCACGCCGCTGCCGCCGCTCGAGGTGCTCGCGCCGCAGCCGCCGGAGGAGCTGCCCGCGCTGCCGCTGCCAAAGGAGGGGCCTGCGCAGCGCAGGCTGTAGTTGTGCTTTGCCGCGCGGTACGGCGAGGACTGGATGTTGCCGAGCAGGTTGCCGCGGTTCCGCACCATCAGAGCCTGCACAACACGAAGTTCCTCCAGGACCCATTTCACATTATTCAATTGTGCCAAGGGCGCAACCCGGAACACGTGCGAGAACCTTATACGTTATCCATATGAAAGAACAAAGGAGGACCCCCACCCAACCACCCATGACCAGACGCACCGTCCAAGCGAACAGGCACTCGTTCGGCGAGGTGGGCGACGGAGCGTCAAATCGGACGGCGTCAGACACCCTGAAGGTGAGGGTGTTGGAGCGCACGTCCTGGCATCACGAGTGTATACGAAGCAAGTCACACAACATCATATCAAACAGCGCAAGGTAAAGCCCAGGCAAAGCGTGCAGTTTTTGTTGGCTCATACGAACTTCAACTCGATGTTGCTGCAGGCCAAACGCCCTCACCTGCACGGTCTCGCCGAACCAGAGGTCATGGACCGAGCTGATCCAGAAATACCTGGTGGCATGCCGCAGTGTGTACTCCATGACCTGCGCAAAGAGGTTCTGCACCTGCATACCAAAACGACACTGTTTGTAGCTACCCCTACTAACTGTCTCTCTATAGAGAGACAGGCGGCAAAATACAGCAGAGTAATCAAGCGCGACAAACGTTCATTGCCTTCATGTTGGTGCCCTCGTTGTAAAGCGCAACGAGATCAGCGCCCGGCGGCAAGATCGTCATCTTCTTTATCTCCCCGAACCCGAGCGCCTCCTTCGACCGGCGGGGGTCAGCGTCCGCCGGCACAAGCCTGCAAACCCGCACTCATCCCAATGAATGCGGGGACCCGCCTTTGCAGCAGCTCAAGTTGCAACAGGACCACCGACACATGCTCACCCATAGTCCACATTTCTGGCGGCGACGTAAGGGGCCAGAGGCTGCGTCAGAGGCTCCACCTCCCACTCCACGTTCCAGTGGAGCAGCTCGAGCACTTGGTTCTGCCGGGTTGCGCAGACAGCATCGAATTTGGAGGAAGCGGCGATCTCCGACGGAATCTTCAGGCGCAATAGTGGCGCAGGCAGCAGCGCATCCTCTGGAACGTCCCTGGGCCAATCCTGCTGGTCCACAATCTGCTTCACGAGCTGGGGGAAACCGTCAAACGGCTTCACTGCATGCGGGAAGTTCGTGAACGTGTTCGTGGATGTCCAATGAGATGCGCATTCGACGGAACGAGCCAGTGGCCGCCTCAGGAACTCGATTGGCGACAACGACATCTGCTGACCAGCCTGCAGAAGGGTTGACTATCACAGCCGCAAGCACACACACGACTTCGCTGCAGCACAGTAGGCGTAGGCTCCTACCTGTTGTCTCTGGTTCAAATATCAAAAGAGCAGTTCCAGTCACAGCGGTAGATCCAGGAAGTTGCAGTTGCAGCACACCGGCTTCCGCGACGTCCAGTGAAGCAAAGCGAGCGCTGCTCATTGCGCTGCACTACAGCTGACTTGAATGGCGAACTGTGAGCCCTGAAGCTGAGAACGGAAGGTGTTGGGCCATCTGCACGCGCAGCGAGCTAGTGCCAGCGCTGAACGTGCGATCCGCCATGCCTGCTTCCGCGGTTACGGCGGAGCGAGGGCGGGGAAGCGTGTATCAGGCAGTCCCGCGCCGGAATCCTTTTCACAGCTTGCATTAAGTGAGCCGTGTGACTGATATTACCAGGGGGAGTAGGAGTTGCTTCTGCTTCCCCTGATGTTAGTTGAGCCAGAGACAGCAGATAGGAGCCTGTGCTGCAGCGAAGTCGTGTGTGTGCTTGCGGCTGTGATAGTCAACCCTTCTGCAGGCTGGTCAGCAGATGTCGTTGTCGCCAATCGAGTTCCTTAGGCGGCCACTGGCTCGTTCCGTCGAATGCGCATCTTATTGGACATCCACAAACACGTTCACGAACTTCCCGCATGCAGTGAAGCCGTTTGACGGTTTCCCGCTGCTCGTGAAGCAGATTTTGGACCAGCAGGATTGGCCCAGGGACATTCCAGAGGATGCGCTGCTGCCTGCGCCACTTTTGCGCCTGAAGATTCCGTCGCAGATCGCCGCTTCCTTCGAATTCGATGCTGTCTGCGCAACCCGGCAGAACCAAGTGCTCGAGCTGCTCCACTGGAACGTGGAGTGGGAGGTGGAGCCGATGACGCAGCCTCTGGCTTCTTACGTCGCCGCCAGAAATGTGGACCATGGGTGAGCATGTGTCGGTGTTCCCGTTGCAACTTGAGATCCTGCAGAAGCGGGTCTCCGCATTCATTGGGATGAGTGCGGGTTTGCAGGCTTGTGCCGGCGGACGCTGACCCCCGCTGGCCGAAAGAGGCGCTCGGGTTCGGGGAGATAAAGGAGATGACGATCTTGCCGCCGGGCGCTGATCTCGTCGCGCTTTACAACGAGGGCACCAACATGAAGGCAATGAACGTTTGTCGCGCTTGATTACTCTGCTGTATTTTGCCGCCTGTCTCTCTACAAACAGTGTCGTTTTGGTATGCAGGTGCAGAACCTCTTTGCGCAGGTCATGGAGTACACACTGCGGCATGCCACCAGGTATTTCTGGATCAGCTCGGTCCATGACCTCTGGTTCGGCGAGGCCGTGCAGGTGAGGGCGTTTGGCGCAATCTTTCCAGCAACATCGAGTTGGAAGTTCGTATGAGCCAACAAAAACTGCACGCTTTGCCTGGGCTTTACCTTGCGCTGTTTGAGAAGATGGTGTGTGACTTGCTTCGTATAAACTCGTGATGCCAGGACGTGCGCTCCAACACCCTCACCTTCAGGGTGTCTGACGCCGTCCGATTTGACGCTCCGTCGCCCACCTCGCCAAACGAGTGCCTGTTCGCTTGGACGGTGCGTCTGGTCATGGGTGGTTGGGGTGGGGTCCTTCTTTCTTCTTTCACATGGACAACGTATAGGTTCTCGCACGTGTTCCGGCTGCGTTGTTGGCACAATTGAATAATGTGAAATGGGTCCTGGAGGAACTTCGTGTTGTGCAGGCTCTGATGGTGCGGAACCGCGGCAACCTGCTCTGCAACATCCAGTCCTCGCCGTACCGCGCGGCGAAGCACAACTACAGCCTGCGCTGCGCAGGCCCCTCCTTTGGCGGCGGCAGCGCGGGCAGCTCCTCCGGCGGCGGCGGAGCGAGCACCTCGAGCGGCGTGGGCACCTCCTTCCGCAGCCGCGGCAAGAACTCCAGCTGGGACACCGTCTTCCTGTCCAGAGACCTGAACCTGGGTGCGCCTCGCGTCAATTACCTCACTCTGCTCTATATGCTTCCACTGCTGGTGTGATTGAATGCACGAGCACAAAACCGATGAGTTCTCAGCGTTCGTACTAGTTTGATCTGGTTGCTGCGTGAATTGTGCAGGTCAGGCTTTTGGCAGCGGGGCCGGCGGCGTAGTACACCAAGGCTACTTTGATGGTCGCTTGTCAGCCCTGAAGATCGCCTCCGCCCGGAGTGCCACCGAGATGGCCGCGATGTCAGCAGGGCTGCGCAACGAGGTGTCTGTCTACACACGGCTCTCACCACTGCAGGGTGCGCCCAATACAAATGTGGTCCACATATCAAGCTGCCAAACTGCAAGTCAGTCTGCCTCTTTCGAGGGATTCCTTGCACATCCTTCGGGGTGTAACACATACAATCGTCCATGCATGACGGCGGGTCGCCATTGGCTCGGAACAGGCGGGACAGTGGCCAAGCTGCTTGGGTTTGGCAAGGTGGCAGACCCGTCCAACCTGGTGTTCGATTTCATCGCGTTAGACTGGTGCGCGCTCCTTGTATGTGCCTGCGTGATACAGCTTCGAGCTTTGTGTGGTCAATTTACATCAATGTGGTGCAACACCCTCACCCTGCGTGAGTCATGTAAGTCGTGCAGGCTGTACGGCACGGCACTGTCCGTTCTGAAGGAGGTGACCGTGGCTGACGGCAAAGCCGCCCAGGAGGCGCTGCACAGCGTGCACCACTACGGTGTCTGCCATGGCGACATCTCCGATGACAACATTCTGGTCTTCCGCGACGAGGCAGGCGCCTCATTCGCGACCATCCTGGATTTTGGCCACAGCAGCATCGACGCTGACAGCGACGACATGCGCGCAGAGGCAGGGCAGCTGGCCTATTTGTTTGCGGAGCGGGTAAGCGCTTCTCCCCCTCGTGTCGTATCATTGGCCGGGCATGATTGTTGCCGACGGATCGGTCAGTGTCTTTCTGCAGCAGCAGGGCTGAATGCAAGCAGAGTTGGAGGCTGACTGACGGATCGGTCAGTGTCTTTCTGCAGCAGCAGGGCTGAATGCAATGCCTTCACCAGCGGGCTGCCTCTTGTTGCTGTCCAAATTCTGCCTAACTCAATGCCACAGCCTTTCCTGACATCCCATTCGGCTTTCAGCGTCCATTTGCTAGTTCTGAGCAGGCACATCCCTGTGCGGGGAAACTTCGCTAAACCCTGTATCTCAGTGGTATCCGGGTGAATTCGGGGGGTCGAGACCGAAAGTCGCACTGCTTAGGCACTAGGGAACACCGAAATCCAGTGCCCAGCCCCAACCCGTCACTGCTGCTGCGTCGTCCTTGGAGACATGGCCTTCTTCGGCGGCGTCAGCGGGTCCAGCGTCACGCCCTGCAAGGGGGAAGCGCTTTCATTCAGGGAGCGCTCGCAGTCAACCTCCTACTCTGCTTGATAGCACCCGGCTTGCGGCAGTGCGCACGCGTGCAATGGCAGACAGACACCGCGCAAAGATGGAGACAGTAAGGCAGGGATGGTTGGGTGTAGGCAGCGGTGCTGAACGACGTTTTGCTCATGTGTTACACAACAATGCCGCAGGCGAAAAGAGCCATGGCGAGAGTGCAACACGGCCAGCGACAACAGCAGTCGCAACACAACGGCGGCTGAGCGTGCGGTCAAGCTGATTGCGCTGTGCCCACTACAGCCTGCAGAGGCCGGGCCTGCCCGACAGCTTACTGTAGCCGTGAGCTGGAGTCCGGGCACGACGGGTCTAGATGTCAAGCCATTCAAGAGCATAAGCTGCGCGCGTGTCAGGACAGCGGTGCAGTTGCAGGTAGATCTCCTCATCGAAGTGACTGTCGGAAGGAACATCAGCAAGTATGCCTCTGTGTGCCCGGCGGTGGCAGGTGTATTGCGACCAGGCATTGGCAGCCTGCACAATGTAAACCTTGCCATTGCGGAGGTGGCGTATCATGTAGACCACCCGCCCACCGGCTTCCGCGGTTCACACATTGAGCCGGTGGGCAAGACACGCAGCTCAAGGACGATTACGATCGTGACAAGTACGGTTTTATCTATGTTTATCTATGTTCATCTGTGTTTATCTATGTTTATCTACTCTACACGGGAAAAACCCACTTTACCACGGCGATAAACCATGGGCTACCACGGTATACCCTGGTTTTGTAGTGAACCACAGAGTGCAGCTTGGTGCACCATGGGCTGGCACCATGGTGCGGACTAGTGGCTGTAGGTACCAGGGTAATCATCCAACTGCACCATGGTGAACACGTGTGCCTGCTGATTGCCTTACTAGCGGCTGAGAACAATTCGTTTGATCGTAGGCAGGCTTGGAGTTTGAAGAAGAAGGTGGAGAAGAAGCAGTTGGTAGTTGCCGAATAGAAATCCGCAAACGCCCTGCGGAGGCATGCAGGCATATCAAGAAATGTGAACTTCAAACCTGGCACCGCGATGGAAAGCACCAGCAAGCATGAGCACACTTTACTTGTATCACGCGCCACCTGTGCCGCTTGTGGCCGCCATTGAGACATCTGGATACCAGCTGCCACCAATATCAGGAACGCGCAGCAAGCCCGCAAAACCCAATGTGCAGTCAATTCAGTCATCTGGTC
>JAABUL010002329.1_pt1 | contig 31848 bp, 41 predicted proteins | sample 5559151 | NCBI WGS metagenome assembly JAABUL01 (sample SAMN10711876, study PRJNA513368) | rock metagenome | isolation source: Antarctica rocks | place: Antarctica: Victoria Land, Pudding Butte sud
AGGGGCAGGCATCACGCCACTCTCACCCCAGCGCTTGAATATCACCGCGACTCGCTTGCTCAGGTCACACGGGAGTCCTCCATTCACTCGCTCAGAAAGATGACGAGTCAAATCAGCATATGTCCAATATCTTTTGATACGTAGGCATCTCCCACTGCCTCCTGACAACAACGACCGCTTTCAGCATTTGCGGACCGTATCGTTCAGATGGGAGATAAACAGCACCTCTCCGTCGGCATGGCCCTTACAGAGGCCGACATGGCCAACCCACCAGCCCTTCCGTCTCGCATCCCAGAGGAGTCGCTCAACTTTGCTGCTCACCTTGATACTCCTCCGTTGGAGAAAGCCACTGCGACAGCTCTGCTGCATTTCAGGCGCGCCGCTGATTACATTGCTGCGGGTATGGTTTGAGGATCTATACAACTGCCAGACCATGTTGAGCTTACCAAATCACCTAGCGATGATCTTTCTTGCCGATAACGTTCTCGTAGAACGTGACTTGACCTTTGAAGACATCAAAAACCGCTTGCTTGGTACCCATCTTCTATGCACTCTCTAAGCTAAGTGACTGATGTTGTTCAGGCCATTGGGGGACATGTCCAGGCTTGAACCTTACGATTGCCCATCTCAACCTTCTCATCCGAAAGCATGATTTAGATATGATCTTTTGCGTTGGACCGGGTCATGGTGCTCCTGCCCTACTAGCTTCTCTATGGCTCGAAGGCTCCCTTGGTAAATTTTACCCCAAGTATTCTCGAGACCGGCAAGGGCTTCACAACCTTGTCAGCAAATTTAGTACTCCGTCTGGTCTTCCAAGGTTGGTTGAAATTCTGGTCTGCCGAGGCATCGTCATTGCTGAACCATTTTCAGCCATATCAACGCCGAGACGCCAGGATCAATCCACGAAGGTGGCGAGCTTGGGTATGTCCTGTCTGTAGCATTTGGAGCGGTGATGGACAAGCCTGATCTGGTCGCCTGCGCTATCATTGGGGACGGTGAGGCTGAGACGGGTCCTACTGCGACGTAAAATTTGTCTCCTTATACCCATTGCCAATCTCTTTGCTAATAGTTACTGCAGCGCATGGCATGCCTACAAATACATTGATCCTAAGGAGTCGGGAGCTGTCCTTCCAATTGTCCATGTCAATGGTTTCAAGATCAGCGAGCGCACAATATATGGCTGTATGGACACCAAAGAGTTGGCTTGTTTGTTCACCGGCTATGGCTATAAACCACGATTTGTGGGAGACCTCGATAATATTGACGCAGATATGAGTGCGTCCATGGAGTGGGCGCTCCACGAAATTAAAACAATTCAGAGCGCTGCTCGCAGCGGCCATCCTATTTTCAAGCCCCAATGGCCAGTCCTCATCCTAAGGACGCCAAAGGGTTGGGGAGGGCCGAAGATTGTGCATGGAGAGTTTGTAGAGGGCTCCTTCCGCTCCCACCAGGTGCCGCTTCCGGCAGCGAAAACAGAAACAAGAGAGCTTCAAGCCTTGCAGACCTGGCTTGAGTCCTATAAGGTGTCAGAACTTCTCAACGCAAATGGTGGAATCTTGAGTACGATTGATAGCATTATACCTGTTGATGACAAGATGAAGCTCGGCCAGAATCCCCAAACTTATGATGCCCACAAGCAATTACAGATTCCGGACTGGGTTCCCTTTGCTGTCATGAAGGGGTCCCAACAAAGTTGTCTTAAGACTGCTGGGGAATTTCTTGACCAAGTCTTAGTCGACAACCCTTACACCATGCGTATCTTCAGTCCTGACGAACTCGTGAGCAACAAACTTGACGCTGTCTTCCGCCATACAAGCCGAAATTTCCAGTGGGATCAGTACTCGAACAACAAGGGTGGACGTGTCATTGAGATACTCTCTGAACACACATGCCAAGGTGAGATTGTTTCCTGCAGTACCCATTGAAGGCGAAAAGCAACTAATGGCTGCATAGGCTTCCTTCAGGGCTATACTTTGACTGGTCGTACGGGCGTCTTTCCTACCTACGAAAGCTTTCTCGGAATTGTACATACGATGATGACTCAATACAGCAAATTCAACAAAATGTCCAAAGAAGTCGCATGGAGGAAAGATGTTAGTAGCATCAACTACATCGAAACCAGCACGTGGACTCGCCAAGAACATAATGGGTTTTCTCATCAGAATCCCTCATTCATCGGCGCCGTCTTGAACCTCAAACCCAATGCTGCACGGGTCTATCTCCCTCCAGACCCAAACACCTTCTTATCGACTTTTGCACATTGCCTTGGATCCAAAAATTACGTCAATCTTATTGTAGGTTCGAAACAAACACAGCCCGTCTGGTTAGATCCCTCGGAAGCAGATGCCCATTGCAAAGCAGGAGGAAGTATCTGGAAATTCGCCAGTACAGAGGCTGGCGCCAACCCTGACGTGGTCCTTGTTGGGATCGGCGCAGACCTGATGTTCGAAGTACTTGCAGCGGCCGCGTACTTGCATCGTTCGGCCCCGTCTCTACGAATGCGCATTGTCAACGTCACAGATCTGATGATACTAGGACTCGAGGGCTCCCACCCTCATTCCCTGAGCCACGATGCATTCGACGAACTTTTCACTCCGGAGAGGAATATACACTTCAATTACAGCGGCTATGCCAACGAGCTGCAAGGCCTCCTCTTCGGCCGTCCAAAGCTCGACCGCATCATGATCGACAGCTATCGCGAAGAAGGATCGACGACGACGCCCTTTGACATGGTGATTCGCAACCGGTGTAGTAGATATGATATTGCACAGATGGCCATCAAAGGTGGTGCGAAGCATAACCGAAAGATCCAAGCGAAGATGCAGGAGCTGCTTGATCAGGTTCAGCAGGATATGGCTAAAGCCCAGGAATACATCCTTGCATCCGGACAAGGTCTGTTGTTCCTCTGCCCATTCTATATTGCGGATCAAAGCTAACACAAGCCTCAGATCCCAAGGGCACTTATGACACACCGGTCTTCGAAAAGGAAATGGCAAATGGTTTTCATAGCCGAGATGCATAGCAAGCAGGGCCTTGAGAATTGCAATGGAAATGCAACACAACGAGAATGATTGCTCCTTTTAGCGATCAGCAATCGTGGCATCTCTGCAAAGCGCCCTCGGATGCGTCCACAAGATACACCATCTGATCTCCATGTCGCACAAGTCTCACTCTTCATATCAAATAACCCAGAACATAAGACTATCAATCTATACCTCAGCTTAACACTCAGCGATATCCCTAGCTCCCCACCCCCATACAACCCCCCACACCTCCTCATCCCTCACCCATCCCCCCTCCTCCTACTCATACCAATAAAAACCCTCTCTCCACAAAACCGCTATCCCATCCCTCTCAAACAGCACTCATACAAGCCACCAACCAAATTCATAAACAACTACTCCTTCCATGCACGCGCAGTCAATCTATGATACGTTCGTTACAAAAGTGTAGTAGATGCTTTTGATGTTAGGGAAGGAAAAGCATGTATGATGTAAGGGAAGGAAAAGCATCTATGATGTATGGGCGAGGTGAGAGATGAGTAGGTTCATGTATAGAGGGTGATATGGTATGGTATGAGCTCTAGACCGCATTTTGGGAAAGGGGTGGGGGGTTAGATGTTTCTTGTTGGTGGGTAGAGATGTTGGGGGTTTCGTAGCTAGTAGGATGGATATGTGGTGAGTGGGTATAGGCACATTGTGAGATCGATTTCTGGTCAGTATCTGGCGTTCAAGCAATTTTCGCAAGAGATACATAGTTCGCTATCGCTAACTCGCAGCTGTGTACAGTGGTCAAGCAGGAAACTCAAAGCAGACATTCAATCAATTTTCCTTCCTTCCATCCATCCGCCATTGCTCTTCTTACTGTGGAACCTGCCAGTAATGGTGCTCACCGGGCCCAACATGACCGTTGCGAATGAGCTTATCGTTCTGCTTCACCAATACATGAAGCTGATGCGTCAAACTATGCACCTGCCCCTCTAAATTCGCAATGATCTCCGCCATGGATTTATGGTGCTTTTCGAAATGCTCCGAATGCATGGGTCCGTCGGCTTGTTGTCCACTGACGGTATGCATCGCGAAGCGCTCGTTGCCGTCTTTGTTACGGAAGGCGTCGTGGAGGGCGTGCTCGCCGTCTTTGACGATGTGATGGACTAGGTTGCCGACTTGGTGTTCGAGAGCGACGAGGCTGGCGGTCATGGGTTCGATGCGGCGTTGGATGTCTTTGACGTAGGAGCGGTGCTCGAAGGGGACTCGGCAGGCGCAGCCTGCCCGCTGGCATTGGTGGATTTGGTGGTGGGTTCCTAGTTTTGGGGGGACGGGGTTAGCTGTGTTGGGATAGAGGATGGAAGAGAGTTGGATGGGGTGAGGTAATGTTTACTTTGGTGAATGGCGTCGCTGTTGGGCTTGTAGCCATCATCCTCGGCAGCCTGCTCTTTGTTCTCGAAACGACCGTAGCGTTTACACCACACGGGACCGTCCCAGCCGATCCACTTGTCTTCATATGCGAGGATATCGTGATAGTCCTTCTGCTCGTGTGTAGGTGCTTCTGTAGGCATGTTTGGTGGTGCCGTTTGTGTGGGTGTTGGTTGAGACGGCGTGGCACCGTTTCTATTCACTTTCGTAGTTGATTGCGGAGGTTGTTCAGGAGCATTGGGAGCAACGATGGGCTGGAAGGTGGTTTCGTCTGCTGTAGGAGCCATGTCAAGTTAGGTGGTACGAGACTGGATGATTATAGGACTGTGAGAAGATGTGTTGGGATTGTGGACAAATATATTCAAAGAAGGGGACGGCCATGAGTTATATGCTTAAGCATGGGAACATGGCCTTCATCGTCGATTTCCATCACGTTCATGCGGACCGTCCACTGTCAGTCCACAATCCCATCCGACACGCACAGACATGACCAAGTGCCATCTTTGATCCACCGTCCTCGCCTCAGGCTATTGCAACAAATACGAGTGGCGATTGGCGGTATGATTGGCCAGTGTTCTCGTCGCAATGCTTCAGTCTCGTTCGATGGGGTACCGTGATTGTGGAGTGACATGCGGGAGATTTATCTGATGGTGGGGTGATAATGGGGTGTGGGGTAGCGCATCCAGGCCAAGGGTCCATAGATATTAGCCTCAGAAATAAGGTTTTGCTTTCTTTCGCTGGCGTGGTTAGTTCCGGCAGCTAGAACTGACTGCTTACTAATATTCTGGATCGGCATCTCTACGCGGGCTGGGATGATTGTCGCCTTCTCCCTCTAGCAGCCAATCTAACTGCTTATGAGCGCCTCTTTCGATTCAGCAAAGCGTCCATTACCCATCCAACCAAGATGTCATGCTTCTCCACCCTCGTCCGCTGGCTGCAGCGAAAGCGCTACCAATACGAAGTGACATTCTCGCTCTACATGCTCACGCCCACGGAGAAAATCATCTTCAGTAATCCTCTCCTCATCCCATCCCCTCCGACGCGCTCCTTCGCCACATGCTAACGAGCTTCTTCCCTAGATACACTCGCCGTCGCTTTCATCTCTATGATCCTTATAGCCGCCTTCTTCTACCTGCCTGGACATGTCACGGAGATGCTGAGGCGAGCTTGGTTTTACTATGCAGGGGACGAGACGGTGATTGCGGGCTCTGGTGCGGGGGGAGGAGCTGCGGTTGGGCAGGGTGCTGGTGCTTTGGGAGGGGGGCGGAAGGAGACGTGGGCGCCTGGGGGAAGGATGGATGGCCAGGATGTGCTTGCTAGGCTGGGGACGTTATGACAACGGAAGAGGTCTACACGCATTTGAGCGTCTGGTGACGTCTCATCCGAGGGACATTGTGACTTGGTGGGCTTGTATAGCATCTCGGCGCCCTAGCGCAGGAAGCCTTGAACATACAAGCCCACCTTCCTTTCCGAGGAGGTGTGGGCCATTGGAGGAAGGATGGATGGATGGCGAGAATATGCTTGCTAAGAGCCGGGGACGGTATGACAATGCGAGAGGTCTACACGCATCCGAGCATTTGCGGTTCAGTATCTACAAGACATCGTTCCTAATAGGGATATATAGCATCTCGGTACCCTAGAGCAGGAACCCTTAATGTACAAGCCCTACAGCATCTTCAGACCTCAAGTCCTCAACCCTCAACCCCATATCCCCATTCCCAACCTCACAGCACACCCTTCGTACTCCCCACCTCCCCCTCCCTCCCCTCCACCCTACCACAAGCCATCCTACACGCCCCCGCCAACGCCTTAAACGCACTCTCCGCCCGATGATGATCATTATCCCCCCTAATAACATCCACATGCAACGTCGTCCCGCTCGCCATAGCCCAGCTACTCAACCCATGATGAATCATCTGACTATTCAACTGCCCTATCATCGGCCCTTCGAACCCGAAATTGCCGACAAAAAAGGGGCGACTTGAGATATCAAGGACGGCGCGAGAGAGTGCTTCATCGAGGGGAGCGTAGGCGTGACCGAAGCGCATGAGACCCGTGCGGGGACCTAGAGCTGTGGTGAAGGCGGCGCCGAGGGCGAGAAAGGTGTCTTCGGTTGTGTGGTGGTCGTCGACTGGGTATTTTTATTAGATGGATGGATCAATCGATCGATTGGTGGGGGAGCCGTACTGGCTAGATCGCCTCTACACCTGACTCTCATACTCCAGCCTGCGTGCTTCGCCCATGCGTGCAGCATGTGATCTAGAAACCCTACGCCGGTCCATATCCAGATGTGCTGGGTGGCCGTTATCTGGGAGGCATGGTGAGTGGTGTCTTGAGAGGGAATGGGGGTGTTGGGCGCGGGGAGGTTTTTGTTGGAGAAGACATCGGAGTCGGGGAGGTGGTCGAGCGGGCCGCCGTCGATGGAAAGGGAGACTTGGATTTTGGTTTCGTTGGTTGTGCGATTGATGAGAGCTGTGCGGCGGTCTGGCATTTTCAAAGTGTGGTGTGGGGAAAACCTTGGGGGCAAAAGGTCCAGAACGACAGCCACGAGCAAATTTTATAATTTTGGGTCTCTGTTCTGAGATTGTTAATTTGTCTGCTTCATTCTCGAATATTATGAGTGGTGACAAGCCATGCTGGAAACGAAAAACTTTTAAGCATGTGACATGCTTTACATATATGATGCTCTCGAGCTACCAGTATTTGACAAGACCTTGTTTCATAATCAACTCCTTGTTTTTAGGGTATCACCGCGTAGAAATCAAGAAGAAGCTTTCGTTAATTGAAGCAAAACCCCATCAGATCCGATAAACCCACAGCCGTCAAATCCTTTCAATATCCTCGCCGTTTTCTTCCTGATCGTAGCCTTGTGCTTGCCGCCGTTTGCGTGCTCAGAGTCTGCGTCTACTTCCAGGAACATCTCTCGGATGCCAATGAGATAATCCAGGTCCCTGCTCGGAGCGCTCCAGGATCGTGTCTCAGTAACTTCGTGCTTCTCGTAGTCGACGTTCCCTCCTTTGTCTTCGTCACCCTTCTCCCAGATAAAGCTGCCTGGCTCACATACCAAATCCCACCCTTTGTTCATAATCTGGCGGGGACCATCTTCCACAGCCAAGTAACCACCCTTCTCAACCACTACACTCATCTTGATCCAGTCCAAAGTCTGCAGCCTCAGTAGTCGAATGGGAGATTCAGCCTCCATGTCATGGTCTTCCTCGTAACCCCCAAAGCTATCCTCATCGCCGTTACGGAAGCCGTCTGGTATGATAAAATTGATTTCCTTCATCGTCCTATCCTGAGCTAGGATGACGCAAAGTCTCTGAATAGCCTCTCTGTCTAGATGACCCTCTCCGGGAATCTTAGCCATATGCATCTTAGGAAAGTTTTTCGATCTGCCGTTGAGGTCCTTGCCGTCAGAGTCTTTCACTGGCCAGCGCATGTAGATAGGTGCATGGACATCGAGGCGGTGTATTCGGGATCGAGCTTCAGGTCCGATGGTCAGGAAGAAACGCAGCAAACCCTGCCAGCCACTCCTCCCTGTGAACCTGAAATGATTATCACTCCAGAAGCACATGGCTGCTTCATTAAAGATTTGTCGACATGTACCGAGGAGACCCGTAGACAGCTCTTTGCGTACAAATTCTAGATTCTCTTGGTGACGGACTTTCAACTGTCCTGGGGCTGGATTGGCGTCGTTGTCAAATTTAGTCCACTTGTGAGGCCACAAATCGAGAGGCTCATCGCTAGACAGGGAATATCGATAGATCTTGTTGCGAATCTCCGGTGGTAGTCTGAGTAGAGGTGACTGGAACTGGTTCTGGGGACGAGGAAGGCGACGAGGGCGTGGAGAGCGGGTCATGATGTGTGAGTGAACAGCAGCGACACTGTAACCATCAGGACTACTCTGAAGTCGTTCGCCGGCTTATCCAGTTGCCACGCTGCTTACCAGAAATATCCGGCCTTGCCTACTTCAAGCGCAGTATATCAACCTTCCATGCTTGCACTCAGAGCGAACAACCTCCGACGACCAGGTCACATAGAAACTTTAATGCCAGACAGTGCCTGAATTGAGAGATTTCGTCCCACGAAGAGCTGATAATTGTGGGGAGTAGCTTCACAAGGCAGCTTTACACTAGCTTGGCTAACATCGCCGTGCCTTGACACACGAAGAATCCAAAAGCTTCAGAGTCGAACGCTAGGAAATGATGAATAGAGGAAGAGCCTAGAGTCTTGAGATAAACGGACCAAGACTGGACTGCCTGAATTTTGCAAGCTTCACCGCTTTGGTATATGAGATTTTTTGTGCATGATAAGAATCATTTGGGTTGGGGCATGGTTGAACACTTTGATCCAAGGTTCACATGATCAGAGATTTCAGGGCAAGCTTGATCGGTATAAGCAACGAGCTTAATAAAGTATGATGCCTGCCAATTTCTAGAGGAATCTATGATAAAGTAAAGTAAAGTAGCCTTATACTATCTCAGAAGCGCCTTAACGCCGCCAACAGCCGCTATCTCCACTCTAGTGCTGCTATCTCCACGCTTTCTCTTTGTTCACGTACATGATAACATTGACTAGAGTAATGCCCCGTCATGGCCAGAGAACAGCCGAAGAAGCCAGTGCTGCTGGCTCAGAGGCTTTCAGAGGTGCTGTAGTAGGTGCTGCAAAGGTATTCCAAGTCCCAATTCTCCGCTTGCCATTTTGTTTTCCTACGGCTGCTTCCATATCGACTATCATCAGGTAATTGATGGAAGTGCTCTCATAGTGGGGCCTCATTGCCGGTGGCTTGGGCTTTGCAGGCTACCACCTCTCTCCGATCTATAGGAACCTCACCATTCAATTCAAAGTGTATGTCAAAGCCCTTGTGTGCATACCCAATTGCTCCATGCCTCCGTCCCCGTTATCCCGATGGTCGCTTTGTACACTAAGCTGCCCTACTTGAATGCAGATATCTTCAAATGTCCGGCATGACCTTTGGCGGCTGGTTAGAAGCTGATCGACGGTTGCGCGCCTATGAATTCAACGTCAGACGTCAGAATAAGATGAAGGCTGATGAGGCGACCTGGGAACGATGGGAAGGAATGGTCGAGGATCAAGAGCGAAGAGAGGCAAAAAAAAGGCTTGAGAAGGAATAAGAAGATAGACGACCCATGGCTACACCCTCGTTGCGACATAAACCTATGGTGCGGAAAGCAGGCCATTTGGGTTCTTCCACTGTACTGGGAGCCAAACAATCGCCTTGGGACGCTCTGGCTGATGAGAAGGCGAAGGAGGTGCCCTGATTGATACGAAGCAAACACCAGCCAGGCTATCATTTTAGCTCCAGAACGGTTTGTGCGGCCACTTCGTATGCGGTGCCAGCAGGTCCGCCCTCCAAGGCCGCAGATTATGGCAAAGGTCTGACAGATTGGTGTCTGCAAGTTCGAAGTTCGCCGAAGTGAAGGTGAAGGCAAAGGAAGCTGAAATGAGTTACCAGCAAAAATATTCTCGCGAGGCGTAGGCGCTTCATGTCGCACAACGCAATGGAAGTTACCTTTGAAAAAGGAAGAACAGAGCTGATAAAAGCCTGATCGTCGTTCTGAAACCGAAAAAAATTCCATAAGAGTCAAGAATCATTTCACGAACTCTTAATTGAGCCAATGCATGTGCAATGTATCAAGATTGCTTTCATGAGGGGAGTACCAAGACAAGCAGGGCTCGGACCCATCATCACTATGAATGTTTCCAACAATGAAAAGTCTTCTCACTACATCCCTTGAAGCGGTCTTAGGGCTGCACGGAGGTATGTAAACTGGTTACTTAGGAGACTTCATCTTCACCAACACTGCTGCTAATCTGCGATCGTATCCGGATCACCACCTGAACAGATAATTTCCTGTTCACGGTATCGATATCTTATTCACTATGGGCCAGCGTCCCCGGGCGGTCTTCCCAATTTCCCCTGAGCCATAGAGATCAGTACATGGAATGGGCGACTATCTTGAATTGAATCTTGATCTGTCCTGCAATCTTCATTGAACATCATCATTACATAGGCCACCATGAGCAAAAGCTTGATATCCGCAAATACCCACAACCAGTCATCCACCTTGGAAGCAGGAGGTGCACACTACACTACATGTCTTGATATTGGCATATCTACCGCGATTGTTATCATTGAGATGCGTTGGGGCCTCTAGGCATAGCTTGCAACCTTTAGTCTGCTGCACTGCTACGCTCGGCGAAATCTATCTTCTGTCCAGCTACGACACCAAAGCATCTCTTCTCGCTGACCTGGTCTTTACAAGAAAATGGTCTAGAGCAGAGGTATTAATTGGACAGATAATATTGCTAGAAACCTGTGCTGGTGAGCTCAGCAGTAAGCATTGAACACCCCAACCATCAAAGTCTCTTCTATTCGGAAATCCGACCCTCCAGTCTCCTTCGCTCCAGAAAATCGAAGTCCTAAGTCTTCTCTTTCGTTACACAAGATCTCGTACACCACAACAGACTGAACCTAAGCCCCCAAAGCTCGTTTGCCCTACCCGCGCAACACGTCGCCAAAATGTCGAACATCTTGTCCCGGTTGGTGTTCTTGTGCGATCGGACTGTGACAACTTCCGTAGCAGCAGGATGATGGACTTTGCACCCAGGCTGAAGCTTGCATGGACGAATGTGTACTCCTCACGCATGGAGCACCATTTTCACCTGGTCCCCGAGGTTCAAGCGATTAGGAATGCGCTTCTTTACCGGGGTTTGATAAATTCAATTGCGTGATACTCCTCGGCCGCTGATGCCTTCGATGTGGATCTCCGCTCCATTCGCAGTCTTTGGTTTCATCTGCATCAAGCTACCTTCGATTCATCCCAGAGCGGCTAGTCCATGCAGCTCGCGGACATATTCGGTCGCTTCCTGCATGGCCCGCACGGGTCGGGACCTCATCCATCTCCCCGCACTATTCACACAGCATCAAAGCCTTTCCCCGTGGGATGCTCTGGTCTGGATGATGCAGCTGGTGCATGATAGAACGACCACGTTCGGTATTCTTGTCGAGTCAATCCCCTGGGGTAATCGTCACCTCTGCAAAGATTCACAGATACCGAGCACAGCCAGCACTGGATCTCCTGAGGCAGCAATGGGTGTCACTGACAGTGTCAACGGTGCTCCAGCTTCGCTCAAGGGGGTGGGATGTATCTATAACGGGGTTTCCTAAGCATGCAGCCAGTCCGTGCTTGCGGAAGCCTTCTCGACATGATGCGTCAATGGTCGAAATGACGCAAACGGCAACAGACTTTGATGCTTTCATATGCAGGTGGGGCAAGCATTTCTCCGGGATGCGTGGGTAAGCTCCTCTGGACCCGCCCCAGTAAGTATGGGTGTCCACTCAGATGGTGTGCTTTGCATGATAGTCATGCAGAACAACCAAGTAGTCCTTTGGTCGATGATCCTGTTTTCACACGCAGTCGTCACCAGAGCATCTCCGAGCCGCTCGAATGTACCCCACTCGGCGCGCCTACCTGAGCAGATTGGCCGTCAAAAACTTGTGCAAGCAGAGTCAAGTAAAGGGTCAGGTTCTCCACTTTGCCTACTTAAACCACGGGCATCTCCCTCATCCTCCCTCCAGCCGATAGATGCTCTACAGCTTAGGTCTCTTTTAGGTTGACCTAGAAAGTGTAGAGACTTTCGCAAAGCTCGAGTAGCGAGCCGTTCGCCGATTATGGCGCCCCTAATCACCATCACCGTCCAATACCTGCTGGGCTTTGCTGGCCTCAGGCAGCAAGCCGCTGTCCGAAAGGTGCACACCCAAACTTCAGGTTTAGCGCCTGCTGCACAAGGTCTCTCTTCCATCTCCTGGGGATATAATCGCATGGTGAGAAGCCTTGCTTCATCCCTCCCTCGAATGCCGCCGAAGAGCTCCTGCTGACTCTAGGACAATGTATAGGATATTGTGAGTTTCGCCTCTTTCTTCGCTTTTCACTATAAATCAGGGTGGAAAGAGCTGCCACAAAGCTTCCACGTCAAACGTTTGCAGCAGTACTCCTATCGGCCCTTACCGCTGCCTCGTATAACGTATAGGGTCAATCGCTGAAACGGAATTGTCCTGTAGTATGGTGAAGGCAAGGAGAACTGTAACATCACCCATAAGTGCGTCGCCATGATGCTGGAATGAAATCTGTTTGCTAACGACGTGAAGATGGTGGGACGGCTATCAGTGGGGTCCCTCATGGAACACCACCGAGTACCTCGGCGAGGGCTTTAGTGATCCGCCTACCGCGATTGCCAGAGCGAAAGACAAGATGGATCTATTTGCCCGAGACTTCACGGGCGGGATCGGGCACAAGTACTGGGACGGTTCTGCATGGCAGCCTGCAACCGGCAAAGGCACCCAAGGATCCGATATCGAAGCCCTAGGAGGTTCCTTCAATAGGTCGTCTAAGAAAGCGGACATCGCCGTCACATCATGGTCTGAGGATCGAATGGACATGTGAGTACATTTAAACTGCGTATGCGTTGGTCATTTTCAACTCAGTATAATTTAGCGGTGAAAACCTCGTAACAATGCCATTTCAGGAAAATGCGGGAACAATTTCCCGACTCCATTCTGTATCAGTCCCTCATATACCTGAATAGAGCAGTGGCTGACTCTCGGTGTTGTAAAGCTTCGCAATCGATAACGACGGCCAGCTCTCACACAAATATTGGGACGGTTCGAGCTGGCAGCCGAGCGAAAATTTCGAGAGTCTCGGTGGCGGTTTCTCAGACGTTGTCGCCGCCGTTTCATGGTTTCCCGGCCATCTTGCCGTGTTCGCAGTCAACGAAAATTACCAGCTCTTGTACACCTACTTCGATGGCACCAAGTGGTCCGATTTCGAAGACCTAAACTTCCATGATATAGCATCCAAGCCGACAGTCATTGCGTGGGGAAGTAATAGATACGATATCTTTAGCATCTATGGCAGGGGCATCTTGTACCATAAGGCTTGGGATGGCAGCCGTTGGCTTGAGTGGGAGGATCTTGGCGGTAACTTCTTGAAGGAGCCGGTGGCAGCTGCCTCATGGGCTGAGGGGAGGATCGATATCGTGGCGCTCAACAGAGATGGTGGATACTATTACAAATGTCAGTATCGTTCCCCCCACTTCCCCCCCAGCGAAGCGTAGACGGGGTCACAGACCCAAGAATGATGCCATGAGCCTTGTAAGAATACTATACCCAAGACATGTTCCATTACCCCTTCACATCCTTTGCAATCTCTGGCCGTTAACCCCAACACGAATTACAGACTTCGACGGCACCAAATGGGTCCCGCACTTCGACGAAGACGAAAACTCGGACGACCCGGAACCGGGGCTCATCAGCAAAGGCGGCAATTTCAGCTCTGCACCTTCGCTCGTCAGTTGGGGCGAGACTCGCCTTGATATGTAAGTCTCCCTTTCACTCCTTGTCACTATCATTTTCCAGCGCTACCGCACCGTATGTTTCCACATGACCGATGCTGATTCTGAGACGTTGAAAAAGTTTTGGCATCACGGGTGATAGCCAGCTTGGGCATCAGACCTGGTACGGCTCGGGATGGTACCCGGAATCTGGTTTCGAAAAGCTTGGTGGCGAGTACATCGCCGTTTAGGTGGGGGTGGACAAATGGTTGTGTGGTGGTGACTTCGAGGGAATTAATCGATTTGATGAAAGCTTAGGTTGTTTTACGAAAATTTGAATGATATATGGATTACATCTTCAGACGACAAACGACTACAGGATCTTTACTTGAATCAAATCTACATACCCCCACTGTTCTGATTTTCAAGGCCCTCAGACCATATGTGATGAAATCTCAAAGATATGCGAGCCTTTTAGAGGATGTCTATCTTGTAGAAACTCAATCCTTGGTTTTAACGCCCTCTCGTTTACAGTTGGTAGATGGAGTACCAAGATGAGCGCCGAGGTAGTAGGAAGGGGCTGAGAGGGAGCATCACGGGTAAGAGAACTATGAAAAGGTATATAGCCTATTAGCTAAATCGTAGAACAATTATATATATAGTAATTTCCCGGATGAGTAACACGTAATCTCCCAACAATCAAGCGTATCACTCATATGACTTATACGCTGACCCCGGTTTCATTCAGATACTCCCTCTCTACTCCATTATACTTTCTTCTACCCCCTCAGTACTCCCTCCTTTAGTACTTTCTGTTTACAGCGGCCCTAATTCCCCTTCCAGGATGAAAATGGCATGCATCGATCCCAAGGCCACGGTATACAATATAGCCGTACCTTCCATACAGTCGGGGCCAAGGCAACAGGAGCTCGAGGCGGAATGAATTGTCCAGGCTTTCTTTCATATACTAGTATTAATCATCTTGTCTTGGCTATTCCCAAGGCTACAGTATGGGATTTAGTACGCGTATGGACTATTTTGCGCCTTATCCAAAGATCCTGCATATTGATTGGTGGATACATATGCAGGCTTGTGGCCCTTCGCTGCAGTAGGGCGTTGTGGCGTCGCTATTCAGCCTTGACCCTTTTTCTTTGAGATTCTATTGATATGAAGCACTGGAGCCTGTCTTTGAATATCATGTCTGTGGGTGGTATTACGCAACTTTGACTATACATTCGTCTGAGCGTAGCGCTTGGTCCAAGAGAATCGAGGTCATGGAGGGTCTGGGTGATTTCATAGAAATATCAGACCGTCTTTTGCAGGAGACCAAATACAAGGAGCAGAACAATGGGTTTGAGGTCTCTGAGATGTTTCAACACGAAGCATCGATAAAGCTTGAGACAGAAAGGATCACAAGTGTTGGTATTCTGCCGTGGTTGAATCAACGTATCCCTATCGCCGATGAAGATGACAAGAGCCGCGGCACTATGCGTATAGTGTGGCTCAATAGGATTGTTGGGACTAATCCCTGGGAATGTGAGACTAGTAAGAGCAACCAAGAGTTACTATTAGAGCGTCTCGAATTGAAGAGAGCACGTCAACTCGTGCCCGATGGAGGTATCATCTGTTTGCCAGCGGAATACCGGCGTTCGAAAAAGCAATCTTTTGCATTGAGCACAACTGCACACTTTGTCTTGGTGTGGACGCACAATCTGGTGACCAATAGCACAGAAGTGATCTGGTCGGGTGACGATGAGTACGTTCCATCACCCAGAATACGCAATGTTCTCGAATCCCAGAAAGCACTGGCGAGGCATCCAATTTTTATGGCCTTCGTTGCTGCAATATTCATATCACAATGTACTCAAGACGCGATCGAGTCCATTCGCATCGAAATCAATCGAGTGGAGAATCGAACAAGACACAGCCCCTTCCGCCCATTGACGCGGCCTATCGCCGTAGGCAGCTATGCATCCCTGTCGGCGATGATGAGCGCAAGTGCAACGCGTTTAGCCGGCACTGAAACGGACAGTAGGACCCTCCGCGGGATACTCGACTCCTTGTCGGGATACCAATGGCCACAAGGCGTGGAACGACCTGAGTGGGCAGAAAAGATTATTCAGGAGGTCGTTGAATGTGTCGCAATCCTGAAACAGCGACTCAAGGCCCAAGAAAACAAACTTCGTTACTTATCGCGCCGTGCGGACATTCAATTGAATGCGGTAGGTCATATTTCGGATTGCTTTACCGCACAATTAGGCTTCTAAAGGGGGAATTCTGTGTTGACTTGTCCATTCATTTAGCTTTTCAACTTGATCACCCAACAAGAGACCCGGCTCAGCATATCCGTAGCCCAAGACTCTCGGACTCTTGCCTCGTCAACTAAGCATGACTCGACTGCGATGAAAACCCTGGCAGCTGTCACCGTCGTCTTCGTTCCCGGCACGTTTGTCGCTGCTTTGTTCTCCATGCCTCTGTTCCGGTGGGATACCCAGACGGTGGGTCACTCGGTGGTTTCTAGACATCTTTGGGTGTACTGGGCCGTCAGTGTGCCACTCACATTTCTAACCCTCACCTTGTGGTTTGCATGGATGCGATTGCAGACGCGAAGGCATCGTGCCCGCGAATTGGAGAGTATGGAAGGGCTGAATCGTGAGATGAATGGACATTAGCCAGAGTTTGAGGAGAGGCGAGAGATGTGCTAGATAAGAAAAGAATCTGAAAGAGGAATGAGACGGTGATTGGAATTCAAAGTGGCAATCCAACTGGTGTGTATAATGGATATGGCACAGTGTTACACCTCAATCCCAAACCAAACATGTCCGAATTCGGCAGTGTCTTTGGAAATTAGATCGAGGATCATATTATGTTATAGCGCTTCATGACTCCAAACTCCAGAGATGATTTCCTGACCTTCAATCATTGACTCGATCGATCTAGGACAATCGTTGTATAGTGAAAGAGCGGCATACCTGAACACATGAGTGAGTCTAGCCATTGTCCATCTGATCCTGTATATCACGTCCGGACATCTCTCCGTCCCTTGGTGCAGCCCTTGTTGGCCGTCGCATAAGCGGCAAAGTATTTACTCCATACCTCAAGATACGCCGACTTGGTGCGACAACCAATTCCCAGCACGGCACGTCGTCATTGACTAAGAAGCCTCGTGCAGCATGCATGATTAAGAGGACGCAACTTCGTTTCCATAAAATATGTGACTGCAAGCTTATATAGCGTGGCTACATGCCGCGACAGATCTGGCTGTTCACCGATAGGGATGTCCATTCATGGAAGTCTTAATATCTGACAAGGTTTTCGGAGCGGTGTATGATGTCAGCTCTGTTTTCGGTTTTGAGATCGCGTCAAGACGCGGCTTCTAGAACACCTTCTTCTGTCAGGATGAAGGGAAAGAGTAGGGTTGGTAGATCGCAATGCACAGATGGGGAGAAGGTCAAAAACCCGAAAGGGTTAGGGCGATGGGTATCTGAAGATCTTCATAGAGACTATGACGAGTCGTCCGTTCGGTCTATGTGGTACTCGACATGCGAGGTCCAATACAGAGGTTTGGTGTATTGAAAAAGGAAGAATGAAGAAGGTAAAGCGACTGAGAATTGATTGCCAAGACTTATGCAGAGGGGAGAATCTTTGCTCATGATACTTCTCATCAAGCCTCTAAATCTTGATCCGATTGAGCCAGCTCTCCATCGCTGGTCACGATATCCTTCCCCAAAACCTGTACAGGACTCTTGCTATCTTTCTCATCCATTTCTTCTCGCCACTGCTTTCCTCTCCTACTCAACTTCCTCAAGTTCATCAAATAATGACTGATGACTTCTGCATCCTCCGGAACCATGGGGGCGTCAAGCTTCTTCTTCCTGCGCGCCTGGCAGGCTTCATACAATGCCCTGGCCTTCTCTTGTTTTGGCACTTCGACCAGACTATATTCGATAGACCAGACGTCGTCGGCAGTAAGCTTTTCGGGACGCAGCACAAATTGATCATTGACTTTATTGCGGACAGTAAGGGTCATGGCGAGGACATCGGAGGACTCGGATGTTAAGGTTTCAAGGTGGGCCTTCTCTTTATGGATAGCATCGAGGAAGGAACGATCGGCTTCGGTTTGAAAATTTGTCTCCGGAGGCTCTTCACCCGGTACGGGTGGTGTGTATTCTGCCTTTTCTGCTTTGTGGGTGCCCTTGTTTGAGGCTGCTGGGGGGCCTTGTCCTTCCTGTGTGACCCCTGACTCCAGGGGTTGTTCCGAACTCCGAGCGTCTTTACCCCCATCATGTTGAGATTCAGCACTCGGTTCGACTTCGACAGATCTCTCACTCTGTTCCAGACCGCGCTCATCCGAGACCTGGCATTTATCTGCAGGGTCTTGTAAGATTGCACTTTCCGCTTCAATTGCTTCCTTTCCATCATCAGGTTCCTTATCGTCGACAAGCACGCCGTCTTCCTTGGCCTCAACATCGTCTTTGTTATGTTCATCCATATTTTCACCTTCTTCCTCGTCTTTTAGCTGTTCTTGATCGGCCCTTTCAGTCACATCCTCGGTCTCAGCATCCTCTTCCTGTCCCTCGTCTTGTAGATGTTCTTGATCGACCCGTTCTGTCACATCTTCGGTTCCAGCTTCCTCTTCCTCTTCCTCCTCCTCGGGCACTTCGTCGTCTTCATCAAGAGCCGTAACAAGATTCGTGCTCTCCTCCGCTACGACCCGGTCTCGATTAGCGTACAACGGACCCTCTTCGAGTACACCTTGTCGACTATGCAAGTTTTCACCTTCCATCTCTCCTTCTTGGCACTCTTGGTCTACGCTCGAATCCTCGACTGATAATTCGTCCTTGTCCATAGCTTCTTGTACACTAGCTTGGATATTTTCCCATTTCCCGTCGTCGTCGACTGGCTCAGACTCTTCTCCACTTTTGAGACCGAGTATGTTACGCTCAAATTCTTGAATCTTTGCATCATTCTGGCTCTGTATCTCCGCGACTTGTTCCTCTGTTACAGGCTCAGCAAAGATGTACATGAACGGCGTTGCGGCGTCTCGAGTCTCAAAGTGGATGCGAAGGGACTAGCGTCATTAGCTTCATAAGCATTAAAGTGAAGCTTCGTCACTCACAGTCTCTGGATATTTCTTTGTAGCTTTGTCTAATATTTTATTCAGAAGGTCCAAGCTAAGTTTGAATTCTTGGTCGCCGATTGACGTGTCCCACTGTCCATGAATGGTTGAATCCATTTCGGGTAAGCTGATGTACTGAAAGCCAAAAATTCTCTCAATGTTGTGGAATGCAACGAAGATACCATCCATCCGACCCATCCTGACTTGCATGGAATATTTGAGGAAAGCTGCGCGGATCATGTCGTAGTATTCGCGCTCATAAGACTCCCACTGGCCTTGGCGGCTTTTGATCTGGTAACCAAGTCCATGCTCATAATTAGAAACGTCCATCCGGATGGACACGACCGCTCTCGTTTTCAAGTCAAACATACCGGTCCCGGGCAAGCGAGGATCGTGGGCATCGAGCTGCGAACGCATCAGAAAGTCGCCCATTGTTGAATAATGGTAAGATTCTGGCGCCAAGGATTCTTCATCAGTCACTTCACCACCACTCGATTTACGATACCTCTCATAGTCGTCGGTACTTAATGTAAGAAGCTTTTCCATTGATTTGCCAAGCATGCTCAGAACGTTGGCATTTGCAAATTGTTTATCGGCATCGATGGCATAGGATCCATCCTTCCACCTTAAGAAGATGACCTGGGGCGTTCGCTGCAGCTCTGTAAAACTTGACAGGTTCGTAGGGAATTCTTTGGACAACATCGAAGTGTTGATGGGCCTCCATTGAGATAGCAGAAAGTGGAAATGGGATAACGCTGAAGTCATACTAGAAGTTGATCCCATGTAGCGCTTTCCGTACTCTTTGGCAATTCTATTGAGTGATTCGTCCCTCGAAGATGTGATGTATTCTTTGAGCGCATTGAAATCGAATTCGGCGACGGGCATGATCTTTTGAAGATAAGGGTCGAAATTAAAGACACGAGATCTTGGGTCTTGGAGTTGGTAGACCCCCGGGCTAATGAGGTGGTGAGTGAGAGATCCTTGCAGAGGGAATGTAGGTAAAGCTTACTTGAACAAAACCCTCTCGAGTCCGTAAGACAGGCTAGGCACCGGTGGCTGATCAACCTCAAGAGCTAGGTTCTGTCAGCGCTGGTTGTGTGATCTTGAAGTCGGGACTCACGTAGGATCTCAAGGTGAGTGGCATCGGCCTTCTCAATCGACGTCTTTGGCTTGGTACCCTTTCGACCTAATGCACCCTGGAGCGAATCGAAACCTGCAACACCAGACAATTGAGTTCCGGATTTCATTGACCTGCTCAATACAACCTTTTTCTTATTTGCGATGTTTTCTTTAGCGGCGGAGGGCGCTGCCTGTGCCGCGTATACAGGAATGGGCTTGACAACATGTTTAGGGAGCGTCACCCCAAGTTTCCTGGCCAATTGTGTTTTTCTTACAAATTCTGAAATACGCTTTGCGCCACGCTTCTCTTTAGCCTGGCGCTCCGCGTCCCTTGTTTGTTCGGACACAGAATTATCTGCGGTAGCCTTCCGAGCTGACGCAGTAGTCTTACTCGAAGAGCCTCCCTCTGTAGTCTTGTCTTTGAGTACGTTATCAGATGTTTCCCCAACATCCTTCTCCTTACCCTTGTCCTCAACTTCCGATCGCCGAAGAATAGTTGTCATTACTCTCCGCGTTAGTTCTTTATTTTTACTCCCAGGTCTCAACTCCTTGACCAGTTGCTCGGGTACAGTGGACATGGCTTTCCGTAGAGTTCCTTCGTCCTTGCTCAGAGACCCTAAATCGCTGTGGTCGTCAGGTGGCATATCCTTATGTGCCTCCTCTAGTCCAGAAACCGCGAGAGAACTCTGTAGCTTGCTCTCTGGCAAGGCCTTTCTTAGAGCGGACGCCGATAGTTTCTTCCCCCCTCTCCTATCTAGCACTTGTTGTGCTCGCTTGGCAGCTTTGTTGGTCTTGTTTGTCTCTTTCTTTTCTCGTTTCGCTTTCTGGCGCTTTTCAGATCGATTGAGTAACATCTGTTGACGTGAAACTTTTTTGGAGAGAGGCTTAGCTGGGTTGGAGACCGGCTCCGGGTTGCCACTCGATACAGGTTGCCCTAGGTTGTCGTCGGCTATCTCTGGTTCCTTGGGTGGTAGGTCTGGCTGCAATTGAAGCATTTGTTTACGGCGTGCCGCGGCAAATTTTCGCTGTAGTGCCTTCTGAGTATCCTGTGCATCACTATTTGCAGGCTCTGGGTTCGTGGGAGGATCCTAGATGTACGTTAGCCCTAGATGCTCATTTGAGAAGCCCCACAACACAGACCCCCTGACGTGTAACAGCTTTTGAACCAACATGAACCCTATTGGCGTGTTCATCTCTTCCCTCTGCTTTCGTAGAATCGTTGGATATGAAGCCTTTTATTATCTCCCTGATAGTCGACGAAGAGCTCGACTTAGCACCCTTATCATTGTTCAACGCCTCCGACAGGGTTTGAAAGCCCTTCTCCTCACTCTTTTCGTCCTTCTTAGGACGACTTGAATGTTGGTATCGTCTTGAGCGTCCTGTTTGGGCCGCAGCACTCTGCAGGCGGCATGAGAGGCATACATATCCTTGACTTGGAGCTAACAATAATCTGGCAGTGTTGACACGCATACAGGAGATCTAGGGAAGAGTCAATGATCAGATCCTGCCTTGGGGGAAAAGCTGAAGCAAACAGGGATACACAATTCTGTAACGGCTACTTCCGTCAGCCTTATAGCTCTCAGCCTCTACTATTACTACGGTAGATAATCTAGAACTAGCACTAGAAGAGCTTGGCGAGCTAAAGAGTATCAAGGCGGCCGCTGCCAACCTCTCCATCAACGCTCCCAACAACGACATACATCTTCCAACTCCCTGGCGTCGGCAAATTGATCCTACATCGCGTGAGAAGCTTTTCCACTGTCTTGCTGAGACATGAACAGCTCCAGACTATTTCGATTCCCCAAGCCTGAGTGGCTGAACAGTCCTAACACCCGGACAGCAGGCGTCTACCTAGCCGGTGCACTTGTCCGTTCCTCTCCTCCATGGATAGGGGCTGTCCCTTGTTCCTGAGACTGTCACTGACCTCTTCCCTATCGTAGTTTTCTCTCGGCTTCTTCTTCTTCATTGATGCCGCCACCTATTCCCACTCCTCTAAAAATGGCTCCAACGTCCACATCAAGTTTGTCGATTGGATACCCGGCATCTGCTCCGCGCTCGGCATGCTGGTCATAAATTCGATAGAAAAGACACGATTGAGTGCAGACAGCTATAGCTATTCGGGAACCGGAGTAGCTTGGAAGGCGAGGCTGGTACTGTTTCTAGGGTTTGCGCTCATGGCTGGGGGTTTGGCCGGAAGTGTGGTAAGTGGATACCATTGGATTTGGACACGATAACAACTACAGTGCTAACATGATCACTTTTAGGCTGTCCTGGTATTGAAATACATCGTACCTGACTACCCATTCCCAACCCTCTATTTCGGAGTCGCAAACACAATTGCCAATGGGTTGATCATGTTAAGGTACCTGAGTAACTTCCAATATGTCATTGACAATGCTGATGGATTCCAGCTCCGTTGTACTTTGGGTATCCCAGAATATGGAGGACGATTATACCTACAATTTGGCGCTTTGATTGGGTCTCAGGGGAGTTTGCATGTATTATATACAAACCCAAGGCTACGTAAATCTGAACACCACCTTTCAGATGCCGTTGTCATCCCTCTCATACAAAGTAAATTGTGCACGTATTCTCAATAACTTGCGTTTTGTTACCCGTCATGTTTTCCTATCATTGTAAGAAGTGCTAACATAGCTGACCATCATATCGCCCAAATCCTCATTTTCAATCACCGCAGCTGGGAGAGTTCGGCTGGAGAAGCTTGTCAGATGGTGACCTCCGCCTGTGCCCACAGCGGCACAGTGTTCAAGGACACGGCCATTCTGTCCGCCCCAGACGAGGTATCGATATGTCTCCGGACTACCCGAGATCCTGCGAATTCCAAGCTGTATGTCAGCATGACCCGATGCGAGGCCAGAGAACGGTGGTGCGCAAGTCGCAGATTGACCGCTGGGCCCGCTGACCCGTGAGGCTGTGAAGATGACAGCTATTTCCTACCAATCGCAGATCATGCCTAATCAGGCGTCCATACATTACCAAATCAATAAATTCAAAGCTCGAATAGCCAATGATAGCTAACAGAGTTGTGATAGCATTCAATCGCGCCGATACATTCACAGCCATGCCTTCATTCCTAGGGCCTTTACGACATACTCATGCGTGGTCCATCACATGGCGAATAAAGGGTTCAGAATCCCTCATTGCTTACTCCACCACATCTCTATCCAAGCTCGCCCAACAGAAATACAGTAAGTCTTTCAAATACGACTCCATCTTACTCAGAGTACGGCGGATGATCACGTTAGTAAAAAGGCCGAGAGGAAATCCCTTGAGAACAATATATAAACCCTCACCCTCCCTTCACTGGATTCAAGCATCATCACCACCGCTCTCATCAATCACATTTTATCAAACAAAATCCTAATCTCAATCCTCCTTCATCCTCAGCACACCATGCATTCCACCTCCCTCATCGCAAGCATCCTCGCATGCCTAACAACACTGTTCGCATCCCCTCTCCCAAGCTCCCACCCAGAAGATCTAACCCTCACAGTACGCTCGCCATCCCCCAAGGCGGCCCAATCCAGCAATGCACCTACACCGCCACGCCCTGCGCGCCCTTCAACTCCCCCACCCAAACAATCACCGTCTACGAACAACCGTTCACGGCCACAGCCACCAAATCATTCGACTGCCAGGGCTGCGCTGACGTTACGGTTGTGCCGAAGAATTGTTTTGGGGTCGGTCTTGTAAGTTACACGTGATGTTTTGTTTCGACCTGTTCATGATGGTTCCAAAGAAGAAGGGCTGATGAGTGGTGCCACAGCCTATTGAGACGACGACGTTTGTGTTTGAGAATGCGCAGTCCACGACTACGGTGGATATGTGCAGTGCGACACCCAATTGAACCGCTGATTGTGCGAAGGCAGGTTGATCAAGCTGCCAGCTTCTAGATTGTATCTCAGTGTTTGGTGGTGCGCTTTTCCGTCTGCTCTTTAGAAGGATCAGACCAGTCAACGCTAGTCATTGGTTAGAAGAGAAATTTCAGACGTCTTAGCAACTCTATGAAACCCAATCTGCAATTGTTCTTCGCGTCAAAAATAATGCCTCCTAACACCCGATATGCTGGAAGATTTTTTTCTGGTGTTGACACACCGAGTGACCCTGGATGCAAAGCAAGCGATTCCAACGACAAGCGTTTTCTTTTGACATCGATACTCCAACAACGCGATCTCAGCCGTCCGAGTTTACGATTTGTGCGAGATGTTTTGGCTACCACAATGATTACTGTATCGATCGTGCAACTTTTCCCATTACTTTCTTAACCACGTATGATATCAGGGGTTTGGACAGTCCCGACTTACAATTACTTCACACCATTCGCATAAATGCTCAGCAGCATGACCTTGCCACATTATCAGGCGACTCAGGCGCGACTGCTTGGCCTTCGTGGGCGGTGGTATCGAACCAACGATTACAGTGATGAGGTCCGAGCTTCGTTACCCATTCAGCTCCCGCTATCCCTTATCCTAGCAAGACTACCCAGCCAGGCTATGGGTTAGGTCGGAAGGATTGTGGATATACCAGCGCCGTCCCGCTGCAGGTCTGCATGTATGGTAGCTACAGGCGATGCGGCCACGAGCTGTGGTGGCCGAAGTTGCAGGAGCCTGCGCATAGCTCATGCGCTGTGCTATATCCACTCACCACCTTTAGAAGACCTACCTCACCACACTCCAAGCTCTCCTTTCCAGCAGGATTGATAGAATGATGATAACCCGTCCGCGGCCACATTGTCCGCCCTCGAGCACCATAGCGCCACGCGCATCGGCACGGAATCAGTGCAGTCATGGGTGGATGGGTTGCTTTTGATGCTCGTACCTCCAGAGAAAATGATAAGGCGCATGTGGACGACAGCGCTGTGGGAGATGAGGATGGCGGTGAGGGATGATGACATGTTTTTTGAATGGGATTTGGCCATTGTATCTACTCCGATGGCAGATGGGATATGGACTGCTGAAAGACGCCACCGGAGGGACGGTTATGATTAGCAGAATGACGATGGAGTCATGACATAAGAATGCCAGAGTCGCTCTCACGGTTACAATTGAGCAATGTATTGCATGGCGATTGTTCCCTCGTGGGGTGGTCTTTGGGGTGGGGTATTAGATAGGACATCGACGCGATCATGAATGTTTACGGGTGACAGCAGTAACGAGGCTCTAGATCACACGAAGCAATTGATGACACTGAAAAGTGGAGCAGCTGTCGAAAGTGTCCGTGAAGTGGGTCTTAGAAAGGTATCCATTCGACTTCAAGAGTTTGTCTTTTCTAATGTTTCGTCTTCGATACTAGCCAGTCTTATTTGCACTTGATCCCGAAGGACAATTAGTAGTAGAAAATATCGAACGTTCTCTTGATTGTGTGAAAGTTCGACGTTGGCACACTATTGCGAATTAATGTTTAGCCGTAATAAAGGGGAGATGTACTTTGTGCCAATGGAACATTCCAAGCGCCATTATAACCTCTCATGAAGATCTCACAGTGAGCTGCGCCAACCCTGTTATATCTACGGTACCCAGGTCCCCAACGCGACTCTTTGCAGCAGCTGAGTAGGCTTCAACCTATCGTTTGGCCCATACCCTTTACCTCCCTCACCACCTCCAATGACCCCATCTCAACCGTCTCAACCGATGCCTTGATATCACCTCTCTCATACATCCACTGCCCCTTCAATGTCAAAATTCAATACGTAAACACACTATAAGCTTCTCCACATCCTCCAAAATTCCTCCCATTAGATGAATATGATGCATGTATTCGGAGAGCATAAACTTGCAAGATAGCGAACAGATGTCACGCATATAGGAGACCAAACTGGCGGCAAGGACGCGAACGGAACATTGCCGGGTTGGACTGTGGTGTTGGCAAGGTTTGAACAGGTGGCGATGAGGAGGCAGAGGTTAAGTCAAGACCGCCGTGATGCCCGGGAGAAATCTGGATGCGATGATAGATTTCGAGAAAGGTTAGCTTGACGGGTTTGAAGGATTGGGAGATGTGAACATAGATCGTTCGTATGCATAGAATGGTCTGGACTTAGACGGAGTCTTGACAGGTAGTTCCGGCGAAGGCACTTCATGTTGGCTTGTTGTTTTGCATTTCACCTCCTGATGAATACCAGAGATAAAGGGACATCTGTCGCTTCATCCGAGAGTATTTTTCTGTCATGCAGGTTGTCTGTCGAATGCCTGGGACGTCAGTATCGTCTCGAGACACCCTATCAGTATTGAATGGAACTTAATCAATTATTCATGCATTCAAACTCGACTTGGACCACTTTGACATCACTTATTATCCACTCTATAGCGTACTCATCAAATTGAACGATCCATATCCCTACTACCTCTGTCAGTGCTGGATCTCACCGTTCTCTAGCTGCTCTCCATTTTCCGCCGGAGGCACCAAATCATATATGTCATGGCCACCATCATCGTCCTCGAAGATTCGGATCAGGTCCTTAGTGGGAATCTTGAAGTACTCCAGACCTGTATTTAGCAGGTTGGCGAAATGAGGTCCTGCTTTATCTAAGAACTGGCTTATGCTGTCGTATCGGACATATTGGCCAAGCGCATGATCGGCGATGTAGTCTTCTACTTCGTTCTTGACCACTTTATAGCGAAGAGACCATCTTCGGTGCACCTCGACGGCGCGCACGCCTCTGAGCTCCAAGAGCGGAGCCAGCATACGTCGTCTAGGGTCTAGATTCTGCAAGGCCGGATTCAGTTCGTCAAACATAGCAGGGGGTTCTGGATGCGTGGTATAGTCCACTTTCGTCGAGGCATCTAGTAGAATTCTGACCCTGAAAGTCGTTCCACATCGGTTTAAAAGGCTGCCTCTTGCACGGCGAGTAGGAGAGTGCAACGCTATTTCCAAACTCAATTGCCGAAGATCTTGGAACATAGCGCCTTGATTTTTGACAAATCCACTAAGAGCTGCTCCATACATCTCACACTGCTCGGCTTCCGTAAGAGTGTGGCATCGGACGACTGCTTGGTCTTCAGACACAAGGGCGTGCTCAACCTCTATGGCGTCACATGGGTCAACGCCGTCTGGTAGAGGGAGATCGACTGTGGCGGTAGGAGAAATAGCGATCTGCATATTGAAGTTTCTAAAGTACCTCACATGAGGTAACCGACTTCGACTACACTTTTCCTGTTCTGTGTGACCACAAGGTATGTAGCGCTTGAACATCCTCTGTGTGTCCTCTGCCAAAATCTTCGAGTTCAAGCCTACTCCTTTTCTTAACCTCGCGCGGTGTAATGTCCATTCGTTGATTTTGAAGAAGACTTGTTCGGCTTCATTGCGAATCTGCTTGCAAGTCTTCAGCACTTCGCGAACCTGTAAGTACTGCACTGTTGGTGTCTCTTGGTCCTTCACTGGCTTTTGACTGCAAACTCGAGTTGGGCATTTGAAGTGGAATTCATGGTCAGATAAGGAACCGTCTACTTTCATTGCGGACTTGAGAATCTGGACAGACTACTTTTTAGCTTGAATCGGCAAGGCAGTGAGTACAGGCAGAAGTCTGACATACCTGGGCCAGTATTTCTCTTGGCATATTGAGAAGGAGGGAGTCATGCCCTAGATTTATGTCTCCAGGCCCGTGGTCTCCACTACAAGATTCACTGAGGTCTGGCGCCTCATAGTCTGGTAGCGCTGGTTCTTCGTCTCCTTCAGCGTCTTCTTCTTCTTCGTCGTTGGCGGCGTGCTCTGCTGCCGTTTCCTCATGAACACATCGGCCTCCATCCTCCATGACTTCATCATCATCATCCTGGGTGGCATCATTCATGGCCTTATCGTACCCCAGGTCAACCCCCGAGTCATCTTTGGAGAGATCCTTTGGCGCAGAAGCACTTCCAGATCCGGTCTATACAGTATGTTATTCTCGATCTTGTTTCTTGAGGACAGATTGAATTCAGCATACCACACCACGCCTTCTCCTCATGTTGTCAACTTTAGCTTTGTCAGGACGCATTCGATACTCCTTGTGGTCGCTGTAAAGACCTAGGGCTTGCTTCAACTTTGTCTTGATATAGTGATCGTCAGACATGTTCAGCGAAAACTGGCATACTAATGATGTGAGTGGTGAACATGTATAGCGGTCGTTGTAGCGAGTCAACCAGGATGATCTGTTGAGCTCAACATGAGTGTATCACGAACATCGAATTTGACACGTAGACGTGGAGTGTCAACATAAGGAAGTAGTACATGCTTAGTAGTTTGGTAATCACGAGGAGGAATCCTAAAGGCCCTTCAGGCTTGGGTGCTTGGATGAGATTTGGAAGTTGAATTTGGTGGGTGAAGTCTAATCGTCGGGGCAAAGTGGTGGCGATCTTTTTGAGCAAGAAAGAGCATTCACTTTCCCAAACTTGTTATTTCTTGAATTGTAATGCACACTGAAAATTCCTGTAGCAAAAGAAGCCAAATTACCCAACGTATTTGACTTCCTCCACTCCAAGATTGCGACATGATTCAAGGTTTTCAACGGCCACGGCCCTCTTAGTACTCGTTCTAGTACTCAAAAATCGATTCACCAGGCTGTTGGCGCTGCCTTTGCACTCATACATGGCCACCACGAGACAACAGTCGCAGAGTAGGAATAGCTCGGAAGGTACAGATAAAAACAGAAAGCCAGTTGTCACGATACCGACTGGTGACGACTCCAGTACGGGAAGGCCCATACCGCAGGCTCACTTAGCCACAGCTTGGCAGACTTTTGGTATAGGGTGATGTATGTTTACCTACAACTTTTGCGCATAACGTGCCCGTTCCTAATCGTTAGAAGACAAATGAGGTATTCGAAATACTACGCTCAAGTTCGCACTTACTTATTATCATGATAATATATGGTAGTATGGGTTCAATTATCACCAACTAGGTAGACGATTTTGGTGGCAGACCGCGCATCCTGAGTGTGGCTTAGGACAAATTTCAGTGGCGTGGGCCTCCGGTATGGGCCTGTGTCTGTACTGGAGTCGGACTAGTGGTGGCTCCCAATTCCAGTCAGCGCTGAGTTCTCCGCGAAGCATTACAACATGATATACACAACGGGGGGCTTACTCACCTGCTATCGGAAGACGGGATCTGAAGGTGTGGCAAGGTCAGCTTTGGGAAGAAGAGGGCTACCAAGGCACCTTGCTACATCGTAAAACCGACCTGCCCACCAAGGAGATACCTGGGCGCCATGGTAGGGTGGGAGATTTGACACCGTAACCCATTATCACACACGCATGTCGATAGTTGCCGTTGTCGAGAGGGAGGGCTCAGGGCGATACTCTGGTATCGGGGCCTTTCGTCCAGGCTTGTGTGGAAGAGGAAGGTGAAGAGGGCTTTCGGGGCTTTTCCCGTGCCAAAGGACGGTAGCGCTAGTCCGAATAAGGCATCGCCCCGCCACTTGTAGCTATCAACCCAATTAGATCCAGTGCTCTCACTACAACCCACTCAGGCACTCACCCACTGCATGATCCTATTCCAGCATGCGCATATCTCGTGCGGCTCGACATGATAGAATAATGTAAGGTACAGGATGAGCCGCCAAAAGTGCGATAGCCGAGGAGCCGCCGCAGAATGATAAAGCAGAAGCTCGTCCCACTCCGAAGATGGAGCTCCAACCAGTCAATTATCCTCCCCTCGACTCCCATAACCTTCTCCACACGGATTCACGCACGGACAAGCCATCATGCGTTCAGCTCTCGCCGTCAGCCAATGCCTGGCAGCCATTGCATTCCTACCTTTCACAACCGCAACGACATTGAATGGTCTGCAAGCTAGAAGATACACAAATGGGACGAACAACAACACCACTATCGCCCCCAAAGTTTTCTTAATTGACATGGCATGTCTGTTGCTCCGATCTAGTGAGACACCTCTAACACCTACTGCAGTTCCCACCAGAAGGAGCGGCGTGGTATGGCATTCCAGAGTTCAACGTGCTTGAGAAGAACATCTCCGTCCCCGGCATCTCACCTCTCTTCCCCGATGTCCACTGCACTGCCAACGGCGAGGTCTGTCAAATCATCACCGGTGAAGCAGAGATCAACGCAGCAAACAGCATCAATGCCTTGACCTTCTCTGGGCTCTTCAACCTCACAAAGACATACTTCTTCATTGCCGGCATCGCGGGTATCAGTCCCAAAGTGGCCACACTTGGTTCCGTCACCTTTGCACGCTATGCCGTTCAGGTAGCCCTGCAGTACGAATTCGACGCTCGGGAAAAGCCAGACAATTTTTCCACAGGGCAAGTCAATCATTCTCACAAGTTCATGTACAGAGCTGACTGTAGCAGATATGTTCCACAAGGGAGTACCGACCCAACTGCATATCCTCAAAGTATCTACGGCACCGAAGTCTTTGAAGTCAACGACGCCCTTCGCCAAGTTGCCATCGGCTTCGCCTCTAAAGCTGTATTGAACGACTCCGCAGATGCACAGGCTTATAGGGCCAATTATGCAAGCACGAGCGCCTACAACGCCGGTAGCACAGGTCCTAGCGTCGTTGCATGTGATGTTGCAACATCGGACGTCTACTTCAGTGGTTCGCTGTTGGGCGAGGCGTTTGAGAATACTACAAAATTATTCACCAATGGAAGTGGGGTGTACTGCACCACAGCCCAGGAAGACAATGCCACGCTTGAGGCACTTCTGCGCGGAGCCATTGCAAATCTCACAGATTTCAGTCGCATCATCGTTATGCGTACTGCATCTGACTTTGACCGCTCATATTCCGGAGAGGCGGCGACCACCAATTTGTGGTGGGCCAATCAAGGCGGTTTTGATCCAGCAATTGCCAACATCTATCTCGCTGGCATCAAAGTGGTAGAGGGTATTCTCAGTGGGTGGGATAGCACCTTCGAGAAAGGTGTACCGGCCACGAATTACGTAGGTGATATCTTTGGCAGCTTAGGAGGCATGCCAGACTTCGGGCCAGGGTCGATGTTTAATGACAATCCCATCAAGAGGAGGGATCTGAAGGGAAGGAATGCTATGAGGTACTCTCAGACGTCTGGACCGAAGTGATTGACTTCGAAGTATGAACGAGATCTACGAGGCGGACCAAAGTGGTCGCATGCACTATGGCGCATGAACATAACATTGGGTGCTTTGCTAGAGGACATTATATGACAGCATGTGATTTACACGTGGGAGCAATGAATACACAACGAATGATGAATGGCATTGATGATCGTCTAAGCATCCATATGGGAATATTCGTCATTCTCCGTACTTGTTCGAGTTCCACCCTGTACCATGGAAAAGGGACAATACAAAATATGGGATAGTACCTACAGTATGTAACGGCAGCCCTTGAATCGGGCTAGTGGGTGTCGCCATTCTCTTGGCGCTCATCCCAGTTCAGTTCATCGTCTTCGTTTCCTGCTGTTTACTTTGCTCCATTGATGACCAATTCTGAACGAACTTGACGCATAGTACTCGACAACTACCTTATCAGATGCTTACCATGATATGATGTGTTAGCCGTGAACCCGCCATATCGATCGAACGTGCGGGTTCAAAATCGCGAAGGATCGGGTCGGGCTAAGCTACTCCATGAGCCTTGTGGAGTATGTGGATTGGAATGGATGAAAGTCATAGCTAAACATTTCGACCACCAAAATAGAAAGCAGAGGCCGAGAAGTTTGGACGCTCAAGGGGAGAGTTCATCACTCCCGGGTCTCCCACTCCTTGGGCTTGGCGTGATCATCTCTGTGCCTTGGGAATGAAAGCGCACACAGCCCATCATTCGTGCGAAAGCACGCCTGGCCTGCAGTGGAAATCAGTCGTGGAAGAGATGGAGAATTCAAAGAGCATCATTGCCTATTTAGGCCCC
>JAABUL010002331.1_pt1 | contig 31800 bp, 26 predicted proteins | sample 5559151 | NCBI WGS metagenome assembly JAABUL01 (sample SAMN10711876, study PRJNA513368) | rock metagenome | isolation source: Antarctica rocks | place: Antarctica: Victoria Land, Pudding Butte sud
GCCGATAGCACTGGACGTGGCACTCATGGCCTTAGTGAGCCCTACGCTTCACGTATGCCTGGCGGTTTTGACGACGATGCTGCGACCACTGCGTCTGTACGCTCGGGTGTACCAGGACAAACAACTCGGACGGGATCTGGCATGACAGGCACCAACGATCCAACCCTCACCAACAAGCCTCTTCCTCGCGAGCCAACTACCGCTGGTAGTGGCCTAGCGGGACTTGGCAACAATACTGCTGGAGGAAGTAGCTTGACTGGGAGTAGCTATCCAGATCGTAGCGTGGGAAAGTAAGTCACATAACGATTCGGTCACTAAAAGCAAATAGTAATCCTTTGTAGTTCTGGACTAGGTGATCAATCGACAGGATCAGCATCTCACCTAGGTCGTGATGCAGCACTCGGTGCTGGCGCTATCGGAGCTGGAACAGCCGCTCATCATCATCACGAGTCTGCTCAGCATGACAATTACGCACCCGAGTCAGGGCGCTCATTCCCTCTAGGAGGCAGCCCAAACACGGCAACCGGTTCAAACTACCCGTCGGGGCAGACTGGAACATACGGTGCCGTTGGCCAGAACACGTCCGGTCCTCATTCATCACACCTTGCCAATAAGGCCGATCCTCGTGTCGATAGCGATATGGACGGCTCCCGCGCTGCTGGAAATGTCGGCTACGGCTCTGGCACAAGTGCTAACCCACGTTCAGCCAATCAAGGCTCCTTAGGCCGTGACGCTACTCTTGGCCTGGGGACCGGAGCTGCCGCTGGAGGACTTGCTTCAGGTGCGTCTGGATACGGCCCGGAAAGCTGGGAGCATGACCACAATAGGCACGGACATCAGTACGAAGGTGATCCATGTGCACATGGAGAGACGACGGCCGCTGGACCTCGTTTTGTGCCAGGCCCACATGCCACAAACGCCGCCAATCTCCTTGACCCTCACGTAGCTGGCGGTATAGGAGGCACCGAGTCCACAACAGGCCATCAAGGGCACCACGGCCTCGGTCATAAAAAGGAAGACGCAGTACTGGCAGGTGGTGCTACGGGTGCTGGGCTCGGGGCTCATAACGGTAACCGTGGCCACCATGGCAATACCACTGACTCCTCGACTGGTACGGGACTGGGTCCCTCTGATGGCCCGGCACCAACCACTGCTGGCCCTCATAAATCAGACATGTTGAACAAGTTAGACCCCCGCGTGGACTCCGATCTGTAAGGCATTTTTCTGATTCCTCTGCCCTGAATTGCGAGACAGTTTGGGGGGTTATGCCCCTTTTTAGCCATCTTAACTACCGCTTTTATTTCTGACTGGTCGTCACGGGAGTTAACACACTCCTGATAGTTGCTTCGTATATTGGGAACGGTCTCTTCTCTTAGGTCGCACTTTGCTCTTCGACGCTTCATGGCTTTGTTCAAGATTTTGACTAGGCAACGCTGACTTTGAGATACATACAGGTCGAAGCAACGAGGTAGCACTGACAACGGCCTCAGCTCTTCCAAAACAGGAATCTCTGACCCTTACTCATCGCAGACCCCAGGTTCTGAGCCCAATGTCTCTACCACAGGAACCGGTAGAGACCATCATTTAGGACATGATGCAGGTTTGGGCGCTGGTGCCGGTGGCCTAGCATATGAGGCAGAGCGTCACCATGGCAAGCCGTCCCAATCTTCAAGCGTCCCAGGACATACAACAGGTAGCACGTATGACAATCCTCGCGGCCCCACTGGGTACGACCAAGCCGGAAGCCAATTAGCGGGGTCTAGCCAACAACCATTAACCGGGCAAGATCATCATCTTGGTAGGGACGCAGCTTTGGGAGCAGGTGCCGGAGGACTAGCCTACGAAGCAGAGAAGCATCACCATAAGGACAAATCTAGATTGGGCTCAACACCCCAGGACCAGCTTGCAGGCTCAGGCCATCAATCTGGACGTGATCACCATCTTGGTCGTGATGCTGCTGTTGGCGGTGCCGCCCTTGGTGCAGGTGCTGCTGGTGTAGATGAGCACCAGAGACACCATGAAACCGGCCGTGTGGATCCTGTCACCAATGTTCGCGAGCATCAACACCCTGGTGCTTCGCTCGCAACTCACCCGTCTCCTGGTTACGGCAACGAGCGTGACCTCCAGCCGAATAGTGGTCACCACGGTCACCGCAAGGAGGAAGAAGCTCTTATTGGAGGAGCAGCGGCCGGTGGTCTCGCTCATCATGAGCACTCCAAGCGCGATGACAAAGCGCTCGAGAAGGAGCATTCAAAAGAGGTCAAGCAACACGACAAAGCGCTTGCTCATGAAGAGAAAGCCATCGAGAAAGACGAGAAGCACCACGAGAAGGAGCGTGCCAAACACATGGCAGCCATTGAAAAGGACCAGAAGAAGCATGAACATGAGTTGAAGAAGCATGAGCATGACGGCGAAAAGAAGCATGGAGGTCTTCTCGGGTTCCTCCACAAAGACAAGCATGATAAGCACGACAAGCATGACAGGCATATCGACCAGCCTCACGCTGGCGGACAGGTTGCACACGATCGTCAGGGCGCTGATGATGGTATGTCCACTGGCACTGGGCAAGGCTCCTATGATCAGCCACTTGAGGGAGGGTATGGATCGCAACCTGGCGTTCACGACTCATCTCTTGGTGGTAGTGGACCTTCTACCATTGGTAGTGGCACTACAACGCATGATGTCTACGGAACCCATGAAGGTCACAACAAATTGCACAAGGACCCGCCTGCTAAGATTCTTGAAGCACGCGGACAAGACTATCAGGGCCATAGTAATGTGAAATAGTGGAGTTGTATCACGTGTACTTAGCAGTTGATGTTATCATGCTCTTAATGAAGCCTATTTCGTAGCTCTCCAATGGAACGAGACATGACATGGAGGGAATGTGCCACAAATGACGGTCTGTGATTTGCCCTCCCTCGAGAGGAAACAAACGTAGTCCTGTCCGTAGTGGTCCAATCACAGATCACCGGCCGGATAGATAGCCTGATCTAGATTATTCAATTCGATGGGTCCACGCTACGGGGAGAGCATAAGCTTTGCATAAGTAAGCAGTAAAGTTAAAGCATCTGCGTTCCTGCCAAGTAATAACTGGGATGTGACGTGGTGGAGGCCAGCTGAGACCGTACATTTCCACATGCCTGCATTCTCTACACCCGTCCACGCTTCGTCGAGGTTTGCTTTACAATACGTCCACAGAACGAGATATACCAAGTGTCCCTCGGTTCCATCCCGACTCACATCGAACCACCGCAAGCATGGTCCATCTCGCCTCCGTCCCCAATGATAAAGCGGCCAATGCCCCGCCCATCAAAGGCATGGAGAAGCTCAACGTGCAGCCCAACGATGATGAAGACGAAGCCACAGCATCCGTGTATGGCAGCCGCTTTGCAGCGGAGAGTCTGCCGAAGCATGAGATGCCTGAGAGGGAGATGCCGAAAGAGATGGCGTATCGTATGATAAAAGATGATTTGAGCTTGGATGGCAATCCCATGCTCAACCTGGCGAGTTTCGTTACCACCTATATGGTATGTGTGGGGATACCCTCAAGACATGAGACTTTTCGGGGCCGTAGGACCAACTACTGATTGACGCGATTGCTGTCGCTGTAGGAGGAAGAGGTCGAGAAGCTCATGGCTGAAGCTCTACCCAAGAACTTCATCGATTACGAGGAGTATCCCCAGACTGCAGAGATCCAGAATCGTTGTGTTAGCATGATTGCGAGGTTGTTCAACGCTCCTACTGAGCACGACGACGAGAATTCTATGGGTACAAGCACTGTAGGGTCTTCTGAGGCTATCGTACGTACATCGTTCTCCTCGACGAGACACTTTCAACTTGCTTAATCTTTCCATAGATGCTTGGTACCCTCGCTATGAAGAAGCGCTGGCAAAACAAGCGAAAAGCAGCCGGCAAGGACTACTCCAAGCCCAACATCGTCATGAACTCGGCTGTGCAAGTCTGTTGGGAGAAAGCAGCACGCTACTTTGAAGTGGAAGAACGCTATAGTTTCTGTACCAAAGATCGTTACGTGATCGACCCTGAGGAGGCAGTCAATTTGGTCGATGAGAATACAATTGGTATCTGTGCTATCATCGGCACGACATACACTGGAGAATACGAGGACGTCAAGGCTATCAATGACCTTTTGGTCAAGAAGAACATCGATTGCCCTATCCATGTTGATGCTGCTAGCGGAGGTTTCGTGGCACCTTTTGTCGTGCCTGAACTGGAGTGGGATTTTCGCCTGGAGAAGGTCATCTCGATTAACGTCTCTGGGCATAAGTATGGCCTAGTAAGTCTAAGCTTTCCTGAACGCCGTGTTAGATCCTTACTGAAAGGCCAGGTCTATCCAGGTGTCGGCTGGATCATCTGGCGTTCGCCTGAATACCTCCCAAAAGAACTTGTCTTCAACATCAACTATCTCGGTGCCGACCAAGCCTCTTTCACCCTCAACTTCTCTAAGGGCGCTTCCCAAGTCATTGGCCAGTACTACCAGATGATTCGGCTCGGAAAACACGGCTACCGATCTATTATGATGAATCTTACCCGTACAGCGGACTACCTCGCTGCCAGCCTTGAACAGCTTGGGTTCCTTATCATGAGCAAGAAGAGTGGCAAGGGTCTGCCGCTTGTGGCTTTCCGTCTCGACCCAAAAGACAAGCATCACTATGATGAGTTTGCTATTGCACATCATCTGCGCGAGAGAGGCTGGGTCGTACCGGCTTACACTATGGCACCTCACAGCGAAAAGCTCAAGTTGATGCGCGTCGTTGTGCGAGAGGATTTCTCACGTGCAAGATGTGACACACTCATCGCCGATATCAAGCTCTCCTTGGACTCGTTGAAGGACATGGACAAGGAGACAGTCCATAAGCATGTGAAGCATGTCCAAAAGCATAGTACAGCGAGTGGGAAGAGCATTCATAACCACGATAAGTATAAGAACGAGAAACATTCTCTGCAGGGCCAGACTGGGAAGACACACGCTGTCTGCTAGAAGCCTCTCCAGGTAGTCCAACGCCGTTACGCTAACAAGCACGATTCCATGTAGCACAAATGAACGACAGAACATGAGGTACGAGCATATGAGCTAACGTAATACGATGCAAATTGTATTATTGAAAGACGTTTCCAATTGGCATACGCAACAGATAACTACCATTGCGGAAAATAAAATATTGCCATTATCGATAGTCTACTTCCACCTCTCAATTTGGCATTCACTTTGTGCTCTGGCGAATTGAACTGAGACCCGTGGGCGATAGATCATTCGATCGTTTAGGCACCCAGAGTATTGCACGGTTTCAACTTATTGTACTGGAAGCATTGCCGTAATTTTCCACGCGAACGATCTGCCAAATCCGTGAACTCAGATAATTTGCGAAGTAAGTCTTCCATGTCCCAACTGGTCTTCAAGTCTATCGATGGCCCTTAACTCTCCGAACACGGCAGAAGCATGAGAAATGTTTATCTCCCAGCTAGCCAGACTTCTGAACAACGGACTCTTTTGCAACGATGGCTGCGTCTCCAGTCTAGTATCATACGGCATGGCGACTGGCGACCACTCTGAGGAGAACGCTGAAAGCTTACCCAACGGACATCCTCTCGGCGCCCAGTATATCCACACAAGAGAGACAGAAGGACGAGACCTTGGCATTCACTTTTTGAGCGGTCCGAATCAAGATGGCATTGTTTCTCCCCAATCTCGTTCTGTCTCAGTTCCGTCTTTGTTTTCAAGATTTGCAGAAGCTTTCTCCAAAACAAAAGCATTAAAGCTTCATTCAGTCCACCATTCAGTCTAGCCCAATTTCTAGATTGTTTCTTCCTTTGGCCGCGTGATGAATGCCAATGTTCGAACAAAGCGACTGAAACAAAGCCGTCTATGTAGCGATGCTACCTAACCAGGGCTTTCCCACTCTCATCCACGATACGAAAGACTGCTTCTCCCAAGTCTTTTGAACTTACTCGAACCGCGCCACTAATTGACCATCGAGCGCTTTAACACATCGTATGGGGTCAGCGTCCCTTCCTCGGCTCCAGTTCGTTTCAAAGCATGAATTGTCACCTAACGCCGGTTGTGCGATCTGTCTGGACGAGGTGCCCGAATTCGCTGTCAGACTGATTTGCGGTCATGCCATTGGCGTAAATTGTATTAATCAATGGCTCACTGCAAGCAAACACGATCTTTGTCCAAGGTGCAACTATCCGCTCCTAGAGAAGGATGACGATGAGTCAGTCGATTCTGCTTTCGGTCCGGGATCAAGATCGCCTTCTGTCACTCGTGTCGACGCTCGATCGACCGCTTTCCGTCAGCTTGATGCAGATCGTATAGTTCTATCCGGCCGACCTTCCGGTGCTCCCATGCGCCCGGCTCTCAATGCTCCCCAGGGTTCAGGCCATGTCTATTTGCCATACCGTCCGCCCCACTATACACCTCCCAGCTCGAATTCCAATCAAGCGCCCTCTCAATCACCTCGACATGCGCTACCAGGTCCAAGCTACAGCCAGCCACCATACCAGCCTTCACTTACCCTGGAGACCCCAAATGACGTGGCTCGTGCCACTAACAAGACCCCAAACATTCCATTCATCCCTAGTGAATATGGTCTACCTCCACCCACCGTTCGTCCCTCTTTGGCTACTTTATCCTGTGCATCTCGCAACAACGGAATCAACTTACCGATATCTCTATTAACAGGCCCGGGGAGGAGCATTCACACGATGAATCAATCCGACCTCTCTACGACTTCGACAGACTATGGCCAAGCCAACTTAGTAGCCAGTTCTGAAGCGGCTCGGCCAGCCTACACGCCCAGTAATTATGTACCATATCGTCCAGGAAGCTACTCTTCTGTGGAGTCTTCAGATGTTTGATTCGATTCATAGGTCTTGCTTCTCTGCGAGGTGTACAGCAGTAATTATGGATAATGTAGCTACCAGAGGAGGTCTATATAGAAGACAGTATGATTAGATATGTAGGTGTATGAATAACAATGTAATTAAATGAGATAAATATAATGGTAAATTGAGGATTCACGCACTAAGCAAGTATGCATGTGACCGATGGGAGAATACCGCTGATATTACTGGAATGGCATTTGATGAAGGGAAATTCATGGATTTGATCTTGGAAGTAGAGGGCACATTGTTGTAGGAATGGGATTTAAACGCTGAGGGAGGGTGCTCCGTAAATACAAAGCCATTTGTCGGAGCATAAAAGGACTGTAAGACCTAATCAACAGCTGCCTCATTGTGCCAATTTTATTCGCTTGCGTGGGTGATGAGGCTTTGAAAAGTTATGATGCGTAATGATCTTCTCAACATTCAATTTCCGTGTGGCAACACCTGGTAGACACTCATACGTAGTTGGTACTAGGCGCTAGTGTCTTTCTCCAGAAGCATCAATTCACCAAGAAGAATCGAGCTGCAACTGATTGGTACCATTTGGCTTCGTCCAGCTCTAAATAAGAGCCAAAAATCCAATCGCGGGTTAATGAGATGTCAACATTTGCGCGCACCTGCTCAGTGTCCTGCCACCATTCTCCCGCTGACTGACCACCACGACTGCATCAACACTTTCGTCATCAATACCTTCCGTCAAGCGAAGAAAGTCTTCGCTCAGGCCTCCTTGTCACCATCCCTCTGCAGAAGCTGAAGACAATGGCAGGCAATCCATTTCTTCGTGGTCTTGCCAAAAAAGCCAACATCGAGCTAACCAACAGAGGCTGCGTAATATGTCTTCAGCACTTGTGACACGATGCCGTCGGAGGATGAAGCCAACGGAGACGCTGTTTACGATGCCGGTTGCGAGCAGATCACAGGCTCTGACGGTATGGAGGAGTGTTTGAGATCAGAGAAAAGCACACAGCGCCATTTGCAGGTACCCACTTGATGAGTTCGTGTCAAGTTTGATTATAGGGATGTAATACTAGGTATTGGTACCAATCCCATGTGATTGTTAGGCAGGCAGCAGGAAAAGCGAATCGCGATGGTACTTTCCCAAGCTCGTATTTGGATGATGCATGTCTGTAGATATTCGACGGTGATGGGACTCCCATTTTGCGCCTTCCACTATTAGTCTGACCTGCTTTAATCGTCATTCATGGCTTGTGTTGAAGTAAAGAGGGGTTTCGGGACTCAGGGCACAAGTACAGAATACCTGCTCGGAAAAAGGAGAACGTGTCCCAAAGGTCGAGCCGATGTGGGACAAGGCTGTAGACAGACTAGGTGATAGCGCTTCAAAGAGGGTATATGTCTTTTGGGATTACCCTTAGTCTTTGTCCTTCGAGGCTTTGACAGCTGTTCGCCTGTTCCTTGCTGTGAATCTTTTGATCTTTTAAGTTTACGAGGCGTGGGCAAACTTTGGCTTGATGTGAGGCCCTTGTGGAAGTGCTCATGCATGCCACGACATATCGAAACTCTACTGCTCTGGCTGTCCTAATCCAGGAGACGCAGCGAATTTGCAATCGGGCCGTACTGGGGGCTGACAGCGGCACAACGACCTGAGGATTGTGAGACGCAGACCACCGTTTCACCGATGACTTGAGCAAAAGCTCGTGCGCTTGAAAGGTACCGTAGTAGTAAATACTTCCACACATCCACCAAAATCAAGTAGAGGAGGGCCTGGTCGAGAACTGCGGTGGCTGCACGCCCACGATATCGCCATTCGAGACCCACGCCCGGAAGGCGAGCACTGCAGCCACAAGAGTCCCGAAGAAGCAAGGACCTCCCACCATGACCCCCCGAGACCCTTAATTGGGGACCTTACTCGGCTCGGCTCTGACTAAGGGGTGCGCTTAAACATCACCTTGCGGTGACCTTAGTACCTTGAAGTACTAGTACTGCCCTCTTTCCGCTGACTGCGCTCCATTTCGAACACCTATCTCCCTCGAGGGGGCTCTCTTCTTTTCTTCAACCCCCTCTGGAACGACACATCGCTACCTTTTGGGAAAGACATCGCATCTACGCATCGCCATGTCTGCTTATCTCAAGGAGGCTCTCCAGTCTCTCCAGTCATCATCTTCCTACATGCGACTCCCCAGCACAGACGGAATCCAGAGCCGAACGGGCAGTCTACACGCTCGAAACCCCAAGGCCCTACTCATCTTCCTCATAATCGTCTTCTTCCTGTTTTGGAGAAACATCATAACGGATGTCTGCTCGCATCTCATACATCGCATTCCCTCGGCACCCATCGAGTCCAATCCCATCAAGAACAATACCCTAGGGGTACGCCTAATTCCATTCTTTGTCTCGTTGTGCTGGACTGATTTCGAGGATAGTATCAAGAAGTCTTTGTGCTCTCGCTACCTGAACGAGGCGATAGAAGAGTTCCACTCCTGGCTGCCGCCAATGCTACGAATCTCACATTGACCGTTCTCGATGCTGTAAGAGATAGGCAGATTCCACAGTCTGACTGGCCTGAGGTACTTCCCCACGTCCCACTGGTACGCAACCACCGACTAAGCTAATTGGCTGCAGGGGTGGGGAACCAACGGCTGGGTGCCGAAAGAAGGGGAACTTGGTTGCTTGATGTCCCATGTTCGAACATGGAGGAAGATCATACATGAGAACATCACGTCCGCATTAGTCATGGAAAGCGACGTTGATTGGGACATGCGAATCAAGGAGTCAATGGTCGGACTCGGCGAGGGCGTGAAAGCTATCGTCGACTGGCCCTTCGACCAGCCCAAAATGGCCAAGGATCCCAAACATCCTCGCGATTTCGAGAAAGAGACAGCGCCAACTAGCCCATACGGAGACAAATGGGATCTCGTCTGGCTTGGACATTGCGGCTCCTCGGCGGACGGCAACGGTCGCATCTTTTCCTGGAACGACACCTCTGCACCTGACGAGGAACATGCCTGGTCATTCGCCGAGAGGCCCGGCGAAGGCCATCGACCACCAGGCTCACGCATTGTCTTTCAAATGCGTAAGACGGTTTGCACTACTGCCTACGCTATAAGCAACCAAGGAGCCCACAAGCTCGAGAAGCACTTTAGGGAAGCCAACTCGCCAATCGATTTGAAGATCTGGGACAACTGCGAGCACGATCCTAACCTGTCCTGCCTCGGAGTCTGGCCGCAAATCATCAGTATGGCCGAGTCAAAGACAAACATCAAGCATACGGAAGGTGGGCAGGCCTTTGGTCACGAGGTCACAGAAGAGAAGGTTGTTGCAGGGAACGGTATTCAGATTTCTGCCCGTGTCAACGCAAAGCAAGGGGTCGCGGACCAAGGACCGGAGCATTGGGTATCAGAATGGACCGATGCGCCCAAGTTGGAGATACTACAGGAGCATGACGATGGCCAACAGGAAGAAGAACAGCAGCAACAGCAACGGTAGCTGAGTCTCACGCTGCACGATGTATTTGCGGAGTTTTAAAGGACATTATACCCCTGCTCTCATTCGACAATAGCTCTACATTTGTATATTTACTTGGCGTTGACAGGCCATGTTAGCAGGTCGAGCGCGCGAAAGCTCTCGGCGCCTACTACTGTTGTACTATCAATCTTATCGGACGATGTTCAGGGGCAAGGCGTTCCGCAGATTGGGGGAGCTATGGTACGCGGATATGGCTCACGAGATGGCCTTCCGCGAGTATTTATAGTTCAATATCGATTTCGAATTACATCGTGGTTTATCTCGCTTGAACTCGCATATCCTCTAGCTAGGTCCAATGTTCAGGAATCGATCCATCAGTTTCTTCTGACCGCGCCTTCGACCATCTGAACGAAAGCTGATCATTGTTGCATCATCTCTGCTCCCTGGAGGGTCGGCCTTGGCATGGCAAAGCATCGGGATGGTTCCGCCAACTTCCAGAAGCGGCTCGCTGCTTCTCCCACTTTCGGACAGCAGCAAACCCTCGAATTGATTTATGATTGACGACTTGATGAACTGACTTCGAACATAAGTACAACCCACGGACAATCATACGCACATAGAAAAACCTTGCAAAGACATTCAGGGCAGCCCGCATACAAACACAGTTTCCACCCAGATCCATCTCACAAGCAACAGCTGTCTGGGATCCACGCCCTTCACAATACATTTAACTCCAAGGGCCTACACAGAGCGTGATGGCTTCAGGCATGCAGTTCACCGATAAAGGGCAGAAGGCCCTCGCCGATGCCCATGAGCTTGCACAGCAATATTCTCACTCACAAATCCTACCCCTCCACCTCGCAGTCTCCCTCCTTGACCCACCAGTAGACGAATCAAAAGACCAGCAGCAAGCTATGAATGCGTCACATACTTCTGGCAATGCACCACTTTTTCGGCAAGTGGTGGACCGGGCTCACGGCGATCCTCAACAACTCGATCGAGCAATGAAGAAAGCTCTGGTCAGGTTACCGAGTCAGGATCCACCGCCAGAACATGTCTCCCTATCGCCTCAATTCTCGAAAGTCTTACGGGCCGCGAACGAGCTACAAAAGACCCAGAAGGACAGCTACATTGCCGTTGACCATCTAATCCAAGCACTATCACAAGATCCGTCAATTCAGCGATGTCTTGCAGATTCAAACATACCCAATACGAAGCTCATTGACAGCGCCATACAACAGATTAGAGGTACAAAGCGCGTGGACTCGAAGACTGCCGACTCGGAGCAAGAGAACGAGAACCTGAAGAAATTCACTATTGACATGACTGCTATGGCAAGAGAGGGAAAGATTGATCCAGTCATTGGTCGAGAAGAGGAGATTCGAAGAGTCGTTCGAATTTTGTCACGCAGAACGAAGAACAACCCAGTCCTCATTGGAGAGCCTGGTGTAGGAAAAACTACCGTTGTCGAAGGTCTTGCCTCAAGGATTGTCAATGCGGATGTGCCAGCCAATCTAGCAGCATGCAAGCTCCTATCGCTTGATGTTGGGTCTCTGGTGGCTGGGAGCAAATACCGTGGAGAATTCGAGGAGCGAATGAAGGGCGTGCTCAAAGAGATCGAGGACTCGAAGGAGATGATTGTTCTCTTTGTTGACGAAATGCATCTACTCATGGGCGCGGGCTCGAGCGGAGAGGGAGGAATGGACGCTGCCAATTTGCTAAAACCTATGCTTGCCAGAGGTCAATTGCATTGTATTGGCGCCACAACGCTTGCGGAATACCGGAAGTACATTGAGAAGGACCAAGCGTTTGAGAGGAGATTCCAGCAGGTTCTGGTCAAAGAGCCATCGATAGCTGAGACTGTTTCGATCCTGCGTGGCTTGAAGGAAAAGTACGAGGTCCATCACGGTGTCAACATCTTGGACGGGGCTATCGTCGCAGCAGCTACACTTGCAGCACGTTATCTTACTGCGCGGCGACTTCCCGACTCTGCGGTCGACCTAATTGACGAAGCAGCTGCGGCTGTCCGAGTCACTCGCGAGTCTCAACCAGAAGCCCTCGACAACATGGAACGTAAATTACGGCAACTACAGATCGAGATTCACGCTTTGGACCGTGAGACGGACGAATCCGCTCGCTCTCGCCTCGCACAAGCGCAACAAGAAGCCGCCAATGTCGAGGAAGATCTTAAGCCGATGCGTGAGAAGTACGAGAGCGAAAAGCAGCGGAGCAGAGACATTCAGGAGGCGAAGATCAAGTACGATCAATTGAAGGTCAAGCAAGAGGAAGCCGAGCGAAACAAGGATCTGCAAACAGCCTCAGACCTCCTGTACTACGCAATGCCTGATACCAAAGCCCGCATCGAGCAGCTCGAAGCCGATCGCGCTCGTTCGGACGCTGAAGCCTACGCACGTGGTGGTTCTGATGCTCAGGAAGCCATGCTCACAGATGCTGTTGGCCCTGACCAAATCAACGATACTGTTGCTCGCTGGACCGGCATTCCTGTCACCCGATTACGCACATCAGAGAAGGATAAGCTTTTACTGATGGAAAAGCACCTTAGTAAAGTCGTCGTTGGCCAAAAAGAAGCTGTCACCAGCGTCTCCAATGCAATCCGTCTGCAGCGCTCCGGCCTCAGCAATCCCAACCAACCACCATCCTTCCTTTTCTGCGGTCCTTCAGGCACAGGTAAAACTTTACTCACCAAAGCTTTGGCTGAGTTTCTTTTCGACGATGCTAAATCCATGATTCGCTTTGACATGTCTGAGTACCAGGAGAGACATTCTCTTTCTCGAATGATCGGCGCACCACCGGGCTACGTGGGTCATGATGCTGGTGGTCAACTCACAGAATCCTTGCGTCGGAGACCTTTCTCGATCCTCCTCTTTGACGAGGTCGAAAAGGCTGCAAAAGAAGTCTTGACGGTGTTGCTTCAGCTCATGGATGACGGTCGCATCACAGATGGCCAAGGCAGAGTCGTGGATGCGCGCAACTGTATTGTTGTCATGACATCCAATCTTGGAGCTGAGTTTCTCGCTCGTCAGAATGCTCCAGATGGCAAAATCGATGCCACGACCCGCGAGATGGTGATGAATGCTCTGCGAAACTACTTCTTACCCGAGTTTCTGAACAGAATATCGAGCATTGTCATATTCAACCGACTATCGAGAAAAGAGATTAGGAAGATTGTGGACGTACGTCTCGACGAGATACAAAAACGTCTGGCATCAAACGACCGCAAAGTGAAGATATTCTGTAGCGACGACGTCAAGGATTATCTTGGCTCTGCTGGCTACTCACCTGCCTACGGCGCTCGTCCATTGGCACGACTAATTGAAAAAGAGGTGTTGAACAGACTGGCTGTACTGATCCTGAGGGGAGGCATACAGGACGGCGAAGTTGCACGCGTGGTGTTGGAAGATGGACGAGTCACTGTGTTGCCAAACCATGGGGATAGTGACGATGAGGATGTAGATGCGATGGTTGATGAGGACGAGGCTGAGGACGATGCCGTCGGCTTGCTCGAGGATGGCGCGGGCGATATGGATCTTTATGAGTGAATGAAAGACGACGGTAGAAGGAAAGACTCGCAGGGTTGTGAATGAGTTCGTCCAGCTTGCATATAGCAACACCATGACATCATGAAAGTATTTTCCGCATCGATACTCGTCATACGAGAATCTTAGAGATCCTACGACAGTATCTAACGTTATATAGTGAATAAGAACACATGAAGTCTAGGTCACAAAGTCTTCGCTGCTTACTTGTCATTGCGCACCGCCTTACCAGGATCCGAATCCAATGACGAGAGTCGAGAATTCCATTCTCGGTGCCAAGTGTAAACAATTTCTTATGTACTTGCTCTCTCCAACCATCCAAGCTACATCATGGCTATCGATGTGTTAAAAAGGTTTTATAAAAAAAAAAGATTAAAGAGAACGAAACAATTAATTTCCCATCCATTTTTCCGTATGGCTCTATCAATCATTGCTATGATCCTCTTAGCTTGCGCTCAAGGATGGGTCTGGCGTGCAGGATGGTGATGAAACGATCATTGTTCACCGATCTGGTTCTCTTGCTGAAAGGAGCAGAATAGGGTTGGCAAATGCTGCTGCTATCATTTCCAACTCTTGGTCTTTGTTCTCGCTGGTGTTTGTTGGCAGCTCCTGGGAGCTGGAAAGGCGCGACTTAATGGGAAAGGAAACGATCCGAGATGTACGGGGAGATGTTTAGGGAAGCAGCGTTATAGATAGCCTCATATTATTCCAAGGCGATCTTCTGATGAGTGTCACAGAGGATTCTGTGTTGGGGGGTTTCAATTTCAGCTGCCAAATTTCTAGTGGCTGACGGATATTTGAAGAGCAATATGGAAGACGCTGGTATCCCGATGAGATGTCTGCTATAACTTCGTCCCCCTATGAATCGACGGTCGTCCTTCTTCGAGGCGATTAGTTTTTCTATATCCACAAGCTTGTGGCGGTGCAAAATGATGGTATCTCTCCAAGTACTGAGTAAGAACGCTTCGCTTCGCTAAAAGATAAAGAGGACAGCAGTATCCGCTATCGACATCTGCAGAACCTGTGTACACACCTCCATACCCTGTTCTCAATATACCATGGTACCTCGACCATGCGCTCCTTCAATCTTCGATCATCTCTCCAACAATCTCCTCAGCTGCTTCTGTCCAGGAAGAAGGCTGGTCTTGCTCTTTCTCTTCCTCTTGGCTTTGTTCTGGTTCTGGACTTGGAGTTGTTGCCCATAGGATTGAGCTCGCTGAGGTTGTGGGTACAGGATTCAATGATGAAGGGTTTGGGAATGGTTCAGTGACCCGGCTTATAAATTCTGGGGTGGCGTGGCTGCGGTTTCTGCCATGATGCTGCGTCTGCATCGCGCCGCGTGTTTTGTTGCTGGAGAAGGAGCCCATCGAAAGCACCAACACGAGCATGCTGAGGAAGAAGATGGCGACATTTCTTCGGTCCTGGGCAGCATGACGAATGTATTCCCGGAACAAATCCCAAAGCGGTATATCTTCCTTTGAAAGCTGCTCACGTTTCCTCAATGGCGCTGGCGTCTCTGCTACGGCAGGTCTCGCATCCGCAAATCCATCCACAAAGGCCTGTGCATCACCGCCATAAATCTCTCTCAACCTCTCATCATCCAGCCCTCCCACCCCCTCCTCCCTCGCTTCCCTTTTGGCTCTCTCCTCCTCTTCCTTCCTCAATTCCAGCTCCCTCTTCATATCCTCCTCCATCCACGGTAGGATCTCCACATCCACTCTCTCCATTTCTCTCCACGCCGCACTCCATGCTCCAGCTCGCATCAAGCCGTTCGCTGCGAAGAGCTTGATATCCCACCTCTTACTGCCTGTACCTGTACTGCCATACTTACCATCGCGTATACGGCGTCCACAGTCGAGGCAGATGTCCAAGTCGTTGGCGTCAGTGTCCAGATCATCATTGTCCGAGTTTGTAGCTGCATCGGCTTCTTCCTCGGGCGATAGATGGAAGTGACCACATTTGAGTATGCGAGGGATTTTGAGTTCTAGAGACTCGAGTAAGCGTTCTTCGAGCAGATCGTAGTCTTCTTTTGGATGCGGAATCAGAACTCCGCGCTCGAGTACGGTGTCTGTCACTTTTTCTTGCAACATCTTCCAGTTCTCCAATATCGACGGAGGGAGTACATTTTCCATCACCTCCTGTGAATAGACCAAAGGTATTGGGAGGAGGGTTACGTGCAGCAACACGAGAGGGTATTCCTTCTTCAATTTCTTTGTTGGGCTAAGTTTTGAGGGCGACCCCATAGCGCTGCGGTGGGAGCGAGCGGAGCGTGGTGTACATTGCCGCGAAGGTGTATAGAGCTTTTGTCGATGCTGCGATGAGGGCGAGGCTAGGTGTGGTGGTGTCGTTTCCATCTGCATGGCGCGGACTGAGGAGGGATTGCGAAAGGCAGAGCGGGTCTTGAGGGGTGTGAATGGTGATGGTTTTCGGTATTCGAGTTCGTAGTGGCATTCGAGCACGGATATGTCATCTTCAGAGCCGGATGAAGTGCGTGGGGAGCTGCCGCGGGAGGGGTGGTCGAAATCGGTCTCATCAGGACTGCTTGAGTGATGGGCCGAGCTGGAGAGCGAAGCTTCGTCGTCACCCGTATTGTGGTCAGTACTGTGTGAAGCTCCGTGATGAGGTTTTGGCGATGAGGCCAGGGGGCTGTCTATGTCTCCGACAGGCTGGTGGTTGTGGTAGTCCTGAAAGTCTTCCACTGATGTCGACCCCATCCCCAATGCGCAGTCTTACGAGACACTGGGTGATCAATTACCTACGACTCTGTAAACTGCAATGTGAACTCAAGTATTAGCAGCGCGAGTAAAGGTGGAGCTGGTATCTGAATAGAGTTTGATTTTGCTGTTTGTTTTTCGCAGACCTCGGCCATAGCAACGGCGCTAACCACATTTGTGTTAGCCAATGATTGGGAAAATGTTGTATTCTAATTGTCTATAATCAGCAGTTGTATTACATGAAAGAAAGCAATGCTGCTGGAAACAAGAGCATCAGAATCCAAGGCTTCTGCACTGTTCTTTAGCCGTCGCTCAGTAGGGCGTGATGCAACGGAGCTAACCCCTGAGACCAATGTTTTTTCCACACAAACTCGTGTACCTCTATTTTGCAATCTCAACACCGCCCGTCGCACCTAGAACCTTCTTGATATCACCGTAAATGGCGAATTGGCCCGCTGTAAGAGTTCCCACCATGAAGAGTCTAGCGCCGATACCTGTATAACTGCCGCGTAGTCCGAGCTCCTTTGCGATCTTGATCAGACGGCTTGTAGTGCCCTCTCCTGGCAGACCCTTGGTCTTGTTGATTTTACTGAGCATGGTGTCTGCAGGTTGTGAGACCAGGGCCGCGGCGAAACCTGCCATGAGACCGCATCCAAGGTTGATGATGGTTTGCATTCCGCCAGAAGTCTGTGTTTTATCGACGCGCTTGTATACAGCTTCGACGCACTTTTCGTAGACCACGAACTTGGCCATTGTATAAGGAACCCTGGATCAGATCAGACTATGGTCGCAAAACGCACGGGATTGAATCATGGACGTACTGTTTGAACAAGATGGGTCCGAATCCAGAGTAAAATGCACCAATGCCCTCCTGCTTGGCAATCTTCCCGAAGCCTCCGATCAAACCGCTCGCAAAATCCGGCTGAGAGACAAGACGAATGCGGGTGGCTTCTAATGGGCAGAGCGCGATATCTGCGAAAAATTCTGCCAGTGCGGACGAAGCCAAGTAGACAGCTGTTCGGTTGTTCGATGCTGTTTCGTAGCCAAGGTAGTTGATGGACTGCTGCTTGAAGAGTTCGTATCCCCCGAATTTGAAGGCGCCCTGTAGGAAGTATCCAGCTGCAGTAGGACCGAAACCAGTCAGTAGAGCGCCAGCACCTTCTTTTGCAATGACTTGGCGGAAGCCGCCGATCATGCCCTTGTTGTAAGTGACCGGGTCAAGCTGTATCCGTGTTTTCACCCTGTAAGCGACAGTCATCAGCATTGGAAACTTATGCTTGGGCGTGCGCATACACATCGACGGGCGTAAGGCCTCCGTGGGTTACCGAACAGCAGACTGCACCAGCAAGAGCGAATCTCGAATACAGCGCTATACCGCTGAGCTTCTCTGGGGTGTTTGCAGCAGTCTTCTGTATGGCGCCATCAAGCTTTGTCGAGCCTGTCGACGATGCCGGTGGTGATGCCATCGTGATTTCGTAGGGGAGAAGAGTCGTAAAGTAGTAAGCTTAGGCTAAGTATGGCTGTTCGAAGGGAAATGGCGATACAATTGAGGGACAAATTTAATCAAGAATCCGGAACAATCACTAGCTTGCCAAGAGCCCGGAATTAAAGCTCAAAACGCACTCTCAAGGCTATGATGCTCACCGTATGTGCACTTATAGTATGACGCCAGCCAGTGAAACATGCTCGAAAGAAGAGCCGCGGAACCTCCAGAAGATAAGAGCGGCGACTCTAGCATCTGGCATAGTTGATGCCAACGTTCTGCCAGACTGTGCGAGGGATGACAGAAAGACAAAGTGGACCGTGGCAAGGCATCTGCTTTTCGCGTCTACCTTGACTTGATTGTAGCTACTACGTACTCTACAGCAAATCGTTGCCTTTACTTCTGCAAAGCACTTCCGATCAAAATCCGACGCGAAGAAGTAAGGGAATCATTGTGTTTGATTCTATCGGCGGTCCCACCTTGATTAAGATCAGAATAGCGCGTGCGTGGTCGTAAGGTGCCAGACGAAGTGCCATCGGATGTGTGGCCACCCTGGACTACTGTTGTGTGAGCGCTCCGACAGTAAGCCTGCAGACGGATGTCAGAGGTCACTTTTCATCCTTCCGGGAAGACGCAAGGATTTCAGCATTGCAAAGGTTATCTGCTTCCCAACACGATCTGATCCCAGAAACTCACTTGGGGGCAAGGCCTTGGATCAGCTGTTCCGTGGGATGTGGGTCATATTAACTCTTCTCGCATTGGTGTTGCTGCTTCATCGACGACTTAATGAGTCCTTCCACTTTGAAATGACGATACTCGCCCTGCCAACTGCTTATTGAACCTCTCCAGCGAGTCCCTTCCGAATACAGTCCGCCTCGTAAGGTCTTTGTGTTAAGTGCTCGAAATCGCATTTGCCAGGCGGTCTGCTCCCAATCGCAGAGCCGTGATTTTCTCGTCGTTGGCTTTGGCTTTGGCCTATGCGTCCTTTGCTTCTGTGTGTATTGTCATTCATAGCTGATCCTTACTGGGCAAAGGCTGGTGTTACAACATAGCATTTGGTCACTTCTAGGCTACGCCAATGTTCTTCGACAATTTGCCCAAACCAATTCCAAATTGTGCCACAGCGGCCAGGAAACTGTTCCGTCAACCACTATCCTGAATCGCGCCCATGGTAAGATCTCCTGTCAAGGGGGAAGCAGTTCGCTACGTGGCGGCTGTCGAGCTGTTGGGGCTGAATTGGGAAATTTGATGAGGTCGGAGCTCGAGGTATGGGGGCTTTCGAGCGTGGAGCCTAGCAGAATCAAACAGCATTCAGGGGCGTCGAGCGCATCTTTCCGCCGTACTTCCCGGCTGTAGTCCCTTCACCTCGATAATCAGCCCACTGGAGACAGTGAGTATATGCTGCTTCCCAAGGCTTGCTGAAACTGAGTCAACATACTACTTAACCCCAGTCCCCTTGAGAAGCAGTCGCATTGACAGGCTAGGATTTGCCGATAACGGCCACACTAGGCTTGCTAATCTGAAGACTGACTGCTTTGTAGGAGCTGGACTTGGTTGCTTCAGCGGACGCAGACGCTTTAGAGCGTGTCTTTCGTTTGATATTTTACGAAGACATGTGTAGTATTTCTGTGACATCTTCGCCAAGGTTGAGGCAACTGTACAAATCGCAGTTTTCCTTCTGCCTTGGGAAACGGCGTACTCTAGCATGCCATCACGGGAAAGAAAGCTGGCGCGTCACGAGGCTGCACTTGGCATCACTGTCTTTCCCCCCAGGCCTGACCGAACACTGAACGGCGACTTTGCGCACTTTGGTACACGAGCAGGGTCCCGGTATGGCTCCAGGCAGAATTCGAGCTAGCCTCCCAAAGATCTGCTTCTCAGCCAACCTGTTCCGAGTTCCCTTATGTGATACAGCAAATCCAATACTCGCTGGGGGACTAACGAGCAACTAGACTGTCACCAATCTCGAAGAATTCCCTCACCAAGATCAGCATACGGCCGAAAGAGCTCAAAAAAGATATTTCACGAGATATGTCCATCTTACACTCAGTCAGACATTGGTTTTTTAGAATTCTTGATAGCCGCTATCCGAATCCAATCATAGGGAAAGCGCCAACATGTCTCACTCAAGGTTGATTTGGAGAGAAGCGGTCGACAAGCCCACCACTGAAGTCGTGCATCATTTTGCCGCCACATATCTGGGGTGACATTGCAAACCCCGATCACGTCAATACGAAAGTAGCATGCCCAACCGACAAGTATCCTATGATATTTCCGACCGTGGGGAGGGCGATTATCAATCTTCCGATGTGTCCGAGTCGTGGAGAAGCGATATCTTATCCTGGAAACGGTCCTGTCATCAGAAAAGCCGCACGTACTACGTGGTGGCTAAGACTGACTTTGGTATCAAGGATCTTGACACGAGTCAGGCTGCAAAAGGCCAGCTACCGCTCCTTAAAGCTACATCCTGGCAGGGCAGTTGACGTCAAACCCTCTTTCAGGTCCTTGTTCCCTTGCGTTGGTGCTTCTTGCACCATCACTACGGCAAACTTCGACGAGTTGGTTGGCACGGAAGTCCTATGTTGTAGTTCTACGATCTTACGAAGATTCCAACCCAGTTGCCAAATAGACAAGACGCTAGCTGTAATTGCGTAATGTCGCCAGTGCCCCCACAAACATGGGGAAATTCGATGAGCCTCTACCTTTCCCTCGCTGCCTACCGATTACCTACCAGTCTAACGGCGAAGTAGAAATAGTGCCACAGCTTCTACACCAGGATTCAGTTGTGTCGAATTATTGTCCTTGAGACGTGAAGAAAGGTACTTCCAACCCGGACAGGCAACTGAACCATTGAGACTATGAGATGTCGTTCAAACAAGAATATATAAAAATAGCAAATCATCATGTCGCGCAAGGGTGTGCAGTATCAAATTAAAATAGCATGGACTAACGCTTGTTTGAAACTGCTAACAAGCTTTGGTCATCCTGGAGCGGGCTGCATGGCCTGAAACAACGATCTTGACCGGGTGGAGTCCATAATGCTTGCCGAAATCACCAAAGCTATGATGCCGGAGGATAGATCAAAACATTCGAAATGGTTGGAGAGGCAAAGCAAATTGGTTTCCATCCGCGACCGGGGCTTCCCAGCTTGAGCATCTCACCAGCGTGCATGTGCATTATCTTATCTACTGACCTGATAATGGTAGAGCCCGGGAAGCCTGCGATGTCTTGCATAATCGGCCCATCGACGATGAGGCTCATTGATTGGCAAATCTTGCAGCGCTTCTGGTACCAAGTGGCGAATGAACGGAGGTCATAAGGTCAGCCTGCCTTGGCTTATTCAAGCAATGTGAAGGCCTGAGGAGATTAGGATCCAGTCAATCTCGCGTCCCCTCCCACCAGGCTTCTCATGCGTACCACAGTCAAAAGATATGAGAACAGACTAAGAGATCATCATGGATTATAGCTGTCACTATCAGAAAGCTTGCACCTCCGCGATGAAACTGCCTGGTCGAGACTTCACTCATCTCAAATTTGGCGCTTCTCCCAACATGCTTCAATCCGCAAGGTTCGGCGATTTTGCCAACAGATAGTACCAAGCCATGGCAATGAAAGAGCAGGATGATTGTGCTAAGAGACTAAAATCCCACACTGTGTGGGTGCAACAGTAGTCTATGTGCGCATGCAGAAAGCTCTGGTGATGCATCAGGCCTTAGATGCGAAGAGGTAGGATAATACTGAAGTCCTGTCAATGGTGGAATCTGTAGAGTGTTGTTCAAACATGTGAGTCCCTTGATCGTTCTACAGGGCACCAGGGATCCAACATCCAGTCATAATCATGGGTCTCGTGGAATGTTCTTGGGGCCTTCCGCAGGATTTGGATCGCGCGGCACTATAATAGTTCGTCTTTTCTTACCCAAACGAGCTAGCTGGGAACCTTGGGTCTCAATAACGCTAACCAGGAGGTTAGAAGCGACAAAACAGAGATCCAATGGGAGGAGTCGGGCTAGGGGGAGGCCAAGCTTCTCACCAGAAAAGAAGAGTGCCACTGCACAACCACTCGACGGTCGTCCCAAGGTCGGTCCAAGGGCGCGGCTTTCCTGTTTCAGGTTGTGGTATTCTTAGTTGGGAACAATTCTGCAACGGATTTCACAGTAGTGGCTCAAGCAGCCTCACGCTCTCCGTGACACACCACTTAGAGTTTTGCATTCGCATCGAGAAACGCAAGTGCAGACCCTGCTAATGCATGAAATGTGCGAAACGCATATGAGGGAATACTCGAGGAAACGTTTCAGCTATTTCCGGCACGCAGATGAACTCTATGCTCGGATTTGCACACGTAACGCCAGGATAGGACCTTCCGTTCTGGTGTTGGAGGCGATGTGGGTATGTTTCGAAGCAGATGAGATGAGGGTGGGAGATGTTCGCCGTAAGCGCGCTTCACCGATCGTTCTTCGTGTCTTCCATGATGCCAGTCTACTCCTTTCTGGAAATTCACTAGAAGGTCTCTAGAAGGATGGCGATCCAACCCTGACTAGGTCATACTTGAAGATGAACTAATGACTAGACGACAGCAGCAAAGGAAAGGCGGGGATGCAGTTCTAGGGCCGAGATGATCTCAACGCTTGCCCTAATGGATGGTCAACCGAGCTGCCGATCAGGATTTGGGGCCCTGTCAAGCGGGGAACAGGGTCTGGCCTTAGCTGCATCACTAGCGCTAGCGCGTCATGGCCAGCCTTAAGCCATTGAAGATCACATCCACATCTTCCCATATCCCGGCGACTCTGAAGCAGCCACTCCTAATCCGAGGTGTGGATATCGCCAAAACTCAACATGGCGTTCCCCGTTTTTGATCCTGACAGGAGGTGCATCGCGGAAAGAACCCTGCAACCAATATTCCACGCTAGCTCTCGAGCAATTACTACCTGTGTCCAACTATTGCTCCTTCTCCTAACCCCACATCTCTTGTGCTCCTTCACCTCTCGGAGCCACAAATATCCTTCTCAACCCCGCAAAACCTGCTAGATACTTTCTCTATCTTCCTGCGCCTATATCTTCCCCGTCTATTCCATTTTCGTCTTAGAAACTCAAGCCCTGTGTATCAAGTCAAGCAAGCTATTAACGTTGCCTTTGTTCAGTAACTGATCAGCCAGTCTGTCTTAAAGGCCCGCCTCCCTGTCACATTTGTTTTCTTTTAATACCATACTCTATTCTTGTGGTTTCCGCCACCGTACTGCTCTTTCATGTTTGACTGCTCTCCCTCCATGATGTTGCTCTACCACAGACCAGTACCTGCTAAGATTCCCAAGAGGCGTTCAAGGGCCGGTAAGCACTTATGCACCTCGCCACAGCCTTCCTATAGAAAGGCCCGCTACGAGACCTTTGAGACATTGTTGCTGACTGCTGATGTTGTTGGTCCTATATAGGATGTGTACACTGGTAAGACAACCGTCATTGCTCTACAAAACATCTTTCATATACTGACCATGGTTCAGCAAAGAGAAGAAGAAGAAGTGCAATGAAGAGCGCCCACACTGTGATCGATGTCTCGAGCGAGGCTTGAGGTGTGAATATGAGCCTGTAAAGCCCCGGAAGAGGAGAAGGACCGTCTCTAACCCCGAACATATGGGGATGAGGCCTCCAACAACTGCTCCGGGACAACACTATGGTTTCCATGATCGCCTTCAAGCCCTTCGTCATGACTCCAGTTCTGCTTCGTCAATCCTCTCGGGATCACCCACACCACCACTTCCGGCCATTGCTGAGAACTGGGAAGTTCATAGCGCGGACTCTGTCTTCAGTGACTCTGCCTCGAGTTGTGGAAGCGATGCTTTTGGAGACATGGGCTCCCCACTACCTCCTTTTACAACGCTCGACCACTATTCCCGAAATTCCCCAGGCCTCGATGACGTAAAACATATCCAAATGGACTCACTCGAAAACTTCTCCAGGGATCCTCCCCAGTATGATCCAGACATTGTCACGACGAGAGAGATGTTCACCGCGCCACCCTCAGCTTTGTCAAGGAGTAGCTCATATCCAGACCCCACTAGTGCATTCCTTTCGCCCCAATCAGGTGGTTCTCCGTACGACTTCACTCCTAGTATTCACGCACAATCTCCCAGCTTGCCCCCATATTCCGAATACACCAGCCGAGAATCACGCCGAGGTCTTTTAGATCACTTTTGCAACGTCTTGAGTCACTTGATAGTTTTCAAAGAAGACTCGGGCAACCCTTTTAGACAATTAGTATTACCTATGGCGAGAAAGAGTCCGCCTTTATTGAATGCGATCTACGCCATCTCAAGTGCTCACCTTGAACATCGCGGATTGCACGTGGAAGAACGAGCGCTGGATCTGCATTCAAAGGCTCTGCAAGGGCTCGCAGGTCTCATTGCGCATAAAGATGAAGGAAATCGTGACGAGGTATTGGCTGTAATCATCCTTTTGTTATATTACGAGGTGCGTTTTGAGCATTGTTTACATATTATTAGACATTCACTAACATCATACCAGATCGTACGAAGCGGCTCTTCAACTGTTCTGAACAGCCACTTGAGAGGAGCACTCTCAATCATGCGGGAACGAAGGACGAAGCGTGGTCCAACCAGTGCATTCCTCGAAAGAGCGTTCCGGTACTTTGATGTAGCTTCAGCGCTCTCGTTTGGCTCGTCTCCTATGTCCGGCACAATCTTGGTACCCACAGCTCAAGATTTCGTCTCTGTGCATGACCGTTCGCCCATGGCCTCGGTGGACACACTCTTTGGCCTGATCGCTGACCTGTGGCCCATCATCCACCGACTAGCTAGTCTAGTGGATGTCAAGCGAAACCTCGATAAGGAAGAGCGGCAAAGTCCCGGCCATGACAAGGCTAACAACATGCGAGCCGACTTCGAGACGAACACCACCAGCATCGAACTCGCTCTACAGCAATGGATCCCCAAGCTTCCTCCTTCAGTCGTTACGACCGAGAATCCGGCCGATGACTCTCGCTTACAGTCCATCTTGAACAATGCCGAGGCACACAAGCAAGCCTGCTTCGTGTTTCTCTATCGCATGATCCTCGGTTATCCCCGCTCTGATCCCAAAGTGCGGACACCCTGCAAACAGACCCTGCAGGCATGTCTACGCGTTGTCATCTTCTCCGGCCCTATGGCAACTCTAGTCTGGCCACTTTTCACTGCAGCATGCGAGGCTGTGGAAGATGTGGACAGGAATGTTGCGAGGACCGTCTTTCGCCACCTTGAGACTCGCCAAGGCATGAACAACATTGTCACAGCCTGGGAAGTGTGCGAGAAAGTGTGGCAGCGAAGTGATGCTGGACAAGGCGACGTCGACTGGAGAGAAGTCGCACAGGCCGAGTCGAAAGAGGTTTTATTTGGCTGAGCGCAAATTTTCGCATCCCGTCTCTTTTGTATGTTTCAATCTTGGGGCGCTAGATACCACACGGCGCTTCCATCATCTTCTTGTCAGTCGCTTTCATCTGTATCAACAAAGACCACCATAGACTTTGAGCGATTTATGTTTCTCTCGCACGATGACGACTATAGACTCGGCACGTTCACTACGGCAAAAGGCGTGCTGTATTCCTGGGCATCGAGATAGATGTTGTATCAATAGCATGTCATGTCGATATGACACAACAGACTTCATTCGCAAGCAATGCTTCAGATGCACCTACAACTAGACAGCAATCGCAACCGTAGCTTCTCCGCCTCAGTCACCCAAAACAGTCAGCGGCTCGTCTACGCTAAATCGCCAGGAATTCCCACTTCCTATCGTGTCTCGGCGTGGCTTCCGAAAACGGCACCTCGCTCCAACTATTGAAGGTAAGCCACCAACGTACACAACGCCACATTCCTAAGGTCTAGACTAGACCAGCACCGTTATCAGCGTGCAGCTGACCTGCAAAAACCAAGGGACCGAAGATCCATCAAATCTTGGTACAACGTCGTCGTCTGGCAAGATTGGCCGGTACCATGCCGTTCAAGGAAACCCGCATGGAGCTAACCCCTAGTGGCAGCTTGCTAGAAGCCGAGAGTGAGCTTCTAGCGCGTCTCTCCCATGATGTCGATCGCCAACCCCGGTCTTCTAAAGCATACGCTAGAAGGTGTCGATCTGGGCGCTAGAAGGACGGTAGAAGGATCATGGAAGGGTGCAAGATCAGGGAGATTGCGTCAGGGGGTGATCGGCGGTGGGAAAAGGTCCCTGAGTTTTGCAGTTGGGAAGATGCAGAAATCTCACACCATCTCAGTAACCCGCTTCAGATGATGAGATCGACGGTTTTGAGATGGAGCTGGTGCGGCGAGATGCCGCGATCAGCGATACACTACTGTATGGTGTTTGCAATATGACTCGACATGGGGCCTACTGTTCACGATGGGGATTCATGCCGTACTTCCTGCATAGGGGTCTCGGGCCGGAGAGTACGATGGGATGTCCTCTGTGCCTTTCGGGGCGGCGACGGTGGAGCTGAACGTCGATCTATGCTTCTTCCATCCGCAGGATGCATGCAGGCTGCAGAGCACGACCACTGCAGTCGCAATCCGGGGTTACCGTGTGGGTTCGATAGTTTGACAGCTGCGTTTGTTGTCGTTGCCTACGGTCCAACCTGCCGTTTGTCTTCTGGATCGAGGAAGGATAAGGTGATCTTCTCAATTTCTTCCTTTTGAATGTAGCAGCTTCCCACCGCCATTTCTCCTTTCGATTCCTGGAGATGGGAGTGCCCCGTCTCGGAGGCCGAGCTGAGTTGGCCAACGAGCCACCGGAACGATGATCTCAATGTTTTGACCGTGTCGAATACCTCGATGAAGGAGTTGGAGGTCGGGAGAGACCGCCCGAAGCGTACTGGAAGCCATAGTGAAAGCGGAAATGATTTGCAAACTGGCGCGCAATTACAGTCACCACCATGACCCCCTTAGGGTAAGAAGACGAGCAAGAGCCAGCGTCGATCGTAAGCATGATGGCTCGGAGAAGACACGCAGAATTGAAGGAAGAGCTTGCTGCTGGCTTTGCGGTGCCTCACTATCGCTTCGACTACATTAGCACCTGGATCCCTTAAGGCGCCAAATGATTTGCAGTCTACCTGGTACTTCATGAAATGTCACCTACACCTAGCACCACCCAGTGGCGTGTGGTTTGCAATAACCTTCGTTCATGTCTGTGGCTAATGTACACCTGACTCCGCGCAATAGCAGAATAGTTGACTCGCTAAGACCCTCCACAGCCTCGAGTCCTAGAACATGCTTTTCAATCTTGTCTCAACGATATGGACCAACCACACTCTATTCAATCTTCTTCCACTCCTGCATCCTACCTTGGTTGGAGAGCAGAGTGTCCACTCATTTGGGTGTTCCCACGCTCTCATGAGCCGAAGGATGCCCGTCCGAGAAGTCGACAATGAAATTCTGCGTCCAGATCTTGTTTTTGTGTCGACTTCTGTGTCGCATTCGTACCGTACCTTACCATCTATATCCCGCAGCTCATGGTAACTCAATAGCTCGAGGCCTGACTTCTCGGCCAGTACGCGATGCGGTATCTGGCAAGCTGCCATGTGTCCTGGGCTGAGTATTTCAAGGTTCGGGCTGCAAGTAATTCGGACAGCAAGAGTCTGTAGGTGTGGGTATCTGACGGGAGAGGTAATTTGGCGGTGAGAAACTAAGAGGCACTGACCTTGAGTGAAGTGATCAGGACCCACGTACAAAGTTCGTCAGGTCATCTCATCATCAATTGGCTACATCCAGCTTCCCCCTTACAGATGTCTAGGATCTCTACATTGCTCTTGAGAACGTTAAATCCAATCCACCTCCTATTTTTTGAGTTCTCTTGCTTGATATGGCTCGGATACCCTACCTAAGTCGACTTGCTCTCATTTTGGCTTCACTGTGCGTCAATTGAAAATTGTCAGCTTAGCAAAATCTACACTTTGAAATCGCACGAGGCCCAGGAGGGATATCGGCTTCACCACGCTTCCAGATGGATTTCCAATCCATTCTTTTCTACCTCATGCTATTTTTCAATAGCATACAAGCCGAACTCTAACTTCTCAAATGTGGCTTTCTGCACGGATTCCTCTTCGAACGACTGAACTCCTCCGTGTGCCTCTCGTAACATCTGTACATTTCGGAGACTCGTGGAACCCATCAAAATAGCAACAAAAAGGTGAGATACTTGATTTCAAGGCTCACTGTCGAAAAGCGAGCCGAGGCACGATATTTGAATTTATAGCTACATTTGAACCGGGTTGAATTGTGCCTTAGCATCTTGGTAAGGTTAATTTATCCCCTTGTAGTACACTCATTGGCGCTACTGCATACATTGATCAAAGATTCATGAGGAACTTGTATACAAAAAGCTCACAAGGGTGACACTATGACTCCATCGATCAATGCGCTCGACCTACGATCTGGCTATTGGTAGTTCCTTTACAGCAGTACTTACTCATGAAGAGCCGAATCCTTTGCATAATTTACGACCTTTTTATGTTTTCATAGAGGACACTCCAGAATCAGGATGCACCACGCACGACGGACTATATCACGAGGAGTATACTTAGGGTAATCCCATTGCGACCTCTGCGTCCTCCTCGCCAAGTACAGCTTCCCCATACGTTGTATTGACGGATACCCGGGCGGACCCAGCAGATATGAATGGGTCACTCAAGTTGCTTTTGGAAGCCAATCAGGTGCTTGATCAGAATCCACATTCTGGGCACCCGTCTGACGTCCGTTGGAGGCGTAATTCCTGACCGTCGGATCAATCAATATGCACAATTGCGAGACACTGGTGATTGGTGTCGTGCTGCTTTCGTGATTATAACCATCTGAGGCGTCAACCGTGCTAAATAAGATGTGTCCTTTGCAGCTGTTGAAGGTGCGGCTTGTGGCCCTAATTGCGAGGGTTCTTCATGCTGACTGCCTCTTGGCAGATTGTGTCGTTGACTGTGTTGCGATTCGGGTTCACGGTTACGGGGGCAGTCTTACTATCCTTGCGCTCAGCGGTGGAGATTGTATCGTTGTTGGCGTAGGTAGGCTAAATTGGGGTGAAGTCGATTGCTGTTGTGCCTGGGATATCGGTTGACTGGATATTGTTGTTGCCTGTAGAGAAGGGTGCTCCTTTTGAGGTGGCGTGTTTTGCGAGGAAGTCGAGAAGCGTAGTCAGAAATGGCATCTTGGGAACCAGACTGAAAGAAGATGCTTTCTCATTGATTAGGTCTTCACGTACAAATAACTAATAGATATGTCGTATGAGTTTTGGACACATGTACGAATTTACCGTTAGGAAGCAGATGTCCTTCATCTCGTCATGACGGCTTTGACTAACGCGTGGCTTGTGCTCGGGGTGCGCAGCCAGGTTTCACTGATGTGTTTTTGCTTGGAACATGTTGAGACATCACGGCAAGCGTGGCGGGAATACGTTTGTTGCGCTCATTTGCCCATCTGCCTATTCAGAACGTACGAGAAGTCAAAACCCTATGTGAAAATATTCAATTATGACTGTTGGACTGATCAATTTCAGCTTCTTTGAACGTCACCAGATTCTGAGTCCCACAATGTTTGGCTTTTAGCAGTTGTTATACTGGATCTGTGCTGGTGGTTAAGGGCCTCATTTTCACTCTAATTCATTCCTCTAAGAGGAATGATATGATGTTCGCACTGCTTCCAGCGTCACAGATTTTCAATATGAAATTAAGGGCGATAGCCACGAGCGTGAAGAATAAAGTCTAGTGTGATAATATCTAGCTACTATGTGAGGAAGCTGTAGTTGTCCTTCGCTCATGACGACTTGTATCGAGACACGTGAACCCACCAATGCGTCTCATTTGACCTATGTCGGTAGGCTAGATGCATTCTGCACCAGACCGTGACCGGATTTCCATGGTACTCCATAACCCAGGTACAAGATCGCAACTTTTGAGAAAACGCCTACGCAAGTGAAATGCTCCCATGGTCTGATCTCTAACTTCTACTTCTTCACTTCCTTCACTTCCTTCACTTGTAAAGCCTGTTCTGCTTGTTGAAAACCCTCACTTACTTTTGCTTGTTTTCGTATCTTCTGCGTTTTCCGTTCCTCCTGCTTTCCTCTGCTTCCTCTGCTCGTTCCTCCACTTCTTCTGCTTCTTCGGCTTCTTCTGCTTCTTCAATCACTTCACTTCACTTCATTCTACTTCTTCATTTGAGTTGTATTTTCGCTTCGTTTGTTTGCATCCACTTCCCTGTTCTCGCTGTCTCCTCTTGCCGTTTCGATAAGTCCTGATTGTCTTCACCGGATTGTATTGGTCGTGAAGCCGATCTCGCTCGACTTCTCCGGGAGACACTCTCAGCAGTGAGCGGTTCTGGTGATCTCCAGGGCGCCAGCCGGTATGATTGTTTTCAAGGAGAGGGTGGGGTTGGTACGTATGTCTGAAAAGCTCGATGCTTCAACCTAATCTTATTGGTCGAAAGCCTCCTTACTCCAAAACATCCGACAATCACCAGCCGACTTAATTATCAGATTGAGAAGCAATTCTTTTCACCAAATTTATTGGCTGGTCTTGACTTCCGACGATCAAGTGCTCGAGACACGATCCATCGACAAGGTTAGCACAGGGTTGTTGGCCAATCTTCACTTCCGACGATCAAGTGTCCCAAGACACGACCAGTCGACAAAGTTACCAGATCGAGGAGGAGTTCTCTTCACCAATTTGCTTGGCCGATCTTGACTTCCGGCAATCAAGTGCTCAAGACACAATCCATCGACAAAGTTAGCAAACGGGGAGAGCACTCCTCCACCCCAGTTCTGTTGGCCGATCCTCACTTCCGACGATCAAGTGTCTTGGAATATGACACGATCCATCGACAAAGTCGAGATACACTTCCAATGATGCTGTAGTGGCACTTCTGCGAATGCACCATGAAAACGCTTCCGTCGGGTCCTTGGCTTTCTTAGCTTCGTCCTCTCCGAAAGGAGAATCGACCTTTGTTCCTTCACCTTCGTGACCTTGTTCTACATAGCAAGTCCTGTCTTCTTCTTGGCTGCTTTCTGCCCCTCTATCAGCATTTTCTCAGCTTCTCTTTGCTCGTAAATGTATTGAAAGCGGTCCTACGTCCATTCGCTTAGGCTCACCCTTCCAAGCTGACCGTTCCAAGCTCCAAGTATCGTGATGTCGCCCCATTCGAGATTGCTGGCAGGCATAGCAGGTTGAGCGACTGGATACTAGATACCGGTGTGCGACGAACGTACGATATGCTTGCCGGAATACAGTCTTTGTTGCAGGCAGGAGCGGATAACAACAAGTGAGGAGGGACTGTCACCTGCTGCGATAGCGGCAATGAAGATACGCTGAAAAGAGCTGCCGGCGATTCATGACTCCCTGGAAAGTGGATCAGCAAAGGTGGCGCGGGCCAACACCAAAGCCTGGATGTGGAAGGGCAGGTTGGATGCACGGAGCGACAGTCAGCCGACTAAGAATACCATCATCTTATGCGTCCGACATTTCAGAATCTTCCTCTGGGTCCAACATCTCTGCATCTTCATCGGGGCCCGATAATTCAGCGTCTTCCTCCGGATCTGACATTGATGTGTCATAATAGTCATAGTATGCTCTTTCCAAGTTCTCAGTTCTCGTAAGAAGTCCAGAGGAGAAGGCTGGCGCGGCACTGGAAGCGTGAGACTTGTACAGCGAATCCCACCACTCTTTTATCTTGGCCTCCCCGGCAGCAATATGCAGAGAAAGCTT
>JAABUL010002332.1_pt1 | contig 31799 bp, 28 predicted proteins | sample 5559151 | NCBI WGS metagenome assembly JAABUL01 (sample SAMN10711876, study PRJNA513368) | rock metagenome | isolation source: Antarctica rocks | place: Antarctica: Victoria Land, Pudding Butte sud
CGGTCGCTTTACCACTCAACACGCTCTGCAACGGGAAGAGAAAACCATCGAACTGATGAGAGCGGGTAAAAGTCAAGTTGCAGCTATCGTTCATCCAGAAATTATTGATGGCTGCCTGGAAGAGAAAAGCTTAACTCAAGGACAGAGAGCAGCGATCGAGCTGGCTGCTGTTACCCAAGATCAGTTTATAGCTTGGCAAGGAAAAGCTGGAGCTGGAAAGACTTATGCTCTACAAGAATTCAAACTACTAGCACAAGCTCAGGGCTACACCATTAAAGGCTATGCACCTAGTACTGAAGCGACTAAGGTGTTGGGAGAAGAACTGGGAATTGAAACTAACACCGTCGCCAGCCTAATTCTTTCCAAACAGACAGCTCAACCACAATCTCAACAAATTTGGGTGGTTGATGAAGCTGGACTTTTGAGTGCCAAAGATGCTCTGGCTCTACTAAAACGGGCAACTGCTGAACAAGCCAGAGTCATTTTGGTGGGAGATACGAGGCAGATGAGTGCAGTTGAAGCTGGCGCTCCATTTCGTAGCTTGCAAGAGCATGGCATCCAAACGGCTTACCTCAACCAATCATTACGGCAAAAAGTTCAAGATCTAAAAGAAGCCGCTGACCTAATTTCCGATAACAAGATAGCTGAGGGGATTGAGCGTTTAGAAGTAGGGCATCCCGTCAGTGGCAGTCGGATTGAAATTCTACCAGAACAAGCTGAGAGAGCAGCCAGAATCACCGCCGACTTCATGCAGCTCAGCCCAGTTGAAAGAGAAAAGACATTAATTCTAACTGGCACCAACGCCGAACGTCTTGCTATTACTGCATACCTCAGAGCGGCTTTAAAACTTGAAGGTACTCTTGGCTATGGTCTTGATGCTATCAAGCTGAGAGATAAAAACTTGAGCTTGGTAGAAGGGCGCTACGCTCACCACTATGAAGTGGGAAACGTGGTCGTGCCTACTCGCAAGTACAGAGGATTGGGTCTACAAAGCTTCCAACCATATGTCGTGGAAGCGGTAGAACGGGACCGTTTAACCTTAAGTGATTTATCTGGCAATACCATAACTGTTGACCCGATGCAGTTTCGCAAAGAGGTCTATGCCAGGGAAAGCATCGAAATAGCAGTAGGCGATCGCCTGCGGTGGACGAAGAAAGACAAAGAACTGGGTCACAGCAACGGCCAAGAGTTTACCGTGGTTGAGATTGATGGCAGCACGGCAACTATCGCTTACAAGAATGACGACATTGAGAAGGTTGACCTTAACCAACCGCTCCATCTCGACTACGCTCTAGTTTCTACGACTTATAACAGTCAAGGCAAAACTGCTAGCCGAGTCCTGATTTCTACTGCCAACAACCGAACGGTGAACCGCGAGACTTTTTACGTAGCAATTAGCCGCGTCAAGCATGAATTAAAAATCTATGCCGAGTGTAGAGAAGCGCTGCTGGAAAAAGCTGTTCAGTCAGGACGGCAAGAGAATCCAAGGGAACTGATTCACTTATCTAGCGTAGTGAAAGCCGAACCACTTGTGGCTGTGGTTGAGCCACCTAATTTAGTCTCGCAACCACCCGCTCATGTAGAGTCTTCAGTTCTTAACCAGGAAAATACCGATGTCCCACCAATTGAATCAGCCCCAAGTTCTCAACAGTTCCTAGCCCCAACTGAACCGACTAGATCCCAGTCTGGTGAAGTGCAAACAAACACTCCTCAATTTGGTCAAGGTAATTTGGGGGACATCCCTGGACTGGATTACACCTTGGTTGATGGAGAGTGGAAGCGAACGGACAAACTAGAGAAAACACAAAAAAACGAGGCAGCTAAGGATCAGTCTGCTCAAAACCTCAACCAACCACAAAAGCCAAATTATGAACAACCAACCCAACCAATTTCCCACCCCGGACAGCCCCAATCAACTGATGGCGCAAGTCATGGCACAAGTGCTGGAGAAAGCATTGTTCGTCGCCTTGAGTCCGATAGTCAGGCGGCTCGACCAGATCGAACACTTGGCGACCAACCAATCGCAGCCAATGCCGAGCCAGTTGAGTTCCGCCCTAGAACAGCAGAAACAGGAAATTCTCGACCAGCAGCTAACCAACAACCAGAATCTATCCGACTCTTTGATTCGGTTAGCACACCGATTGGAAAAGAGGGAACGAGAGCGCAATCAGGAAGTGGAAATGCTCAATCAGCAGTTGCAGGCTCAACACCAAGCCTTACAGAACTTAACAATTCTGCCGCAAGTCTTGACCAAACTAATCGACCGCAACAAACAGTTGGAGCAAGAGGTCAGCAATTTGAACGAACAGACTCAACAGCAGGGCGATCGCCTAGTCAGCTTGAAGCAGACAATCGACCAGTTCAGCCAAGATACAGAACAGTTAGCCAACAGTTTAATGAATTTGGTCACCAGTTTGACCAGGAAGGAACAAAGCCACGACGGGCAGTTCGAGACTTTGGCAGTCCAGTTAGAGACGTTGACGATCGCCCAAGATCAGTTGGGGCAAGTGTTCAGCAACTTGGAACAGCAGAGTCAACGGCAGGAAAATCGCCTAGTCAGTCTGGAGCCGACGCTCAACCAATTCAGCCAAGACTTACAGGAACTGTCCGACAGTTCAATGAATTTAGCCAGCAGTTTGACACGGAACTTACAGCACCGCAATCAACAGTTCGAGACTTTAGTGAACCGGAGCGAGGATTTGGTAATCGCCAGCCAGCAACAGAGCGACCAAATACTCAGCTTCGAGCAGAGACTAGACAACCAGGAAAAATCAGCCAACAACCTGATCGAAGTTTTACTCACCTCGTCGAGTACAACGATGAAATTGAGCGAGGCAACCAACAGCTTGAAAACCCAATTAGTTCACCACTCGGATCAATTACAACTGAGGACGGAGCAATGGCACCAAAAACAAGTTCAGCAATTGGAGAGTCTGAATCACAATATGCAACAACAGCTCACTTCTTTAATCAAGATGCTCGCACCCTTACCCGGAGAAATTCGCTTTGTCGGGGACGACCTCAGCCAACGCCTAGACAAGCAGGAACAAGAAATGTCGCTCCTATCGAACGGATTGGGAGAACTGGCAGACAATTTGAGCGAGTTCGCGAAGATCTTTCAACCCTAACAGCGCAGCTACGAACTCTTCCCCTACCCGAAGTGGCGGAACGCTTAGGTCTGGTTCATGACAAACGTCAGCGAGTATGGAAAGCTGACGGCTTCAAAATTGGCATCAACGAGGAAAGATCACTTTTCAACGACTTGAAAAATCCAGGAATGAACGGTATCAAGGGAGGTGGTGCTGTTAACCTAACTATGTACGTGTTAGGCAAAGACTTTAAACAGGCACGAGATTGGCTAGCTAAAGAATTTGGGATGACAAGCAGTACTAGCTATGTCCCTCAATTCCCGCCACGACCGCTTAAACAAACACCTGCCGTCGAACCAGAACGCCGTCCGTTTGTTCCTCCTGTACCTGATGAAAAGCGATGGGCAGAAGTTAGAGATTATCTCACTCGTCAACGAAGTATACCAGCACCACTAGTCGATCAATTACACCTTCAAGGCAGGATCTATGCCAGTGGTGTAAGTGTTGAAGCACTAGAGAAGTTGCGCGCTCAGGGCTACGATGGCGACAAGATTAATAATCTGGTTTCTTTACGCCGTGATGAAAATGGTGTTCCCACCGGAGCCGCATTGCGAGGGATATCAGATAAGAATGGATTTAAGGGATTAGCTGAAAACTCAAGGCGGAATGAGGGATACTTCAGTTTTACTCAAGGAGAAGGAGAATTAGAGCAGGTTGTAGTTACTGAGGCAGCAATTGATGCGATGTCTGCCGCCGCTCTTAAAGCTCGTAATACAACGAATCCAAGTTCTAGAACTATGTTTGTTGCTACTGATGGCAGTGGTGCAATTCCAGTTCGGTTGATGCAGCAAACTCTCGAACGTGGAGGGCAGGTAGTACTTGCTCAAGATGCTGATTTAGCTGGGGAAACGCAGGCATGGAAGATGTTACAAACATTAGGTTCTGGCAATATTACTAGAAGAATACCTAGAGTTGGTAAAGATCTCAATGACGAACTACGGGCGGCTGGGACTAATCAAAACCAGCAATGGGTTGCTCTAGATAAATGGTCGCTGGTGGCTCAAGCACTAGGAAAGTCCGAAAATTACATTGAGCGAGTGAAAGCATCGCAGACTCTATTTGAGAGTGGTGGCACTTTGTCTCAGTCAGCGCAATCTGCCATGTCACAGGATTTTGAGCAATGGCGAGAAACTAATGCCACTTTATGGAAGTGGCATCAAGTGGCAAGGAAACTGAGTAAATCAGAAACTTATCAGCAGAGGATCGCAGCGATCGCGCTCTCTTTTAACCAAGAGCGTCAGCCGGTACCAATACCAGAAAAAGCTGTAGTTGCAATGCGAGAGGCTTTAATCGAGTACGAGCAAAGCCAGTTGAGAAGTACAGCACCAATAGATGTCAAAACACCTGTTGCATTATCTCAGCCGCAACAGGCGACACAAACATCGCAACAAGAGCGCCCAGAGCAAGTAAATAGTTCTAAGCAGAAGCAAACAAGTTCTTTTGCTAAGTTGGTAGTGGAGTCGGCACTAAAAACTTTAGATGCTATTAAGTCTGATGTTTGTGTCAGTGATAATTACCGCTTAGCACGTCAAGGAGAAACAGTAGTTATTGTCGCCAGAGATGGTCGTGGCGAAATTGCCCGTAGCGCCAACGGAGTAGTCACTGGCGCTGCATCACTGAGCGATGCTTCCGCAATTGACCTAATCAGTAGATCTGTGCAGTCTGAACAAGTGCAGAAACAGCAACTTCGCCGGAGCCAGGGAATAGAGCTGGAGGACTGAAAAATTCTTGTCGCCTAGCCTTCTATATTGCTAATACCAATGCAGTGACGGACTTCCAACATCGCTCCTGGACGTTATAAAAATATTTGACATAACCAACAGACCAAACTGACTACCAAAACTCCCTTAAACCAAAGTCTTTGAATGCACCATAAATGTGCCAAACGCTGAGCCAGATTGGGATATCCTCGCTGTTTCCCAGCCGATTTAAAACCAGATAAGATACCGTGGATGATGTAATCGTGAGCAAATCGACAAAGCGGAATCACGTCTCTACCAATTTGCTCTTGACCAAGATTGGCGTAGCGCATGTGGTGGATTGCATATCGTCTTTTGTCATATCCGATTCGTACCCAGGGGAACATAGTACATCTGTACCCAGTTATCTTCAACCAGTTGGAGTGCTTACTGTACCAATCACGAGAAACAATATAATCACTGTAATTAACTGTAGTACGCTTCATAGCTCTAAGTCCGAAGAAACTGCATAAAGCTGCTTATGAGTGATAAAGTCTTGTTGCATCGTGTTTAAAGCGTTTTCAGATAAAGATGTCCCCAATTTCAATTCGGTAGCAACTGTGGCAATGCGGTCGAGATATTTTTTCGACTTCCCTAATTCCTGCGAAACTCGACACATTGCCGCAGTGTATCAAGGGAAGGACTAGAATGCCCCGAAGATGCCAAAAAGTCGCCCATCTGTTTATCAACTTGGTCTACTATTTGTTGTAAAATCTGCATTGGAGCAACCATTTTAGGATTAGATTGAGGCAGGACATACGATTGACTCGCTTTCTCTACTACAGCATCCTTTGAAACTTGAGTCGGGAATGTCCGAGCTGCACCAGGAATTTTCTTGAGGATGCTTCGAGCCATTTGTTCGCTTGCCCAATCAGCTCTGAACGCTACTTCTACCCGATCCCCACGTTCGAGTAACGCTTTCAAGGCCAGGTTAGGAACCGCATCAGAGCCAGCAACAGATAGGTAAACTGATACTGATATTCCTTCCCCTTGGCGATCGCGTCTATCTGCTACAGCACAAGTCAAAGCATCAACGGCTGAACTAGTTAGAACAGCTCTTGAGAGTTCACCTGAACCGGCACTAAACCAGAACCAGCCATCCTGACTAGAATTATGAGATACTTCCTGACCTTTCCCGGTAGTATTAACTAAAGTAGCACCAGTTAATCCATCTCTCTGCCAGTCGTTTCCAACAGAGTGATGCAAGAAGACAGCATTAGATTCGGAGTCAGCATAGATTAGACCGCGCTCGTGCAGTCGGTCAATCAAGATTACTGGTAATCCCTGAGTTACCAAAGATTGACGTACACTTGACCAGTTTTGCTTCTCATCAATTGGAAGAATCAGCTCGGATACCTGGGGAGACTCTGGTACTACAAATGAGGCAGACACTACAGCAGATTCAGTTTTTTTATCAGATAGCGTTGGATGTTCAATTAATGGTTTCGTTATGGCTTCCGGATGGGCAGTTTGAGGTATAGGGTTTAGGTTATAAGGAGCAATGGCATCTTGAGCCAAATTCGTCCCCAGGTCGAATAAGCTTAACTGAACTGTCTTGCTTTCTGGTGACGGACCAGGCTCGTCAAGTCGTTTGGTTCGACTTGACTGCGGCGATCCAACCGTCTTCTTGGCAGGAAGCCGATCGTCGGATTTCACAGTTTCCTCACCAATCAGCGCATTACCAGTTTCTCCTGATGATGCCCTTGGCAATTCGCTTTGCAACCATTGCGGCTTTGTCAGTATTTCTTTAGCACTCTGGACTTGCAGCTTGGTCGGCGGTGCCGCCTCTATAGTTGTATTCGACCCTGTGGCTTTAGATTCAGTTTCGGTCAGATATTTAGTATCCTGCTGGACAGGTGATTGCACCTGAGAGTTCCATGCAGAGATAGCAGCTTCGGCAAAGCCTTGGTCTAAAAGGTTTTTTGAGAATAAAGTGCCGAGCTGTCTGTCGTTACGCCGGATTTCGCCCCCTTGTAGGAGATCTTGTACAGCAGTTTGGCAAAGGGATAACTGCCCTTGAGCTGAGATAGTACAAACCATTTCCGAATCAAGCACCAAATCCCCAGAACTATCTGGCAAGAAGTGCGTCAAGTAAAGTTCTTGCCCGTGACGCTTAATAGACAACGGGGTGAAAGGTTCATTTTCAACCTCAAGATAAAAGTCGTCACCTTTAAGGATTTTGTCAGCTAAACCTGATTGGTGTAGTAGTTTAGCAATATTTCTTTCTACGGCTCCAGGTTGTTGATCAGGTGCGACAATGTTGGGAGAACCGAGCGGTTGAGGCATGACCTTTAACTCTAACTCAGGTGTGAATATTTCTGACGGACTATTGGCAGTACCAAGCTCCACGACGGCATTAGGTAGATTAATTGTATAAAGCGACAAAATTTAGATTCTAGAAATTACAGTCCGAGTTGTCCCTAACGAGCAACAGGCGATTAATTAAGATAGTAGCTTTTAGCTCTAAGTTGTCTTTGTAGCGGGGCTTTAAAGCATAAACAACCTGTCCGTCCCACCGTAGCTCAATTAGGAATGGCTTAAAATCGGCAGAAACTAGCTTTTCAAATACTTTCTGCCCATTCTTTACCTGTAGAACTTCCAAACCATCAAAATATAATTGAATAGTCTGCGGTCGGTAGTCTTTTAATAATTGTTTTTCTAAAGGGTAGTTGACGCTCAATCTCCTGCTTCCAAATCTTGACCTTTATTTGGAGTCGAGCGTTGAGGCGCTTGTCCTTTGCTCTGTTCTTGATGTTCCAAGCAGGCAGCATTCATTTGGCTTAATGCTTTGACATCTTTATTAGATAAATCTCCAGTCAATTGACCGTTTTGACTTTGAGCAATCGTACCTCGACCATTTTTAGCAGTGATTGAAATATTTTCCCCCTGCCGCTCAAAACGATAGCTATTATTTTCATAACTATCTTTACCCAAAGTATCCAATACCCTTTGAGCAGTTAGTACAGCCGCTCGGTTTCGGATGTCGTTACCAGCGGCTGACTGCTGCACTAAAGATTGAGGCTCAAAGATTTTGGCGGGGGTTCCACTGATTTGCGGCTTAATGGTTTCAACATAAGCCATAGTTGCCTCAAGCTTATCGGCTATTTTGCCTAAAGCCGCAACATCATATGGTCTGATTTGATGTGCAGTCAGTTTACCGTTAGAATCTGTTTGAGCAATTTCTCCTCTACTACCCCAACGTTCCACTTTTAAACCTCGATCTGATTTGTCAATCCGATAGCCACTACTATCAAATGAATTAGAACCGGATGCTGCCAAAATTCGTTCGGCTGATTTCACCGCCAACTCAACCTGTGCAGGAGTTGCAGGTATGGGTTCGGGCACATTTATAATTCGCGCAAAGTTGTTGGCTGGAGGAGGCATTTGAGCGGGAGACACTGGAACCGCTAATTGATTTCCAGGCTGTGCTGATTCCTGAGCAAGCGTCGCTTGCGAGACGTGAGTTAGGAATTTCTCTATTTTGGCACGCCCTTCAGTAGTGTCTGGTTGGACAAATTGAATCTGATTGTCTCGGTTAACAGTCAGCATATTTAAAGTTGCTGAGTTCGTCCGCTCTAGAGTAAAACCTTTTTGCTGAGATTGATTTTGCAAATTCTCTGGCACAGCCGTTTTCAGTAACTGATTAATCGAACCTAAATCTCCTTCTTTAAGTCCAAATAAAGCTAATGCTCCGCCTTCACTGCGGGCTAGCTCGGCTCCGGATTCTTTCGACCTGATTGATACAGTATCTCCAGTTCTCTCCAATTTGTAACGATCGTTTTCCAGGCTAGATTTCCCGACACTTTTTAGAGCTGATTCCGCTCGCTCTAGCGTTGACCTGGACAGATAGCGTTCTTGATCGCTACTCCAAGTATCAGGCACATCGTTCTCGCGTTCCCGCCCGCGCTCCAGAAGATTAGCCAATCCATCGGTTATTTTCCTAATAAAGTTTGATCCTGGAGTTGTTGGCGGTTTTTGAGATTGTTGACTTTCTACTGCTAAAGGTCGAGAGGCTGGGGTTGATCGCTCCTGTGGTTTTTCACCACGCTCTATTGCTTGCATCTTCCCAATTATCTGCTCTGCTTCATCACCACTGAGGCTAAAATTTTGAACTTCACCTTTAGAGTTAGCAGTAAGTACAACCTGAGTCGCTACTGCTTCAGCTTGACGGGGAGCAATACCATTTCGAGTTAAAGCATCAGCCAAATCTTTATCCAGTTCAGCTATTGTCAAGCTACCATCATTACGTTGAAAAGCCAGGAGTTTGCTGTTATTATCACTATCAATTTTGACTCCGGAACCATGCTCATTTTTCCAACTCGATTTTGCTCCTTGTTTGGCAATAGCAGCAATCGCAGTTGACTTAATATTTTGAGCCTGACGCTGTTGTGTAGCTGTTAATGCCATGAATTTTAGCTAGCCTCTGTTGGTAAAGTTGCCAGCAAAGGAGAATCTTTTTCTTCAGCCATGATGTCAATCCGACTGACAATAATCTCGCCGCTAACATGCGAAAAAACTGTTTGACCGTCGAAGCAATACTCCACTAAATCCGGTTGATAGTCTGACGAACATCCGCGTTCAAAAGTGACGCGCCAAGATTTATCTAATTCCCAGCTTAAATGGGTAACACTATCAAACTTAATTTCGTAAGTAATTGGCACAAAGTCAGCCGGAAGTTGAGGCAACAACCGAGCTTCCTGTAACTCTACAACTTTGTCGGGATACTTAGAAAGAGCAGCGATCGCGCGTTCAGATATTCCCCAGGAGGACAAATCTACCTGAATTATAGTTGGTTGAGCTGAATCAACTTGCATAACAAAACTGTAGTTTACTTATTGGTAGTGAATATGGATGTAGGTCTTGGGCTGAATTCGTCAGAACGACGAGCATTAGGAGCAAAGCTTGAAAGGTTTTAACGAGCGCGACGTGTTTTAAGCAGATTGACTGCTCTTTTGTAAACCTTGCCAAGTATCCGAGCTAAGCTGGTTTTCTGGTTTAATTTTTGTCGCGGCGACTTACCGCAAACTTCTTGTGGCGACCAAAAATGATCGTCAAAATCGTAATAGCCCATAACAAATTTCCTCTATTTACTTATCAACTTCAGCTAAAAGCGCTTCGACAAAAGGTATCATTGCCTCGAAAACTTTAGCGTCGGCTGGAGAGGCTAAAGTTTTCGCGACGTAAGTCTGTTCGTATGCTGCTTTATAATCAAGATTTTCACTGGCACAAGGTTTATCCAATAAAGCATCAATTTCTCCTTGCCCTGAAGGGGTCTTCATAATATTCCGGAAGGTTTGAATTTCCTCCTCCATTTGATGTTCTAGTTTCTGTATTGCCAGATCAACTTCTTCATTTGAAGGGAGCTGTGTTCCGAAACCTTTTGGTTTTCTTTTAGTCTTCATAATTGTTGCTTATTGGTTAAGTTTGACAAGTCCTACTTAGATTTACGAGATTTGGCAATTTTGAGATTAACTCCAACTGAAAGTACAACATAGGTTGTACTTAATCCCCAGATTGATGCTCTGAAAAACTTTTGTACCTGGTCCTCCTGCTTTGACGACTGATGGAAAAATGCAAACACTCCCACAGATAAACCAACAAGGATACTGGCTACTGGGAAAGAAGCTTTATACATTCGAGACAAAGTTGACTTTTGCATGATTTATCCTCTATTTACTGGTACGATTTATGGCTAGTTGCAAAGTTTGGGCATCAAGATTTTTACCCTGTTGTCGGTAAATATTTTGCGCTTGTTGATAGTCTCTCAGTGCTGATTGCTTGTCACTTAACTGTTCCTCAGCAAAGCCGCGCAAGAGATAACTATCTGCTAGCTGAGGAGAAAGTTGAATCGCTCTGTTGCAATTAAGGATTGCTAGCTGAGCAAACTTTACTTTTTCATTAATTGCAAAGTTAGACGAACCTTGCTTTAGTCGATCGCGAACAGCGCGACCAACGTCGTCTAAATCATTTGCAAGTATTCCACAACGTTCGGCGAAGTCTTTGGCAGCGACCGGATAAAGCACATTGCGAGGTATTTTCGTCGGGCGATTAGTTGTAAATCCCAATAAAAGAGCAATGAACGCAATGAAAAATAGGCTGCCAAGATAAGCACCAGGTCCGCTCAGTGCTGAATAAAATACCATCCAGGTTGAAATACGCGATCCCATCACTCGATCTCCAATTCATCTGCTACTTTTTTAGCACCAGCAGTAACAGGTTGTCTAGAAGGCTCTAAATTACTTTCTGGTTCGCTTAAAATATGTGATTCCTCCTTGTTGTATGCCATTTCTTTTAGTCCAATACCGCCAGCTTCACTTGGAGCTACAGCTTGTTCGGCAGCTATTACAGCTCCTTCCGACGTGAAACCGCTTGTAGACATCAAACGGTCGTAGACTACCGCCTCTTTATGGGGCAGGTGTAAATTTTTAGAGCTAGTTAATTCTTCAACTGGTGGTCGCGACACTGCTCGCTCTAAGCGATCTAGTCCAGATAAGTCATTAGCCGATAAATTACCTGTAATCTGCCCGTTCTGACTTTGAGCAATGAGGTTGCCTTCCTTTGATTTGACAGTAATATTTTCTCCCTGACGGCTTATCTGGTAATTGTCATTTTCATAATTATTTGTCCCCAATTTTTCCAATATATTATTAGCCGAGATCGCTGCGGCAATAATTCTTACCTCTTTAGCAGCAGTAACGTCAGATGCCGGAGCTAGACTTTGATATTGGCTAAGTCGTGCTGCTGGTTCTTGAGCAAAACCATTCTGTTGAATTTGCTCTCCTACCCTAGTAAATTCTGAAAGCTGTCTATTGCTCAGATTGTTAACTTGAATTTCGCTTTCCGTTCCAGTTTTAAACTGCATCAGTAGCTGACCTTGAGAAGATTGAATTGCAGTATTACCCTGTTCATTTGCAGTTATCTTGTATCCCTGTGCTTGATAAACCCGTTCCTGACCTTGCTCGACTCCGTGTTCATTCAGCAACAAAGCAGCGGTTTTAGCTGTATTTACTACTGCTGTTGAAGATTGATTTTCAACTTCTACTTGTACTTGATTGCTTTGCTGAGTGCGCTCTGTCTCTTTCTCTACAGAAGCTTGCACATTTTGTTGCTTTGGCTGCTCTTTTTCTACAGAGACTTGGACTCGACTTTTTCTTTTAAACAAATTCAGTAGTGCTTTGAGCAACCTTTCTAAGATTTCTTTATAATCCTCTTGAATTTGCTTACCCTGACCTGGATCGATATTCATATACATTCCTTAATAAAATGTGACACCATCATCATCAGCCTCAAAGTCTTGAGTGACTGTTCTACTTTGATTAACTAATTCTTGGCTCAAATTTTGCTCTATTTTGTGCAAAGTAAAAATGTCTGATGACTGTAGATTTCCATTGACTTTTCCATCCTTTGAACTTAAAATTTCTCCTCGACCATCTTTAGAATTAATAGTTAGGTTATCTCCCTGTTTCTGAATACTATATTGCAAGTTCTCAAAATGATTGCTCCCTACCATTTGCAGAATTTTTTGAGCTGTAAGGAAAACCGCAGTATTATTAACTTCCTGCTGTACCTCCTTCTGTTTGGTATTTGGAGCCTCCTGTTCTTCGACTTTTAAAGCTTCAGTAACCGCCTGCTTTTCTGGTTCGACGGCTACACTTACTTGTTGAGCTACTTTACTAATTTCCTTTGCAAGTTCGGGGTCTAATTTATTGATTTCAACAATGCCCTGTTCGAGCCGAAAAACTACTTGCTCGTTTACTTTAATTGTTACGTCCCGATCTAGTATAGAATTTGGTTGCGCCACCTGTCCTGGATCGACAGCAGGTTGTTTAATAGCTTCAGCTAAGTAGGCGAGAGTTTGAGAATCAAGTTTGTTGATTTCTGGTTGTTGCTTCTCAACTCCACCTGAAATGTGGCGATAGGCAGTCTCGTTACCAACTTTTATTTCAAACTTAGCAGGACCGGCTTTGAGTAAGGAGCGCTCTTGTAGTTGCTGAAGCAGAAAACCAATGAACTCATCGGTCTCTTTTTTTGTTGCTGCGATGGGCTGAGGTGACTGATGATGAGGCTCAGGGCGGGGTGACTTAGTTCGATTTGTTTTTAGTTTTGGTTGCTCTCGTTCACTAACTGATACTGAAATTTCTTGTTCTTGGCTAGGTGGAGAACTAACTTGAGTGGGAGTAGTTTGAGGCATAACGATTGTTTAAGTAATTGGGTGGTTTGTGTCGTTGTAGAATTTGCACCGATACTATTCTTAAGCAGTTTGAAAAGTAGGTGTTTTCTGTTTTTGAGGCAAGGGGAACAATTGATCTGCTGCTGTATAGCGCTGTTTTAAATCAGCATCTGTGGGCGATCGCTGAACGCTACTACCAATAAATTCAGCCCGAATCTCTTCCCACTCGGCTTCACTAGCATTACTAGCAGCAATGTCAGCCTTGGGAAGTTTAATAGTCTGGTCAATTGGTAGCGATGCCTCCTTCTCGCTTTGATGTCCAGGACTAATGAGGATACAGCGACCGGTAATTAACTTCAGAAACTGACTGGGTTCAAACAACTTGCGCGTTTTATCTTGGTCGGAAAGGTTGGTGCTAGCTTTACCGCCACTATTGCCGCGCGACTTCTGCTTGTAATTCACCTCTTCCTCGCCCAAGAAATCACTAAACATTTTTGCCGAATCAAATTCTTGCGGGTTGAAAATAGCTTTAGTGGCGCATCCCCCCAAAATGGCTCTAGCTAGTTCTTTGCCATAGGCTTTTTCTAACTGGACTAGATTTTGAAACCCAACCATCGTCGCTAGACCGTCTGAGCGGTTTTCATTCAGCCATTGCACCAGTGCTGGTAGATACAATGTCGGTAATTCGTCGATTGACAGAATCAGTGGATCTTGGCGTTTCTTAGTCACATTGCGGTTGACAATCATGTGTAGCACTGTTGCGAGCAAGGGACCAACGACATCCCGACGCTGGCGATCCATGCCAAAGACTAAAAGCTGTTTTCCCTTCAGGTCTAGCGGTAAAGTGGTCTTGCCACAAAAGGCTCCTAATATCCCCTGCTTCATAAACCTGGTAAAAGTGTTGTTAGCTGTAGCTACAATTGATGCCACTGTCTTTTCTGACTTACCCACTGACATCAGTTGCCCGAAACTAGCTTTGACCCAAGGATTTAGATCTTCGGCTGCTTGAATCCTACCCACTAGGTCATCTACACTAAGCAATGCCTGACACATCATAATGTCGGGATATTCCGACCCTTTAGCTGCCATGAAGATTGCTTCTACTAGCTGGTCTCCGGCTGGACCGAAAAATGGGTCTTCTTTATCCGCTGCCATCAAGCGGAAGTTTTTGTTCATCACAGTCCCCATCTGCCGCGCCATCTCCGCATCAGACGGCGAACGCAAGAAATCCAAAGGGTTGCAGATATCTGATTCTTTGAATCCCGGAGCAAAAAACCTAATGTCGTACCCACTGCTTTCGGCGTAACCAACTATTTTCTCAGTTTGGTCGGGATACTTAAAGTCGTACAGAATGAGCGGGAAGCCTTGATCGATTGCACTGCGAATAGCTGGATCGATTAAAGAAAACGTTTTCCCAGTTCCAGGACCACCACAGACAGCAATTCCTCGTTGAGCGTCTGGCAGATAGATTGTGCCTCTGTCAGATTTACCCAGAAAACTCGTTCGAGGCTTGCCGAGGTAAAGCGCTACTGCATTGCGCTTCCGCTCCTTCATTTGCTTTAAAGAAATTTTTCGTGCTGCTCCCTTTTCCTTGCTTCCTCCAAATCTACCTCTGGCTAGATTACTCTTTTTACCTTTACCGAAGACAGAGAGCGCAATCAAAGCTAAAACACAAGCAAATAAGGCAATGCCATTTTCTGATTTCAAGGCACTTAGGAGTTCCTCCCCAGTTTGAGGTACAGGAATACTGGGGACTGAGGTCGTTGTAGCTAATTGTCCTGGTAATAGGGTAGATTCCATCAGGTTAATTCTGCGATCGGAGCTAAGTCTGACCCAGTAGTTTTAGTATTACTAAATCTGACATATAGAAAATTATATTCTTTAAACTTGGTAAGGAATAGTAGAACTTCTATTAAGTTTTGTATATAATCTGATTAAATCTGATATAAGTAAGATTATATTTCTTGCATAAACTGAGTGGAAAGAACTGATGAGTACCAAGAGTGCAGTTGATTTGAGGGACTGGTATGGTTTGCTTGCGGTGTGGGAATTGAGGGAGGGGAAGTGGAAATTTTTTCAGATGGCTAGGCTGCGAGAAGCGATCGCACTTTGCCAAGAATGCGATCGCTCAGTATTTCCAACGGGTATCACTCCCAATTTGTTATTGCAAAAGTCTCAAGGATCTCAGTCTGGAGAAGTCAGAATTCCAGTTCAAGTGTTGGGTGAACTGCAAACCCATCCGGGGCAAAACCGCAAGAGAATAGCAGAGAAGCTTGGCGTTGATGTCGAAGATTTAAAGACTTATCTGCGAGAACTAGTAAATCAGGGCAAAATTCACCGCCGCCAACTTCCAAGCGATCGGCGCATCGTACTTTACTATTTAAGCGATGTGCTATTTTCAGCAAATAATATACAGGATGTAGCTTGAATTATAAGTAGTGCCTTGTCAATTAATTTCACCATATTTTGCAGCCATAATTTGACCGCGACCAAGACGAAAACGACCGTAGACGGCATCGCCCTCGACGTGGGGGGTGCCAAATCGACCGAAATAGCAAATCACATCTTCTCGACTGGCAAAACCTTGACCGTCATCAAAACACTCAAAGCCGTTGCAAGACATATTTAGCCGCACCAACGTGGCACCAGCATCAACTGAATTCATCAATAGCTCGATCAGTGCCTTGCCGATTGAACCTGCTTGGCTATGAATAATAAAGTGAACAATCTGGGGGTCGAGTTCAAAAGGAAGTCGCATAATGCTTTTACTGATCTAAAGTTTCAAGTTGGCTCAATCCCGCGAAGTCGCCAAGCAGATCGGGCGAGAGACTGTAGTTCCTGTAGCTTGGTCACATATTCGGAAGGGACAACTTCGCAGACTACATAAAATCTGGGTTGCGCTGACTTTCTTAACACACCGACTTTTTCCAAAGCAGCTAAATGTCCTTGGACAGTACTTTTTGCCAGACAAATACCACCAGCAATATGTTGAGCAGTTGCAGCTCCCTTGTCGGAAATGTACCAAAAAACCTCGGCTCGAGCTACCGAAAATGGGCGGATATCCATTAGTTAATCTCTCCGTATTTCACTGACCGGAACAGACCACGAGATGCGAAGAATACCGCATCTTTGTGATCCTCTTGTCTTCTGGCTTCGGCATCTAAGCAGCGCAGCATCTGCTTCTTTTCACTACCTTTCGTATACTCGTACAATTCAAGCGGTTGATTGCAAACTGGACAGATGCGCTCCCCTGTTGCTTGAGGTTTAGAAGTAGTATCAGGTGTCTTCTTAGTCTTCTGACTAGATAAAGGCGGGATTTTTGTCTGATTATCTCGCGGCTGAGGTTTTTCCAGACTACTTGTTGAGGCAGTTTTTGAAGTACCTGTGTTACCAATCTCACCATAAGTCGGGGACCAGAACGCTCCTTTAGAAGCAAAATATGCTACTTTTTTGTGGTCATCTCGCTGCTGCGCTTGGGCATCTGAGCAACGTAGCATTTGCTTTTGTTGACCGTCTTTGACATATTGATACAGCTCAAGCGGTTGACTGCAAACAGGACAGGGATAATCTGTACTGGTTGATGCACTTGTAACTGTTTGTCTTGAAGTATTGCTTTGTGTGGTTGGAAGTTGGCGTAAGGGAGCTGTTTTAATCGGAGTCGCAGCAGTTGCCCTAGGAGTCTTAGTGTTAACCATCTGAGCGCTCTGCTGAGAGTAGGGCAGTTCATAATGCTGCTGTTTACCCGACCAGAACATCGCCGTATCACACTCTTGATTTGAGCATTTTAAGAAGTGGTCTGCCTCCAACTTTTTTGAGTTACAGGAAATCTTCTGCGTCATCCAATCACATTTAGGACAACGAATTTCTGTCAGTGTTACCTTTCTGCTACTACCACTTGTCGCAGTCTTACCTGGTTGCTGCCCTATGGTGCGATAGCCAGCTTCTAATGCTGGAGCAAAGTAAGTTTCATTCCACTGGAGCAGGTAGCTTTCCCAATTCTGTTTCCCAGCGGCGATCGCATCTAATTCCGCTTCCATCCCAGCCGTGAATTCAGATTTGATCAGATCCGGCAACACCCGCTCCAAGAACTCATCAACTTCCATTCCTAATTTAGTGGGCTGCAAATTTCCCTTCAAAAGTATCGCGTACTCGCGCTCTCGCAAAACTTTTAGAGTGGGAACATAGGTCGAAGGTCTACCAATTCCCTTTTTCTCCATTACTTGCACAAGCTTAGGTTCAGTATACCGAGGTGGTGGCTGTGTTTGCTTTTTCTCGGAACCAGCCTGTTTCAGTGTTAGCTGCTGTCCCTGCTGGACAATCGGTAACTCATTGTCACCGGAAATATCATTCCAATATACCGTGTATCCCTTGAAAGCCACCACCTGTCCTCTTGCTTGCCAGAAAACTGTACCAGACTGGGAGACAATACGAGTCTTTTGCAACTCAGCAGACTTACACTGCGATGCCAGCGATCGCCCCCAGATCAAAGAGTAGAGCTTTGCCTCCTCCTCACCCAATTTTGCATTCAGGCTATCGGGGGTGCTTTCTACGTGAGTGGGACGAATTGCCTCATGTGCTTCCTGCGCTCCAGCTTTGCTTTTCTGAGTAGCTACCCGTTCAGGAATGTTTTGAGGATCGTTGTGCTGTAGCCATTGCCGTGCCTCCTGGCAGTAATCATCTGAGAGCGCAACTGAATCAGTTCGGAGGTAAGTAATGTAACCCTGCTCATACAGAGTTTGCGCCAGTTTCATTGTCTTCTCCGACCCATACTTGAGGCGAGAACCAGCAGCTTGTTGCAGACTTGATGTAGTAAAAGGAGATGGTGGCTTGCGATTCTCGGTTTTAGCCTCAACAGAGACAACTTTGTGGGGATGCGTCCTTGCCAGATTAACTAGTTGATCAGCCTGTTGTTGAGAAAGTACTCGCACAGATTCGACTTGCTTTTTTTGCAGCTCTGCGGCATCATCTGGTTGAGCCTGCTCTTTTTCTTCTGGGCTTACGGCTAAACCTGCGTAGTAAGCCCGGAATCCATCTGCGTAATCTACAAACACATTCCAGTAGTCCTGTGGTGTAAAGGCTTGGATCTCGCGTTCTCGTTGACAAAGGATATGCAACGTTGCACTCTGTACTCTTCCCATTGACTTCGCACCGTTGCCCAGTTTCCAAAGCAGGGGCGAACCTCGATACCCCACGAGTTTGTCTAATGTATCCCGGCAACGACCAGCAGCAATTAAATTTAGGTCAAGAGGACGGCAATGAGCAATCGCCTGTCGTACAGCTTTCTCCGTTATTTCTGTATAGACTACCCGCTGTGGGTTTTTCAGGCGTAGTTGTTGGGCTAAATGCCAACCAATCGTTTCGCCCTCACGGTCTGGGTCAGTTGCCAGGTATACCTCTGATGCCTGCTTTACTGCCTCGCGCAACTCTTTCAAGACTTGCTTTCCTCTGGTTCCTCTGGGAGTGTAGCGACAATCAATGCGATTGTTTTGAGGATCTAAAGTGAAGCCTAACGAATCGTCGCCGTCACTGGCAAGCTCGACAATATGCCCCATTGTCGCTTTTATGTTCCAATCAGCACCAAGAATTTGTTTTAGTTTCTTTAATTTCCCCGGCGATTCTATTAAAAGGAGTTTCACTTATTAATTCTCCTTACAACTACAAATTGCATCCTCTTTTTCTCACAGATATTATTAACTGATTCTATTATATTAATTTATTTTTAATCAAATATAGGAGCCATAACACAAGCAAATGACTGTATATTCTATAACTGTTTCAAGAAGTGAACAAACCTAGCAACCCTTGATATTAAATTTTTCACAACTTTTTTTAGGAAATTTAACAAACTCTTGGACCTCTGGTTTCGGAGAGAATAGTTTTGGGAAGAAAATCGAGCTTTTACTTTGGGTTTGATTGGTTGTCCAGCTAAATTTTCAGAAGCTTTAGAGGGAGAACCTGTTTGACGTGGCACCTGTGCATAACTTTGGAAAGAATAGATAGTTTTTCCAGCATCTGAGGAGCCTGGGAGATTGCTAATTTCTATTTCCGCTAATCTAGATTGCTGTTGAGTTATTGGTTGCTCTGGTTGAGACTGAGCTGATAACGTTTCAAAACTGCTAGAATTGCTTATCTCCAATTTTTCTGACTGCTCGCTAGGGTGAGTAGCTGACTCAATTTCATCAGTTACAGCTTGCTCGTCAGCAATAACCTGCTTTTTAGTATCAAGTGATTCTACAGGTGAGAGTTGTACTTTCGGTTGCCCTACTACGCTGGATGTTTCTACTTTTGGAATAGCAGTAGGCTCAACCCATTCTACTTCAGTTGGATGAGGCAAAATTCCAACTAGCCGCTCACTGACAACGCCTGCCGCACCCCACTCTTTAGCTATTAGCTGCCAGCACCTTCTTGGAATTGGTTTAGAGTCTTCCATAGCTTGGCATTTTAGTGCTGGTTTCAGTTGACCTGCAACCACAAGGTACTTTCCTTGAAGGTTCTCGACTGTCCACCCTCTCTCGGAAGCATTATCTTGTAGAATTCCAAAATAAACACAATGTTCTTGATAACCAAAACTAATGCAAATATAACCCTTGATGATGGAAACTCGGTCAGCACGTCCCCAATACAAAGCTGAATCCTGACGAACTTCCTGCTGTAATTCTGATACATGAATAAACAGCTCTAAAAAGGGTTCAGGGCTCATGGAATTAGGTAGTCGAATATCTTGTCCTAGAAATTCATCGATATGGTCAGCTATAAACTGTAAAGTAGTAATTTTTCTAGGAATCAATCTTTGGAACTCAGTATGTCGGTAGATAGGGTCCTTTGCTAGCAGACCATCTGCCTTTTCAACCGTCCCTCGGTAGACACTAGATTCTTTACTTAATAACTCTTCCTCTGAGGGCCTTTGCTGCCACTGAAGAATAATGGTGAGGCAACCATCTTCAACCGCCTGTAAACATTCTTCTTGAGTCAAGTAACGCTTTCCTTCTGCTTTAGCCGTGCGCCATTTACATATCGGTGCATTCTTGTCAGGCCAATGGCTGAAGAAGGCCCTATCCCCGCTTCTACTGACGTTCTTAATTTTCGGACTACGGTAACATAGATACCCACAGCGAGGGCAGAAATAGCATTTCTTGGCTCCCAAATCCGGGTCGTATTGCTCAATTGTCGTCTGCTTACCTTCTTTACGCAATTTCCACATTTGGCTATGGACGCTTGGTTTCCAGAGCGGGTGGTAATAAACAAAGGGAATTTTACCCTTCAATTGTTTATCCTGAGAGCGGCGTTTCATTAAGTACGTCTCAAGTGAGGTAGGGAAGGTCAGTTATTGGATACTTGTGCAATTACTGCATCCAATGACAACTTCACAGCTAATTAAGTGTATTGTAGCCAAGACGGTCCAACAAGCCCAATGTTCATTCATGCTTGCAGGAGTTGTGGTCAATACGCGCTTCAAAGTCTAGTAAGCTCTCAATCCGTTGCCTACCAGCGAACACCATCCAAAACAGCAGTCTCTAAGCTTACACCTGTAAGGTTTGCACCTACCAAGTCCGCTCCACTTAGAACGGTGTTGTGTAAGCATGCACACCGTAAGTCTGCACCCGAAAGATCTGCACTTACAAGCCATGCTCCAGTGAGGTCGCTTCCTGAAAAGTTAGCCCCCACTAAATTCGATTCAATCAAGCTAGCATCTCTCAAATCTGCACGATAGAAATCTGCTCCCCTCAGATCTGCTTCACATATATCAGCTGCCCTCAACCTTGCAGCCGTAAGTACAATATCAGGCAGTTTAGCTTGGTAGAGTTCAACTTGATCCAGAATTGAGCCAGGGAAATGCCGAATGCCACATGCATAAGCAGATAACAATTCTTGGGCTGCTTCTTCACCTTTGACGGTTAAACTAATGGCTAACTGTTTCGCTGGTAGTAAACGAACCAAGTGACTTAGACTCCAAATAAAACAGGTACTAATTCCAAACTTGGTTGGCAAAGATAATAATTCACTCATAAAGTTGTTGCGCTTGACTTAAATTAGAATTGACGCATCTAGGAGTAAACCAGAAGCAAGAGTTTTCAAAGTTAGCTCCCGATAAATTTGCTCCAACTAGAATTACTCCTTGGAGGTTAGCTCCCACCAATTTTGCTTGACTCAGGTTAGCTCCGCTAAGATCAGCTCCTTTTAAGTTAGCAAAACTCAAATCCGCACCACTTAAATTTGCCTCTCGAAGATTCGCATCTTGGAAAACCGCTCTGATGAGATTTGCATCGGTAAAATCTACCAATGAAAGATAGCTTTCAGCCAAGTCTATATCAGGCAGACTTAAGCCACTCATTAGCGCTCCGCTCAGACAAATCCCTGAAAAGTTGCGCTCTCCATGAGTAAAACCCTGAAGAAGATTTTTCAAGGTTTTGGTAGTCTGAGTTTTGTTGTCAATCAAATTGAGATTTTCAATACAGTTAAAATAATCTGTTGGAATATCGTCACTATAAGTTGAGAAAAGTCTTGTTAGTGCTGACTTATAGAAATACCACTGTCCGCCGAGTTTTGCACCAGGTAGATTGCCTTGACTAGCTTCCCTATATACAACTTCAATATCTATACCTAGAAAAAAGGCAGCTTCATTTAATGTCAAAATATCTTTATGCTTCAGCTTTTGACATTTTAATTTACGCATTTCTTCTTCTGTAATCCTGTGTCTAATTAAAGGAAATTTCAAAACCCGTTTCATCGTAAGAAAAAGCTCTGGTAAAAAAACTGTCTGTTTCATAGAAATTTAGCTCTAGATCTCTTCAAATAGCTATTACTTAAATCGGCTAAGAAATTGCCGCAGTTCAGCCCGATCTTCTGCACTGAGTGAATAAACGTCATCACACACTTTATATTTTACAGATTTTGCATAGGCAATCTGTCTGATTTGGGCGAGGTCATAAAAGTTGTATACAAACAAATAGTCTTCTACTCCTTTACTTGTATTAACTGAGGTGCCATCGGCAATAAAATTTGGGTGTGGACAGCCTTGGTCTGTCAAAAAGCCAAGCATTACAAATTTGGCAGAATCTTCCTGCTTACCGTGGAAAATATTCAATAAATACATAATTTTATCTTGATTATTCTGTTCGCCAGTCACAGTCATTGTTGTTTTATCTTTAAATGGGTCGTAACTTAATTGTAGTTTGCCAGGAATAGCATTGCTACTAATTAGAACGGCTGAGCTTAAAACAATAGCTGAAGTAATAATTTTTGTGGTTTCCACTTTTTAATCAATAACTAAATGTATGTATCACTTCGTTAATACTATAGACCACGGACTTTTCCCTGTTGGAACAGAAGCAGGAGATAAAGGTTGAAGGTTGCCATCAGGAGAGATTCGGAATTGAGAAATGGTATTGTCGCTCCCGTTTATAGCATAAGCAAAGAATCCATTTGAGGAAATGGCAATTTGAAGTGGAGACACGCCAGCTTTTACAGAAGGATTATCTAGCGGCACAATTTTGCCATTATTACTAACTCGGAATTGTAAAATGGTTTCAAGCTTACCATTAATAACGTAGAGAAAACGTCCATCTGGAGAAACTACCATTCCATCTGGTTCATATTTCTCACTACTAAGAGAATACTTTGAAACAGGTGAAAGTTCTCCATCAGAGTTGATTCGATAGGTCAAAATATCTTGATACTTATCGGCGACAAACAGAAGTTTAGACACTGGAGAAATAACTAAATAAGCTGGTAGCCTACCTGCTGGAACTGTTGGTGTTGATAGGGCAATTAAGTTTCCATTGCTACTAACTCGGTATTGAGAAATTACATCATCTGTTAAGCTGGTGACATATACATACTTACCAGAGGGTGAAAAAGCAATTGAAATCGGACTTTTTGCTGTATGCAAAAGGAAGTTCTCTAGAGGAATAAGCTCGCCATTAGGTTCTATATGAAATTGTAAAATCAAGTCTTTAGGTGAACTAATTGCATAGGCAAACTTTTTGTTGGGAGAGAAGGAAAGAGAATTTAATTCAAAAGAGAGAGGTAAATCACTGTTAACTATTAGAGCTAATGTTCCGTCTGGGTTGATCTGAGCAACTGAAATTATGCTGTCATCAGGATGATTCACATAACGATAGATTATATAAACTCTTTTACTATTAGAAACAACAATTTCTGTAGGTTTATTGAAAGTAGTAATCTGTTTTTTTAGTAAAGCAAGTCGGCCGTCACGATCTGATTGATATTGAGTTATAGTGTTACTGCCGTTGTTTGCAACATAAGCGAATGTTGTAGTTGAAGAAGTTAAGGTTGATTGTTGGCTCGAAGCTACAACTACTTTGTAGATTAACAAAAAAGCTAAAATTACTAAAAAAGATGTGATGATGATTAATCTTTTGTACATAGCAGGTATGACATTTAATTGAAGGAATAAATTATTTCACCCTAAATTCAACTAATTTTTACAGGTCGATGGGTATTCACTGCAATGCGACTGTAATTGTACTAATTTATCAGCAGTCTTCTTGGGAACATAATATAAGTTTTGCAGCTCACTAGAATTTAGTAGTCCGCCACCTGAAGTAAGAAGATTCCACTTGCCAGATCTTTTGATTAATAAAGCCGACCCACCACTATCCTCTAAAATCCAATCAGCGAATGCATAATTATCGGTTATAACAACTTGATTGACTTTTGGGATAGCACCTCCAGAGACTGAATCCAAGTCAGTTAATACTATTTGGGTGATTTCGTATTTATCTTCTTTTAAATTATTTGAGCCTTGAGCAGAAAATAATTCTGATTGCGCTGTTAAAGTTACTACTTCTGATGAACGAGCTAGTGAATTGAAAACCAATACCAAACTTGTAGAAACTATCATGATGCAGATAAAAGGAATTAACCGTTTTGACAAAATACCAATACTAACCTTTTTGCGGGTTGTTAAATTCATTTTCATTTAAGATTTTCCTCCCTTAATTTAGAGTGCGATTATTTTAGAACGCGATATACACGAGTCAATATACCGTATGAAGGATTCATATATTGATCGCTAATCCACCTAAAGCTAGCTGGTCCAGACGAAGCATTTGACTTGATTTCAGTACATCCATCATTCAAACAAATACCGATGTGCTTACCTGGGATTAGTGCAATATCGCCAGCTTTTGCTTGCGAGCGGTCGGTTATTCGCTGACCTCGACCTCCTTGTAGTGCTGCCTCTATACCATCAACGGCTAATGTGTCACCACCTAATTTCGATATACCAGCCTTTTCAATTACGTGATTGACAGCCCAAGCACATGCAAGGTTTCCATTTTGCGTTCCTGCTGGAGAAAAACCATATCCAGTTTGAAAGTTACCCAATTCCTGCATTGCACTTACAATTCTCTGGTTGATTGGTCCGTTACTAGGGGTCGTACTAGAAGATGCAAGAGTGCAACCTTTAAGTGCCTCATAATAACGTTGAGCATTATTTGCTATTTCCTGAGCGTGATCGTGACCGTTAACCAACATTCGTGCGTTGTAGAAATCGTGATAGTCTCCATGTATGTACTTACTAATTGGTCCCTTATAAGTAATGTTACCCTCTTTCATTCCTCGGATTAGAATTTGAGCCGCATTTTGAGGGTCTACGGCTAGGTCGGGATTACTTTCTAGATCGACATGAATTTCTTCTCCGAACCTGCGATAAAGTTCTCGTCCAGTTATCTGTACGTACCCTCTGCCTCTATATTTCACACCATCGCCAGGATTGACATTGCCTAGATCAGTTCTACTTTCATACCCTAATTTTATTGCTTGTTCTACGGGTTCTATCATACAATCCGGGCGAGGATCGCCAAAACAACTTTCGCGTTGAACAGTGGCCAGAATGTATCCGACTTGGGCGGGATCGGTAACGCCGTACTTCACTGCTGCCGCTAAAATAATTGGGACGGACTGCTTAGCAGCGGATAAATCATCGGGGGGTACTTGTGCTTGCACCTTATCGACACAATCTTTATTAGCAGTGACTTGCTCTCCCGAATTGGAATTTGTATCTTGACCAGTAATTTGCTGGATTTGTTTTTGTGCATCTGATGAAGCATCAGGCTGTTTGGGGATATTATCTGGTGCTTTTCCTTGCGTTAACCCTACAAAAACAATGCTTTTTTCGTGATGAGAAAGCCAAGGAACCGGGCCGATGAAGTAAGGCGTACATCCAAGATCGACGAAACCGTGGTGGCAAACGCGAAAATAAATGCTGAAACTTGCTTCTCCCTTAGCCTCATTGGTATCAGTCAGGACTACTTTAAATGTGGGACCAAAAGGCAATCTCCCCGTAGGTTCTTTTCCATCATTAACTACAGCCAATGCGCCAGAACCACCTTTTACCATCTGCCCTCCTTCAGAATCGCCTCCTTTGATCCATTGCTTGCCGTGCAATGTTCCACTCCCAGCAACTCCTAACCAATTAGGAGAGGCAAGTTCAATGTAGGCACAGCCTTTGGGGGCACCATTTTTTTTGTTGCAGGGATAGTTAAAACCAACTTGATCGCTTCCTGTGATTGTGTTATTCCGATCGTGTTCTGCTGGTCCGTAAGTAACATCGTCGAGGGCGACAAAACCGAAACCAGTGGACTGCGCCGGATTGGGCATCTTGGAGAAAGAAACATCTGCCAGTCCCGGTACCGAAGAGATCGTAGTTTGCTGCCATCCATCAAAATTCTGTATAGGTGTTAGCGTCAGTCCAGGAATTGAACTGACACTGTACTTACTCAAATCCAAATTGCTAACATTTAGATTGGCAAAGTTTCCATTTTGAGCAAGCGTGCTTAAAGGGGTAGATTTTAAGGATGCCTCTAATGCAGCATTGGGTACCCATTTACCTGTATTTTGCTGTACATATTTACCTGTATTTAGTTGTTGAGTTACATAACTATTCGAGTTAGAATCCCAGACAGTCTTGGTATCCCAAACCCACTTCTCATCCCAAACCCAGTCGTCAAAGGCGTGGTTAGTCTGGAACAAATCTGTTAAAGGCTTTACGTCTCCTAGTTTTTGGTTCCCCAAATCGGGGACGTTTTGAACTAAATAGCCGACAGTCTTACCTTGAACCAGACTAAAATCCGACAAGCTAACTTCACTTAAATCTAAAGAAGTGGTGCTAGCTTTTGATATTTGTTCCAGATTCAATTGCTGCGGTGCAAGTTGAGTTTGGAAGTCACCTACTGTAAAAGTTTGAGCGGGGGACTGTCCCGATTGCCAATTGTAAGAGGGATCGTAGCCGAGTTTGTCTACAGCTCCAGACGGTAAACTGAAAGTACCGGATTTTGAAAAACTTGGAAGTTGGTTGAAAGTAAAATTGTCCCAGTTTGGGACTTTGGCACCATTTTGCTCTATGGTCAAAGCACTTGAGTCATATTCAGGTAAAACAGGTGGCGCGTAGGGGTCGTCTGGGTTAACTGGATCGTCTGCCCAGACTGGGTTAACGTCTGACAGCAGCAATAGCAGAGCCAGAAGTAAGACACCCAAGAGCCGGAGCGCAGCCCTCAAATGCTTTTGCATGAAGATTACTGGTGGTAGAAAAACTTTGGCAGTGCCAAATTAGGTGGTTTTAAGGGAGAGGGGAAAGGGGCATTGCTGTATTTGCTTTGCCTAAGTCTGAAAGCCGATCGACCAACTCGGTTGAGATGCCAGCTCGTTGTGCAGCCTTATTAACAGAGACACCGCTGCCGTTTAAAGCAATGAAGCTTTGAATCCGATTCCAAATAGGAGATTGACGATTAACCCATCTTTTTGATTCCGCGATCGCCAATCCTCGCTTAATGGCACTCAGTTGTTCCTCCCGCTCGTTGGCTTGGGAAAATGATTGAGCCGCACTACGCGGATCGGGATAAATCGCGAAAGTATGATATTGAGGAACGCCAGTGCCATAGACTATACGAAATGAGTATAAATGTCTGCCCTGCGGTCCAGTAGTTACCAAGGTCAGCAGTGTAGTTGACGAATTTAGCAGGGCAGGAAATTTGATTGGCTTAATTTCCCGTAGGTGAACTACTTGAACAGAGGACTTAGAACAGTCTTTTTTGCTGGCTTTATTATCGGAATTGCTACTACTTTCTGTGCTATTTGAAGGACTGCACATCTGACCATCAAAATCCAGAGAGAGGTGAGAAGGATCGTCTAGCCAAGCTTTCTGGATCGTTTCTCCGGTCAGGATGACGCTTAAGTTCGTTCCCTCTCCTGGCCAGACGGTGATAGTTGGGTTTGCACCTCCTAATCCCTGTGCTTGAGAGGAAAACATTGACTGTAGAACTGGGAGAGCCTGTGCTGGAATACTAGAACCAGATAAACCTAAAGCAAATGGCACAGACAAAGCTAAATTCACAAATCGGTGTTGACTTACTCTTGGGATATCGTCTACTTCTTGGTACAACCAAGACACAAGATGTTGTTTAAATTTTTGAAGACTATGAGAAAACATCTGCACAAACTCCAATACTTTAGTTATTAGTTGGTTTTTTGAACTTTGTTCTAGACATTCTGTTAACAACCGTGCCTAGCGATAAACCAAAATAGGAAATCAGCGCGACTCGGCACACTTGAAAGGTTGTTGTAACAACTGGCTGCTGACGCGGGAATTGCGCTCGCAGCCAATTTTCACTCCGGGGCAAAAGATGATGAGTCATCATCATTCCCATCCCCAGGGATAAACCTAGACAGGTTCCAATCAACCTCGGTCCTGTGATTAGACGTTGTTTTTCTAGCGGTTGAGCTGAGCGGAAATTAAGCATTTTAGACCTCAGTTTTTAGAAAGAAACGGTTGAACTGACAAAAACTTGCACGGCAAGACCAGCATTGATTGTCCATCCAGCTCCCTGCTGTCCTTGCTGTCCTTCGTAGGTCGAAGGGCGATTTTGGGAGAATTGCTGACCGAGCGATTGAGATACTCCCTGAAATGCAGTTGGCATAATTGCCGATGAACCTTGCAACAGTGCTTGCCCAAAGTTAAAGCCACCACCGCCGCGATGAGGAGCGGCACTTTTGGCAATTAATGGGCGACCATTAGCCGCAAAAACCTGGATAGCGCGCTTGCTAACTGCATCAGAGGACAGAGGCTGCTCTTGACCATCTGGCTGAATTACTGCGATTACGACCATCTGCACTAATCCGTCTCCGCTAACGGAAGCTGCTTCGGTTTCTAGTTGAGTTCCAGCCGGTAGCGCTTGAGTACCATCACCTGCCATTAATGGCTGAGTCAAGCGAATCAGATAGTGGTTTGACTGTCCTGGCATCCAGGTAAAAGGGGTTTCTAGCGTGCCTTTAGCAATTGTCCCAATTACCAAAGTTTTCAATGGAGTTCCGGTTATAATCGATGATTCTTCTGGGATTGAAACAGAGGTACTAGGTGATTGACTACTAGATGATGCAGAGGCTGAAGCTATATTATTTTGGTCTGAACTATCTGTTGACTGAGCGGGTTCAGTATTGGAGACTTCACCATAACTACCTAACCTGGCTGTTGCTATCCAGGTTTCGGTTGGGTCTACCGGAGGGGTTGGATCAGGTGAATTAACAGGTGAACTGACTGCTCTTGTGGGATAGGTAGGGCTATTAAAGTTACTACTGCTGCGGTAAGCAGTGGGTTCGGCTCTGGTTACTGGCGGCGAATAAGTACGCGGTGCCGATGGTTCAGAATAGGTGCTGGAAGCAGGATGATAGGAATATGTGGGTCTGGCTGGATAAGATGAAGGTTGAGGCGAATAATTCGGCGGTGCTGCGGAACTATTTGCTGATGGTGAAATACTCCCTGGGGCGTTAGGAAGTCTAGCTTTGCCACCTGGGTTACTTACTGGCTTCGCTCCACCTGGCACTGACTTTTGATTTATGCGGTTGAAAGCTTGGACTTGATCTCCCAGAGCCACCTCAGCTTTGAGTTTGCCTTCCTCAGATCCTGCTGTATTAGTTGTCACTGGCTTCGGAAAGTCTTGTAACTTCTGTGCTGTCGTTGGTGCTTTAGTTGAAAAGTTAAGGTGATCGACAAAAAGGTAAAGGGCACCTACTACGATCGAACCTAAACCCAACACCACTGCTGCTTTGTATTGCGGCTGGCTCCACAAAGGACTTGGACTTTTAGTTTCGAGCGCTTCTGATGACGCTTCATCTTCTGGCTCGATTTTATGTTCCTGAATCACAGGAACATCTTCATGCTCCGGCTCCTCAACGAAATGCATTAAGGTAGCTGTGCGTCCATGATTTGTCGTCGGTTCCAAGGTTGCAGTCTGCCCCTTACCATTTTCAGAATGCGCTTCTTCCATTAGAGATTCTCCCGCTTCAAATCGCGAATTGCGTAGATTTCTAAACCAGCTTGCCGAATGTTATAAACTGCTTTTTCTAAAGGGCTAGCAGCATCACCCAGCGGACTTAAAGGAGTCAGAACCGATCGGACAAATACCTCTTTGTTAAAGGAAATAGCATTACCTGAATTATGTTCGTGGTCGAAGTAAATCAAATCAGCCACCATCTTTTCTTTCCACGTTCCTGCTGCTATCGGCTCCGGCTTTGAGATGTTGCGGATCAGTAACACCACTTGCGTGTTGCCAGTTAGCACGTCTTCAGGCATGAGCTGCGCTACTTGCTGAAGAAAGGAAGCGCGAAAATCAGAAGAGAGAGCAAAGCTAGCCTCCCAACTGGCTGTTGCAACTTTGTGGTTGGAGCTTTGAAATTGAGAGCCGCCAAATTGAACATCTACACCTGGATCGGGTTTTGGCAGTTGTGAGGGGTCAGAGTTACTCTGTGGTAATTTCCCCGACCAATTGAACATTAAGGTCAGGGTTTGACTGACAAAATGGTTGATGGTTTCGGGAGTGCGCTCCATACTGTCCATTGGAGTCACACCAATTGCCTGCCCGTCGCTCAGTTGCACCAACGTCGGAGGCGACTTGCGACCGATTTTCAGTAGTGCGATCGTGTTGAATCCAAACAGACCTAAGTTGAGTATCCCCAAGCCGAGCATTCCCAAGACCGCCAGAGCGAAAAGATCGGTTTTGTCAGATTTTTTAATTGGGTTGGCGATTTTCATAAAAGCTTTACGGAAACTACATTTTTTTACAGATATTTACAACTAAAATCCACGGACACCTGCCACTTTCAATCCCCAAGCTCCAGCACTGGTGATCGAACTCCATACAGCCATTCCTCCCCCTGTCGCTAAACCAAGGGCGATAAAGGGCGCGAGGATAGAAGCAAATATTAAAAACCACAACTCATTCCCTGTATCAGCGTTAACGACAGCCGTAGCAACAACTCCAACTACAATGTTGAAGCAGAGTTTAGCAATGCCGACCGAAAACATAGCTGTTAGCCAAGCGTAGATTGGCTTTGCTCCGACTGGAAGCAAAGATAAACCTAGAGCCATTGGTCCTAACATTGCAGTGAAAATTAGACTGACTTCCAAAAAAGCTTGAAATGCTACCTGCACTGAGACCAAAATCACGATTGCTCCCGCCTCTTGGGCTGCTCCCACAATTGTGCCAAATAAAGCAAAGGCACCGTTAGCAATCTCGCCAACTGGGTTGCTTACTACCTTTCCCAGTTGAGTCAACAAGTCGTCGATCCAACCGCCGGACAAGTTGTAAGCAGCGACGATCTCTTTGGCTTGCTCCTGAGCAGTTTTCAAGCAGTCTATTTGTTTTTGACCGAGTTGCCCCTGACACTGTTTCAGCAGGGCAGCAATTTGCGTGCGAGCGGCAGCATTATTTTTCACTTGCTGATAAGCAGCTTGGATTTCAATTCCACCACTAACAGATGTCAGCACCAAAGAATTGGCTTGATTAATCATATTCCGAATGGCAACGCTAATTATTGCTAGTTGCGCCCCGCCGTCTTTCAGAAAAGAAACTACAACTAAAGGCCAAATAAGTTCTGGTACAAACGTTAGATGACCAGTATCTAGATAGTTTCGCAGCAACCAAATCGCCCAAATCATCAGCGAAGCTAGAGCGAAAATTAGACCCAAATGGGCTAAAGCCTGATAAATCGCACCGCTTGAAGATACCTGGTATCCCCAGGCTTTATCCCACTGACCAGAAACAATATCGGCTGCTTTTTGGGAGGATTTAACAATAGTTGAGCCACCCAAAAAACCTAACAAATACGCCATACATTTATACTTCCTGACTTAATAAAGTTTTGCTTGACCAGAGACTTCCATCACAGACATGGCAGTAGCAGCGCTTTCAACCCGGGAGTTGCGCGACATCTCATCCAAGGTGCGAGAGGCATCGACTAAGTTGGTACTGATGTACTGATTATCTTGGTGCAGCGTTAGCGTTCTACCTTCAATCGCAGTTAAAACGACAGTGTTTAGTGCTGCTATTTGGGTGTAGTTCTTCATTACATCCTGCGTTACGTCTTTCCCTTGAGCATCTTTAGCAATCGAGATGTTACTAGCACTCAATTGCTTCATTTGATCGAGTTCTGCCCTCCCCTGCTTTTGACCGTCTGACCCTAGTACAGACTCAGCTGCGATCGTCGCGGCTTGACGATCGCTCTCGTTCTGCGCCATCGCCGAGTAAACAACGCGGTTAACATCGAAGTCATCGGCAGGGTTACCGTTAGTGACTGTGGTGCCTGGATTTGTTGAGCCTGGATTCGTTGAGCCTGGATTTGTTGAGCCTGGATTTGTTGAGCCTGGATTTGTTGAGCCTGGATTCGTTGAGCCTGGATTTGTTGAGCCTGGATTTGTTGAGCCTGGATTTGTTGAGCCTGGAT
>JAABUL010002333.1_pt1 | contig 31773 bp, 34 predicted proteins | sample 5559151 | NCBI WGS metagenome assembly JAABUL01 (sample SAMN10711876, study PRJNA513368) | rock metagenome | isolation source: Antarctica rocks | place: Antarctica: Victoria Land, Pudding Butte sud
CTGAGAGGTAGCTGACGGGCGAGATATAATGGTTCACGGCGTAGTTCCTGGCCCGACGCTTGAGGCGACAGCTGTTGTGAATCTTTCTCGCACACTGCTGCTCCTTAAATGTTTGCTGTAGGTCCGATGGACAATTAAAGCCTCGCCGCTCATTGATCTGCCATGGACAGGGTATTTTTCGTATGCTTTATATTGATGGGTTGCGTCATAATCTCAGAGAGCAGCTGCTTGCGCACCCAGTCTCTGCACTATCCGCATCTTCCTTATTGATCTCACGCTCTTTCAACATTCCCCAATAATGTGCGCCAGTAGGATAAGAGCGGCGAAGGAGGTTCCACCTGTGTAGCAGCGTCGTTAGCCCGTCGGATGCAAGACGATGGACGCTATACGCACAAGACTCTTCTCAGGCGTGTGCGCGCCCAGCCGAGGTGGAGACAGAAGAAGTGTCAAATACCTTATGGGACTTGTGCAAAGGTTTGTTGGCAGATCAATGCTCCAAGTATGTGCAGAGTTTGGTGTGAAAAATGGCTGTCTAGCCGGCTTATCGATGGTTTGCATGCCTCAGACTGTGCATTGCGCTCAGAGCATACTATCGCAACAGCGGAGAGCGGTAATCTTGAAGACTATGAAATATGACTATGGAACATCAATTTATTGGCTGCTTACGAGGCTGTACTGCCACAAAGCATCTCGATGTATTCCTTAGACATGTTTTGTTCCAGCTCATGAACCAAGTGCAAGAGTGTTTTGAGTCTTGGGATAAGATAACTCGCAGCTATTTCACTGTTCCGGACCTTCTTTTGGAGACTTTCATTACCAACCTTAAACTGACTTGCTCAGCGCGTTGCCTATTCTTGAGTTCTGCGATTGTCTATTCTTGCCAGTCATTCAGCTCCCGAGCTAGTCGAACATTGTCAGCAAAGCCCAATAGCTAAGAGAAACACTGTATACATTCAGTAATTTTATACTATCCTGTGGTTGCAGATTTTGTCGCAGCATTTTCAACCGGTACAGCCTCAAAATTGCCCTAAATCTCTTCTATAGATCTTTATACGCTCCGGTGGAATGGTCGCTCAAGTTCTTTGTGAACAAATGCTGTTTTTCCGGCAACGACTTCCAACGATATGGGATCCTCTTATATGAAATAGAAGCTGACTCTGAAAGCTGAAGACTGCCCCTTTGATGACTACGTAGCCGCTAGCGTTAGCCATGCTCTCTGCAACCGTTGTAGAGTAGGGTTAAGCGGGCGAGTATTTGTAGATTCGGACGTGCCCTGTTCATGTAACAGCGGTTCTTCGTCAACTTTAGAGTCGGTGGCCGCCATTTTCTCATGCTGATGGGAGGACATAACAGCCGCTGGTAGTTTCGCTTTAGGCTGCGGCTCCGGTGGGGCAATCCGTTTATGCTCCTAAATACGACTTCGTATCACGGAGATCTCTGCTTCTGGCATCGTTGCGCTGCTGCGGAGCACTTCGCATGTCACTCCTTTGGGCCAGCCGCCGAAAATAAGGCGATTTGGCTCGTCCGCTCGCAACAAAACCCCACACCCGGGTGCTGATTATGGGCTCGATCCATTTCCCGCGCCTTTCAAGAGGATGCACCTTGCGAAGGAGTGGAAAGATCAGAAAGACAGCAAGCACGACTCTTTACTGTCCTCCACGGAAACTTGCGCCGGCTGTATAGTGAGCGATTACTACGTTAGAGGAAGAAACATACGTTGACTATCGAAGGTGTCCGTCTCTATAGTTCCTCTGGTGGTGAAAATCCGACCGCAGCATCTTGGCGGTTTAGCCTGGGCATCACACCTTCATCCCGACCTCTGCGGCGTTTCGCCAGCTCCACAAACTCAATCGACTTCTCCTTGATGTATCTCCTCACTCTACGGCCAGCCTCTGTGACTTGGTCCATGTCCTTCACCTGGTGCAGTCCAACAACTTCCGGGCAATCCACCTCCACGCGTTGAGCTTGTAGGCGATTGCTGAGCTCCACTTGCGATTGATATAAAATGTCTAGCTTCGCAGACACCATGAATGTCCTTGGTAGCATTCTAATGACCTCATCTGGCATTTTGGACGGGTTGCTGTGCCAGTGGTCGCGACAACCTGGGTATTCCGCTTCGAAGACAGTTCGCAGGTCGCCCAGCAGGCGATCAGGTGTGAGTCCGACAGTGCTCTCATTATCACCCCATGGATCTTTGGCAAGATCTGGATCTGTGTCGATAAGCGGAACCAAGCCAATCAATCCGTACGCTGGTATTTCGTTCAGCACAGCAACTGCTGCGACGGTGATAGCCAGAGTAAAGCCGCTGGCAATATAATATCAGTTCTCAACCCCGGACCATCTTGGGACATTTATTAACAACGAAGAGCCTGAGATGACAATTCTAGCAGGATCAGTGCCCCATTCTTCTTTCCATGAACCCATACACAGCTGGCGCACTAGCTCATATGCGTAGTGACGATCGGTCAAGATTTGTCCTCAAGGGCCGAGGGGTAGTCGACACTTATGTATATGGCCTCGGAATCTATGCTGTAAGTTTGGAGTTTGCTTCGAGCTTAATAGGATTGATCCACAAACCCTTTACTATATTTGAACACCAATGTCGGTCCCTATCTATACCTCTCTTGCAGATACCTATAAAATTAACGTCGTTAAGCTGAGGGTGCTGTCTTTGAGCTAATCTCCTGGTAGATGCATGAAAACAACGGTTGTGCCACTGTGAGAGACTGGAAAGTAGACTTTCATCTCAAAAGATCCTGCCGAGATAATTTTGAAGGCAACATCGGCAGGCTCCTGTTCACAAATGGGAATTTCGGCAACAGCTTGCTGCTCGCGAACATACTTCAAAAGGTCTCGAGGCATGCGCTCTTGAACGTGTTCAGGGTACTGCTGAGTTTTCAGCAGCTTCGCGGCACTGTAAATACATCAGCTAATAAAATCATCACAGAGAGAAGCAAGCCAACTAGATCTTCACTCCCTCGTGTCCGTCTTCTCTCTTCCCTTCGGTTTCTTTTTCCTGAATGAGGACCTTCTGTCCCAATTTCATCATCCCGATGATCTCAAAGACCGCATCGGAAAGACGACAAAGTTTTCCCTCGTTATCAGTGTAAGTACCGTCGTGAGCCACGAAAATGGTCACGAGCTTGTCCTCTTCTAGCGAGGAGGGAAGGCTGAGACCACAATCAGTACCAACGCACGCAGTTATACAGGTGCCTTACTAAACATCGTCGTTCTCTGCCAACTCTTTGGAAGTCAAAGCTGTCTGAATACCGCCGAACAGAATTTGAACAATGTCCTCGCCACCTGGCGTTTGATCGCCATCCCCTTTTTGCAGTTCAAATACACCATCTTGGATTTTTGTAATGTCAGACAGTTTTATGGTCTTCTCTAAGAAAGTGTGCGAGCCAGTGGGTGGCGAAAAACAATCATCATGAGACGCGAATACCGACAGTAGCCGAGAAGATAATACAGATTCTCCCTGGGGCGTCGCCCGCTTTTATGGTCTTGTTTCTTCCTCAGAGGTAAAATAATTATATATAGGGAGGAATTAGATGACGTTTTGGGATCCCTAAACGCGGCCTGGTCCATGTACAGAGTTCATCGTTGTCCTTGTTCTTGGTCCTCATGCATGGCATCGTTCGGCGTTCTTTCTAGACTAGTGCAGAAACTGCAGAAGTTGTGTCAATAATTGCAACAATGATTCATGTGACGTGAGAAGCCAAGGTTCGTCTCGCAATTACAACAGTGTCCTTTCAATATACAAGAGCTACCCTGGGCATAGCCACGCGGACTGTTCAAGATAATTCATATACTCAATCGTGCTATTCGTTGTCCTCTCCTAGCTTGATCCGCACACTATTGTACACTCACTTCTTCCATACTCGTGCAGAAATTGCAAGATTTGTGTGTACAGTTACGACACCGATTTCCAGCTTGGGAGAAGCCAAAATTCGTGTCACATTTGCAACAATGTCCTCTCGATGTGTCGGGAACCCATCCACTGAGTTTTCCATCTTCTGTTCTTTGTTGTCTTGCTTTTCTTACTTGCGCCATCAGATCCCCGGGAGATTCCTGGCTCGATGTATCACTGCTGGCAGATTTCGTCACAGCATCCGTCGCGGTATCCTCTGCTTTCTCCTTCTTCTGAGCGCTCTTTTCCTCCGATTTCTTGCAATTTGTTTTGTGCTGTGATGGTTCTTCAGAGCTTGAATCTCCCTGTCGAAGCTTTCTCCGATGACTTGAAGATCCTAACTCGACTGAGCTTTTTCGCTTTCGTAACCCTTGCGGTGATTTCAGAGAAAGCTGTTACTCACACAGTGGTTAAATTAACGAAGAGCTCGAAAGGGTAGCCTTACCTCTATATCATGGATCAAGATTGCTCTCTCAGGCTCTTCCCGTAAGCCACATAAGAGAACATGACCACGATAAGCTTGTCCAGCAACACGGTAAAGCCACCGATCACGAGCTTTCGAATCCTTGAGCTTCAAATCGCCATGGAGGTTCCGTTCTGAGACCTAGAAGGCCATGAGTGTGAGCTGTCATTTGCGAGAAGTATCAGAGCCTCTTACTTCTTCTGCCTCTTGACACGTAAGGCGGGGTAAAGGCGGGTGTGACTGGATGCAGACGGTGAAGGCGGCGTCTTGGCCTCCATTGTTGCGAGATTCCGTAGCAAGTGAAAAGTGAACCACCAGCAAAGCAGGGCAAAAGAAGGCAACAAGCACTCTACAGTTATAGGCAAACAAAGAACCATGCACGATGCACAGGTCCCAAGTTGGAGACGTATCCCGTCCGTAGTGACCGGGAGTGGCGCTTGGCACATCCGCGAGACCTTTGATTTATTGTATGGGCATGAAGCAGGGTCGACTATCCAGTCGAGGCGAGAAAGAAAACCAGACTAGGGGAAATGCCCCAGCGGCACCAGGTGGGGGGGACAGCCACTTGATGACCACGCGCTATGCGCAGGACCGAAGCGAGTGATCGTCGAGCACAAACTTATCTCCCATCAGCCACCTTGCAATGAAAGCACGCAGAGCTATATCTGTTCATGCTAAAGGGTGGCTCGAAGACTTCGACTTCTCGACTGCACAACCCCAAGGCATGACGTCAGGTAATGATTTCGTGCTAGTCCAGAAGAGCCTGTTTGATTCTCTACGCCATCACTGTGAACAATGCCCTGGCTTCGATCTCATACTGCGTAGTTCTTAGGAGAAAGGCTGTTCCTTACGAGACCATTGATGGCATATTCAAACACATCGCTGCTCGGGAGAGTGACCGCAAAAAGCTATTGAGCAGTGGCTTGTGGATAAATGGCATAATCAACAATCCTGTCAGTAATGGTTGGACGGTATATCACGCGACAGAACTGTTCTTCATCGGTAAGTTCTCTACTTGACCCGCACAACATAACGACCGACAAGCTTTCGTATGATTTCTGATCCGTCAAGAAAAGCAACACTAACGGAGATAGGATTGATGAAATATGCGCCGCCCTTGGATACCCTTCGGATTGCGTACCAAAGTCATTCGAGAATATTTACAAAGTCCATGCTGCTTCCAGAGCCCTTCAGCCCATCTTGCTTTTGAGGTCATGGTGTCAGGTTTCTTCCCAAGTGAGAACTCAAGGAAAGCCTCAACAAGAAAGCAGCAACAGCCATCCTCTACGACTGTATCAGCAACTAATGGTACGAGTTCGATCTTACAACCATCTGGCAACTTCAGCAATCGACTTCAGACGGCTCAGGGCCTGCAGGGCAACCCACCGAGAGAGCGACAAGAGCTGCTTTCCATCGCACAGCCAGCGAATGACCCCATTAGGCCATATCTTCCGACCCCTAAGTCTTCTCTGGACCATTCATCTACCAGGCAGCAACAAGCGACTCGGACGGAAGGCGTATTCCGCACTCTATCTTCGAGCGCATCTTCTACCCAGCAAACTCCACTAGATCCAGCTCCTTTGGCATCAAGTAGGCTCTCTTGCGCAAGTTCCGCCTTCAATACTTTCACCGTAGCGGGTGAGATCAGAACAGCGATATCCGAGAATTGCCTGGATAATGCTACTTATCTGATCTTTCTTTCACGCAATGGGTGGCTTTGTTCCTCAATCGTTGCTCGCACAGGCACGATCACCACAGCGGCGATGGAGCGAAGACGGCACGGAACAAGAAGTCACTAACCTTCATGCTGGTCAAGACCACCATAAGCAATCATCCGAAAACAAACCGTATCTACGGACAGCAATAGACCATCACTTCGGGGGTCAAGAACAAGAAAGAGGTGGGAAGAACTTCGCCTCCGTCCACGGGAGGATCGGTCGAGACTCTTCATTCTGGAACGAATTATCCGAGGAATTCTCAAAGACAAGTCGAGTGGAAGAGTCTGATTGGGACGATGATGTTCTTGAGGCGGTACGTCCAAGCGACCGAATACCTCTTGACCGTTTCCGTTGACCGGGTTTGCTGCGGGCCATGAAGCGGTCTGAGCTCAACGTATGCTTGGGATCACAGACGATCTCGGCCTCTGCACTGGCTCTGTCACTGCAGGCAATGGTTTTATCAGGCGAGAAAGAGTAATAAATTATCGCCAAGTCATAAATTATGGCCGAGAACCCCCTGGATTATTAAAGCTTCGGCTCATGTTCCTTAGTTGCTTTCTCAGAAAACGTGAGCACATACCCTAGTTGTAAAGGCGTAGCAATAGGGGCATGTAGGTGACGCATCTCCTGCAATCCGCAGATGATTCTGCTACGTCACGAGCTGGCGCGAAGAGCCTTCAACAGAACTTGTTCGAGCGAACAGCTAGTCCACATAGTATTGGAGCTCCTTATCATCGAGGGGTCTGTGAATGGGAACGGAAAAAAGAAATTCCCCTAGCAGAGCTGGATCGAGGTCAAGCGACCAGGCAAGGAACATTCAAATCATAATGTTCTCACAATGACATCTCCATTACAGCAACAACTATACATCTGTTGTAAACAACTGATATCTCACCGGTAACTAAAGTATGTCCCAAGTATTTTGGGATCATCTGTCAACCAATGCAGCGATAAACATAACAGTCGTCCCATGGACTCGTCTAGTTGACACGATGGAGTCGATTAAATCGTGACTGGAATCATGAGAAACAGGAAATGCAAATCCTTCTAAATGGAGTCCGTGCTCTGGTGTGGGGCTTTATCTGCAAGCTTGATTGCGGAATCTGTCAGGACGAAAGCTTGCTGCTCTATATCGAAGGATAGCCATCGACCAAGCTAGTCACTGTCAGTAAATACCCTACTAATTTATTTAACGTTGAAAAGGTAGAGCATACAGATGCTATACGAGCTCCAAGCCATAAAATCCTCTCCGCACGGGGTGCTGCCATTGAAGGTAACTCCAACGATCGTTCTTCGTCGTCAACCATGGCATCCGAGAACCACGTCTCTGGGAAAAACCCCCCAGTATAGAGCCGACCACGCATGGCGAAGTCCTCTGGTAGTGGTCTACCATAAGCATTTTCAGGCCTGGGAAATTCTTTGGTCCAGACCCGTGAGGTGAAGGCATCCTGTTTTGCCAATGAATTAAGAAAAGAACAAATTTCACCCCACGGGACGTCCTGCTCCACGTATTTCATTGCTTTGTTGACGCTAGCCAGGCTAAACAAGAACATTATTGACACATGCACAAGAGGGTAAACGTTCCTATCACCAAGACGCCGTAAAGAGATTGCTAACATAGTGAAAGTCAGTTTTGACGCCTTGGATATGAAGGCAACGGAAGACTGAAGTTCGTTTCCTGGAAGACTCTCGACCAAGGACTCCAAATGGCCGGGGCCCCTGCTCTACGAATTCTTTGGCTTCCGGACTGCATGGCAAAAGCCAACTGTAGCAGCCGTCCGGTGTTCGTGGCGAACGGTGCAGGTAGTATTTTGCCTCGGATTCCGCAGTGTTGTTGAATGCTTGTAGGACCCAGATATGTTTGGGCATGCTAATCACGTCAGTTTGCTCGATGGAGAAACCTACAGGAAAGAATCCTCACGGTAGGCCTTCAGGTGTGATTCGAACGGAAGCCTCGAGGCAAAGTCAAGGGCAAGCTTATACTGCTGTGACAGCGACTGAACTAAATCAATCGAACCTTGTATAATTACTCGATACGGAGAAGGCAACAAGGTCGGTGGGAATTAAAGCGCAGAACCAGAAAGGTGTGAACCGAATGCTTCCTGCACGCTTAGTCACCCAGTTAAGCGAACAGCAAGCGGTCACGAAATGCGTCACCAGGAGAGTGGAGCGCATGAGACCGTGATCTAGATGTGATTACAGTGCATAAAGTATGGCGCTTACGCTGACATTTCGCCGCTTTGACCGCTTTCGCCGGGTTTTTCACTTTGACCGCATCATTCGCTAAAAACGGTCAAGTGCCAATACGCCACCTCTTTAGCCCCACATCTTCCTCGCTTATCCAGAGACAACCTTCAGTTATTGGCACGATGGCAACCGATGAACCGAAGTCGAAAAAGAAGGACGGGAATGCGAGAAGGCGAGCCCTGGGGGAAGCGCTTGGGTACGGTTTCTGGGAGTTAATCACAACGGTTTGATACATTGAATGTAGGTGACGCAAACCACATCCCAGCAGAAAAGCTTCTGAAACGGTAAGAAAAATATCAAAAAGATCATCAATGCCAATTTACCCTTGGATCGCCATTGGCGTCAAATTGATCCTTCGGCGGTAAAAAGGGCTGGAGAAGCTCTTGTCGCTCTGCATCCGGAATTCAACAGGGATAGCGTTACGGATGAACAATGTCGAGGCCTGTTGTACGATCAATGGAAGGTTTTAAGAGACAAGTACAACCGAGAGAACAAGAGCAAGGATGGTCTGTAGAATTGAGCTCCTTCCGTCCTGCAAACATGAGCTAATTTCCGAGGCAACAGTGTCAGAGAGCAGCGACCAGGCTGCGGCAGAGGCTCTTGCTCGCTTTGGACTCATCAAGCAGATCCAGGATCGACACGGCGTTGGCAGATGGCGAGCGAGGGTGAGGCTTCTAACCATGGTGGACTGTAACAGAAGTCATATTGACCTTTCAGGCTGCGAGCGTCATACAAATAGTATCTCTGCATGTTGTGATAGGCCCACTGTGTTTCCTCATGCGCTGTCAGAGAGTCGGACTATCTTACTACCGTAAGGCGATCCTCCTAATTTCTCACTCTTGTTTCTTCTTTGACACCAAGCTGCCAATTCGTCGTCGGAGACAATAAGTCACACACCACCCGCACCTCTCCGCTTGCGAAATCCCATGAGGTTTGGGTACCTTAGGGGTGTCTCGAATCGAGTGAACGATAGATTGATGGAGGAGTATTCGAACATGGCACGTTTCTGCGATTATTGCGACCAGCGAAGCATTGGAAAGAGGAAGGCTGTCGTCTTTAAGGACAGCTGATAGGGCAGGCTTGAATCCCCCTAGAGTATGGACCCCCGGGAGCAATTTCCGTAGTCTCAGCCTCGATGATCCTTTCTGTTAGTTGCGAATTTGCGAAAAGAGAATTAGAGATTCCTCACGATCCTGTCCAAGCCCTTTTCGCATTGTACAGTAAAGCTGTCATCTAGACGTCTTACGATTGCAAACATGTCAAGTATCTCTCGTCGAGATCTGTTCGCCTCTCTCGCCCAGTTCGGTCCACCTATTCTCGGTCAGAAAGTCTGCGATGTCGTATTCCCACTCCTTCCAAGCGGTCCTGTGGGTTGGGTAGTCAGCGTCGGCCTGAGTATAACGGCTATCTGTACCTACTTCCCAATTCTCTATAGACTTCCGACATCAACGGCCACTATCCGGAGTTTTGATCCCCTGTTTCCTGTTGTAGTGGACTCGCTGGGGAAACTCCGACAACCATCGTCGACATTGGTAACGACGACTACTTTGGAGCGAAGCTCTGACAAGAACCCCAACGAAGACGACGGCTTAGACAAGGACTACGCACGCATTAGGAATGAGCCCAATTACGGGACCCACCTGTATTGGTACAACTGGTGGCCGATATGGGTCAGCCGTTGTTTTCTGATTGAGGCTACGCAGAGCCGCCGACCTGAAGAGGTGCTGACCCTCAGTACTTGGGCCTTGTCTCGCAAATGCATATCTGACATTGTTACCACATGGAAGCAGACACAGCGAAGCATTGCGAATGCTCGTACTATCGTTCGAGAGATCGATACTGACTACAATGATGCCTGGGGACCCAGGATCCTTCGGCGACCGCGATCGCTGAAAAGCATATTTTTGCCTCAACAGACCATGGATACTATTGTACATGACTTCAAAGACTTCTGGAGTGACGAAACCCGTCAGTGGTATCGGGAACGTCATTATCCCTACCGTCGAGGACATCTGTACCATGGATGTCCGGGAACAGGAAAATCAAGTCTCGCTTTTGCGCTTGCCGGACATTTTGATCTCGAACTGTACGTAGTACCTATCAACGACCCAGATATTGGGCAACAAACCCTTGCAAATGCATTCCGATGTCTTGATGGGCCCTGTATGGTTCTTCTCGAAGACATTGATGCTCTGGACACTACAACCATTGAACGGGGCTCCTCGAAAGCGTCCCGATCCGGACTCAATAATCTGTCGGCGCTTCTGAACAGACTTGATGGCGTCGCTGCGAAGGAGGACATGTTCATTGTCATGACAACGAATCATCCGGAGGCATTGGATCAGGCTCTGGTGCGGCCTGGACGAATTGACAAGATGGTACATTTCCCGAACGCTGGGCAATCCGAGCTATACAGTCTTTTTATGTTCACCTACAGCAATATGGTCAATGCAGAGATCGCCAATATTGCCCGTCAATTCAGCACGACAGTTCCATCAGGGGAATTTACTGTTGCAGAGCTCCAGGCTTTTCTTTTCAATTACAGAGATACTCCATCTGATGCTCTGACGCATGCGAGCGAGTGGAGCAAGCAAAGAATGAAGGAACGATCAAGCTCTACGTTCACTAAATATACGGCAGACGACGATTGAGGATCCGATCCGTGGAAACCATACCTCAGTACTTCCTAGCTTAGAGTTTTTAATTGGCGTTAGTAGCTGTAGCTAGAAGGGTATCCTCTCGGAAGAATATACAAGCTTTCGAGCTCAGGGCACAATTGACGTGCCCAGGTGCAGTTGATCTAGAGCTCTTTTCCAACCAGTAGTAAGCGACATCAGGATTGTGCATTCGTGTATCCATGTTTGTCAATGGTATGTACGACGTTATTCTTTGCCGCTTTGATGATAGCAAGGATAAGATTTCTTACTCTCATAGTCCGTAACCTTGGCTTATAAGGTGTTGTTCTCTTGTATTCGTTGTCTTCTTGGGCGACAAGCGTAGGAGGCCATTGTCTCTTTATCGATGACGTCGATTCCATGGGCGACCATTGTGAGAGGCTTTTGAGGCGACGAATCTATTCCGCAAACAGACTCTTTTTATGAGTGGTCGATCTCTTCCCTATGCTGGCTGAATTAAGTCCAGGGACAATGGACCTCTGGAGTATTTGGTATGCAAAGCCATCGCGCTTGTTCGCAAGCTGCTCTCTCGTGCTTGCAATTTCAGTACATCCTCCATCAATGGCATATAGCTCCATTGTATGATTGATTCAAACTCCTTAATCTTATTGAGAATGCAGAAATAATTGAATTTCATTAGGTGTTGGTAGGGTATCTTATCGATCTGGAAGGTATTCTACACTAACTAAAGCACTTAAAGTAGGTCTTTTGACTCCACTCAACCGCTGCCTCCATCCTCCTCTTGTCCAATCTGATTTTGCTCAAACACAAAGCGACACGTCGATGCCTTCATTGGCGCGGTGCATCGGATCATTCAGCGTCTATGGACCTTCCTATGCGGCGGGCTTACTCGACAAATGCTCGTCCGTCCGTCAAGGCACCCGTGGCTAGAAGATCATCGCAATCTCCGATCAGGATAATATCAAAGGATGCTGGTATCGATTTTGACCGTGGATCTTTTTTGATTCAAATAGTCGCTCTTCCGGTCGACGAGGCTCTGGCCGACTGACACTACTCGATTGCAATCTTTTCGCGCCAGGGATGTTCAGCCTAGTTCCAACGACCAGCACCGCATCAATCCTTCCGCGAATATCACTGGCGCAGACTCAACCAATGGCATCTTGATCCAGACTTTCCTCTCCATACAACAGAATATCAGGGCGCAGGCGGCCGACGCTCAGGACTCGCTTGCCCTCCGTGCGGCGGCGATCATTGGCGCGCTGGCAGGCCGGACACAATGCAAGGGCGGGGCCCTGCAAGAGTTGCGAAGTTGTGGAGAAGGACGCACTACACTTCTGGCAGCGCATAATATCCAGTCGGCCATAGAGATAGATTATTATAGGCCACGGCCCTTTAGTCTACATCCTTAGGCTACCTAGACCCTAAGCTTAGGCTTCTCCGTCGGTAGACAGCGAAGGAAGCCGATCCTCGATGCAGTCCACGTTCTGCGAGTACTGGCGTACAAGACGACCCTGCTGGGCAAGCTGGTCAATGTAACGATGGAAGGGGCCTGTTATGGCTGATGAACACAGCTGCCATAGATCTTGGCTACTCCGAGAAAGTAACATTTGGACGCCTCTGTGTTGAGTGTGGAGATATTGAAAACGTTTTTCATCGATTGATGGAACTACGAGACGGATTAGCGTTGCTAGTTGGGACCGTGATTCCCGTTACATACCTCCAGCATTTACAGAGATGCCGGCGCCGTTGAGTACCATGATTCTCTTCTTCGTTATCATAAGATCGCTTACTCTATTCAGTTAGTCCTACTACTACTACTGCTAGCAATACGGGGATGGGATGTCAAGCCACAGTGGGCTCTCCGACCCAGCTTCAGCTACACGGGAGTTCCGCTTGCTCCAAGCAAAGGAGGTGATTCAGATTTGGTGTGACGCTTACGGTTCTTCGAGGCCTGCCACTTTCGCACTGTATTTGTGCGTAGGTTGCTCGCCATAGTACCGCAACAACGAGAGATGAAGGGACACAGAATAAAGGTTCGATTTAGGGACGGAGTGCCTCTCTATGCTGTGGTAGGCGCACCTACAGCGAGTGAGAACTGACTGGAACAGGAGCCTTCGAAAAGGTGGTGCGGAGGCACGCATCGAATCAAAGAAGGTGCATCGTTAGCTGTGCCAGGATCAAGGACCTGCGCCATGAATGCTTCGACACAAGTGAGCAGCGTCAAGACACGAGAAGATTGGTCGATGCCCTTGGCTCCATCATGCACGAGTCGGCTCTCGAACGGACAGCAGAAGGGCTGTGTTCAGACGAGTATAAGAATAGGTGAGATCCCTCGGTGAAGAGTAACTATACCACACTCTGCCCCATAGTCTCTATCCCAGCTTCTGCTCCACGTTGTCTATCACGTTAAGCCCATCCTCTAAATCTCTCGAAGAGCTTGCAAGAGCCGTATTATGTCGGTGAACCTCAGCGATCGAGACGATTCTGAACGCCCTGCCTTTAGGTGGCCTCATGGTTAGCCTCGTCCAGGAACTTCGGCAGGTGAGATCATAGCACAGTTCTCCTGTTCTAGATTAATAGAACCCTAGATAACGCCATGGATGTCGAGGACGACGTGACAGAAATAGATATTGCAATCCAAGATCAAGACAGCGCGATCGAGATCACCATCAATATAGGAGCAACGCTGAGCAGCGCAACGATGATACAAGTCACACCCATCGAAGCCGTGACGAAATCGCAACCGCGAATGTGCAGCTCGAGCTCTGCTTGGACCATCCGCTCATATACTGGCGGTCATCAGTTCGGCGATAAAGCGACTTATCAGAAGCCGCACCTGTTTGGCTCATCCGTGGATATGCAGCCGGTCCAGTGGGAAAGCTGAGGCGACTGAACAACTAGTCTCTCGGTCTGACGAACCTCCTGTATAAGGCGGCGATCACGTTACTGCAAGAAAATCGTCAAATCGAACTGGATCTCAGCGAGCTCCGGCTGGAGCACCAGCAAGAGTCAGCTAGACTGATAACTGTGATGAACTCGGAAGATCAACATAGGGTAGAGCAAGACAAGAAATATCATGCCCTTAGGTAGCTGGCTTGACGGCCATTCTTCTTCCCGTCTACTAGATTGTGCCATATGTACGATCAATCCAGTCGACACAGCTTTGAGGTGCGGCCATACATATTGCGCGAAGTGTCTCGAGAAGGACGATCGATCTTATTGCCCAGTCTGCAAGAGTCAGAAAGGTAAATGTCGGCGACTTTATTTCCCTTGATGCTTTGAAGCAGCATCTAGGTTACGATTGTGTGCGCGGGATCGAGGTCGGGGCAAGCTTCTCTTTCATTGATAACCTAGAATACAGAGGAGAAGATTATAAGAGGGATCCTAGGTCCTAAAGAGGCTATACCTTTAAGAGTACTCCCAATGTTGAGACAAAGATCTTCGAGAAACAGTCTAATTGGCATATATCAGCCATCAGGCTTACTTAGGCACTGGGCTTGGGGACTTATAAGACTCGTCTCGGGTGATAAGGAACATGTTTTGTCCGCGACAAATTTGGGGCGAGAAGGACCACTTGATATGGATATGCTTTACGTGTGACTAGGAGCTACGAAACTCTCTCCGAGGTTAGGGGTACTTTGTCCGTACAGTTGTCGAGGCCTTCTGTCATGAAGCTGCTTAGAGACGAATGGGACAGGCTCCGCTGTGGCAACCTTTGAAAGCCCATACGTCGGACCACTGAATGTACTCTCCATGTTCTTGCGACTAATCTTCATGGCAGGATCTTCTTGGCGTAAGGTGGGCATACATGTACTCTAGAGTAGCGTTCTTGTTGTTCGATCGAACCTAGAGAAGGGTTTCGAACTTGATAAAGGATATTAGGTACAAGAGTCTTGGTCAATTTCCAATCGTCTCAAAGTTCTTTCAAAAGACATCCTTCGTAGCAATCGATTTAATGCTCAAAATGATCGGCAGACTGTTTGCAAGTGGATTTGATGAGACTAAGTTTTCTCTTTTGGCTCTGGAGTCTTCCAATACCCTCGCTTCCTCGATCTGTCACATCAGAGCCTTTGACAGGTACAGATCAAGCTCTCCGTCACAAACAAGAACACGGACATTCCCCTTTCTCCCTGCAATGTAGATATGAGTACTCCATTCCAAATGCGAACTTTGCTGTCCTTTCAGCCCGTAGACGTGGGCATAAAATAGCTTTATCCTTCTGAGTCCGCCATTGTGGTCTCTTATGATCCTAAGCTGCTATATGCTTGTGAGCCTGTATCATCCCTTGGTATAGGCTCCTTGGCAAATGTAGGTTCCCCGACCTTCCCAATGCTCAAAGCCACCCCAGACACGGCCATAGATTCCTGGCCCGGCAATGGTGTTGGCTTTAAGATTTTCGGCCACTTGTCTCGAGATGCTGTGGCCTCGGAGGATGGTTGACGCTTCGACGACTGGGTTGGTCTGACGCGTTGGGCTTGCGTTGGGCGGCAGGTGGCTTTTCATAGCGTTGTTCCGTGACTTCGTCTTTTCGCGCTGCCTTCAAGGCCCGGTGGGCCTCCTGTAATTGGGCTTGTGCTTCGTCCACCTTATCACCTCTTGCCTAGCGCATTCCACTTGAAGATCGTTGACTCGCTGCTCCAGCTTTCTATTTAGCGTTACAAGCTCATGTCCCAAGCCGTAGCATTATCGCGCTGCGTCTGAATTACTTTGGAATGCGATATCAGAGAAGCAGCGTGTAGTGACATGTCCTAGATCTGCTGGCCTAGTGTGATAATTGTAGCTTCCCTCGTCTGATCTGTCCCTGCATCCCAAACCCAACTGCAGTCTGGTTTTGTCGTCTCGATGACCGGTAATTCGTGCCTCCAATGCCGAGATCTTGCTGTTAGCTTCTTCTTGGTCGTTAAATACCTATTCTTTCTCGTTGGCGACGGTCTCCAAGCATGTCTGTTCGTTTTCTGCAGTGCACAGATTTAGCGGCCGTATCTGCTGGATTGAACTTTTCACAACACCAGCGAGTATATATTTCACACCACGCAATATAGACCCCAGTCAGCCGACGTTTTGTTGCTTCTTGCCCCACGACTCCCACTGGCTGCCCTGCTGCTTCTCCACGGCGTCCAATTCTGCTTCATTCCGTCCCAGCCGCCGCTCCTCTTGCTTGATTCTCCAGCTGCGCAAGGCGGGTGGAATGCGTACCGTATGTTAAAGGGGCAATTCAGACCCTTTGGTAATTCTGACCTAGTACATACTAGTGTGCTCCTTCTGTGTATATATAGATGTAGTCTCTCCCCCCCCCAGATAGTCATAAACCAAGGATTCCGTTCAACACCGTACTGTCCAGTGAGGGTTTCTAATTGATTCACTTGCAGGTCGGCTGTCTTGTAGGCCTTCTTGACTTTGCTTGACGTCCCGGCCATTTGTGATACAGCCTGCTGGTACCGCCCTTGGAGCTCTTCCAGGCTCCAGCTGCTTGAGGGCATTAGATCCCACCCCCCAAGATTACCCCAGGTCGATTTTATCAACTTTCGCAATTCTGAAGATGTAAACATCAAAATCATAATATCAATAGACCAAGTGTTGCGCTTCAACCCTATATAATTTTTGTAAATTTCAAAAGCGTTTTGATTAAGTTAACATAGTGCAAAGCTTTTGTGTGTTCCGGTATCGTATTTGTAGAAACAGAGTTGAACTCGAACTTCTCTCCCCCTGGCCAAAAAAGTTGGCACAGCAAATGTTTCGAGACTTACATAACTCGACATATAGCTCTCTAATCGGAAAACTTCCTATGACGTCGATGGTCGTCTATATCAGGACTACAACTCTGTCACTGAGACCTTTTTCACTACTCCAATACTCGCAAAGTTACAGTCGCTTCAGTTTAAGCGTGCTGTGCCAACTTTTTTGGCCAGGGGGAGCTTCTTAAACATAGAAAACTTGCAACAATTATAACAACATCAATCCTTGATCAAAATCAATCAACAAAGTGGTTTTACGATGCGCAAAGTGTCTAGATTTATATTTGAAAATCTTAATATAATCGATCAAAAATTGCGAAAGTTGTTAAAATCGACCTGGACATAAGTTGGGGGGTGGGTTCTAAAAAAAAAGGCCAATGTGTCGCAAGCGTTTTGTCCGCGCTAATTACCCGGCGCTAGTAATGCACCCACCGAAGCCTTCGCCCACCAAGTACTCGCTTTTTGGACTCTCCGGTGATCCAGGAGATGGTTTGAGGACAACAAGAGTCTGTGACGGGACAGCAAATATTCCTGTGCAGCATTTTGAAGCTCATCGCATTCGTTACTATCTATTTGATCGAGCCGACGGTGGAAGTCTAGGACTATGGAGATATTTGCACCCATAGAGAGTTGATCACATATTCGCTGTCAATAGGGTCATCGCGAAGACAAGAGACTGACGAGGGTCACACAACATGAGAGGACCAACAGCAAAGCTATTGAGCCGCTAATTACACCATTTCCTCTGAAAAGCTCTCTGAAGCGCAGTTCTCGCCAACAGGACGGTCTCCAAGGTCGGGAAAACACGCCTGCGTTGTTGTGCTTGGTCTTCAGCCCGGGCCAAACAGTGCCTTCGGTTCTCTGCGAGGCTCCTTTGTACTAGCTTATCTTGATGGGTTTTTTTAGTTGCCAAGACCCGAACGACCGCTGACTTATGTAGCTCAGCGTTGATTTCCATAGTGTTCTTCAAGCGGGTGGTCATGACGGAGGGTAACTGTTGTTCGCAGTCACACAAGGACCGAGCTGGTTGTCTCATTTTCCCCTGCCAGTGAAAGCAGATGCTCTGGATCAGAGCTTTGTTCACACGTTCTTGCAGCGGCAAGAAGTCTTTGAAGAAGGCTCTGTTGAGAGTAGATTGGAGCAGCGTTTGTTATGGTAAGAAAGACCTTATCGATAGGAATGAAGTACATGCTGATTGAAAAACGCCGTCTTCGAAGACGCACAGAGTCGCTGAAATTCATTTCTACATTGTTCTACCTCGCCTGTGCCAGACTTCAGCTCTCGCTCAGTTCATGATTTTAGTTGGAGGATTGTTCCGCCTCCGTATACAGGTTTCATTGGAGGCTGAAAGAGGTGGCACATGCCGAATATCATGACAATGTTGGATGAAAAGGTGACCACCTCGAAGTACTTCGAGGCAGCAGCGTCCTGAAGATACGCAGGCTTGCCATCTTGCTTCTGACCCGCGGTGTGTTACTCCTGGGATGGTTTAACGATGGGTCCACTCTACTTGGGCAGCCATGGGTTTCACCCGAAGCTCCAGGCCTGCAGGTCGGTGGACGTAGAGTGTCTTCAAAGATATACATTTGTCCCGCTAAACCTCTGGGAAATACTTGCAAAGGCATGTTTTTTGCTGATGAGAAATGTAGCATCCGCCAGGTCTTCTCTACCGGGTTCTTAGGCTCCTAATTTACTGTCCGTGACCAGGACGGCGCTCCAATTGACAACGTCTCTCTTCACACCGGACCCCTACCAAAGCCACCGCAGTATGGCCGCCTCAGGTGACTGCCATCCTTCATTCAAAACTCGTTACACTCGACAGCTACATCCCTGAGATACCTTCACCCTTTAAAGCTTTGACACGATCTGGAGGCGTCCAGGTGCAGAATATGTCTTCGATGACACCCTTGTGCTTTTCATTCCGGCCGCAACACCGTGGACTCCGTGAAAGGCCGCAATCGATGCATTTGATGGCCACAGTGATCTGGTATTAATCACATGGGGCTCTAGAATGAACAGACTCGTCAAATGAATCACTTCGTCAGAAACTCTTGACTAGGCTTGGCTCAACGTCTCTCGTTCAAATCTTCTTCAACTTTCTGCGAACAGCATATCCTGTAACGCCGTTCCTTGCTTGGAAGGATTAACCGTCATTTGCAATATCTGAAATAGGAGTCTTCTTCTGTAGATACAAAAAATTTAACGGTGTCCGTCATATCAGTACACCCAAACCAAAGCCTTGAGGAATGCATGGCCCACGGAACTTGCTTGTATAACGGAGATACGGGTTCACAAATTTCTGTGTCCCTCTTCTTTCTTAATTTCTCATTCACTATGGTGGAGTTGACAGAGAGCTGCGTCGAGCTCTGGCATACAGTCTTGAAAACCCGAGGATATACAGATACGGAAATTATTTCTAGATGCATGCAGACATATCGCGCGTGGCACACGTTTCGCGGCTGCCATCCAAGTCAGCGTAGTCGAGGTCTTGCGGAGCATCAGAAGGCGCCTGGGGTGAAGTATCCTATGCTAAAAGATGTACATACGTGGTTTGTCGCTAGCTGCCTCTTATGTATTAAGTCCTAGAATCGCTGCCTTGTTGTTCCGTCTTTCGTCCGCGCTTTATCGGTTCCAAGGCCAAGATCCATCTGAGTCAAGTTTTTGAGTAAATTGTCTGCCGCAAATTCGGCATTGGCAACTGCAACCAGCATATCATCATCGTCAAGCCCCGATTCGTCGAAATCCAGTAAGCTTATTTAAGATGCGGGCTCAACACTCTCTTCGCTATGAGCATCGGGCTCGCGGCATCAATAACGATCGACTCTGGCATAGCCACCGTCCTCGAACAGTGGATGGTCCATTTGTTGGCGCTCTCCCAGGCACTTGCTGCTGAGGCGCAGAAGAAGTCCCTACTTGCGTCAATGCTAGCACTCGCTCGAGAGCCTTCATACGAGAAGACGTCAGCAAGACCTGTCGTCTCTGTCCCATTGTCTTGCAACGAACGGCACTTCTGCCAGAGTAAACACCGGAAGTTCTCCACCTGGTATGTGGTCGAGCCGCCATTGCCCTTCGGCCTGGGATGTGGATGTGTTGCTATTCTTAATGAGTATATGTCCCTTTCGACGTGAAGGGAAAACACTGTCAGCTGTATAGTCTTGGGAGTGATGGGCACGTGAGAATCCATGCATCAGTTACCGTGAACTGATCCCATGCCTCGCCTACTCTAAAGTCGCGGAATCAAAGAAAGCGGCAACATAAGATGTCAATGAGTGGACAGACGAGCTTCCGCCTCCTGAATCTCGTTGACGATCGGTGGAAGATGTGCTACTTATTATGAATTTCGTTTACTAGGCGAACAGAGCTTCGATAACAATCCTTGGTGCGTTGGAGGAATTAATGCTACTAAAATGCCTGGGTATTTATCCCCAAAGTGCTGCAACTGGGATTCCGAAGTGAATCCCGATCTTCACACACTCAAAGCAGCGATGAATTATGCCACCAGTATTGAAGCCTCCCCTTCGTTGTTTCGAAATAGCATACGACGAAGAGCGTTCTGAGCTGATAGCGACCCTAACAAGCCTTCCATCCGATTCAGCAACACAGGGAAGGAGAGGAATAACCACGAGCCTTTTCACCCATTAGTGGCGTCGCAACGGAAAGCTGGGACTACAGACCTATCCTCGTTCAGAAGAGCCTCAATCAATGCAAATGCTCCCATCGCGCCCTTTACCTCTTGATATCGGGTATCGTATGATCCATGCCCGGGTTTCTCACAATGTACCAGGCATTGATCAGTGGAAAAAGACTGATGAAGTATCTTGGCTCCATATACCTTGCCACACCAACTGCGGGGAATTTTAGATGAGATCAACGAGTATGAGAGGCGGATCGTCAATCTGCAACCAGCAGTAATTTAGGAACCCGAAAGCGTAGTTGCTCTTGAGCGCCGTGTAGTCAATGTGGAGATAAACATTGTCGAAAATTGAAATGCTGTGCGAGATATCCCAGTTTTTGGAACAAGTGATATGGTAAGAGGGCCCCCCCTCATGAATAGTCCAGCCCACTACATCTACCAGTGTCAGGAGAGCTCGACACTGTAAGACTGTGAGTTGGATTCTCTTATGGTCCCATGCTTGGTCCTGACAATCTGCGATGGCTGATCTAAGGTATCGATCCGGGTACTGGCCTCCGTGCACGCATATCTCGATGAAGGACATAGGTTCCTGTATGTGGAGATCATGACTTTCGAGTTCCTGGAGGGTCACCATGGTTAGGACTTCGTTCCGTATCGCGCGATACATTGCATAGTAGGACGGTGACGCATGGATAAGCGAAGACAAGCTGGCAACATCTGACATTGATCGTAAGACCATCCGCTTGAGCTCGGTCGCTATAGTCTCCAGCGACATCGCGACAACCCCTGGTCAGTCGATGTGGACTGTACAATGTTCTTGATGAGATACTTGTAAGTATTGCTGCCACCTCGTCCGAAGTGTGGGCTCAGTCAAGATAGGTACAAGAAGGACATGAAAGAAAGGTGACGTCCGATCGTGAAGACCCTACCGCGACCCTGAGGTACAGTAATGTTCAATTATTAAGAATTGGCGAACGTTGCATGCCATGTCATATCAGGGAACATCCGCGGCTTTATTTGTACGCATTTCCACAGCAGCGGCGACGCACTCGCCTCTTTCGTGACGGTCAATAACCTGATATAGCTTACGGACATCCTTACCATAGTAACAATGCTCTGTCTCTAGCAGAAAGAGACGAGGAGGTTATTGTCGAGATACCACAGTGCCCTCTCAGAGCTCATGTTCCGGAGCAACAATAGCATACAGGGACACAACCGTCTGTATGTGAAGCTAGTTATCGGAATTAGCATACGTTTACGCTGGCTCTCAAAGATGTTCCTATAAATTTCCCGTGCCGATTTCAATGCAGCCCCAACCAGGTAAATACCTTCACGTTCTCCACTCGCACCTAAGTTACAAAGTCTACTCTGGGACTTTTGGTACCCTTCGCTCTCCCGAGTACAATAATCCAGTTGGTGCAATCGCCACAACCGCAGCAGCTCGACCAACTACCCTACAACCTACTGCGCAGCGACCTATCGCCGTACAGCAAGCCGCGGCAGCAGCGCAATCTACCGCCGTGCAATCAGCCACCACAGGCAACACCACTGGAGGCAATAACGCTATGAAATGAGACGGATGGAATACATCTACTCGTGGAGGGGATGGTCGGATAGAGCATCTACAAGTTAGCAAGAACCGCTTGGCCAATAGTGGATGGCAATGTTCGCGTAGAAGTAGTGCGCAAACGATAAAAGCTTGAGAGCATAATGTAACTTCCGCGGCCCGAACCTTGACCCCATCACAACTTAACTGTTTTACTGTTTTACTGTTTGATGATTTGAGGATGGGTCGTAATTGGGGAACTCGGCCTGGCTATTGAGACCACTGCCAATCCTACGCTCTCCTGCTGCCAAAGGAAAGAATCTTCATGTTGTGTTTGCAAGTATTAGATGAGGAGCAGGAGCGACTAGTTGACTTCAGCGTCGTTATTGAGAACGCATTCCTTGTTAATGGGAATCGATCCGGAGAATATACCGCATACGCTTGCTGCATACTTTATCGTTGATCCTGGTGCGAATGAGTGGAGCGAGTGGTTCACCTTGGACGAGCTGGACGAGATCTTCGCGACGGTTGAGTCTGTGGTTTTGCGTGTTGTTGATTTGCCTGAAGACGAAAAGCGTTTCAAAGAGATCATGGATGCGCTTGCCGAATGCAATGACCACCAGAGACTGGATCTTGCGCTTTTGCAGAAGAAGTACGACAGCTTCAAACCGGATTACAAGGATTTCGTGCACCGTCACCTACTCATCTGGATAGATGTCGCGTTTGGCAATTTCGTTTGGCTTTGTGAGCAACCGAGCACTTCCCGGTCGGCGTCAGAGTCATACTGGGGCCACAATATCTGGGGTCCGACAATGGACCGTGCGCCGATTCCAGGCATGATTTTCAACAGGTATGTCACGATACCTGTAACTAGAACTTACTAACTGGGGCAGAGGTGAAACAAATTGTGAGGCGGACAGGCGCGTCAAAAATAGCGCGAGGACCAGGGATACGAAGGCAAACCGGCGTGTAGGGAACAAAGTGGACGGCATCTGGTTTGATAGCGCCACAGGCGACGAGTATCTGGCCGTTCTCTCAGCTAAGCACTTCAATGGCGCACAGGACGACGACAAGTCCGAAAATGATTACCTGGTTCTTGCAAAGACACTCTCGAGGATGTTACTACAGCTCCATACTCGAGTAAACAATCTGCCGGAGGAGACACGCAAGATGAGGGTCACTGGAATCTGCGAGCATGCCTACTGTTCACGTATCCTTACCGTTCAAATGACGGGCCATGTAACCGTCTTGCATACTATCGACGATGTCGATTATCCTACTCATCCCGAAAATATTCGTCAATGGACCCAGATAATGGAGACAAGAATGGCTATAAGGCAAGAGATCCAGAAAACAAAAGCATTGATTAAGGGATTTCCGGCCCGAGGCGCTGGCAAGAAACACCAGCCATCAGCGTTGTCTTGGCTAACTCCGACCAAGCCGGAAACCCAGCACAAAGCAGACTGTGAACAGAAATAAGATCGGCAATGTCATTGGTACAGGAGTGATTAGCGCCAGCCAAAGGACTATCATTTGACCAGCCAATAATCGATCCTTTGACTGAACCTATGATTCGACGTCCCTTTACAGCGCTTCCTACCAGAAGCTTTCAGAAATCGATTTTGTTGTCTCGGTGGTTTAGGACTTCGCATGGGGACTTTGATCAACGTCATCAACATCGATATTCGACATTCTCGGGGAACTACAGCTACATCATCCCATAATCCTTGGTTTCCGTGAGTGGTTTGCATCAGTCCTTGCTCTCCAGCTACGTACATCGTCACGCTGGCTGGCATTGTTTTAATTATGACAGCCGCGGATTCTTATACGCTGCGTGCTTCGTACACATCGAGGATGATGCGTTTTCTCTTTGACAAGGGGGCGATTTTCAGGCCTCAGCTTAGCACCAGGTACATCCTCCATATCAACAGAGAATAGCATACGCAACTTCAAATCAAGAAAATGGGTCCGAGGTAAAAGGTTCGATGACCTGTTAATCTAATAGACTCATTGCGATAAAGACCCCACAGCCTTTCTGCAGTGGAACATGTCACTTGACTTCAAGTTGGCTAAGTGACATGTCTTACATATTAAAAAATGTTGTTCCCAAAAGTAAGACAATTCTTGATGCCGATTCCCATAGAATAATGGAAACATGCTTCCAAAAGGCCGGATCTTGTTCGCTTGCTATCGTATTGACAGCCTCTAACAACTATCTTTTTGTTCTGGTCTGCTCACAGGGGGTAGAATGCTAAACTTATCTGAAGACTTACCATCTATATCTGCAATCGGGCTTCTCATCAGATTCCAGACTCTTCCCGCCCCCATGATACGTGATCTACAGGTTCGGTATATCTTGGTGTGCCTGAATCGACTTCCAATCCGCAGAACAACAAGAACCACGAATTCTCTACCGGTGAACGGCTAGTATCCCAACCAAGACTGATATGTAGATCGCCGACCAAGTTACAAGGCACATTCGGCTCGAAGATCCCACTGCACAACAATGAAGTGATTCCCTCCTCGCAACAGCTCAGCGTGATACACCGACCCAAACATTCGGACAGACTCGCGAAATACAGCTTTTCGAATAGTGGATCAGGACAACCCTGTGGCCGCAATTTTATTGGATCGAGTCCAGTGCTCGGGAAACATCAAGACCACAGCTAGCGCCATTGCAACGCAATCTTTCGTGATACACTCCGAGACGCAGAAGCCTTCGATCAGGCGAAAAGCATGAAGTGCATCTGGCGGGATTTTAGACAGTTTCATACTAGGTTTAGGAATAAGTATGTGGAGGGTCCTGTGAAGTTGGTGCACGTACTCATAAGTCACGGCATGCTGTTATATACACCATTGTGCGTAGTAGATTCCCTTGCTACGGTTTATGGTGGCGAGCCAAGGCCGATCCACGACGATCTCCCAGAAGCTTTCCTCGTTGACATGTTCAGTCTGATTCACGGTGGCCTCTTCCCCCCCTCTGACAAGGACCTCTACCCACCGAGAAGAGAGTATGTATGCCCATGCCCAGACTAAGCGGGAGAGGTGTCTCATAGACGTGCCTTGATCATCTGGGAGGCAATGGAGTACTCGCATGTCAGTGGCCTAGGAGCCCCCAACGTCAGATAGTGATATGGGCGCTTGATCGACAGGTCGCAAAGCGGATACGTGGTCGTCTCCCATTCAAGGGCAAATTTGAGCCGAGTCTAGGGTAGCAATGCGAGTCATCACCTGCCCTTCCGCTTAGGGAATTACCTTTCCCTTTGCTTGGGCTATCGCCTGTTTCTGTGCTTGGGGGACCGGCCGCTTCTCTGCTTGCAGCGGAGAAGATCGTTGACTGATTGTAGCCATTCGAGCTGAGCTGTGTTCGTATGAGTGGTCCTCTCATGTAACCATCTATAGGTACACATGATGGCACATCCATTGCGCGATGGGCGCCATTTGGCAGCTTTAGAAGCTGCAAAGACTTGTATAGTCTGACTCGTGCCTGGTTCACTGAGTTCTCCGTGTCTTTTACGAATGCTTTCTTCTGCTCCCAGTTCCTAAGACGGTCGAAGTGATTATTTTGGTCTTGATGAGACGCTTGAGTATGTTCCTGCTGCTCCTTCAAGTTCTTGAGATCTTCTGAGCAGAACACGCAACGCATATGGACGGAAGTGTCTGACGACTCGAATTAGCTGGTCAGCTCATAAGCGGAACGAGTCTCTTACGACTGAGGAAATGACGTAGTAAGTTAGTCATATTCTTGAATATACGCCCAGGTTCGTCACAATACCCGTCGGGACAATTGAGCTTCAAGCTGCCTTGACCAATAGCATTTCTCAGGAGAAGTGAGTGTCCGTGGAGCTCGCAGATTGTAGCTTCCAAATGCTGGATGTATTGGCACACTGCCTTACAGGTCTCCGTGATTGATGCACCTTCCGGAAAGGACTGGCCGAACTCTTTCGCAACCTTGGAGTTCAATCCAGTCTCGCTTGTGTTAGCTCTCGGGTCAAATACTGGACTGCGTGGCGACGGCGGTCTGCGCAATTCAGAAGGAGCCCATTAGTGATGGATCAAGGGCGACTTACACCATGAGGAGTATGTATCGGTCTTGAGAGGATGCTTTGGAGCGTCCTGGGATCTCAGTGACAATATCCTCCCAACTATAACCGGCCAAGAGGCAAAACAAAAGCGAGCGATCTTCTATCGGCTGCCACTACTGACTCATATTGGCCGGACAAAGGCTCGTGACGGTTTAGAAGAGTAGATGGGAAGCACATTTGCTTCTCGAAGACGTGATAGCGGTGTTGAGAAGAAGGGAACGAAAGGAGATGGGGTCCAGCGATGCCCGCTCCGGCTGCTCGGAGAGCAAAAGCCGCTCTAGACAGCCTAACCGCTCGCAGCCCCACAATGCAACCTCACGGACACGGGCGCAGGCCGATACGGAACCCCGCGCATGACTCCGCTGATACTGACAGCAAGCACATTAGATAGCTCTCATATTTCATGCCACAAGTTGGCTCTTTCAGTGCTAATATATTGCCATCTAGCATGACCACCTTGACCAAATCCCAGCTATGGAGACCGCGGTACCTCTGGAAGCCACGGAAAGGCGGTTGGCCATCCTAGCGACTTCCATCTAACGTTGGAACCCAGTGAGAGTCATCCGCTGTGGCGTGACCGTTAGCCATAGGTAGACGGCTGCTTTACCAAGCTATCTCCTAACCGAACCATACCCAGGTCGTCGACGAACTGTCCACGGACACCATAATTCTAACCCAATCCAAAGGTCCACATATGTGCCCGCGTGATATTTGGACTTTGAGACAATATCGAGTCCCGTACTGTACTGCGCCCTGATTCTGAGCATCTCGTCCTTTGGTTGACAGGACGGTGCTTCGATACAAACACCAACCTCTTCGACAGCGTCGCGACAATTTCTCCTTCTGACTTGGCGAATACTCTCACCGCAGATGATATTATCACGTTCCAGCAACTCTCTCCTCAGAACATTATTCGCGAAGACTTCAACCTTCAACATGTGCACAGACGATGGAATAGGCTGTGTCGAGCGGTGCAAGAGAGTATCGCCGTTAACAGCGGTCTATATTCTGTTCTTGCCGATCTGGCCAGGGCGAGTACCAGTTCCTTGTTACTCTTATTCTTCTGACCTCAGACTAGGAGTTGAATACCAGAAACAACTACTACAGCCTGTGTGCCATACTTCAAGGTTTACGAGAAACCTCTTTTGACGAATCTCAACTACCACACCTTTTTATTCTTATCGACCCTGACCGGAACTACTCTTTATATCGAAAAGCACATAAATCGACACCCGGTCTTCCATTTCTACCTCCTCATGTACGGCAGCTCAGACATAGCGAAGAGAAAGCGCTGTACGGAATTTTCTCTTTCATACTACCCAAGCCGGCACCGGCCGAGAGGAAGGATCTAGGCCAAAAAAGATCACGAAGGAAGCGAGGGAACATTTCGTGGAAGGCTTGGATCTGGGCAACAATCAGAGGGGCGATGTTCCAATCAGCTGCACGCTGTGTCGAAGAGAGAGGTACGCCTCGTCATGCTTGATCCCGAATCGACCGAAGGGACTACGGCGGTTGAAAATCTTTGCATCGAAGTCAGTCACATTGCTAGGGAATGAATTGTGGGGTGTGTATTCTCAGCTGCCTAGATAAGAAGTCGATAAAAATCTCTTTCAAACCCATCTTATCCTTCAGAAGAACCGAATGGTGACCATGGCGTGGGGCGTGAACACTTGCACCATTAGCCGTCAGCTCTTGTCATTGAATCTTGATCAGACTCCACTGCAATCAGTTCGCCTGCGATTGCAAGCTGGGTCACCTTGAGACATTGTCTCTCACAGTGCTACCTATCCAGAGAGACCTACAGAAGCCAGAACAATTTCCGGAACGCATCACTCTTTCCTTTCCTGGCCTCCATTGCCATTTGATAATCAAGCGAGTGCCGGGAACTATCATTGATAATTAAAACCTTCTTCGGTCAAAATAATATGTTCTCGTACCCCTAAGGAGAATTCTTGTCTTATCATGGTATTACATCTGTATTGTATCATAAGGAGTGCGAAAGCCTGCTCTAGTGCATAACCTCATCTGTGATCTACAACCCTGGAGTCTTCGCTGCAGTGCGTAATGCTCTTCTGCTCCGATTTCAATTTCTTCATGCAATCCACCCCAATCTCAGATACTCTTCGCATCTGTCTGTTGCAACACAGTCGTTGACACCTTCGTTGATACAGCGAGAGTAAATTATCGGCCAGCATTATCTTGTCTGAGAGCGTCGCCCTCTGCTTCGAGACCTGCTGTTCGCTACAGAGCACATCTTCGTTGGACGAGTTTTCAAAGCGGGATTAGAGAACGCTTTCCTGGTTCTCTTTTTTGGCGCTTGTAGGAAAGTCTGGAACCTTGGCCCACTTCTTGAGATAGTTCTTCGGCCGATGTTTCAGATTCTAGTGTGATCGGCTCGATGCTGGGTTGAGACATGCGGTAAGTAGAAGACTCTAAGGTGGACGTCTCATTGAGCATCCCTGTGACTCTATTCGCACATTAACACCTTATTGGTGGTATTTTAACATGAGATGTATCCTGCTGAGGATCGCGTCATCGAAGTTGGAAACTTGAGGAACATGATACCATCGCAATATTCCAATTTGCGAAGGAACATCGAGACCAGCTTGTTGCGAGCGACATCCGCCTTCGAGCGTTGTTCCAAATACATGTCTGCTTCGTCCAGAAGAATGAGAGCATTCCAGTGATTGGCGGTCTGGAAGACGCGCAAAAGCTGTTCTTCCATCGTCGCTGAATCAAGGCTCATTTCTCCGGCAGAGATCTGAAGAGTCAGACAAGATCGAGGAAGGATTCAAAGTAAATGTACCTACCGAATAGCGCGGCCTTTGAGATGTTCAGACACCGCCTCCGCCGTCAAGGTCTTTCCGACGGCTGGTGTTCCACTAAGTGATATATTAGTCTTTTCCGAGAGGAGTATTGAGCGTCTTACTGCAAAAGTACATTAAGGCCTCGTCCCTTACCCGTCACGAAGTCATCAAATGGGACGCTGGGCACCAGACCCAGACGAGTTTTCGCCAGGGCTATGATGACCTCCTTCTGTTCATCGGGGATTGTCAAACAATCGAAAGGTGTCGAGGATCATTTTGATGTCTTCGATATCGGCAACGGCAAATTCCACTATATATCAACGGATCAGTTTGGCTGTTACCGCATCATAGAAAGACACGATCATACGTCACGATTTGTCTCCAAGATCGAAACCTGGCACTGTCGGACAGCAGATGAGCAAGTCATACTCCTCCTTCTGGTTGGTTCCACGCCATTGCCTTTGATTTGGTCCAGCGTTCGTTCGCTAGAAGACCCTGAGCAAAGATCGAAGTACCCATCATTATCGTTCTTCCTGACCAATTCATGGGGTTGCGGTCTGGTATAGTTAGGATTCATCTTCCGAAAAAAAGCAGCATCAAGCATGACCCGACCGTCGACAGACACCTTGACGGGCTCTCCGTCCTTCATGTAGAATGCCGTACCTCGACAGTGACGATGGTAAGCTCCGAGCATGGAGACGAATTTTCGACCGCATTTAACAAGTCCGACTTTCATCCCCTGTTCGTCCGGATGGTATCGAAGAGGAAATGCGTTCAGCGTGCTGATGCGCCTTTGCCCACGGAATTTCACGATGGCAAGATTGATCGATGCTTCCCCAAATACTTGACCGTCGTAATTCAAATACCGACACTCCATCTTGTAGTACTTTAACCCATTGTTTGTCTCCTGCTCTTCGCCGGCATCATATATGACGCACCGTGGTTTGTCGGTGCCAAAGCAAGTCGTGTAGGCCATTGAGTTTGGCTTGAAGAGTGCCCAAAGCAAATCGTAGATGATTTCGTCGTTCTCCAAAAGCGAGAGAAGGCGCTGAGCCGTGGAATGGTAGGTTGTTTTGATGAGGTCGACCAAGAGGTCTAAGTGCTTGAGGCAGGTAGCGTCGTGTGTACTGCCAGTATTTGCGTTGCTCTGATACGATTCCAACTCATGGAGGTAGTTGTACAGCAGGTTTCGTTCAACCTGGGCTCCAGTCAGCGGAAGGCTCAAGCTAATAGTCTGGAGGAGAGCTATACAGCAGGCTTGTCTTCGTTCAGATTGACCGTGCGGATGTCTCGTAGAACGGTCCTCAAGATATCTCGCAGCCCTTCTGATTTGATATCAACGTAGTATGTTGGGTCCAACGTCTTCTTGTCTAGGCCGTCCTCGTCAGCAGAAGAAGTGTGCACAGGCATCAATGTACTCACCAATTCGCTGGCGAACGACGAATACATATTGATCCAGGTCGGCCACTGCATCCGACGGTTTGACTGACTCCTCGATTTTATACTCGTATGTCTTTGCATCCCAGCTGCAAGCATATACACGTCAGCAAGTCTCACCAGTCAGCAAAACCCTTATCACACTGACATCTCATTGACGGTCTTGAACTCTAGCTTCGAGGCCCTGGCCGCAACTTCCTGATTGTCTCCGGATTTTCCTTCGGTTTTGACGGGCTGGGGGGCTTCTCCTGGAGGCTGTAGGGTCTGGGTTGCTTGAACGGTCTTCAGCAGCTCGAAAAAGTGTTGAACATGCTTAAAGGTAAGCACCTGCTCTGATGGCGGCAGTTCAGGGCTGTTGGGAGGTGTCTCCGGCGGTCGTGGAGAGGTAGGCGGTTTTGGGACAACAACATCCGTTGGCGCCATGGTCTTGGTGAAAGAGCAATCCCGAAGGACAAAGATCTATGAGGCGAGCGATATGCCTGTTGATGTGTTCATAAGATCAGCTGCGCCCGTCAATTTAGACTGCGGCGTGACAAATGGAGAATTCTAGACTGAAGAGAAGAGCTCCGGAGGACTTTTATATATCTCTTCCAAGAGTCTAACACGCCCCATTTTCTTCTCCGCAACTCAGACTTATCTCCTGCATGATCTTTTCCCTTCTCAGCGGTGAACACAGCCGGTCGAGAATACACGGACCCACGAATGTGAAGGTCCTCTGACGTTGTCTTCCTTCTCAGCGTTAGTAGCATAAGCGTGGGACTTACACCATCGTGCCTAATGCGAGCTCCTGTCCAGATGTCTCAAAATGGAGTGAAGCGTGATGTGATGGATAGGCAAAATGTAATTTGTTGTGCCTGTCCAAGTCTCGATGCTTTATGCAAATTTATGTAAGCCACATTCGGATCGACGACACTAAGGAAATTCTCTTGGCTCGTTACCCCGCTTGGTGACGGATTAGATCTCTCTTTCATTTTCCATTTCTTGCAATTATCTAGATTGTCAATTGCTACCAAAGCTTTCGCAATGTCGATAGGCTCCGCTATCCTGTCGCTAGAAGCTCTGGCTAGGAAGGCCGAATACACCGCCGAAGCATTAGATTCGTTGAATCCAAATGCTACCTTCACGAAACAACAGTATCACGCTTTGGATTTTGCCAGCATGCGTATCTGGGAAGTTGTAGCAAAAGTTGCAGACAAAATTGATCATCTGAAGGAGGACTATGTAAAATGGACGGAAGAGGAGGGCAAGGCACTCGCGGCCCAAGTAGTTTCAGCTCGAGAGTATCTCATCGTGCATGGGCGACCGAAGGGTGCAGCAACCTTTAGAAGAAACATTACGCTGTTCTTCGATGGTCCTAAGGATTCTCCGATCGACTCGAGCTCGGTCAAGTCAAGAAATAAGCTCACTCGTACCAGGTGCGGGTGGATCCGCGACCGCCACGGCACCCAAGTTCTCAAGGTTACGCAAGCTCTCGACTCGCAGGATCTCTATCGCTGGATGAAGCAGCTTTGTCTTGCCGCTGCTGGCCTTGAACGGATTGGGCTATGCCACGGAG
>JAABUL010002334.1_pt1 | contig 31768 bp, 37 predicted proteins | sample 5559151 | NCBI WGS metagenome assembly JAABUL01 (sample SAMN10711876, study PRJNA513368) | rock metagenome | isolation source: Antarctica rocks | place: Antarctica: Victoria Land, Pudding Butte sud
ACCCCTCGATCTCCTCGCTGGTCGTCATGGTTCCCCTCCCTCTCCGTCATACTGGAGGGTAGCAAGCTCACAAGCCATCTGTCACTGTAGTACTAGAAGCTGTCTGGACGGTGACCACTACGACATCGTGCTCCGTTTCGGTCCAAATGCCAGATGATGCGACGCCAGGCACACGACCCTCCAGCCCGCGATGGTAGAATCATCGGTTATGTTGGCACGCTGGAGGACGCCATGCCGGTAGATCGAAGCGCCGTGGAGCACGTCGCCAGGCTGGCCCATATCACGCTGGACGACGAAGAGGTGCGGGAGTTGACGCTGCAGTTGTCCTCGATCGTGGATCATGTGGCTCGGCTTCAGGAGTTAGACACCGAGGGCATCGACCCGACGGGCTTTGCCGTGCCGTCGTCCAACGTCATGCGGGACGACGAGGTGGCTCCCTCCTGGCCGGTTGAAGCGGTGCTGGCCAACGCGCCGGCCCGCCACGACACGCTGTTCGAAGTGCAGGCCGTGCTGGATTGACGGCGCCTCGCTGCTATCGAGGGGTCGCCATACCTAGCGCCTCTCTCTGATCACCCTCGGGCCGAAAACACCGGTACAAACACCATGGATCTTGCATATCTATCCATAGCCGAGACTCGCATGCTCCTGACCACTCGTCAGGTCAGCGCGGTTGACCTGGCGCGCGCCGCCCTCGTCCGAATAGAGCGGCTCGACCAACGTCTGGGCGCCTACCTTCGCGTGACGTCCGACCTCGCGCTTCTCCAGGCACAGCGCGCGGACGCTCGGTTGACCGCCGGCGATGCCGGTCCACTTACCGGCATTCCACTGGCTATCAAAGATATTCTGTCGACCAAGAGCGTTCCGACCACCTGTGGGTCGCGAATGTTGGAACACTACGTGCCGCAGTACAACGCCACGGTCGTCTCTCGTTTACTTGAGGCCGGGGCGGTGTTCCTGGGCAAAACCAACATGGACGAGTTTGCCATGGGAAGCTCGAACGAAAATAGCGCCTTCTGGCCGGTGAGAAACCCCTGGGACGAGAGTCGAGTGCCTGGTGGCTCAAGCGGCGGCTCGGCGGCAGCGGTCGCCGCCGGTATGGCCAGCGTGGCACTGGGAACCGATACCGGCGGGTCGATCCGGCAACCGGCGGCCCTCACGGGCACCGTGGGACTCAAGCCCACCTACGGGAGGGTCTCTCGCTTCGGCCTGATCGCCTTTGCCTCATCGCTCGACCAGATCGGTCCCATTTCCCGCTCGGTGGCTGATGCGGCGGAGATGCTGCAGATCATTGCCGGAGCCGATCCGCTGGATTCGACCGCAATCAATGCGCCGGTTCCGACGTACACCGCGTCACTCGATGGGGTTATCAAGGGCATGCGGCTCGGCGTGCCCAGGGAATACTTTGGTGAGGGAATGGAAACGGGCGTGGCAGCCGTGATGCAGGACGCGCTCCGCACCTACGAGTCTCTCGGCGCCTCAATCGTGGATGTGTCGCTGCCCCACACGGAGTACGGTTTGTCGACCTACTACATCATCTCGCCGGCGGAAGCCATGGCGAATCTGGCGCGCTACGACGGCGTTCGTTACGGGCTATCGGTGCGTGGGGAGGATGTTTGGGAGATGTTTGGCCGCACGCGCGCGGTCGGATTTGGGGCCGAGGTGAAGCGCCGCATCCTACTCGGTACCTATGCGCTGTCATCCGGGTACTATGATGCCTACTACGTCAAAGCACAAAAGGTTCGCACGCTGGTCCGGCGAGATTTCGAGCGCGCGTTCGAGCAGGTGGACGCGCTCATTGGGCCTACCACCCCGACCGTGGCGTTTAAGCTGGGCGAGAAAACGGCCGACCCGCTCCAGATGTACCTCAACGACGTGTACACGGTGCCGGCCAGCATGGCGGGCATTCCCGCCGTGTCGCTCCCGGCTGGTTTCGCCGGGGGCCTGCCGGTGGGCCATCAAGTCCTGGGGAAGCCGCTGGACGAAGTGACGATTTTACGGGTTGCTCACGCCTTCGAGCAGGCAACTTCACATCACCAGATGCACCCGTTTCAGGAGCCGGCCCTATGAGTGACGTTCGTTTCGAGCCTGTCATCGGCCTGGAAGTCCATGCGCAGTTAAAGACCAGAAGCAAAATGTTCTGTGGGTGTGACGCGCAGTATTTCCAGGCAATTCCGAATTCCCATGTCTGCCCGGTGTGCTGCGGCATGCCGGGGGCGTTGCCCGTCATTAACCGGAGGGCGGTTGACATGGCGGTTCTGACCGCCCTGGCTCTGGACTGCTCGGTCGCGCCGCAGAGCAAGTTCGACCGCAAAAATTATTCGTATCCGGATTTGCCCAAGGGATATCAGATTTCTCAGTACGATCTGCCAATAGGGCAAAGCGGACGTTTGGAGTATCTGGTCGGCGAGACCCCGTACCGGTGTGGCATCGCACGTGTCCACCTGGAGGAAGATACGGGAAAGTCACTGCACTCGGAAGGGAACGATGATCGCAGCTTTCTGGACTATAACCGCTGCGGCGTCCCGTTGATGGAGATTGTCGGCGAGCCAGACCTTCGGTCCGCCGCCGAGGCCCGGGCGTACTTTGAAGCGCTCCGCCAGGTGCTCATGTACCTCGATGTCTGCGACGGAAACTTACAAGAGGGCAGCATGCGGGCCGACGTCAATGTGTCCCTGCGTGAGCCGGATGCAGCCTATGGCACGCAGGTCGAGATCAAGAACCTCAACAGCTTTCGCGCCGTCTTCCGCGCGCTCGAACACGAAATCGAGCGCCAAGCCGACGTGCTGCAACGAGGCGAGAGGGTAGTCAGGGAGACGCGCGGGTGGTCCGAAAAGCGTGAGGTAACGATAAGCCAGCGCAGCAAGGAGCAGGCGCACGACTACCGATACTTCCCGGAACCCGACCTGCCTCCACTGGTGTTTACGGGCGCGTATCTTAGCGCCATGCGCGGCCAGCTTCCCGAGTTGCCGGGCAGAAAGTTGGAGCGCTTTCGGGAGCAGTACGGGCTTGCGGAGCGTAACGCCGGCGTGTTGACGCAGGAACGCGTCTTGGCCGACTTCTTTGAGGATACAGTGCAAGCGGCGTCGCAGGTGGGATCGAACGTGATTGCCAACTGGATCGTTGGCGACGTGTTGCGTCTAGCGAAGGAAACCGGCTCCAGCATTACGAATTCGAAGCTAACGCCTGTCCTCCTAGGCGAATTGCTTGGCCTGTTACAGTCCGGCGCCATTAACGGGACAGCGGCCAAAATCGTGCTTGAAACCGTTTTTACATCCGGTGAGGCACCGTCTGACGCCGTGAGGCGATTGGGTTTGGGTCGCGTAGCCGATCCAGCGATCCTGGCGCCGGTGGTGCGCCAGGTGCTCCAGGAGAATCAGCGTTTGGTTGAGACCTACCGGGCCGGAAAATCCAATGCCTTACAAGCTATACGCGGCAAGATTATGAAGGCAACCGACGGCAGGGCGGACATGATCGCGGTGGATGAGATTATCGCGGAGAATCTGAAGGTACGCCTGTAATAGATTTTTGAGCGGGCTGAGCTTGCGGCTCTTTCCCGCGAGCCTCTAGACTGAATCTCGCGGGCGATTAGCTCAGTTGGTTAGAGCGCACGGTTCACATCCGTGAGGTCACTGGTTCGAGTCCAGTATCGCCCACCAGAGTCGCTCATCCCAGCTTCCCGTTCGGCAGGACGAGACGCGCATAGACGATCAGCTTATGATCGTAGCCGGTACCGTCGCGGTGAAACACACCGCTACAGGTGAACAGCACCAAGCCGTGCTCGGTGGATCCCCCGTAGAGAAACTTGATGGGGAGTTTGGTGTTGGCGAAGTTGCCCTGCCACAACACCTTGAACGTGAGCAGCCGCCCCTTGGCATACGCCACTTGTATGGTGTCCCCGGCCTTCAGATCCTTGAGCTTGTAAAAAACGGCAGGGCAACAGTACGAGTCCACGTGGCCATAGATGCTGGCGCGCCCCACCTCGCCGGGCCGGGGGCCGCGGCTATACCAGGCGACATCTCCCCACTTGGCAGGCGCATGGACCTCGCTCGCCTTGGAAAGGTCAACAGCTTCCACCGGCGCCTTCACGCCGATTTTTTGAATCGTCAGAGATTTCGGCCAGCCAGACGGAACCGCGACCGTATTGGAGGCAGCGGCGGAGGTGCGGGCGGGGGAACCGAGAACAGAAAAGGCAGTCAGGCCGAGGGCCAGTGCACGAACGGCAGATAAAGGCGACAAAGTACAGACTCCATATGAAAATTGGACTGCCGCATGATATCAAAAGGCCGTGCCCGGTGTCTGTTCTGGCTGTGGCTATGATACAATCTGTGGCTGCAAGCGCGCTGTATAAGTTGCGCATGTCTCGAGCCTCACGGTGACCGTAGCTCAATAGGCAGAGCTCTGGATTGTGGCTCCAGTGGTTGTGGGTTCGAGCCCCATCGGTCACCCCACTTTTTGCACGTAAACAGTGGAGGGCCCTGCACGTGGGCTCTCCATTTTTCTGCGTTGGTTGCCCTTGGGATCGCGCGGACAGGAGTAGTGACAGGATGGAAGACTGGCAACAATGGCAGATGAGAGCAGACCAGATCGCCGTGTCTCTGGGCGCGGAGGTGGATGGTCTCACTACAGATTTCTTCGGGGATTCGGGGGATGCCACGATGCGCGGCTTCTGGCCCCGGTTCCGGGATTTGAAAGAACGCGTACGGACGGCGCCCGCGATTCGGCTAGAGGCGAAGCTGGACCTGGAGCGCCGGCTCCGCTCCCTCGGCTCGCGCGCCTACAAGGCCCAGGAGGTAGTGTATGCGCACTCGAGCGAGCGTAAAACTCAGCTCCTCGACTCAATTGAAGAGGTGCGTATCTCAGCTGAAAGCATGAGCGCGCCCCGCGACCTCCGCGGCATACGGCGCAGCCTGGACAATATTCGACAACAGTTCGATTCAGGTGCGCAGCTGGTGCCACCCGACCGGCAGGTCGTGTGGGACGCGTGGCGAGGGGCTAACCAGTCCGTCTGGCAGAAGTTGACGGATAGCTGGGCGGAGAATGAGACTCAGCTGCGGGAATTGATTGCCGAGGCGCGACGGCACACAGAGAACGGGGAGTTCCCGGCTGCGAAGCAGGCCGTGGCACGGTTCTTTGAGGCGCTGAGATCGCGAGAGTGCAAGCAGGAAATCATGACTGCACTGAAGTCCGAAGCGGAGTTGATTCGTCGAGAGGCAGATCAATCGGAGTCTCGTAAGGTGGCTGAACGCGTGGTCAGTCAGCATGCCCAGGTCGTGCCGGCGGTCGATTCCTGGCGTGCCGAGCTAGAACGCAACCGCGGGTCGATAGCACGGCTGCAAGAAGAGATTACGGTGCTGGACTATCAGTTCCAGAGCAGCGCGTCAATCCTGGAGCAAGCGATGGTGCGAGGATCGCTCGTTGACAAAAAGCGTAAACTTGCAGAATACGAGCGGAGCGCGAAGGCACTTCTTCGACGAATTGAGCAGTCCGAGGAGGCCCCTGTTTTTTCGATGAGCTAGGCCGCAATCAGCGGGTCCACCCTGAACGGCGACACGCGAACGCGGCAATGTTCTGTACGCTAACCGCAGCCGAGCCCGGCACAAGGAGCAGGGTATGCCAGACCATGATCAAACCGGACAGTTGACCGAATGGATAGTGAGCCTGTTGCTGGCGGACTCGGACCCTTCGCCGACTCGTGACTATTACTTCGTTCTGCTGCGGCAGGGCCGAGGGGTACCCGAAGCGGTGGGCATCGCGGTCGACGATCTCCTGGAGGAAGTGAGGTCCGCGGTGTCACGCGGTGAGCCTTACAGCCAACGTACGCATCGCGCTCGACTTGGCTTGCAGTCCGACGTTCCCTTCAGCGTCCATCGATTACCGCGGCCAGCATTGGTACGCCGCATCGTGCAGGAAAGAGTGGCCGATAGCCGCACCTATCCGGGCCGGCAGAGCACTCGTCGAGGCGACCGGTAGATGAGCCAACTCGAAGAATTGCTGCAACGGAAGGACTTGCGCAGCGCCGACCGTGCCGTGGCACGATCGTGGTTGCGGAAACTACAGAGTGGTCAGCCGTTAAACTACATCGAAACACAAAGTATGTGGGCGTGTCTAAGCCGTTACGGTCTCAAACCAATAGATACCCCGTACCGTGGTAGCGGCACGTAAGGATTTGGGCGGGGCGGACCGGCACGTAATGGTCGGTACAGTGGCGACATGACGAGCCAGGTACACTCGCTTCGCCGCAAGTACCACGTCGCCGTGAGCCTGGCGTATCTGGCTCTCGGCGTGGTGATAGTGGCGCGAAGCATCGCCGGACATGTGTTGCCGGTCGGAATCCTCGGTCTGGTGTTTATCGCGCTGGCGCTCGTTCGACTGCGAGACTACCGCACCTGGAAAAATAGACCGCGATGATACACGAAGGCGCCTCGATTATCGGTGCACTGATTGCCATTACCTATGTATCCGTCATTAGCAATATTCTGTGGTGGATGCTTCACATCCCGAAGGTGGGCAATCTCCAGCAGCACGTCTCGCGCATTACGCGCGAGACGACCAAGTTCGCTCGCATCGTGGTGCCGGTGCAGGGGGATGTTGTGAGCGACCGGCTGGTCGCTCTAGCGAGCCAAATGGCGAAATTCCGCGGCGCTACCATGGACGTGCTCTACGTGGTGGAAGTGCCGTTGCAGCTGCCGCTCGACGCCGTCTCGGGAGACGAGGAGCGTCAAGCGCTGGACGCCTTCGCTCGGGCCGGCAAGATCGCGAGACGATATGACGTCAAGATCAACCGGCGAACCGAGCGCGCTCGGCAGGCCGGCCCTACCATTGTTCAGTATGCCCGCGACCACAATGTCGACTTGCTCATGATGGGAGACGTTCCTAAATCGAATCGCCGCGGTACACGGTACGCTCGCTCGGTGGAATACGTCTTCGAGAACGCGCCGTGTGAGGTCATCATCGACCGGCCCCCAATGGAGTAAGCAGGCGCGTGGCGTGGAGCCGGGTGAACCCGAAACCGGGCGCAGTTTCCGCCTTCTGTTACCCTCCATCATCCTGGTATGCATCAGCCTGATATGACAGTATAAAGGACGGAGCAGGGAGTGCTTGAAGGCAAAAAGATAGCCCTGATAGGCGCTGGGGTCATGGCTGAGGTCCTGGTGGACGGATTGCTCAAGAGCAAACTGGTTCAACCGAGCGACCTTATTGCGTCGCACTACCGCCAGGATCGTCTGGACAACCTCCAGCTGCGCACCGGCGTCAGCACGACGCTGGACAACGCGGAGGCGTACAGTCGTTCCGAACTCGCCGTGCTGTGCGTTCGGCCTCAGGCGATGGGAGCAGTGCTGGCGGAATTGCGGCCGCATCTGATATCAGATCGTCTTCTGATCACCATCGCAGCCGGACTGCCCACTGGCTTTTACGAAACTGAATTGAGAACAACGGTGCCGTTTGTCCGCGCCATGCCGACCTTTTTCGGGAGCATAAAGGCCGGCACGACGGGGCTCGCTTTGAACAGTGCCACCAGTGCCGAGCACCTCGCGCTCGCATCCCGCCTGTTTGCGACGATCAGCGAGAACGTCATCGTCCTTCCGGAAGAGGAGATCGATGCCTTCACCACCTTCGGATCGACGACGACGGCTACCATCTACGTTCTGCTCGACGCGTTGATTACGGCGGGATCGTTAGTTGGTTTACGACATCAAGCATCGCACGCTCGGGCCATCGAGCAGGTGATCGCGGCGGCGCGCAATGTGGTCGCCACCGACAAGCTTCCCTCGCAACTACTCGATGAGTTGTGCACACCCGGCGGCGTGACCGTGGAGGGAGTGAAGGTGCTGGAAGAGCGGGCGGTGCGCGGCGCGGTCATCGACGGTGTGCTGGCGGCGACGGAGCGCGCTCGCATGTTGAGACAATCATCGGGGACGAATTAGCCGGCCACGGAGTCAAAGGACGGCAGATCTATGGGGCGCCGTCCGGGCCCGCGGATGGCGCCTGGGCCCCAGATCCGCCCGAGGAGCAAAACGAGAGACAGAGTTGCGCAGCCGAGCAAGGCCAGGGCCAGCGCATCACGAGTGCGAGGTCCTAACAACGGATGCCGGTCGTCGGTCCACCAGAAGGCAAAGCTATTTATGGCATAGGCATCAGCCGGGTTCGACACGAGGGGATCCGGCTTCACGGTCAACCGGTACCGTGCGTCTCCCAGCGACAGTCGTACTACCTGATAGACGTTGTCCAGTTGGATCACGATGGGCGATTGTCGCACCTTCCAGTAGTACTGATAGTGCTGCGCGCCCCAGTGGAAGGGTGTTCCGAACCAGCCTGCCGGCCCGACGGGTTGCTGCTGGATAACTTCGAGGCGATACCAAAATCGCCACTGCGTAACCGAGATGGCCGAGACCTGAATGACCAGGCTGGTCGCGACCAGACCCAGGAACGTCCAACGTGCCACTTTGCCCAGGAATCGCCACGCTATCAGCACTTCTCCCAGAGGCAGTACCAGGTACGGCACGGAGGTATAGAGGTATCGCGGCCCCCAGGACGGGTCGCCATGCCAGTACAGTACGTTCGAATAGAAGGTGATTGGGATCAGGACCAGAACGGTCAAAAAAGTGGCGAGAGACGCTCTCTTACGAAAAAACGCTTTAAGAGCCCACGGAAGGGCGAAGACCAGCGGCAGATACCAAATAAGGCCCTTTCCGGGGCTGACCAGGAGGTTTGCCAGACCCACCCAGGGCAACTCTCCCACGGTCTGCTCGTGGAGTCCGGTACGAAACACTGATCCGAACCGTCCGTAGTCCCAGAGCGCGACCGCCAATAGCCAGGGAGCCAGGGCCAAACCGTAGACCGTCAGATCGGCCGCCACCTTGGGTCGCTGACCGGCCCGGACCCGCATCCAGATTGGAAAAGCGATGAGTATCGGCACATACAGGAGAGCGTCGTACCGAGTCAACACCGCCCACCCAACCGCAGTGCCAGCGCACGCTACCCATCGACGTGATCGGCAGTCCTGCCGGACGAATTGCCATACGCTGTAAACGGCGGCGAAGAGAAACAGATTGACTTGCGTCTGCTCCAGGCCACTTTGCGCGTCCGGCCAGGCAACCGTGGCCAGCCCAAAGATAAGTGTCAACCCTACCGCTGATCGCCTGCCGTACCCGAGGCTCGACGCCATCAGATAGAAGAGAACGGCTAGCAGGGCGCCGAGAATGAGATCGAGTGACCGCGTGGTGTAGAGGGTGGTTACCTCGTAGGGCAATTTCAGATGATGCGCCAGTACCTTGCCCGCCACGTACAGCGGCGCCATAAGGATCGCCTGCCCCGGCGCATAGAACGCGTACAGGTGGCCTCCCACGCCTCGCGTCACGCGAGTGTCGAGCGACTTGGGGTGGTCGATCCAGGCGTGATGCTGATCGACCAGAGCCTGGGTGGTCTGGTAGCGAAGGAGCGTATCGCCGTTATGCTTGAGATCGTTGGAGCCGGTCAGGAGATAGACCGACAGGAAGAACAGGCCGAGTAGCGCGGGAGTGAGCGCGTCTGAGCGCCGAAGGGCCTCTCGCATCACACGGCGCGAGCAACGACCTGCAACCAATTTCGTGGCAACTCTGAGATGCCCAACTCGTCATAGGCCTGCACCACTGCGTTCTGCAGGATCGGAATCGCCACGTCGACCGGTACGCCCGGCAACGCGCCGTTGACAAAATCAGTGTAATGACTTATATCCTGCCAGCTCTGGCAGGTCATCAACGCCTGGTCCTCCTGCATGTACTCGATCTGGAAACCATGTCGTTCGACCAAGTCGCGGTATTCTTCTTTCGTCAGCCAGCGCATTGCTTCGACCTTGGAGCGGTCCGTCCTCAGTCCGGTCTCCTTTTTGAGCGCCTGACGCGCCCGCAGCATCCACAGTCGGTAAAACCCCTCGGTTCCGGCCGTGTAACACCCGTCATAGAACGACGTGTTGAAGCCCAGCACGCCGTCCGAATTCAAGGCCTTGTGCGCCTCCGAAACCACGCAATCCTTATCGGGCAGCAAATGGATGGCGTTGCAGAACAGGATCACGTCCACACCGTTCACCATGCTCGAGAACGCCTGTGCGGTTCCGCGTACAAAGGCGGCGGCATTGCCAACCAGCCGCCTGGCTTTTTCAAGAGCGGAGTCCGACGGGTCGAGCCCTATAATCTCGACAGGCTCTCGTAAGCGTCGCACCCGTTCCACCAGCAACTGGGTGACTGCCCCAGTACCGCAGGCCAGATCGAGCACGCGCCTGATCGGACTCTGCGCTAGCCGGTCACGCAACTGCAACGTAACGTCAACTAACTGCTCGTTTACCGCACGATAGAAATCGTGCTGGGCAAAGGCCTCGAAGGTATAGTCCAGGCTCTCGCCGCCTGCCGCCATTACATTGTCTCCTTCGGGCGCGTCGTCAACCTTCAACTAGAATAGCAGAGATATGAGTGGTGCTATTGTGCCGTGCGCGGGGTCGGCTCTCGTCACCGGAGCGTCGCGCGGGATCGGCCGGGTAGTCGGTCTGCGCCTCGCCGAAGCAGGCTATGCGGTGGTGGTCAATTATCGGGTTTCCGCGGCGGAAGCGCAGGTGGTAGTCGACAGCATCCGCGAGCGGGGTGGGCAGGCGATAGCGATTCAGGCGGACATCGCGGTACCGACTGAAGCGGCTGCCTTGTGGGGAGAAGCCGAGCGGGCACTGGGTCCGCTCCAACTGTTGGTTAATAATGCGGGAATCACCCGCGATCGGCTGCTGGTGCAAATGTCGGAGGAGGACTGGGACGCGACCTGGATGACCGATCTGCGGGGACCGCGGACGCTGGCGAGAGCGGCATTGGTCTCGATGTCCGCACGCGGCTATGGCAGAATCGTCAACATTAGCTCGGTGGTCGGCGCCACTGGAAACGCGGGCCAGGCAAATTATGCGGCCGCCAAGTCCGCCATGATGGGCTTCACTCGTGAGCTTGCTATTGCAGCAGCGCCGCATGCAGTCACGGTCAACTGTATCGTCCCGGGCTATATAGTGACCGATGCTACCGCGCATCTCTCCGATCGGCAGCGAGCTGAATGGATGGACCGAATCCCGATGCGCCGGTTCGCTCAGCCGGATGACGTCGCCGAGTTGGTACTGTTTCTGAGTGGAGACGGCGCTTCCTATCTCACCGGTCAATGCATCGCGGTGGACGGCGGCTACTGCGCCGCCTCGGGATGTGGATTTGCTTCCTGACGTTTTGAGCGTCTCGAATTCGTCCCCGTGAGCCGGCAGGAGACACAACCGAACCCCGCAGTCCTGCTGCCGGTGGCGTCTCCACTGAGCACACCCGCCTCTCGTAAGGAACTGTGCGCCCTCGGCATCTACTTCGCGGTCGTGGTGTTGGCCGCGGATATGCTGAACGTGCGGCTCGGCGTGGAGCTACTGACGGTCGTGGTGGTGCTCGCGGCGACGTTCATTTCGCGGTCGTTCGTCGCTTTTTGCCGTGATTGGTGGGTGTGCCTGCTGGGCCTTCTCCTGTGGAATCTGAGCGGCCCGGTCGCTGCTCAGTCCCCCTTTCCTCAGCATCTGGACTTCATGCTCCGTCTCGACCGGCTGTTGTTCCTCGGGCATCAGCCGGTCTCCTGGATACAGCACCATCTGGCGACGACGGGGAAGGTTGGTCCTCTCGACGTTCTGGCCGCTGTCCTGTACAACATGCACCTGGCGGAACCGTATATCGCCGGGTTCTTTCTCTGGCGCCTGCAACGTGCGATATTTTTCCAGTTCGTCGCAGCCTCGCTCCTGCTGCTAGTCGCGGGGTTTGTCACGTTCATCCTCTTTCCCGCGGTACCCCCCTGGCTGGCCGGTGAACCGCTGCGGTATATCGGCAACCAGTACGAGGTGTCGCCCGGTGGCCATACATATCTCCCAGGAGTGTTTGATGGGTTTGGACCGGCGTTGCACCGCCATCCGATGCCGTTTCACGGCACACCGATCTTTTACCTGTTTCACTTCGCCGGGGATCGAGTCGCTGCTTTCCCTTCGGAGCACGCGGCGTTTCCACTCCTGGAGTGCCTGGCATTCGCTTGCATTTCGCGCCGGGTCGCTACCGGTCTTGCGATATGGGTGCTGTTAATCTTTGGTACGATCCTGTACCTCGGGGAGCACTGGGTCACGGATGCTCTGGCGGGATACGTCTATGCCGTCGTCATCTGGAGCGGTGTTCGGCTGATCGCCCGCGCCGGCTATCGATGAGCGCAGCGGCTTTTTCAGCACCGACGCGCGGTACTCCATCGTGACGAAGGCGGCGCCAAGGAGCGCAGCCAGCACGACAAATGCCACCAGCTTTTGAATTTTCACGAGCGCCAAATCGAGCGCGCCGAGCCCAATGCAGAGCAGGTAGAGCGAGAGCACAGTCGCAGTGTGGCTCATGCCCAGTTCGAGCATCCGGTGGTACACGTGCTGCTTGTCGCCGGAGAGAAAATTTCTGCCGCTCAGCCTCCGTCGGACGATTGCCCACGCCACGTCCAGCACGGGAATCATCAGCACCAGCAGCGCCGTCGCGAGCTTCGCCGGCCCCACGATGGAAAGAGCAGCCAATGCCAGTCCCAGAAACATACTGCCTGAATCACCGAGAAAAATTCTCGCGGTATGCCAATTGAACGGCAAGAACCCGATCAACGCTCCGGCCAAGGCCAGCGGAAGAATCAAGTCTTCGTGGTGCGCGCTGAGCGGAATTATGTGACCGCGCGGCGCTTCCCAGGCCCAAATAGCGAGGAGCAGGGCCGCCAACGCCACAACGCCAGTAGCCAGGCCGTCCAGGCCGTCCAGAAAGTTAACCGTGTTCATCATCCCCACCAGCCAAAACACTGTGACGATCAACCCGACGGCGGCGGGTAGCGACCAGCCGGGCCCCGTGACAGCCGCGAAGGGATCACTGATGGACTGGATCACGCCTACACCGCAGATGATAGCGACCAAGGCAGCGGCGGTCTGACCCGCCAAATGGGTCAGAGGGGGCAGAGTCAGAAACTCGTCAGCAACTCCCACCAGGACGGCGGCCAGACAACCGGCCAGCACCCCCCGGACCGGAGAACTCAACGGTAGGACCAATACTGAGGCCGTTGCAAAGGCTAGATAAACGGCGACGCCTCCCATCAACGGCGTAGCGCGCTTATGTATTTTCGGTCCGACCGGACGGTCGATGTTGCCCAACCGAACGGAAGTCCACCGCACCGCCGGAGTGAGAGCCAGCGAGACAGCACAGCCAATACACAGCGGATACAACCATTCGCTGGCGGTGCCGGGTGTTACCGGAAGCAGTACGATCTCCTCGTCAGGCGGATATCGTCGACGAAGGCTCGGGCCATACCAAGTAGGGCCGTGGGTCTTCAGTAATGCGACGGCCGACCTCGTGGTAACGGACGCCCGGTGGGAAGGTCCGGTCGCGCCAGGCGCCGAAGTTATCGACGATAGCCGTCCCGGGCTGCATGAAGCGTTCAATGTCTGCCTGACGATACATCGAATGTGGCGTCACCAGCAGGATCCCGTCGCATTCCGACAGATCATCGGGGAAGGACAGCGTGGCCACATGACAGATGTCTTCGATCTCCTCGGCACTGTAATAGGGATCGTGCAGACGGAGTAATGGGGTGTCTTTGAGGCAGTCCAACGCATCCAGCGCGGGGGACAACTTGTGCATTTTCGCGTCAGGAGTATAGGCCAATCCGAGGATGACCACCGAACGGCAGTCCTTGAACAAGTCCCGCAGCCGAGCCTGGTACAGGCGTTTGAAATACCCATCGTTAAACTCAACCGCTTCACGGACGGGGTCAAGGTAGGCGTTAGCATCTCCTCCTTCCTCCAGCGCATAGCGAGGAGCGAGCGGTATGCAATGACCTCCGATTCCCATGCTGGGGTGCACCAATGGGATGTTCCACTTGGTGCTGGCCAGACTCAAGACATGGGTCATGTCGTACTGCGGAAACGCGAGCGACAATGAATTGCCAAGCGCCAGCGCTTGAAATCGAAGCAGATTTTCGATGACCTTGGTGAAAGCGGCGTGGTGCGCATCGCGCGCCGGAACGACCTCGCGGCAGACCAGTGAATACAGCGCTATCAGCAAGGCGGTTGCCTCGCTATTGTTGCCGCCCACGATTCGGGGCAAGCTTTCCAACGTGTGCTCGCCTCCCGAAAACCAGTCGCGGCGCGGCGCCGCTCCGACCAAGACATCGATGCCCGGACGCAGACCTTCAGCATGCAGTTGTGGCAGAACGACGGTGTCGATCCAGCTCGGCTCAATCGTACTTTCGATAATGACGGTTGGTCGGAGGGGTCCCAGGTCCGTGGCTTTGATCACTTCACAGATGCGAGGCATCACATGCTCAAGATTGGCCGCGCTAGGTTCGGCGCCACGCTCCGTGGGCACTGAGATGAGGTGGATAGCAACGCGATGGTCTTTGAGATCTCGCCAATGCGTCGTCGCCGTAACCAGCGTGTTCACCTCCTCCAGCCGGCCGGAGGGGACAATGTCCGTGGCGAGGAACCTGCCTTGCCGGATCTCGCGCACTCGCGTTTCCGCCACGTCGTAGCCGACGCAGCGAATTCCCATGCGGCTGAAGGCATACATGCCGCTAGCACCTATATGGCCGCAACCCCATACCCCCAGCGATACAGATTGGTCCCGCAAGGCGTCGATCGTTTGAGCTACGCGAACCTTCTGCTCGCTCATTCCTTCGTCCTTTCAGCGTTCCGCCGGCTTTGGTCGGTGCGGCGGCATATCAAGGCAAGCCACACAAAGCGTGGCAGCGCCAGCATTCTGCGCCAGCGCCGGGGCTGTAGGACCAGCCGCCAGAGCCAATCGAGTGCGTGGTCGCGCATCCATCTTGGCGCCCTCCGAGCCACACCGGCAACGTAGTCAAAGCTGCCACCTACCCCCACCGCGATCGACACACCCAAGGGGAGCAGGTGGTCGGCAATCCATATTTCTTGCCCCGGCGCACCAAAGGCGACAAAGAGAATATCCGCTCCAGAGCACCGCACCAAGTCTACTATGAACGCTGCATCTCGCTCTGCCGGAGAACCGCTGTACGTTCCAACTACCTGCAAGCCAGGAAACTGAGCGGCCAGCCGGCGGGCGGTTTCCTCGGGCACGCCAGGCGCCGCACCGAGGTAGAACACTCTCCATCCAGCAGAGGCCGCGAGACCTGATATCGAGTAGATCAGGTCCGACCCGCCGACCCGTGCCACCTGTCGGGCTCCCCGCCGTCGCATGGCCCACACGACGCCAGCGCCGTCAGGCGTCGCTAACGCGGCATCCTGAAGCACGTGGGCGAAAGCCGAGTCGGCCCTGGCCCGCATTACGAACTCGGCGTTCACCGTGACGATGTGCGCTGGTGCTCGGAGTTGAACTCTCTCTCGCACAAAGGTCAGGACGTCGGCTTCCGAAACAACGTCGACGGCCAACCCGGCCACGTATACACAATCAAAGGTCACAGGAAAAATTGACCTTTACCCGCTACTTGCCAGCCCCCTGCACACGCCCTGCGAGTCTCTGGCGCGAATGGTTTTTTGGCCACCCCTGAGTATATGAGCGAGTAGCGGACCTCCCTGCTGCCGCGTCGAGGGGCGGAGACCAGCAACTGTCAGTGCGCCACGTTGATTTCACCCAGAATTCGTGCCAGCGCCTGGACGGCGAGCCCTTCGACTTCGTCATCCAGCCCATTCGGCCGGGAAACCATGCGCTGGTGACCGGTTCGAACCTCTTCGAGAACTAAGCGCGCACCGTCACTGCTCGGCACCTCGCGAACGATCCGCATCAGTCCCCGTCGTACGCAGATCATGGTCCACACGTAGTGGAAGAGTTCATACGAACGAGTCTGGTCGTCTTTGATCGATTCCATGAGGGTGGCGATGCGGCGCCGAGTCTCGATGTTCGGCTGACTCATCGGTCGGAGGTCCGGGACGGCAGGAGTGCATATGCCAACCCCACAAACACGAACAGGATACTGTAAATCGTCACGGGGTCTCCCTTACGAAAAGTTGGTTCAAGACCAACTATACGGGTGCCCTTGACTGACGAACAGGGCTGTTACCACCCGGTGCAAAGCCGCTCTGATTATGTCGAGTTAGCGCAGCAGACCGGTGTAGGTGACACGACGTCCGGGCGACGGGAAGGGCCTCCACCGGGGACAGCGCGCAATCCACGTCTTTGTCCGGAAGCCTTTCCACATCAGGTATGCGGAGCAGTTGTGGGGCGAGAAAAAGAGGGTGTGTCGGTCTATGCGCTCCCGACAGCCGGCACGCACGTGCCCCTTACCTGAATTCGTCCTCATGCTGCTCGAAATACTCGGCGTTAAGTTGCGTGAAGCGCTGCCACTTGTCGGGAACTTCTTCCTCTGGGTAGATGGCATCCACCGGGCATTCCGGGACGCATACCCCGCAGTCGATACACTCATCCGGATCGATAAAGTACATGTCGTCGCCCGGAAGCGTGTGAATGCAATCGACCGGACAGACGTCCGCGCAGGATCCGTCCTTAACACCAATGCAGGCCTCTGTGATTACGTAGGTCATTCACTTCTCTCCCATCGTCCGCCCAGCGCGAACGCTGATTCTCTTCCCGTCAGACCCATCATAAAGCAACGCCCTCCAACACCAACTATTACAATGAGCCGGTCACCTCCCCGGTTCGCCCGCAAAGTCCCCCCATTCCTCAGGATCACCGTTGTTTGTCTTTCGCGCCCTTGCCAGCGGCAGCTCAGGAAATGCCTACCTGCTGCGAACCGATCACGTGAATCTGCTCTTCGAGGCAGGTCTCAGAATGCCGGCCCTGTCCCGAGGACTTGCCACGGAAGGCTTGAGTCTGGACAAGCTGAGCGCTACCCTGATCAGCCACGAGCATCGGGATCATTGCCTCTCAGCTCAGGATCTTGCCGCGACCCACCGGTTACCAGTGTGTGCCAATGCTGAAGTATTACGAGCGATCGGCCTCCACGACGACCCTCACAGCGAAGCGCTGGGGCTGGGCCGCAGTGTCCAGTTCGGCGACGTCGAAGTCAACACCTTTCCTGTCGCTCACGACTCGGTCTGTCCCGTAGGGTTTCTGATCCAGGCGCAGGGACGAGTGATTGTGCTTGCGACAGATTTGGGTGGCGCGTCAGCTGCGGTCGCTGAGGCCGTGGAGCAGTCGGACCTGGTCGTGCTGGAAGCAAATCACGATCGAGAGATGCTCCTCCACGGGCCGTATCCCTATCACCTACGGAAACGCGTGGCGGGCCCCACTGGACATTTGTCGAATTCTCAGGCGGCTAACATACTGGTGCGTCACGTCAAGCACGATCGAGTCGAAGTGTGGCTGGCGCATTTAAGCAAGCAGAACAACTCTCCCGCTACGGCCTTAAAGACCGTAACCCGTTCGCTGAAAGCGGTCGGGCTGGGCGCGGTCTATGTGGGCGTGGCGGAGCGTGACCGCGCGTCGCTCCGCTGGACGGGCTTGGCCCGACCACGCCAACTCTCACTTTTTAACGCAATGGATGGAGTCTAACCTTTGGCGTCACTCGTCGCGCAGCGTACGTTTGGCTTTACCGAGTCTGTCATACGAGAGATGTCGCGCTTAATTGCGCTGCACCACCCCAGCGACGGTATCAATCTGGCTCAGGGGTTCCCAGACTTCGCGGCTCCCGAGGCGCTGAAACGGGCGGCCTGTGATGCCATCGAGGCGGACGTAAATCAGTACGCCATCACCTGGGGAGCGAAGGCCTTCCGCGATGGAATCGCAGCCAAAACAGAGCGGTTCCTGGGCATCCAGGTTGACCCGGAGCGAGAGATCACCGTCTGCTGTGGCGCCACCGAAGCGATGATCAGCGCGATGCTGGCGACCCTGGATCCTGGAGACGAAGTGATCATCTTCGAGCCGTTCTATGAGAATTACGGCCCCGACTGTATCCTGTCGGCAGCGGTGCCCCGTTTCGTACCGCTTCGCCCCCCGCACTGGACCTTCGACCGCGATCAGCTGGCCGCTGCGTTCGGGCCGAAGACGCGTGGACTCGTACTCAATACGCCCAATAATCCGACTGGCAAAGTGTTTACGCGGGTCGAGCTGGAGGCGATTGCGGCACTCTGCCAGGAGTGGGAAGTGCTGGTGTTTGCCGACGAGATATACGAGCACATGGTGTACGATCACCAGCAGCATGTTTCAATCGCGACGCTGCCGAACATGCGCGAACGTACCATCCTGATCAATGGGTTATCGAAGACCTTCAGCGTGACCGGCTGGCGCGTCGGTTACGCTATCGCGCCGCCCGAACTCACCTCGGCCATCCGCAAGGTCCACGACTTTCTTACGGTGGGAGCCGCGGCGCCGTTGCAGGCGGCAGGAGCCGTGGCCATGACCTTTGCCGACGACTACTACACTGACCTCTGCGCTGGTTACCAGGCGCGGCGCGACTTCCTACTGCCGGTGCTGCGGGACAGTGGTTTCAAGCCCTACATGCCTCATGGGGCCTACTACACAATCTGCGATATTAGCGACTTCGGGTTTAAAGACGATGTCAGTTTTGTACGCTTTTTGGTGGAGCAGGTGGGTGTTGCCGTGGTGCCGGGCAGTAGCTTCTACAGTGAGCCCCTGCGGGGTGCACAGCAGGTACGCTTCGCATTCCCGAAACGCCTGGAGACCCTGGAACGCGTTGCTCCCCGGCTCCTATCGGTAACAGACCGGATCGCATCCCGCCGCTCTTAAAGGGACAAGCGCTGCTGGAGTGACTGAACGACGCGAGTCAGTGGCCCCACTCGCTGCTGCTGGCGCTCCGTTGCGCCCGCAGGTGGCTCGATCAGCGCATCCGCCAACACGGTACCGTCAACCCGCGGCGGCGTGAGTCCTAACAGGCTCTCCACGGTAGGTGCGATGTCCACCAGACGCGCTGGAAAAGAGGAGACGACGCCTGGGTTCACACCGTGTCCCGCGATGATCAGCGGGACGTGCTGATTATCCCACTGCAAACCGAGCGACCCGGCAGTCTGAGCGAAGCCACCGCGAGTCACCCCGTCCGTACCTGTGCCCGGCGCGTAGCTGACAACCACGTCGGCCGAATCGGAGGTGGCCGCGGTCGAAAGTAAATAGGAGCTGGAGTCGGCGAAGCGGGCGGGCAGATCCGGATTCGGATACTGCAATTGATACGACCAGGAGTTGCCGTTCCGATTCTTGTAGTAAATCGCATCGACGCCGCTGAGGCGCTGGTCCTGTATCGCCTGGGCAACTGGTTGAGCCTGAATGATCGTGCCCAGTCCCAGAAACGTGGCCGTGTCGGACTGCAAGTAGGTCCGCACTCCGCCCGCGGCAATCACTGCCGTTTCAACCGTAGAGCGTCGGAGGCGCGACCGAATAGGTGATAGCGCTCTCCCCGAAGTAATGACAAACACGGACGAGCGAAACGCTCGTTCCCGTTGCATCTCGCGTTCGATCAGCGCAATATCGCGGTCTACCCCCGCCATCACACGCATTTTCACCGCCTGACGCAGCGAGGCAGGCGCAAACTGCAGCAAAATGCCCAGCTCACTGAAAGTAACGACTGTAAGTGCCGGATGAACTCTCCGCATCGCGGCCACTGTCTGCCGAGCAACCCACAGATCCTGTTGTCCCAGGGGCCAGCCCTGCACCCGGACGGCAAAGCGGCGATCTCGCGGGCCACCAGCGGGCACGACGTCGTGGCGTAAGGTCCCCGCCGGTAGGTCGTGTCCTACCACACCGGTGGCCAACCACCGCGGACCGTGGCGAACCGCGCACACAATGTAATCAGCGGTCCATGCAGCGGTGGCGGCGGCGCCGGCACAGCTTTCACCGCCCACCGACAACACACTCGCTCTTGAATTGCGTGTCTTGATCAGCGTCGCCAGGGGAGTGACCGGCCGGGTCTCCATCACCTGATCGAGACTGCCGACGAGCACTTGAGATGGATCGGCGGGGTACCGTACCTGGCCGCTTTTCGCGTCCGCCCAGGCATTACCCAAAACCCCCGTCGCCGTCGGAAACGACCCAGTGGCAATCGTCGCGCCAGAGGCGGCGGGCACCCCTTCTATCTGGCCAACCCAGGCGTCGCGGTAGCGGACACCTTGATCCTCAAGGGCGCGGATCGATTTCAGCCCTGGCAACTGTAGGTCGCCGGCGCCTGCCCCATCGATGACAAAAATGACAGCGTGGGCGGCACGGCCATAGGGCGATGCGTACGACAGGTCGGAGGCCTGGTGGGCACGCGAAGCTACCGTAATGGCCACAGCCGCGCTGAGAGCAAGAAAGGCCGCAAATACGACGAAACCGCCGCGCCGACCGCCGCGCTTTCTCGCCGCCCTGGGCGGCGAGTGGCCCCTATGGGAACTGCGAGTCTGGTTGGCCCCCTGCGTCGCTGCCACCCCATCCTTGCCGCGGAGTGTTGGCGACCGCCGTCCGCCCTTTTCCTCCTCAAGCATGTTGCAGAGTACACGATACGGAACATCGCATGAAATCTCTTGTCAACCCGGCTATAATACGAAGAATTAGTGATAAGGAGTTCTCGAGGAGCGTTCATGACGACAACACTTATGCAGTCTTCTCAGTTGTTTTTCACCTCCGAATCAGTGACTGAGGGGCACCCAGACAAGATCTGCGATCAAATTTCGGACGCGATTCTCGACGCGATTCTCGAGCAGGACCCCAGGGCACGGGTGGCGTGCGAGACCGCCGCTGCCACCGGGTACGTCCTCATTTTTGGTGAAATCACAACTTCGGCAAACATCGAACCCGAACAAATTGCGCGAAAAGCTATCGCCCAGATTGGCTACAACCGTCCGGAGCTAGGCTTCGATGCCGCCAGCGTACAGGTCGCGGTACGACTCCGTCAGCAGTCGCCGGACATCGCCGTGGGCGTGAATCAATCGCAAGAGGCCGAAGAAACCCATGCCAAGACGGACCAGATTGGCGCCGGCGATCAGGGGATGATGATCGGCTTCGCCTGCACGGAGACGGCGGATTTCATGCCACTCCCAATCTACCTGGCGCATGCCCTCTGCCGACGGCTGGCCGAGGTACGTAGAACCGGCGCCCTTGCATATTTGCGTCCGGATGGCAAGTCACAGGTCACTGTCGAATATCGTTTTGGCAAGCCCTTTCGGGTCGATACGGTCTTGATCTCGACGCAGCACGATGACGAGATTGACCACGAGCAGATCGAATCTGATCTGATGGAGCATGTGATCATGCCCGTTATCCCGCCTCACCTGCTCGACGACAGTACAAAGTATTACGTCAATCCAACCGGTCGTTTCGTGATTGGTGGCCCACACGGAGATGCGGGCCTTACCGGTCGCAAGATCATTGTCGACACGTATGGTGGTATGGCCCGCCACGGTGGCGGAGCATTCTCGGGCAAGGACGCGACCAAGGTCGATCGTTCGGCGGCGTACTACGCTCGGTATGTTGCCAAGAACCTGGTCGCGGCCGGCTTAGCCGACCGGATCGAGATTCAGGTCGCCTATGCGATCGGACGCGCTCATCCACTGTCCATCATGGTGGAGACGTTCGGCACCGGGCGGGTTTCGGATGAAGCGTTGATCAGCATCATCAATGAGCACTTCGACTTCCGGCCCACGGCCATCATTCAGAACCTCAATCTGCAGCGTCCTATTTATCGCGACACCGCATCGTACGGCCATTTTGGTCGTAGTGACGTTGATCTTCCATGGGAGCGGCTCGACAAGGTCGAGGCCCTGCGCGAAGCCACCAACGTTCACGAGGTTGCTACCGTCTAACCGTCCGTAATTGAGCCGCGTCCTGTTTTCAGAGCAATCGAAGTTGGTCGGGCTGTTCAGGAATGAAATTCGAGACGCCGACTCCCACCAGGCGGATAGGTTTTCCGTCCCATGCGTCGGCGAAGAGCAGAAGAGCGTGGCCGGGCAACGCTGTGGCACTGATAATCGTTCCTGGCGTCAAGCGTCGGGTGACCGTTTCAAAGTCTGCATAGCGCAATTTTAACGTCACAGTTCGCCCGGGCCGCTGCAGCGACAGAGCGGGACTCATGTCCGTGCAAAGCCTGGTAATCACTTCGCGAATTGAGTCTGGCTGTGCAACGTCCGCCTCAAAGGTCGTTTCTCGACTGATCTGCCGGAGTTTTGCATCCGGTGTCACCGCGCTCCGGTCGATACCCCGAGCGAGTAACTGCCACTCGAGACCTCCGTGCCCGAAGCAGCCGACCACCCACGCTTCCTCGCGCACTGCAAGTTCGCCTGCGGTCCTGATCCCCTGTGCCACGAGCCGTCGCTCGGCATGAGGGCCGATTCCCCACAAACGCCGCACCGAGAGCGGCGCCAGAAACCCTGCCTCCTCCCCGTGTCGCACGTGCGTGAGTCCATCCGGCTTGTGGTAATCCGATGCCACTTTTGCGACCAATTTGTTTGATGCGATGCCAATACTACCGGTGAGATCGGTTTGCGTCTTGATACTCACTTTGATGTCATTTCCAAGAGCAGCCGCATCCTGCTCGGTCACTACCACGGTCGACACATCCACATAGGCTTCGTCAAGCGCCACTGCTTCCACCAATGGGGAGACATCACGCAGAATCGCCATGACCGTGCGCGAGACCTCACGATACACATCAAAGCGCGGTCGAACGAAAATGGTTGAGGGACACAAGCGCCTTGCCATTCGACATGGCATGGCGGAGTGGATACCGTAGCGCCTCGCCTCGTAGCTGGCAGTGGCCACCACGCCCCGACTGTCGGGGTCGCCGCCCACCACTATCGGCTTCCCCCGCAATTCCGGTCGATCCCGCTGCTCGACCGAGCTGTAGAAAGCGTCCATGTCCAGGTGAATGATCGTGCGGTCCATCAATAGGCCCCAAGCAGCGGCACCACGACACCTGTCACCTCGTGGTTCAGCTAGAGACCTCATCCAGTCCCTTATCGCGGGTCCAGTACTTGAGATCTTGTTGCGCTCGCTTCAGCGTCGGACCTTTGTACCCGAAGCCAAGTTCTTGTCGCTCACTGTCAAGTAGGACGATATAGAAGTTTCCATCACTTTCTCGCAGTTGCACGTATTTTGCTCGTGCGTAATCCGTCACTCCTGCCTCCCGTGGTTCGTTCTTTCCGCGTATCGCTCCCCGCCCCATAGGCGCTGGGAGTAGCATAGACGAGTGTACCGCGGTGGCCTAGAATGGCTAGGGCTGCGCTCGGCGGTCGCGCGGTCGAGGCGATGGAGAAGCGACGTGGAAAACTTGGTGAAGCTCGACCGGCGCCTCTATCTCCTCTGCCAAAGGAAGTTGCGCTGGCCCTGGATTAGTCCCATGATGGTGTGGCTTACCAGCTCCGGCACCAAGGGGTCGTTGTGGATCATCCTGGCCGGAGGACTCCTCCTGGCCGGCACACCCCACGGTCGCGTGGTAGCCTGCCTCAGCGTTGCCGCTCTGCTCTGCGCCGAAGGGCTGATCAATCTGCTCCTCAAGCCGCTCGTGGCGCGAGAGCGCCCGTATTCTCGCTATGGACTGAAGCGTCTGCTGGTGGAAGCGCCTGGCGCCTATTCCTGGCCGTCGGCGCACGCCGGCTCCTCCATGGCCGCCGCCCTGGTTCTCGGCTATGGCTACCCCAGGTGGGCCTTCCTTCTCTTACCGGTTGCCGCCCTGCTCGGCTATTCTCGCGTGTACGTTGGCGTTCACTATCCACTGGACGTGCTCGCGGGCGCGGTACTTGGAATCGCCTGCGCGGCCGCGGTTCTGGCCCTTGCGACGGCGGGTTTGCACCTTATCTGACGGATCTGACGTGCCGGCCTTAAACGCCGAGGGTTCTGCACCGCTCACACCCGGATGCGCCGGAGCCCCGTTCTCCACGTGATGAGGTCACTGATCGATAGGCTGCCATGATGACTGTACTGCGCAGATCCACCAGGCTTCTGGGGCTGGTGCGATCAGTCCATCCCTTTCCTACCGGCGTGGTGGTCTTGACCACGCTGGGCCTTGCCCTCATTGCCCACCGCGGCTTTCCAACAGCTGGCACACTCTGGCGCATGTTCGGCGTGGTACTCTGCTCGCAACTCGCCGTCGGCAGCCTCAATGACTACCGAGATCGACGCACTGACGCAATCAGCCAGCCAACCAAGCCGATCCCTTCGGGCCAGGTGGGAGCCAGGTCGGTACTGGCGCTGTGTCAACTGAGCCTCGTCGCGTGCTTGCTGCTGGCGGCAACCTTTGGACCGGTACCGCTTCTCCTGGTCGTACTCGGCACGGCGTCTGGTCTCGCCTACGACCTCTGGCTGAAGCCTACGCCACTCAGCATCGTGGGCTATCTGGGCGGGTTTCTCTCCCTCGTCACTTGGGTGTGGCTGGTAGCCGGCCGCTTCACTCCGGCATTTATCCTGGTGTATCCGTCCGGTGTATTTCTCCTGCTTTCAGTGCATCTCGCCAACAGCTATCCCGATCTGGAAAGTGATCGTGCACTTGGCCAGCGAGGCCTCGCCGTACTACTGGGAGCCGAGGGGACCCGCCTGGCGATCGTGCTGTCTTTTAACCTCGTAGCGGTAGCCAGTACGGCCGCTGTATTTCTGCGCCGCTCTTCACTGGCGGAAGCCTTATTGGTGGTGGCCTGGGTACTGGACATCAGTGCCGTCAGAATCAGCCGCCGCGCGGTCGCTGAGGTTCAGGCGCGTCGACGTCTATTTACGCTGCTAGCCCCTGCCACGGCGCTACTGGGGGCCAGTTGTCTGCTGACTATCTCCCTTGCTTCTTGAGCTTCATGGCGTGGCGCAGCTGAGCTGAGAGACGCTATTATAGTACATACGTTCTATGATACGTTCGAGGCAGTTAGGGGGCGACAGTGATCTATGAGGTCCGGAAGTGGTTTGACGATTGCGATTGCTTGTACACGGACGACCGGCGAGTGAAGGATCTCGCCATTCAAACCGGCGAGTTGCAGATCGTGGGGATGTACTTCAAGTCGACGCGTGAACACCAGCCATTTGCCTGGGACATAGTGGGGCCTCACAATCTGGTGAGCGGTCTATCAAAGCAGTTTTCGGCAGCACGTCGGCGCATGGGATCGGCTGCCTCGAGCTGATACCTGATACTCCCCGCCGTTGACGTGTCCTGTACACTGGGACATACAGCTAAGGGGACTTGAGGCCATTGTCGACATTTGACCAACTATTTTCAGAGGCAAAGAAGCGCGTTTCCGAGATCGAGGTCGCAGACCTTCCGACGACTCAACAGTCTGACCAGGCGAGTACCGTGGTGGACGTGCGCGAGAAGAACGAATGGGACGAGGGGCACATTCCGGGCGCGATTCATGTGCCGCGAGGCTATCTCGAGTTGCGCATTGAATCCGCCGTTCCGAACAAATCCGCGCCCGTGGTTCTGTACTGTGCCGGCGGCACCCGGTCGGTGCTGGCTGCCCGCACACTGCAGGAACTGGGGTACTCGGATGTACGCTCGGTCCGTGGGGGCTTCACCGCCTGGAAAGACGCCGGCAATTCGTTTGTCGTCCCCCGCACGCTCACAACCGAGCAGACACAGCGGTACAGCCGGCACGTCCTGGTACCGGAAGTAGGGGAAGCGGGGCAGTTAAAACTGCTGGACGCCAGAGTGCTGCTGGCGGGCGCGGGCGGACTCGGGTCTCCCACGGCTCTGTACCTGGCGGCAGCGGGAGTCGGCACCCTGGGTATCGTGGACTCCGACGTGGTGGACGTCAGCAACCTGCAGCGCCAGGTTATTCACTCCACCGAACGAGTCGGGATGCTCAAGGTGGAATCGGCCCGTCTTTCCATCGAGGCCTTGAATCCCGACGTGCGGGTTAACACCTATGAGACTCGCCTGACCCGCGACAACGCGGACGAGGTGATCGGCCAGTACGACATTGTGGTGGACGGCACGGACAATTTCGACACGCGCTACCTGATTAATGAAGTGTGCGTGCGGCAGCGCAAGCCAAACATCTCGGCCAGTATTCTGAGTTTCGACGGCCAGATATCCACCTTCGTGCCGGTAGAGGGCCCCTGCTATCGCTGCGTCTATCCCGAGCCGCCGCCGCCCTCGCTGGCCCCCACCTGAAGTGAGGCGGGAGTCCTGGGCGTGCTTCCCGGGATAATGGGACTGTTACAGGCCAATGAGGTCATAAAGCTTGTCGTGGGTATTGGTGAGCCATTAATCGGACGGCTACTCATGTTTGACGCACTGAGCACGTCATTTATGGAGCTGAGGCTCCGCCGAGACCCCGAATGTCCGGTCTGCGGTGGCTTGACCGAAGCAGCCGCTCCAACCAGAACCACAGCCGGCGCTATTGCCTAACATCTGATCAGCAAAAAAGGAGTAGCACGTCATGAGCAACGTGCGCATTCCGCCTGTGTTGCGCAAGCAGACGGGCGGAGCCAAAGAAGTGGACGCCGAGGGCAACACGGTACGTGGTGTTCTCGACAACTTGACCGAGCAGTTTCCCGGATTGCGGGAGCACCTGTTTGCCGACAACGAGTTGCACCGCTTCGTCAATGTGTATCTAAACGACCAGGACATCCAGTACCTGGACAAGCTGGACACCGCAGTGACCTCCAACGATACAGTCATTATCCTGCCCGCGATGGCCGGCGGGTAAGTTGACCGCTTTCGCGCCTGCCACGTCGCTACCAACTGAACGTTCCGCGCGCCCCGTGGCTACCAGCATCCTCGACGCAATCGGCAACACGCCCATGGTGGAGTTACGCCGCCTCAACCCGAATCCCAATGTTCGATTGATTGCCAAGCTGGAGGGCGCCAACCCGAGTGGCAGCGTGAAAGATCGGGTAGCCCGCTATCTGGTGGAGGAGTTCGAGTCCCGCGCCGATTCCCCGGATTACATTCTGCTCGAACCCACCAGTGGCAACACCGGCATCGCTCTCGCCATGATTAGCCGGGTCAAGGGCTATCGGGTGGTCGCCGTGATGCCGGCCAACGTGACTTCTGAGCGGCGCAAGTTGCTCGAGATCCTGGGCGCCGAGATCATCGATTCGCCGGCAGAGAAGGGCACCAACGGCTCCATCGAGCTGGTGCGCGACCTGGATCGGCAGCAACGGTACTGGGTGCTGAACCAGTACGCCAACCAGGCCAACCCTCGGGCGCACTTCGAGACGACGGCGCCGGAAATTCTGCGCGACGTGCCGGACATCGACGTGTTCGTGGCTGGACTGGGAACTGGTGGGACACTGACCGGTGTCGGTCGACGGTTAAAGTTGGAACGGCCAGGCGTCAAGATCATCGCCGCGGAACCTTTACCGGGCGATCTGGTACAGGGGCTGCGCAGTCTGGAGGATGGCTTCGTGCCGCCCATCCTCGATGCCTCGGTACTGGATCGAAAATATCTGATCAACAGTAAAGATTCCATCGACATGATGCGCCGGCTCGCGTCGGAAGAGGGCATCTTCGCCGGAGTCTCTTCCGGGGCAATCCTGGTCGCAGCCATTCGCTACACCGCGCAGATGCAGGAGGGAACAGTGGTAGCGTTGTTGCCCGACGGAGGCTGGAAGTACCTGAGCGGCGATCTGTGGACGGCCGATACCGCGTCGCTCGACGAGGGGCTTGAGAGCACCTTTCTGTGGTGATCCCGCGGCGCTTCCACGACGCGATGGTGCGTGAGGCCCGCGAGTGCTTTCCCAACGAAGCCTGTGGGTTGCTGGCAGGCAAGCCAGGTGCCGTGGTCGAGATTTACCCCATCAGTAATGTGGATGCCAGTCCGGTACAGTACCGTCTAGACCCCCAGCAACAACTGCGGGCTATGCTCGAGATCGATGATCGTGACTGGGAACTGACCGCCATCTTCCACTCGCATACTCGTACCCGCGCCTATCCGTCACAGACCGACATCGCGCTCGCCTTCTATCCGGACGCACTCTATGTGATCCTGTCACTGGCCCTCGACCGACATCCCGATCTGCGAGCGTACCGAATCGTGGAAGGTGTGGTGAGTGAAGAAGCGATCGAGATCGTGGACTAGTGGGTCACTTTAGTTCCGGGGCACAGCGATCTCGCCGCCGTTGCGCAGCACGACGTGCAACGTGAACATGCCGCGCGCTCGGCTGCGCACCGAATAGCTGTAGGAGCGGCTGGGGTGCACCCCGATCAGCGAGCCGTTCAGGCGATGCAAGCCGCTGTAGAGATTGAAGCCCATGGCGCCCCGGGTGACGGCCATGGTCCATTGGAAGCGCAGGCTGCCGCCGCTGCGATGGACCGTGAAGCGGGCTACGTGGGCCACGGTGGGGCCCTGGCCGCAGGCCGGTCGTGTCGAAAGGGCCCCCGCCCCCGCCATCATAGCTGCCATAGGTGTTGAGCGGCGCATCGTAGACCAAATACCGGATGGTCGTGCTGGACGGCTGCGCGGTGAACGAGGCTGTGACGTTGAAGGTGCCGTCCGAACCGATCAGAGCGTAGTACGTCGGTGCGCCCGTGTTCGAATAGCTCTGAATGAGCGGCGTGTTGCTGCTCGAAGGGTTACTGAAGACCTCCACGGCGGCGTACTGTCCTGGCGTGCCTGTCCCTCTCGCGGCGAACGACGAGCAGGACAATGTCGCCGCGGAGACATTTATGGGTGACTGCGGCGTGCAGGACGCTACGGTCGTGTCGACATATGACCCGCCATCATAGCTGCCATAGGTGTTGGCCGGCGCATCGTAGACTCGATACTCGATGGTCGTGCCGGACGTCTGAGCGGTGAACGTTGCTTCGACATGGAATGTGCCGTCCGGACCAATCAGTGCGTAGTACGTCCCCGCGCCCTGACTCGTTTCGTCCGTATAGCTATCAATGAGCGGCGTGCCGCTGCCAATGCTGTTGGTCCAGACGCGCACGGCGGCGTACTGTCCCGGGGTGCCTGTCCCTATCACGGAGAGCCGTGAGCAGGAGGTTGCGTAGGAGCCGCTCGATACGTTCACGCTGTCCGGGCTGGGCGAGAGAGCGAGCCCGCGTTCTGGCTCGTCGCCCTGGCCAGGGCCGTGCCGGGGCGCGCGCTAAGGGCCGCCAGCATCACCAAACCCAGCGCCAGCACAATCTTATACGGCCTACCTTTGTTGTGGCTCATCACGGCTCCGGTGCTCCCTTCCCACTCCTGTGACCTCTAGACGTTCCTCTGGTCCTCATTGATAGCCGGCAGTATACATCATCTCCGTGGCGAGCGTGGGGATCCGAACATCCAGCTCATGCCAAGGGGCGCGCCACGGAGTCTACTGCCCCCCGTCACCGCTGCCACAACGTCCGGCGATGCCCGCCGTGCCGCCACACTGGCGAGTCTGGCCGCTGCGTTTGCCGCCGTCCCCGCTCCTCGCCGGGAGGCCATCGTGACCTATCCCCTGCCAGGATGCCGCTCGCTCTCCCCCCCTGCCCCGGGACCGTCCAAGTCGTCCGCATCGAACGGATCCGGTGGGAGAAGGGAACGCGGAAGCACAGCGGGTGCGCTACGCCATCACCAGCCTGCCATTATGAAAATAGACCTTAGTCGGTCACCACCGTCTGACTCTGTTCATGCAGAAATTGCTGCACGTAGTACGGGCCGAGAGCCGACTTACCGGTTGAGCCACTGGCTTTCCAGCCGCCGAACGCACGAAGTCGGGGTAGAAGAAGTTCCGATGAGACACCTCTCGTCAGACATCACTGAACCTTCGCGCTACGCCGCAGTAGGCGGTCCGAACCAGGTGGTGAGCGCGTCTGGGAGCCCCAGGTGTGTGCGGTCTCCGACCCAGGCGACATGTCCGTCGGGCCGAATCAACACGGCAGAGGGGGCAGGGACTTCGCCAAGTACCGGAAGTTCCCACATGCCGGCGTGTGTGGCGTCGACCAACTGAACTCGGTCCGCCCACGGAGTGATGTCGAAGCTGCCTGGCTCACCAAGGTTGAGCAGCACCGGCCGCGCATCGTGCAGAAGAGAATAGACGCGCAGCGCACCGGTGGCGGTTGTCAGGTCGAGATCGGGTATTCGGCGCCCGAGCAGCGGGTGTCCCTCACCGAGGTCGTAGTGGATGTCGAGGCCGGACAGCATCGCGGCGATGAGCCTGCGCGGCTCGTCCATGCTCAGCAGTTCTGTCATGGTGTCGCGGAGGGCCTGATGACGGCCGTCGGGGCTGCTGAGCGCGACTTGCGCCATGGTGTTGTGCAACACCCGGGCACCGACCGGATGCCGTTCGGCGTGGTAGGTGTCCAGGAGTCTCTCGGGCGATGTCTTGTTGACCACCTGGGCCAGCTTCCATCCCAGGTTCACGGCATCCTGGACGCCGGTGTTGAGGCCCTGGCCGCCATGCGGGGGATGCACGTGTGCGGCGTCCCCGGCGAGCAGCACACGGCCGTGTCGGTAGGAGGCTGCCTGCCGCGACATGTCAGTGAAACGGGAGATCCAGGTCGGGCTGCGCACCCCGAAATCCCTTCCGTAGGCGCTGATCAGTGCCTCGCTGAGATCCTCCAGGGTCGGCTCGTTGGTGTGTTCGATGTGCCCTTCGGTCAAGGCGACCCGGAACGGTCCCCCGCCCTCCGCCCGGTTGACGGGACCGATGCCACCACCCTCGCGGCGCATGCCCAGCTCCGGCCCGTCCATCTCGACCTCGGCGATCATCCAGCTGGTCGAGGGATCCAACCCGACGAAGTCGATGCCGGCCGCCTTGCGGACCAGGCTGCGCCCTCCGTCGCAGCCGACGAGATACTCCGCTCGGAGCAAATGGCCCTCGGACAGCTCGACATCGACGCCGGTGTCGTCTTGAGCGAAGCCCACAAACTCGCGACCACGAAGGATCGGAACCCCGAGCTCGCCGACCCAGTCCGCCAGGATGGGCTCGAAGTGGCTCTGCCACAGCGCAAGCAAGTAGTTGTGACGGGTGGGGAAGTCGCTGATGTCCAAGACGTTCCCGGAGAACCCCACAGCCGGGTGGACTTGTCCCGCGGAGAGGAATCGTTCCTCGATGCCACGCTGATCAAGCACCTCGATGGTGCGTGAGTGCAGACCGCCGGCGCGCGATCCGTCGAGATCTTGACCGGCGCGCCGCTCGACAATGGCAACGTCGACCCCGGCCAACGCCAACTCGCCCGCCAACATCAGCCCTGACGGGCCTCCCCCGGCGATCACCACCGCATGCTTGGTCATAGCCACCCTCCTGCCGGCATCACCTCATCACGTCCCTCAGCCAGCCATTCTGCGGCACGACCAGGCACTTGCGGCAAGAGCCTGGTGTGCCATAAAATGTGAGTGAGAGGGAGCGGGTACTCTCCTTCGATCGTATTCGGTAAGGCATACGGTTCCATTCTCCCGTATGATGTCAACCTGCGGGCGACCGGCAAGGTCGTGGCGCGCAGTCCAGGACGGGTTGTGGTTAGCACAGTGAGCCTGAGTCCTCGCGTCCTGATCCGGCTTGGCCACCTGCTGGAGAGCAACGGGTTTCTTAGCATGCCACCGCTCATCGTTCATAAGACGCCCGAAACGGTCGACGTACCGTACCTGTCCATCACCTACGCGGGCAAGACGGTCATGGCCCTGGCCACGGATTCCGCGGCGAACGCCACCTTTTACCGCCTCTACCGCCGCTTGATGAAAGCATCTCATCTGAAGTTCTGTGTGGCGCGCTCGCCCATGCCCTGCGAGCTTCTTCACCACTAGAACGTGTCCTCAACACGAGTTCATCGCCGAGCAGACCGACTGGCCATTATGAATACAGACCTTAGTACTACAGCGACAGATAGGGCATGAACCTGGTACCCTCCGGTACGACGTCACAGGAGGGTACCATGACGACAGTCGAGGAGATCGAGAACTGGCGCGCGGGACTTGATGTCCTGCATGGACGGA
>JAABUL010002335.1_pt1 | contig 31755 bp, 60 predicted proteins | sample 5559151 | NCBI WGS metagenome assembly JAABUL01 (sample SAMN10711876, study PRJNA513368) | rock metagenome | isolation source: Antarctica rocks | place: Antarctica: Victoria Land, Pudding Butte sud
CCGCCCGCCCCCGCCCGCCGTGGTGTGTGGTCTCGAGCCACACACAGAAGCATCGCGGTCACACACACCAGCATGAACTGTTGTGCAACATGCGACCTGTGTTTGCCTGCAGGAGGGCGACGGCGTGACGTACATCATCGCGCTGCAGCACGGCAGCGGGCTGCACGAGCTGGACCCGCCACCGGTGCTGCCGTCCAACGCACGCTTCGTCAATCACCCCAACCACTGCTTCGACATCGGCACGGTGGCCTGGGTGCTGGACAACCATGTGCCCGACGTCAGGTGAGCAGCACGTGCTTATTGGTCACTATTTGTCACCATGTCAGCCTCCTTGCGCAACAGCAACAGCAGCCAGTAATGGAGCGGACAGCAGCGTCGGTTCCGCCATGGTGCATGCGGACCCTGTTTCAATCCAGGGCTTCCAGCCTCGCTTCCAGCTGCACGCACCCAGCGCTTGCTCAGATCCTCGCCCCCGGCAAGCATGCATGGCAGACTACATGCGCAGAGTGTCATTCCAACAACATTCCGCGATGCTGGCGCAGGGCGTTCAAGTACTTCGTGTGGCTCAACTCCAGCGTGCGGGGACCCTTCCTGCCGTCATATCACCCCCGGGACGTGCACTGGACGCGCGCCTTTGTGCGCAAGCTTGCGGGGGATGTCAAGCTGGTGGGGGCCACCATCAACTGCGGCGGCGCCTACGCGCTGTCAGCGCAGCAGCCGCACGTGCAGTCCTATGCCGTCGCCATGGACCAGGTGCTGTCCGGTTGCCGTTTCAAATTCCCCTGTCGTTTCTCTCGCCAGCGACCCTTTCTGCACCTGCAGGCGCGCGTGCATCTCCTTTGCGCTAACCGCACTTTCAGTTACGAAAGAAGTTGATGCCTTTCACGCGCGAGCTTGCAGTCTTACAAAGTGGCAGCCGCACGGGCCGCCCGCTCCGGATCAGGTGCGGCAGCTTGCACGTATGAAACCACGGGGTCCCCGCAATCATGGAGCAGCCCTGTCCTAATGGCCCTGGAAGCCTGCCGCGCAGGTCGGGCTGGACGTGATACGGCGCAAGGGCAGCGTGCTGCAGTGCCACAAGGACATGAGCGAGATGGTGACGCTGTCGGAGATCGGCATGTCCTCCGCCATCCTCGAGGCCGGCTACAACCTCGACTGCCTCATGCTGCGCTACCAGGTGCCCTAGGGTTTAGGCTTTAGGGTTTCCTCTCCCCAGGGTTTAGGGTTTCCCCAGAAGCTTTGGTGCAGCAGCGTACCCTCCACAGCTGCATCGGAGCACATGACGGCATGCTGCAGTGCGGCTGAGACCTCGGCTGTTTGGGGGCCCTTCTTGCTTGCGCTCAATCCGTTGTCTTGGCTTGAAACGGTCAGGAGAAGGAGGAACCCCCTTCCTTCTTGCAGGCAGTCACTTGCATAGACGCATGCTGCTGTCAATCGGCGCCCTGGAAAGAACAATGAAAATCGTGCCCCGTGACGCGCACATCTGGTTTGCGTCCTCACAACACCCTGCCAGATCACCCAGGCAAACATACCCGCCTAGGCTGTTCCGGATGGTGTCTTGAGGGGTGCCCATTCGGCTCCGCACCAGTGCGAGAGGGGGGGGGGGGGGGGTGATGGTCCGCTGACCATTGCATCATGAGCTCTGCCATGACGGTTGCATCCCTTGCGTCGCTCCGCAGGGCGTGGACTGGCGGGACAAGCGGGCGGTGGGCTGCAACGCGGGGCGCAATCCCATCCAGGAGTCCTTCTACGACGGCGTCAATGCGGACCCGCTGGAGGTGCTGTTCGTCAAGGTCAAGGCCTCAATGCGTGACGCTCGCTGGTCGCACGTCCTGCAGGTGAGCACACGACCTTGTCTTCTGCCTTTGGAGACTCTGTGAAGACCGAAAGCTTGAGCTGGTTGTTGCGCATGTGGACGTGCGCCCTCCTGGCAGTCAGGGTTTGGACCGGCGCACGTCCGTAGAACTTCGTCCCGCAGCACTGAAGGTGTCCCTGTCTTGTGCACGACTGGGCAGAGTCCAGCGCTTTCGTCTCTTCGAGTCTGTTAGTCCAATGCTGACGGTCTTGTCGACCAACTGGCCTTGCTCTGCCCGGCTGATGCTGCTGGGCTGTCTCTCGACGCGAGCGACGCTTCAAAACAGAAAGGGAGTGCCACAAATGGCGAGACGCACTTCGTGTTGGATACGCAGCAACACGTCAGGTCTTATCACCACACTATTATGTCATCAACCCTATGAGATGAGCTGGCAAGCCGCGTGTCACTGCTTGCGTGTGCCCAGGCGCTCAAGTATGACGACTGGGCAAAGACGCGGGCGCTCGCGCCGCCTCAGCGCTTCGAGGCGCTCGCGGGTAACGGCTGGGTGGCTCTCATACCGGACCGCCTGGCCGATGCGCAGCGGCGCGGTCAGGCCTGCTTCGACCGCGCGTTCTACGTCAACGCCAACCTGTTCGACCTGGGGTTCATCGAGGCGCAGCCCGACCCACAGGTGCAGAGGGTTTAGAATTAGAAGTAGGGTTTAAACCCTAAATTATAATTAGAATTATGATTAGTTCCACTGTTGGGGCCAGGCACCTTGGCAGGCATGTCCTGCTGAGGGCGCATGAAGCTCATGTGATGCCTGCCTGTCTGACTGTGCATCACGTGCATCAACTTGCTGCTTCCACCACGTCATAGGGCAACATCGCCTGCGAGAGACGCTGTTACTGATTCTCCAGGCCGTCCGTTGCTAATAACCATCTACCATTGTGCTTCTACAGGCCGCCGCCTGGCAGCACTTCCTGAACTCGGGCCTCCACGACGGCAGACCGCACCGCTTCACCTGCTGACAGCGGCAGCCGGCAGCCGCAGCTCCCGGCATCAGCACGGGTTTAGGGTTTAGGTCAGCGCAGCCCAGGCCAGCGCAGCAGACGGCTCTGGTGTCAGCGCAGCTGTCGGGAGAAGGGGCCGGGGCGTCTGTAGATGACCCCACTGTTGTGTCTGCTGCTTGGCAGCGCTGACGCTCCAGCCTCACGCCTCACGAAACGGACTCCTTCCACCACAGGTCCTGCTCTTTTTCCCCTTGCACAGCCTTTTTTTTATAATTATTATTATTACAATGATTATTATTATTATTATTATTATGACACGCATCTGTGCGCCTGACGACGCGCTCCAGGAAAACGTGCCGAGGTCTTGGGCTCCTCTCGGTGTCGGCGATCTCGGGGCACGATCACCGCATATCCCCTGCACAGGCGCGACATCGCAGATGCGCGCCGGCGGCGGCAGGCGGACGCCGCCCAACGCGTTGCCGTCGCGGCGCGCGACGCAAGGGCCATGGTGCAGAAACTGGGCGAGGAGCAGGAAGCGGACGCGGCCGAGCAGGCGGAAGCCGAGGCAGCTCGGGCCGCAATCGACGAGGTACTCCGCTCGAAGAGTTGCAGCTGTGGAGGACAGCTGTGCCTGCATGTATCAGACTGTGACGCGGTGAGCTGCATGAGACAGACACGCTCTCGTTCAGGTGCTCTGCCCAGGACACGTTCTGCTAAACCCTAAAGGCGTGCGCTCGAGCACCATGCTCCAGGCTAATTTTCCGACCCTGATTGCTGCTGCATGGCGCAGGAGGAGCGCAAGTTCGAGGCGCAGAGAGCGGAGCAGTGGCGTCCCGCCGTGGGTGCCGTTGTGCACGTACCCCGCCTTGGCGGCGACGCCAAGGTGTCGCCACGTACCTGCGAGTGCTGTCACTTTTCAAAGCAGAAGCGAGGCCCTGCATGGCGGCCGTCCGCAGCGCCGGCGTTGACAACACGGCCGTGCATCGAGCAGCTCGCGAGTCTCACCACGCTTGGTTTTGCGGTTTTTGCTGGACGCAAAAGCGTGAATCGGAGATGTCGTGGCGCCACCTGCGCAGCAACTCGGGTGCTGTCCTGGAAGTGAGAAAATTGAGCATGGGCCGCGTGCAGGTGCTGGCGGTGAAGAAGAGCGGCAAGCTGACGCTGCAGCACGGCATGATGAAGCTGACGGCCAACGTGGACGAGGTCCGACGCCTGGACATTTAGGGTTTAGCGCATTGCACGTATACTGGCATTATTGCACATATACCAGCGTTGAACCATGGTTGTCGTCATCGCATCTTCTGCGGTGGTCGGATGTAATTCTTCATCGTCAGCTTGCCCTAAACCCTAATAGCACCCGCGTATTTCTAAGGGGTGTCTGGATTCAAAACCGCATTGAGCAAACAACATTTTCGGGGGGCGCCGAGCGCCAACCAAATTTTGGTAGATTCATCGAACCCGATAAGCTGATTGAGGCACACCCACTCAGCTCGCCAGCATTTACTGGTCAGCGGATCAAAGGAGAAAAATTCTGTCACCAAAACACAACCGCCGCTGGATTTCAATGCCTGGCTTGTGCTGCCGCCTCTTATCTGCGACATCCACCTGTTCCGCGGCAACCTCCCAAATACCCGCGCGGCTACTTCACGTGACGAAGCACTCCCGCATCCTTCAGCTTGCGACGGTGTCTCTCCTGCGACCGTCCTGATGCGCATTGCAACGATGGCAGCATTGCGTAGTGGATTTCCCCCATTGCTGATCGGGAGCGCCGCCACATCCGATGCGGTGCACACTCATCAATAATTAATTCTTATGTTGACGAAGTCTACGATGGCCTGACTTGGACCGTCACGGCGCATACTGGACTGCCTAATCGTTGACGTTGACATTCTAATCCGTTCGAGCAGCAGTACCTGCAACTGGGCAGGCGGCTCGCGCAGCGCAAGGCCGAAGTTGACTGCGCTGGCGACACGCCCCGGTCTTGAGGCGCTGCCATCTGCTCATGGCAGCGCAGCCTGCCGCGGCAATGCAGATGGCGGCAGTGCGTCCGCCAGTCAGCGTGTTGGCTCGTCCGCCATCGTGCATGGCCATCTCGTCCTGTCAGTGATGGCGGCGCGGCTGACGCAGCACCACCCATTGGCGGCAGCAAGCCTGCAGCTAGTAAATAAAATTGATTTTGTTAATTTTATCAACTATTTAAAAATAGCTTATCAAAAACAAAGTTTTTTAATTAGAAATAAATTAAATATTTTGCACACGCCTGCCGCTGGCGGCTGTCCCGCCGCCGCCGCCGCGGACGCCGGCGGCTCGGCGCGCAGTGCTCCCGCAGGCGCCGATGATGCTGCTCCAGCCTGTGCCGGCGATGACGCCAAGCGGCGCCGTGTAGAAGGCAACGTGATTGGCCCGCTGTGCTACCGCCTGCCCAACGGGCGGCCCATCGTGAAAATGTCGGTGGAGGAGGTGCGAAACTCCACTGGAGGCACACTAAACCCTAAACCTTAAACTCGTGGCACACGAGGGCCCGAACACTACCACCATCTATTTTGCAATACTCAGTGGAATCTTCAGCATCTGCATTGTTGCCCAGAACTGCAGATGCAGAGGCGCCGCCTCGGCAGGTCAGAAGGGAACCTCGGCAGGACACTCACCTGCATGTCACCAGACTGGGTCCAGTAACACAGCATATCAATCGAGATTCGTCACATATCTGCAACGGAATCATCTCTAGGTACGTAGATGCCTCTGTCTATCCGATCGCCTCATCGTCACATGCTCGTGGCAGGCGCGGCAGGTGTTGCGGGAAGCGAAACTCACGTCCGGCCGCCCGTCGCACTTCATCAAAGCGCTTCAACGGCAGGCGGACATGGAGATGATTCCGTTGCAGCAAAGCAGGTCTGGTGTCCTGACAATTGCAAAAGGGCCTGCAATTTGGTCTGAGTCACGTGATGCATGTCTTGTGCCGAGAACGTCCTCTTGCAGGTGTTGAACAATCATTGTTCATTGAATGCTCATCAGTCGCTCAGAGATGATCCTCACTTCTGACTCAGCAGACCCAGCCGTTGCAGGGGTCCTCGCCGCCAGCACTTGGCAGCAGCACTACCATGGCACGGCGCGGCTGCAGTGCCCTCTAAACTGTGGACGGTATTCCAAGCATCGGCACATCCACGCTCAGGCCTCGCCGCGGGCGATCCGCGCGGCGGCGGCGGCCACTGCGCCGTCCTCGATGCCGGGCGCCGGCTTTGCCGTCACATTTCCGCCGGCAGCCGTGCCGTGCGCCGCGTCCGGAGCCGCATCAGACACAAAGGCCGACGTCTTGCTGCGGCAGGCGATTTCCGCCGCGACCTTCTCCGCGACGGACGCGATGGAGTGCATGCCGTGCACCTGCGAAGTGGTTAGGGTTTAGGGGTTTAGGGTTTATGGTTGAATATGGTTCGTGTCTCAGGGACCGCTGCTTCACACCAGGGAAAAGCGTACAGCCCGAGGCAGTCCGCTGTCTTGTGCAGGTCTCAAAGCAGGAGCTCTGCAGGACACCCCAACCTGTGGTACACTGCGGAGAAGCTGCCTGGGCATGCTGGCAAGCAGGAACCATCGGTTGCCGGGACAGCAGTCGCCCAATAGTCTTCATCCGAGAGCATTATCTTGACACATAGTGGGGAAGGAGCGCACGTGGTTGTCTCGCGTGCGGACATTGACCGTGCTGTTCTTCCGCTCCTCCTCGCCCACGACCTGCGAGAGTAGCATCCAGAGCTCAGCGTGACTTGCCTTTCCGGATCGACTGGTGCAAAGGGGCGTTGCAGGGGTGTGGCAGCTGCTGGCGCGTCTGCCGTCATGGCGGCGACACCCAGATGCAGCAGTTTGCTCGCGGGATTGGGCATGGCTGCGCTGTGCAAACCAGACTCACTGGTTCCAAACAGGGGACTCGAAACAGAAGGGATATTCAGGGTCTGGGGTTTAGGGTTTAGGGTTTAGGCGCGCACCAGGATGTAGTTCCACTGCTCCAGCTGCGCCTCGCGGACCTTCTTCTGCATCTTGCGGTCGCTGGCGTCCACCTCCGCGTGGATGCGCGACTTGCGCAGCTCCCGCCGCACATCCTGCGCGTACGGGATGCTCGACTCCGAGATCGGCACGATCATCACCTGCGGCGCGGCAGAACACGGATTGCTCTCAGCAACATGCTGGAAACGTCAGGGAAGACCGCCTCGCAGCTGTGGCCGACCCCCACCACGGCTGTGGCAAACGAGTCCACCCGCCTCTGGCGCGGGCAGAGCTACGAGGGCCGCTTGCCAGCGCGGCGCGCCGTCAAAACACGCAACACACGCCCCACGGGATCATGAAGTCGTTTCAGCGATGCCCCCAGTCCTGGCTGCAAGGATGAGCTAGGGTTTAGGGTTTAGGGTTTAGCACTTCCCAGAGCTCACACCTGCCGCGGGCTGAGCCACAGCGGCCACTTGCCGGCGTAGTGCTCCGTCAGGATGGCAAACATACGTTCCACGGATCCCAGTATCGCGCGGTGCACGATGACCGGCGTGTCCAGCTTCTGCTCCTCCGTGGAGTACCGCAGCCCGAACCTGCAGAGATCATAAGCCAATCAAGACAGCGTGTTGAAAGGGTTGATGTTGCGGGGGCCATTCCGGCTGCAAGCTCCTCCGTGAAACCTCGCATCCCAAACATGCCGTCAAACAAGGTGCCAAAGTGAGCACTGCAAGGTCGGGATGCTTGTGACGCATTTCGATAGCCCATCAGGACGAGTCTTCCCAGTGCGGCAACACTTTCTTGCTGTAGGCATGCGGGTGGAAAGACGCTCTTCTAACACAGGCTTCTAGCACCGGCCCACACTCCGCAGTCCCGCGCAAAACGCAGCCAGTGCAAACACAGACATGAAGCAAACTTGAACACAGAGGTTGCTGGCAGGGGGGGCTCACTTGATGGGCAGCTGAAAGTCGAGCTGCACGGTGGCGCACTGGAACTTTCGCCGCAGCGCGTCAAACACCGTGATGTCGATCTTGGGTCCGTAGAAGGCGCCGTCACCCGGGTTGAACTGCGCACAAAAACACGAGGGCATTGCCACGAGGGTGTTGAGCATTCTGCACCGCCTCTGTGATGTCCGGTGTTGCTCACGCGCGCCGGTGCTGTAAGCTGGCGATGCTGGCCAAGGCGGCGGCAGCACACGCTGCCTGCCGGCCTGCATGGCTGGCCGTACGAAGGTTCGTTTCGGACAGGTTGCTCGTGTGCGATGCGCAGGAACTCCTGTCGTGCGTCGCGGCGGCGTGAGTGGAGCTCCTGCGTGCGTAGTCTACTTGAGTGGCGATTAGCGATTAGCGATTAGCGATTAGCCTGCTCCAGGGCCGCCTCCGCCTCGGCCCGCCTGAATCCTGACCTTCCTGCTTCCGCATTTCTGCTTCCATTCACCAAACCGCGCACCTCCCAGTCCTCGCCGGTGGCGTTGAGAGCCTGCTCCAGGGCCGCCTCGGCCTTGGACCACTGGTCCAGCTCCCCCATGTACTTCTCCGGCCGCGTGGACAGCGCCATGCGGTACTGCAGCCCAAACACCTCATACACCTGCGCGCATGTGTAATGCAACGTCAGGTGTCTGAACCGTGTTCTTTCGGCCGCGTGGACAGAGCCGTGCGGTACTGCAGCCCCCAGACACCTCGTGCACCCGGGCGAGTACATATGTGAAACCACGGCATCACGTGGGCAGCGTTGTGCTTTGTTGCGAGGCAGATGTGGCGTGCAATGGTGTGCAGCCAAGGTCGCGCGTGGCCTTGGTCATCTGCACACTAGGGTTTAGGGTTTAGCCATAAACCCTAAACCTGAGCATTCCGCACACTGACAGTCGGTGGACTAGAGGCGAGTCACACAAGCATGCCCAGGCGGCTGTGCCCCGACATGCAGGCCTCGCGTGGACTGCGGAGGCTGGGCGCAGAAACGCCGCCGACCCACACCGTCTGCTATAAAATTGTTTAAATTTGAATTTATGTTTTGAGAAAAATTTTAATAAAAACATTTTTAGTTATGTTAAATAAAATTTCAAGACGTCCCGAGGGAGCATCATGACCTGTTGTGCGCAGCAGCTTGAGATGACGAAAAGGCGAGCACGAGGGGCGCGTGAGGGCGCAGTACATCTGTTTCCATCTGTCTAATCCAGCTGCTGCACCATTCAAAATGCAGTGGTATGCAACGAGATAGCCAGGGGCCGCACCTCGCCCATCATGCGCAGAAAGGCGCCGACCTCGGCGGAGACCTGCGCAGGGCGGCAGAAGATGTGCGCATCATCCTGCTGGAATCGCCGCACCCGCGTCAGCCCCGTCAGCGCTGCACAGCAGGCAACAGCGCAGTCAGAGCTGCTGCATTCGACGAGCAGGAGAGCGCAGGCCGATGACAAAACATGACTGCGTCATCATGCTGGAAACCATGATGACGGCGCCCACCCGTGTCAGCCGTGTCAGCGCTGCGAGGTGCGGACGGAACAGCCAGCATTGATGATTAACAGGGGACGATATGGTGGAAGACACACGCATCGTCATACGCGCCGAGTACGTGTCAGTTCTCTCGGTACATTGCGATGCATGACACCAACAGTCTGCAATACATGTATGGCTACCCCCAATTCAATGCTTCCGCTTCTGCGCTCGCTGCATGGCAAAATTGTGCGCGCGCGCAGAGCCTGGCTGCCAGTGCGGTTCCGAGCCGGATCAGCAGAGCTGCCGGTCAGCAGAGCGGACAGCATGAGCATGCAGAACTGGGGTGATGCGGATGTGAGGGAAAGCACGCCGCCCAATCACTCGTTATGATGCAGCCCGCTTTAGTTCTGCAGCTGGCCCAGATATTCGGGTGTTGTCTATGCACGCTGAGTAGATGTTATGTACGAACTTCAGCTGAGGAAACACTCACCTCCAGAGTACTCGTTGCGGTGGAGCACGCCAAAGTCGGCCAGCCGGAGAGGTAGTTCCCGGTAGGTGCGCGTGCGAGCGCCGAAGATGAGGCAGTGCCCCGGGCAGTTCATGGGCTTGAGCCCAAACTGCTGCTTCTCCACCTCCAGCAGGAACATGTTCTCCTGCGGGGCGAAAGTCAAACGGTCGATGCTTCCCACTATTCGACGCAAGCCCGCGCCGGCTGGAATCTGAAACAGCACACTGTCAGTCTCCTGCGGATGGGCGTCCAGGCGTCTGCCCACCTTGCAGCGTGATTGTACGCCTCCCACAACATTGCCACGCTTTCCGAGTTCAGTCGTGTTGCCCTCAACATGCGATGGCAACGGCACCATGCACTTTCTAGCGCCGTGGCAGGTGGGGCGCGGTTTCATCATTCGTCCTGCATCGAGGATGTCTTCAGTCGGCTCGCATCAGCGGCCATAGCTTTGCAGTTGCGGGGGCAGTGCGGCGTGGCTGGATGTGACCCACAGGCCCATCTGTGTGCCTCGTGGACACTCGCACCAGGACACCCGCTCTGCTCCATCAGAAGAGCGCGCCTTGTGGTGTGCGGCGTGGCTGGCGGCGACCCACGGGTCCAGGTGTGCTATCCCAGAAACCTGATGAGCCAATCTGCTCTGATGGGAAAACTGCTTTGATGGGAAATCTGCTTTGATGGGAAATCTGCTTTGATGGGAAAACTGTCCAGTTCATACCTTGTAGTGCGCGGCGTGGCCGGAGGTGACCCACAGGTCCAGGTTGAACATGTTGGGCGTCACCACCTCCTGGTACTCGTACTCCCAGTACTTCTCCCGTATGTACTGCGGCACCATGGGAAGCAGGATGTACTCGAGGGCTTGCACGATGTGTGACTGTTGGGCAAGCGGATGGGCAGGGTTTAGGGTTTAGGGTTTAGGGTTTGATACACGGCAGTGCATCTCTGTGCAGGACCCGCTGGCATCGAGAGGATGGAAGCTTCATCAGGGGAACATGAGTCATCGCGCACCTCCGCGAGGCCGTGCCAGATGGCGGTGCCCAGTGGGCAGGAGCAAGCAGGAGCCCGGCCGAGGAGGCGGGAGCATTCCGGGAGGACATGCAGCACAACAGTCGCCCTGAGTGTGACACACCTCCACGAGCGAGTTGTAGATGGCGGCGCCGTTGGGCAGGAAGAAGCAGGAGCCGGGCGACAGCTTGTCGAACATGAACAGCTGCTGCTGCGTTCCCACGTTGCGGTGGTCCCGCTTCTTCGCCTCCTCCATGCGGTACTGGTAGTCCCTCATCAGCTCCTTCTCCGGGAAGGCGATGCCATACACGCGCTGCGACACGATGAGAATTGGTTGCGTGTCTCGCAAAAGTATGGGTTCTTGCATGAGGTTTGCATAGCTTCGAGCTGGCAGTGCTTCGTCAGCTCCGTCTCCGGGATGGTGAGTCCACACAGGCGCTGCGAAAGGCGAACCAGTCCACACAGGCGCGGCGAAAGGCGAAACAGTCTACACAGGCGCTGCGAAAGGCAAAAGCAGTCCACACAGGCGCTGCGAAAGGCGAAACGCTAAGCAGACCCTGCAGACCCTCGCGGGCAATGTCGGCCTTCGGAAAGGCGCGGCGGCTTCAGGGATGACGCTCAGAGTTAGTCACGATGTAGTCGTCAAACAGCGAGCTGAACAGTGAATGATGAGCACTGCATCTGCAGGCCCTCGCGCGCGCCGCCGCCATCCTCAAGGCGCACCCACACCGCCGTCGCTGTTGGGAGGATTCAGAAAGGGGGTCCGGATCCGGGGGTTGCTCGCCAGAGGCGGCTCACCTGCAGGCCCTCGCGCGCGACATCGCCCCTCCAGAAGGCGCGGCTGAGCGCCTGCACCGCCGTCGCCTTGAGGAAGCCGGTGTGCGGCAGGTGGGGCCCCCGACACAGGTCGACCATGGGGCCGCAGCGGTACAGGCTGATCGTCGCGTCCGCTGGCAGCCCCGAGATGATCTCCGTCTGCACAGGTGGGGGATGGCGTGTGCACGCCGGTCAGTCGGGAGTCGCTGCCGACTGGGTGTCTGAGTGCTGGAGACCGGGTGCGGCTGCTGCTCCTCTCGAGGGCTGTGCTGTGCTCGCTAGCTGGTGGCCGGGCAGCGCACGCCTTACTGAGGCAGCAGCAGCTGGGGAACGGCGCCAGGGGGCAGGCTGAGTCAGCGCCTTCAACAACGATCCTCACCTTGAACTTGTTCTCCTGGAACATGGCGAGCGCCTCGTCGCGCGAAACCACGACCCGCTCGTACGGCGCCTTCTCCTTCACCAGCTGCATTTCATGGAGGGTTTAGGGTTTAGGGTTTAGGCTGCATTTCATGGAGGTTCTTGCATCAGAACGTGCTCATGCTGCCTGTGTCGCAGCGCTGTGGCGAGCAAGTGGGCAAAAGCCAACTCGCGGGAGCGTGCTGCGGCGAACGCCTCCTGATCACTGCTCTATCAAAAAAATTGTTAGATAATACATTAATTACACTAAATATATTTTTAATTAATTATAAATATCACTGCATTCATGAAAGAGTCAACTGGGCACGTCTCCTATGACAGCAATGCAAGAGCAGCATTTGGCTGCTGCATGGCGATTTCAGGAGTGCGCTTTAGAAATTTAATTACACTAACAAATACTATTAGAATAGTAGCTATCAGTAACTAAAACCAGTACCTACTAGTTTCTGTTGCCGGATGAGGGTTGAGCCCTGATTTGCAGACCGGACCCCATTCGCCCCGCAAATTTGATGCCCCAGAGAACTGCAAGTGAGACGCAAATGCAAATGCGGCGTCCCGCGCAGCATACTTGCTCATTAAGCCAGTGTGCATTGCGCAGCACCTACCTTCTCATAGCGCAGCGCCTACCTTCTCATAGCGCTGCGCAGGAAAGGCTGCTCGTTATACAACAGAGACCCCCGCTCCTCTGCACGCTCTGCACGCTTTGAAGGTCCAGCTTGCGGTTGCTTTCTCTATCCGCCCACCTTTTCATGCACTTCTACGGGGCGGCTCGTCAGCGTCGCCCAGCACCCAGCCAGTCAGGAAGCAGTCGCCACAGTCTCTGTCCTTTCTCCATCTCTGTTCACTCACCTTCTCGATGCGCTTCTGCAGGCGCGGCTTGTCGGCGTCGCCCAGCACCCGGTCGCCCAGGTAGCAGTCGTAGTAGAAGCCCTCCTCCAGCGCCGGCCCGATCGTCAGCTCCGCCCCGAACTCCGCCTCCAATGCCTCGCCCAGCACATGGCTGCTGCTGTGCCAGAAGGTCTGCACAGGCGCACACGTGATGTAATCAATTCTGAAGTACACGACTGCTGCTGTGCCAGGAAAGTCAGCGTAGGCGCGCCGGCCCAACCGTCAACTCTGCCCTGATTTCCGCCTCCAGCGCCTGTGCCAGGAAGTATGTAGGGGTGTGCGGAGGAGAATTTGAATGCCTCAGGCATGTGCAGTATCGCGTGGCCCCAAATTGTCAGCCCCGCACCGAGCTCCGCCTCCAGCGTCGCCCCCAGCACATGACTGCTGCTGTGCCAGGAGGTCTGCAGGCATAACGGAAGACAGGACTCGGTGCCCGTAGTCGCAGACCATTCAGCATTCAGGCTGTCATTCGTTGTGCCCAAGCGACAGCTCCGCCCCGGATTCCGCCGCCAGCACCTCCCCAAGCACGTGGCTGCTGCTGTGCCAGAAGGTCAGCACAGACGCACGGACAAGCTCTCACCGGACTTTGCAGTTGGCGCGCACCAGTTCAACCAAGAAGGGTGATGTCAGTGCCCTTGCGCGTGCAGAGGCCGGCTCGGCGACGGAGGTGCAGCAGCATGCATGGGCGTTACAGGGTTTGCAAGGCCCAACGGCCAAGGCGCGCACGTCCTTGCCGTCGGGGTCCTCAAAGTCCAGCAGCTCCAGCTTGCAGTCGCCCTCCAGCGGCCGTTTCAGGTCCCACGTTGCGCCGTCCACCCTGCAGCATGCACATTTCCGCTCTGAACCTGCCCTACATCTGCAGTAGGAGCCGCGATGGCCCCCCAAAACTGCTTGTTCGTCCCACATCGCGTCGTGACACCACACGACACATCCCTGCCCCTGCTTCTGCCCCTCTGCAGCGCTGGGCTGTATAGCCGCCAAGCGGTGCGCGCCGCACTGCAGGTGCTCCCCGCGCTGAGACCCACCTGGAGATGAGGACTTTCTTGGCGAGGCTCTTGGAGATGGCGATCGCGATGTCCAGCGGCGTCGTGACGCCCGACACGCCCTCCTTGACGCCGCCATCCGGCAGCGTGACTGCACGCGAAGGTGGAACGTGTGAGTCACATGTGAGTTTCACAGTCGTCGTCCAGCAGCGTCGTGACGCCCGCCACGCCCTCCTTGTCATTGCCATCCGGGCACGACTGCGTGTTGGTGCATGTCTGTTCAATATGTTGCTTTCAGTAGGGTGCAAGAAAGTCCTCTGACTTAGCATGTGCTCTGTGGAGACAGCGATTCAGTTCCACCAGCGCCTCCAGGGCGGCCGCCGCATGGCCCAGACCTGCAAGACACTTGCTTGTTAGCAGGAGATCCGGCCGGACAGCTGCAAGCCAGGACTGGCGGTCAGGCTGACAGCGCTGTGATCATATGCGCTGGTGCTCTCGTGATCGCCATCCATGAAATGCCTGTGCACCATGCTGGCATCTAACAGAAGTGCCGGATGCGCGCTTTTGCCGCCACGTGCAGCGTCATCCTCAGCGTCAACAACGATGCCTAGTGCTGCTGAGTGCGGTCTGGATGAGCTACCGGACTGCGGAGGTGCACATCCAGCTGGCATGTCTGCGCCGGGGTCAGCATGCGCAGGCATGCATGTTGATCTGTGCCACCTCGCGTCTGGTCAGATGCTTTCTCAGATATCGTACAAGGCACTGCAGACGAGTTATCTGGGGGGTGTGCAGAGCTGCTGCATCTGTGCTGGCGCACAGCGACTGTGCCGGCTGCCGCGGCGCAAAAACCTGCAAACTAGGGAGCCAGCATGCAAGGGTGAGTGGAGGGGCAGCTCACCCTTCAAAGGCACATTCGCCGCCTTGGCATCCTCCACCTTTTGCAGCTCGCGCTTCTGGTACTGCTCAAACAGGTCGATTCGCTGCTTGAAGTATGGCAGCTTCTCCTTCACATTGTCAGCGTCCGACTTGGCGTGTGCCTTTGGCGGAGCGGCACCATTGGCTGCTGCTGGGGAACCATTTGCAGGATGTGCGTCCGCAACATAGAGGTCCTTCAGCTGCTCTTTGACATGTGCCGCTGCATCGGCTGCCTTGTCTGCGGCAGCGGAGCCGCCACAACAGTCGCCACCCATTACAGGTGCAGACTAAACCGTTAACAGACTGACACCAGTTTGTGAGCTGCTGCGGGCGCGGAAAGCATGATCGAGACCGCGTGCCGCGCTGGGGACGCTTTCCTGCGGCCGAGAACTGGTCCCAGAGAAACTCCGCCGCATCTTGCCAGCATTGAGGCGACTTTCCCAAACTGGCTTTCTTGTAACGCCTGGACTGTGCGATGACCTGAGGTGGGATGTGCAGTCGCGTTCGGTTGTGAGATGTGCCCACTTCGGTGTTTACACTCTGCGACACCGACACCGTCATCGTCCTTCTCAAGGCTCGGCTGTCAGGCACTTCCCACATCATCCATCGTCCGCCGCCGACACTCACAGGCAGCTGACTCCTGCGCCGCCAGCCTGCCAGATTGTCGAGCCTCCGACACACCCAGCAAGCGCACTTTCCCCTCACCGCCGCGTGGGCCACCGGCTGCGCTGCAACCGGTGCCACGCTGCCAGGCACCATATCGCGCGCACGCGCCCTCTGCTCCGCTAGGAGCCGGGGCGGGGCGCTCAGGCGCTGGCGGCGACGGCGCCGGCGTTGGAGGCCTGGCCAGAGCGCAGGGCGCGCGCGGCCTGCACCTTGGTGAGGCGCTTCTGCGGCTTCTCCTCCGACTCCGCCTTCACATTGGCGCCCTTCTCGCTGAGCGTCAGCTCGATGTGGCACGGGCACGACATGTAGGCTGCACATATGGTAAAAGTTGACTGTCAGAATACGACGGCGGGTGTCCGACGAGCTGGGCGTGATCGTCTGCCAGAATCAACGCATCTCACACGAGCTGGTGCTGATGTGCGCTGGCGGGCCGCCGCAGCGTCAGCCCCAGGCGCCTGCCCTTGAAAGTGTCGAAAAGATATGCACTACAAGTGTGGCAGAGGTTCACAAGGCAGCAGAGGACAACAACAATGAGGAGAACGAGTACTCACGGTTGATGCGACCGTGGGCACGGTAGGTGCGGCGGCGCTGCTGCTGCGCCTTGTTGACCTGGATGTGTGTGATCTCCAGCGCGTCCACGTCCAGGCCCTTCACCTGCAGCACCACACCGCGGCATGTAGAGGTCAAGATCGGAGCACATGACGACCAGAGTGCATACGTGTAGATGCATATATGCAGGCATGGGCACGAATTGGGACAAGATGCTCACAAAGGAGGATTGATGTGAGCCGGAGGCGGGCGCAAACGCACCTCGGCGTTGCTCTCGGCGTTCTTGAGCAGGTTGAGGAGGAAGATGGCGGACTTCTTGGGCCACCGCGCCTGGCCATTGGTGCTGTTTTCGTTCTTGGCCTGTACACAGCCCCGGCCACGTCTCAGCGGTCGACTATGAGATGTGTTGCGTCAGGATGCTGTGCACCCCCGGGCTGTGCATGAGGCGCTTCCACCAGCATTGCCACTCCCAAGGCTGATGTTGCTGGCATTTCAGACATCGTTGCATAGGCCGGAATCCGCAATGAGGCCCCATGGATCGCTCGCAGATACCATGCCGGGTGACGCAGCCTCTCGCTGTTGACTCTCCATCGTTGTCTACTAGCTGGCTGCATGCAGGCACGACTCCGGCAGGTCCAGCCCACCTGGGCGGTGCGACCCACGCCACCGCAGAAGCGGCGGAAGGGGATCGCGCGCTTGTGGTCAAGCACGTCCTCCAGGTACTGCTTGGCCTTGGCCAGCTCCATTCCCTGCAGCGCGTTGGCCGCCTCGCGGGAGTTCTTGAAGTGCACCCGCAGGTCGCTGCCCTTGGCCTGCAGGAAAGAAACAAACCGCAATTCAGCGCCGCGGGTCTGACAACACAGCAAGCTCGTCGGAAGAGCCACTGCTACTAAACAGTCAGTGCTGAAGACTGTGTGCGTATCACGCTGTCCTCGCTGGGACAGCGACAGCGTCAGCGTTGGCTGGGCTAAAGGTGTAGATGTGAACACCTTAAGAGCACAGGCTTGACCCCGATACGACAGCAGGCCTTGTGTGGCCGATGCGCCCAGCAGTATGACACAACGCAGTGCGGATGCTGTGTGGTCATTTGCCGGTTGCGCAACCTATGCCAGGAGTGCACAGACGATGGCAGCAGCGAGCTCGTGCTTCCTGGAGCTCAGTGGCTGCCGTCAGGCTGGCCTGGGCCTGCTGCTGCCCTTGCAAGGATACACAGCCGCAGCAGCGCCTTCGGCTGCCGCCATTTCCTTCTTGCTGGCAACGTCAGCCCTGTCTTGAGGCTGGCATCACATCCGAAGAGCCGCCAACTCCGCCCACCTTGCATGACTTGGTCGGGTTCTCCGGCTCCCTGGCGTAGCGACCCATGGCTGCGGCCCCCTGCGGCCTGATGCTGCCTTCGCCTCAGGCTGGCGATGAAAGAGAGCCCGCAGACTGCAAGGGGCGGCCCAAGTGCTGGGAAGCGCAGAGGGGGAATACAGATTGCATCTGTGCCTGCGAGGTTTGCGTATGTGCGATTCCCCCGTCCGGAGCTCAGATGAGCGGCGGCCAGCAGAATGCATTTGACCGGCTTGAAACACCTGCCCCAGTACATACCTATGATAAGGTGTACCTCCACTTTACCTTGGCTGATCAAATCCTCTGCCACAGCCCTTGAGGTGCAAGAGAGCGCCAGTTGCACCGCGACGCTAAGTGGATCAAATTTGGCAATCCGTAGGGGCTGTCGCCTGGGCGTGGTGCGATGCTTCAATCCGTGTGGCGTTTTTTCCAGCCTGCCACGCAGTGCAGGCTGCGGCGCCGTGGCGGCAGGCGGACACCTTCGGTGGCTGTGCCGGTGGCGGCATCTGCGGCGGCGGCAGCAGCTTTGTGTGGTCGCTGCAAACGGTGCGGCTGCAGCCGAAAGGCAGACAGGATCTTCGGGCAGCCTTGGCATCGGAACTATTGTTCATCTGACATCTGGCTGCGCAGCGCACAGCACGTGGCGTGAATCTCTCAGATGCCGAGATGCCGAGATCAGCTGACCAGTTGGCAAGATTGCGTGACCTCCGCATGTTTTCCTAAGCTCCCGCATTCTTTTGCGACACTCTCAACGCCATCAGAACCGACTGCAGGACGCGAGCCGCCAAGCCGAGTAGGTTCGTGCTCTCAAACCTTCTTCACGGACTCAATAAGGACGGGAGAAGAAGCTACACCCGGTTTTCCGCCAACACGAGGTGTGAATCGTCGTGATGCTTAGCTCCACTTGCCACCATTGACTGCTACTTCCGTATGTGGACGAAATCGATTGCGCTTTTTCGCTACGGTGCATCACCGGGTGCAGGTGCAGCATCGTCAGTCACAGCCATCTTCCTGCGCATCCTGATGCGACACAATCTCAGTAGATTATCAGTAGATGCGATTCGTCATTCGGCGTGCTGATGCGTGTCGGGCAGTGATCTGGAAACGACAATGGCAAGCATGTTTCGGTGACACAGGTGTTTGCAGGCCTGGAAAGGCCTGAAACCCTTCAAGGTGATCGTAAATAGATTCAGATCTGCTGGCACAGTGTCTGTGCCTGTATCTGCCGTGCCTGCCACTTTGTGACCTGGGAGCAGAATGCACCGCAGGTCTTGCCTCATGTTGACATCAGGTTCCGGGAATCCTGCACAGATACTTCATGTCAACCAGATGCTGAGGTTCTGCGCCGTAATGTCCTGCAGATCAGATGGTCAAGGCCGCACCTCTGTGGCGAGCGCCACCGCTTGAGCTTTCCGCAGTGGCTACGGCGCTGCTGATGGTCGCCTGCGCGCACTTCGCACACGTTGCTCCCGTGGCGTCAGGCGACCTGCTGCTGTTCAACAATGAGACTCAGTCCCTTGAGGTGAGCGACGACTTGTGAGAGGCGGCGCTTTTGCTGCGCGCACCTGCCGGCACAGAAATAGACTGATGCCTTCTCTGCTTGCTCCTGCTGTCCACCTGATGCCTGGTGGTGGTTTTCCAGCCGAAGGCTCACCCAGCGCTTGCAGCGCCACGACATAAGCCACACATAAACCATAAACCCTAGTTTAGACGATTCCGCTGTGCACACTGCTTACAGACCCGGGACCAGAGCGGGAACATGACCAGCAACACTGTGCCGCTGCGGGCAGGAGGCGGGATTGACACTGTGCTGCCGGGCGCGGCCTCTGGCAACGCCCGGTTCTTCTTCAACCCCGCCACAGACGGCGCCGGCCACCCTAAGATTGTGGTGACAAACAACGGCGGGGCGCAGCCTTTGGTGCGCCATTCCATCCATTGGATGCTGGGCACAACACCCCGGTTTTAGCCGAGGCTGACCGCACTGCATCGTGCATGAACCCGAAGGCACGAATCTGTTAGCCCTCCTCCTGGCCAGATAGATAAATAGTCGCCTGTATCGGGTGCAGCATGCTCCTTACGGATGACACACACGCCAAAATGACCAACGATAAATGGATGCTTGCACTGCGCCAGATAGAGTCTCTGGTCATGTGTTGCTGGCAACACGACGCAGGTCGAGGCCAGCGTTGTCGTCCCCCAGCCGCCGGGCCACACAGGCTGCGACTTCGACACCTCTGGCCGTATTGGTTTGGGCGGCCCCTTCATTGCCGCCGGCCTCCCAACTCTTGCCAGTGGCGGCCTGTACCCTCTGGCTGTCCTTTTCGTCTGCCCCAACGTCGTCTGCAGAGACACGTACCTGGTCACCTACACCTACGACCCCACCACCAAGAGGCTCAGGCGTGTTTCTGCAACAGATCAGCAGTGTTGTCATGTAATATTGCCCAAAAGGTTGCCCCTGGCAGTTCGCCCTGCTTCTGACAAAGTGCCCAGGGCAACCTTTTGGACGGCGTTGTTTCACCTGCTGACACCAAGCTGTCTGTATTCGCGAGCTGCTAGTGTGTGCTGCGTGCACGTGCTCCACATTGGTGAGCCTGCATGGCCACAGCAGTGAATCACATATTTCTGCTGCTCTTCGCAGTTACAAGACACGGACACATCTTCAGACGCTGCCATCGCTGGCCAACTTTGGCGGTGGACCTGGCCCCGTGGTGAGCGCCCTACATCTGCCGATGGCGCTGTTGGGGTCACGACCGCTTACCAGCATGTGTCATGCCGTCAAAGTGTCAAAGCGTCGTGTGGATCAGGTCTTCGCCTGCTGCGGTGCATCAACCTCCTGCTGTTTAGAATCGACCAGACGAGAATAACAGCGCATTCCCAATTCCAAGCAGTGCACCGAGGCGTCGACAGATTTTGGCGGCGGCATTTATGCGCCACAAAACATCATGTATGCCGCCGGCAACCGTACCTCACCGCCATACCTCATCGCCACGCAACAGAATGGCAGCAGCCCAAACTCCTTCGGCTCGGTGCGCTCTGCTCAGTCCCAAAATGACCACTGGTAACTTCCTTCCTTCATTCTTTGCTTCGTGCTTGACCCAATCTCGCAGCGAGGACTGAACTCATCCGTGTAATCAGTCGTTCTTTGAATCATCAGAAGCAGATATCCGTCCATGTGCTGCATGTCGAAGAATTACTCACTGTATGCTGCACACTTGGCATGCATGCAGGCGGCACTGTTCCGGCTGGATGGCTCAAACCTCACGCAAGTCGCGCCTGCAGATGGCGAGTTCAGCGACGTCAATTCAGCTTCTTGCAACAACTTCGTGTGGCTGCGCAACGACACATCGCCGGCTGCCGCCGCTCCTCCCATCACGCTGGCTGCCAGCTGCGCCCTGAACGGTCCTGGCGCACACACGGTATGCCTGCAGGGTTTGACTTTATTTTCTTAAAACCTTAGGGTTTTGTTTGAGAGACCAGCTGGGCAGCGAGCCCTCCAGTCCACAATGAGCTCACATCCTAGTGGGTTCAGGGTTTAGGGTTTAAAGTAGCCAAGCACAGCCGGCAATGCATCTTCGTCTCTAGGGTTCGTGTCGTCCCGGTGTGGTGAACTTGCAGCGTCGGGCGGCAGTCTGACGGCAGCAGCATGCTGGTCCCTCACCTGCAGGCCATACATGCCTCCGAAGGGTTGGCAAACGGAAATGACTTCGACCAGGTCAATGCGACCGGTCACCGCATCTATGCGGCAACAACGGCGCCGCTTAACAACGGCCGAATCATGCACCAATTCGGCTACCTGATATTCGCCATCCCGCAGGTAACGTTACATATGAACGAGACACAAGACTGGGAAGATTCATTTCAACGACATCGTCAAAAGGCTTCAGAGCATGATAGGCTGCTGTCGGGCCCTGTCATAGCATGGTGCATGAGGTACAGCTTGCCGTGCTGCAATGCCGCGCCGTGATCAGATGAATAAATGTTATAATATGTTATAATATGTTATAATATAAAGCATTATCATAGGCCTGCTGGATGTACAGCAAGGATTCACAGCGAGCAGAAGCTGATGTGATGTTGACACCTGTTTCCGAACAGGATGGCATCGCTGCGACCTCAGCGGCGCCCGTCAACTCTAGCGTCATCTCTGTGGCGCTCATGCCTGGCCAGCCGCTGCAAGCCACGATCCTCTTCGCTCTGCCGACTCCGACGTACACCGGCATCGTCTTCGTTCCATGAGGGGGAAAGTGCGGCCGCCGTTACAGCAACGCGCACTGTGGGTGAAATATACAGCAATACGTACACAGAGAATTTCAAGCAGCTCTATGCAGCTTGTCAATTCGAGTCTGATCTGTGAGGCAGCTCTTAGACGAAACGGCATTGCAGAATTGCGACATCATAATGTGGCAATTATTGCTTTTCCATGATCATGCAGAAGCAATAATTGCCCTTCGAGCGTGTGCTCCATGTTCAGTGCACCAGTTGAGTGCAGAATGTCGCGCGTCATGGGCCAGCAGCGCATGTGTGTCGGTGCAGGTTTCAGTTGCCGGACTCTTGTTGTGCCAGTGTAGCTAGGTACAAAGAAGAGTGTAGCTAGGTACAAAGAAGATGCGGTATCAAAAGCTTGATTAGATATGTAGGTGTGCCTCGATCACCTCCAGGTTGAAGACTGAGTGAATTTACCGCACACAGAACGTCTGAAACCGAGGGCCATGCCCCCACGCCAACTTTGCACCAGCATCCAGACCCATTAGTCATCCAACGGCGGCTCAGCAGACATCCAGCAGGGCAAGAGGGCCGTGCTCCAGACCCATAACTATTTGTGGTTGGATTCAGAATGCCCCAGCTCAGCAGCTGCGGCGTGGAGGGCGGCCGCGGCCTGCCGCTATCTCCAGAAGCACGATTCCTTCTCGTACTCACCGCCGGCGCCGCTTGTCCTCGCGCGCCGGCGAAGCACGCTCAGCACTCGCGTCCCGCTTGTGCTCGCGGTCGCGCCGGCTGCTCTTTCCGCTCTTGCCGCGGTCCGCCTTCTCGTCCACCTTCTCCTCTGCCTCAGCGCTGCCGCCCCGTCGCCGCTCGACGCTGCCCCCACCGCGGCTGCGGCCACGAGAGCCGTCGTCCTCGTCCCGCCGCCGCCCGCCGCGATCCCGGCTGTCCCTGCGCCGCTCGCGGCTCCTGCCCCGGCGGCTGTCGCCCCGGCGGCCGTCACGCCGGTCCTCGGGGCTGCCGCCGCGGTGCGGCGTGGCCAAAGTGCTGTCCGGGCTGCGGCGCTGCAGCGGCGGCTGGTTGCGCTCCTTGCGCTCGGACGGCGGCGGCGGCAGCCGCTGCGGCGGCGGCGGCAGCTTCTCGCCCTCGTCGCTGCTGGAGCTGCGGCAGAATCGGTGCCATGTTTCATTTGGAACTGCTGTATCCGATGTCCTTGCCCATCGCAAGGCAGCTCGAGCGCATAATGCAGAGGTGTCCGAGTTCGAGGCACCGCCTTGCTTGCCAGATGTGGCGATCTTGCAGGCAAACGGAATTCACACATTCTTCAGGCAACAACGAGACTGGTGACATCGGAGTGCATGCGCGCCTATCGCTGCTGTCTGAGGAGGACGAGTCGGAGTCGCTGCTGCTGCTGTCGGACGAGGAGCTGTCGCTGCTGCTAGAGTCCGAGTCCGAGGAGCTGCTGGAATCCGAATCGGACGAGCTGCTGCTGCTGGCGGCAGCCGCGGCGGCCGCCTGCTGCTGCATGATGAGCTTCGGCAGGTTCTGCGCGGCAGGGTCACACGGAAAGAGGTGAGAAGGGAGAAGGTCCAGGATACAGATCAGACTGATCAATTGCAGGACACGACGGGAAACATATGCGATCGGCGCTGCGGTCAAGCGGCTTTTTAGGGTTTATGGTTTTAGGGTTCAGACCTGGCCCCAGGGGCCAGGTTTTGTTGAGCCTGCCCCGGGACACGGAAAGCGCTGCCAACGCAGGGCCCAGGGCCGCTAAACCCTAAACCCTGCAAAAACCGCGGCCTGTGTGCCTTGCCACCGGCAGAGATGCTGCAGCAGACTGGGAGACTGAGCCGGATGCGAGTCCGCCGCGCTGCAGGGGAGCGGACAAAAAGCAGCAGACGGAAGGCGCGGCGGGCTGTAGGGTTTAGGCAGGCACCTTGAGGTGTTCGCGCATGTCGTCGGTGAGGCCGCCCAGCCCGATGGAGGTGAAGAAGTTAATGGAGAAGCGCATGTTGCGCGGCGTGTCCTGCACACAAAAGATCCTTTTTCACTTAAAAAGCGTGTCCATCCGAGCTGTTGACACCGGAGCTTCTGACGAGGATGTGACAGGGCGCTGCTGACATGCACGCAGCAGCTGTGCAGGCCAGTGCGAGCTCTGCGGTGTCCGTCAGTGAGCAGAGCGGGTTCAAAGTTTAGGGTTTAGGTGCCCCAGGCCCTAAACCCTAAACCCGCCAGCGACATTGTGGCAGGGAATGGCGTGTCTGGGAACAGCAGAATAACAGGGTGCGGGCACCTTGGGAAAGACGCCTGACACCCAGTCCACAGCGGCAGGGTCCTGCAGCCGCGCGTTGAGGCTGCTCAGGCCCATGCTCTCTGACAGGTCCTGCGGCATTGCAGAAGAAAAGTCCGCCGTCAGCATTGCTGCCGTGGTTTCAGGAGTTCGACTGGCAGATCGGATCCCCAACCGGGACGCGGATGGCGTCAGGCACGTGATGCGTGTACCGCCCGCAGCTGCTGACGCCCATGCTCTCCGACAGCTTCTGCAAGGTTAGGGGAAGGTTTTTGCTCACATGCAGCACCATGCCCTGAGGACTGGGTCTCGACATCGCGGAGCATGCAGAGGCCCTAAGTGGGATACCATCTACCGATGAGCGGGAGCCTGAAGTGCAATGCCACGGCAGCAGCGGCTGCCGAAAGCGGCAGTTCGAGTGGACTCGCTCGCTGCAGGCGCGGTTGATAGAGGAATGCGAGCACACAGACTTCCGCCCATGCCAAAGACTGCTCGACCATCTGCAGGCGACCTGCTGGACTCGTAAGGCTGCGACCGCCTGATAGTCACGTACGATAGGAGAAGCAAGCACCCATGCGCTTGCCCGTCACTGCCTTTACGGCCTCCGTCTGGACGCGCGGTGATGGGGATGGAACACAAACTCAAAACGAGCATGACGTCCGCACCTGGAACAGGATCTTGATGAAGATGCGCGCTGAGCTGGTCGTCGCGTCCTCCGTCAGCACCACGTTCTGCAGCACCCCCCACGAGACCGCGTCCGTCGCCAGCAGGTGGCCGAAGAACTTGGCGACGTTGCGCAGCTTGTTGGTCTCCAGCCGGTGGATGAGGTTGTACTGCCGCCGGAAGCAGTCCTCGAACACCTCCTGGTATTCCCGCTTCAGGTAGCAGAAGCGCTGCGCCAGCAGCCCATAGTACCTGCGGGGGCAGGTGGTTGCAGGGAGTTTAGGGTTTAGGGTTTGTGAGGGGGTAGCGGAACACGTTTTGGTCAAAAGTTGGAGATGTTGGTTCGGCATGGTTTGAGGTGGCGGAACCGCTGCGCCAGCAGCCCAAGTACCTGCAGCTACACGAAACAGTGCTGAGTTTCGTGATGTACATCGCACCAGCGCACTCTGGAAGGACAGGTACACACTCCGGCCTAAGGGGGGTTGACATGCGCCGCAGCGCAGCTGTCGGCCAGCACCAGCTTGCAGTGCAAGCAGAGCGTCCTGAGGCAGATCTGTGCGTGCATTGCATCAGGGCAGGGGGTATCCCGGAAGCTGCTTGGAAGCAGGGGCACTCGTGCGCAATAAAATTAGCTAATGAATTTGTTAGATTCAGCGCCTTCGTGCAACCACCCTGGAGAGCCATAGTCGGGCACAGCATCATCCGGACGCACCGGATGTAGGTCTTTTCCTGGCTGCAGCACTCCAGGATCATGGTGACGACCTCGATCTCGCGGCCCGGGTCCACCTGGATCTTCATCAGCTTGTGGCCGGCCTCCTCAAAGTCCAGCGCGCTCATGATGGTCAGGTATATGGTACGCCTGCAGGCGGAAACACGGGCGTTTTAGGGTTTAGGGCGTCACTCGCCACTTCGCTGCAGCAGTCTGGACATTCGTCAGCTTGTGGCCGCCCCCTCCTCGTAGTCCAGCGCGTGATGGTCGGATAGATAACGCGCCTGCACGTGGACATTCATATGTTTGAATTTGCATTTGAATTTGCTGCAGCAGGCCCAATGTGCATCAGCTGGCGGCCCGCCTCCTCAAAAAGTCCAGCCCACACATGGCTCACAGTGGATTGGCAGCCGGTGCGCCTGCGCGCCGATATGTAAGAAACTCCGGTGCATCAGGCGGCAGTTGGTCCTGCACTCAGGAGAGCTGAGGGTGCAAGAGAGTGCTTCCTGCTGACGTGCACACAGGAACGAGTGCTTCCTGTGCTTCCTGTGCTTCCAGTTGTTGTTGTGCACCCATGAGCTTGAGAACTGCCATACAACAGCCACGGCAGCTGCGACAGTACTCCGCGCAGGTCCACAGCCGTAGCTGACGGCAGAGCAGCAGTCGTGGGTGCTGTCCAGAGCAGCGCTCGGCCGCGCCAAGAGGGCATCATAAAACAAAACGAAACAGAACACAGGCCGTCTCCAGGGCGGACATGACTGGGACACTGCGACAAGATTTGGGACGGAAGCGACGCTTGCAAGCCAGCACTAGGGCTGCGGAGAACCGGCCAAACGGGAATTGACGCACCTGAGGTTGATGAGGTCGGTGTCGGTCATGTCCTTGATGCCGGCCGCGCCGCCAAAGCCGGCGCCCTGCGCAGCGGCCGCGGCGCCGCCGCCGCCGCCCTCCTCGTCCGAGCTGTCGTCCTCGTCGTCAGAGTCGCCCTCCTCACCCTCCTCATCCGAGTCCTCGCCCAGCACCTCCCGCTTGATGGCCTGGAGGGAGAAAAGTGTCTTGTTTTTTTTGCGTCAGTTTTTTTTGCGTCAGTTTTTTTTGTGTCAAAGCTTCTCACATGCCTATCCTGTCATGTGTCTCGCCCCGCCCATGACGTGTTTGCACTCAGGCAGCACTGTCCAGTGCGAAACAATCTCGTGTGAATCGTGCGTTGTGTGCAGACCCCCAGCATATTCTTCACCTCTGCTTTGTGTCACAATCGCTCGTGAGCCAGACGCATCCCATTGGAAGCGACTGCACCCCCTCGCACTCTTTCTTGTGGAGTCGCACTTGATGATGCGCAAGCAACCTACTGAACCAACAGCACCTCAAAATGCACAAGAGAGCGACGCACCTCGTACTCCTTCTCGCGGATGGCGTACTCGGTGTCGTATTTGAAGACGTCCAGCGCCACTTGCGCATCCAGCTCGTCCTTCGTAGACACCTGTGCAGCAGGGTTTAGGGTTTTAGGGCGTCAAAACGACCCCGGTTTCGGTCCCAACAGAGAGCGCAGCCAGAATGAGAGACGGGCTCAGTTCAGGCTAGGCTCGATGTGAATTGGGTATCACACAGACTTAAAGGAGCTCCAGAAAAGCGGTGGACAGCCAGGCAGCGGAAAGGCCCCATCCACATGGCGGCTTGCACTGTCAGCGACGGAGCAGGCCGCCCCGGCCTCCACCATCCCGCCTCGCCCGCAGGGAGGGGGAAAAGCACAACGAGAAAGGGAAAACGAACGAAAGAGGGGCACCCACGTCATGCGTGATCTGGTGCTCGGGCTCGACCAGGTCCTGCTGCGGCAGCACCGCGGGCGGCTTTGTTTATTCATGTCACAGAGAAAGAGTCAGCATGACCAACAAAGGAGACTCTCACGTCATGAGTGATCTGGTCCTCGGGCTCCACCAGGTCCAGCTGCGGCGGCACTGCGGGGAAGCCGGCGGCCTCGAAGCCGGTCTTGCGCACCAGGAACAGCGCCTCAATGGTGTACTGCACCCGCTTGTCCACGTCGCCCTCGTGCATCACGTGCCGGAAGCGATCGTACACGCTGCGTGGGAATTGGCGGTCGTCGGAACGCTGTGTTTAAAGGGATCAAAAATGAAGTGGAGCTGTTCAAGGGCCGCCTGTGCCCGCTTGCCCATGTCGCCCTCAAGCATGACATGCCGGGATTGTCAATGTTTGAATGTGAACTCTTGTCCACGTCCCCCTCGTGAATCATGTGCCGGAAGGCGGCCGAACACATTGTAAGGGCGTCACGCAGTGGAGCCAAACGGCCTCACATGGAGAGCAAGGGTGACGACAGTAAAGTCCACTCCTCTGCGTGTCATGGTGTGCCATGCAGCTGCATTCTTGTTCCCACAGATTTATGATGCAATGGCCTGTGTAGTCTGCGAGCTTCCCAGCAGTGCTGCGCCGGTGCAGCTTGACAGCAACGATCACATGCAATCAGGAAGAAACTAAATTGATGATCTCTCATCCTGCTGTACATGTCTGGCGCCGGGCGCAGACTGCTGGAAGTAAGCAGGAGGGGCCGCAGCTGAGCTTTCTGGTGCGAACGACCCCTCCGGCTCCTCGTGCAGCAAGCAAGGGGAACACGTGTCTGTGACCAACAGGGCTTCGTATGCTCCGAGGCTCGGAGGCCCCCCTGCTGGGCCGGCCTGGGCGCATTGTTGGTTTTAGGGTTTAGGGTTTAGGGTTTTGACCATTTTGAGAGCTTGGCAGGGCTTCACGGACGTGGTGTTGATGTCTTGCCGCCCAGGAGCAGCGGGGAAACCCTAAACCCTAAAAGACACGCACTCATTTGCTGCGGCAGGCGCGACGTCCTGCAGGAAGGCGCCGCTCTCCTTCGCCAGCGACACCGCAACCTCGATGGAGGAGTCGGAAGGCTTCTCCAGCAGCGTCAGCAGCAGCTCCAGCACCAGCAGCTCGTGCACCACCTGACAGCGGCAGCACAGCGAAGGAACCCTGAAGCGTCGACAGAACATGCAGAAGGAGGAGTGATCTGCAAGCAGGCAGAAGGCTTCTCCAGCAGCGTCAGCAGCTGCTCCAGCACCAGCAGGTCGTGCACCACCTGGGAGGAGGACGGGGACCAGCTTTGAGAATGTGCCCGAATACAAGGGAGATAACCCGCGTCAGCAGCAGCTCCAGCACCAGGCGCATGCATCCCTCGTAACACATTACGAAGGTTCTTCCGCCAAACCTTGACATGCAAAGATGATATCGAATGGGGACGTGCAAGATTGATATGAAAGCAGATAAGTTGCATCATCAGAGTGACATCTGGGTGACCCAGCGGAAGCAGCATGCACAGCTGGCGCGCAGCAGGCGTCGCGTCAGGAGCAATGGCAGGATCAAACGCCAGGACATCGAGGCCAGAGCGGGAACGGATTGCGCTAGACAATGGAACTACGTCTGGCGCGGGGCACCTGCTGGTTGACGAGGTGCGCGATGAACTTGGAGACGGCGAGGATGATGGGCTTGTCGTTGCGGGTGTAGGCGCGCACCCACTGCTTCAGCAGCCGGTGCAGCAACAGCTCCCCCAGCTCCGGGAACTTGGTGTTCAGTACCTGCATCCTCAAATGCACTCTGTGCTGAAACCAGCAACTTGGATGTGTCCATTCTTGTGCAGCGCTAGGAACTTGGTGACCAGCACCTGCATCAGTCTCTCGGGGTAAGTGACGCAAGCTATGGCTTTCGCGATTTGCTGTTCAGCGAGCGCGCCGATAGCAAGCGCCGCTGGCAGCGGCAGGACTGGTGATATCAGGAGCAACTTCCACACGTGACAAGTGCAGCACCATGTCGTGGCGAAGGTCAAAGTGCGCATGTGAGTGCACTGCACACGTGCCGACCTGCGCTGCCCAACTGGGTTTGGACCTCGCTGGGGAGGTCACAGCAAGCGAAGTGGCGAACAAGCAGCGGGAAATGTATGCTGCAAGGAGGATGGTGGCATGATGCGGTCGGCTCACCGCGACGAGCGCTGCGTAGGTGGGCGTGAAGGTGGGGCTCGCCATCTGGCTCTTCATGATCGACCGGCACAGCAGGCCTCGCCCCCGCACCAGGTTCTGCGGTCAAAGTCATTTGTAGTCTGTGGAATAGGCCTCTTATGGCTTGGGGACGAGGCTGAGCGTGCATGAAGCGGTGTGCGGATGGCGCGTGAGTGACGGCAGGACCGCATGCGCATGGATGAAAGCAGCAGTGGCGGACACCGCACGACGCCGACCTCGCCGAAGAACTCCGGCAGGATCTGCTTGATGTTGGTGATGTTGACCTTGTTGACCAGGCCGTTGATGGACTTGCGCAGCGCGTCCCACGTCATGCGCTGGTACTCCTGCGTGTGACAAGGAGCGTGTGGTGGTCGAAAGCCCAGAGAGATATGAAAATGCGGTGGTGATAGGGTTTAGGGTTCAGGACTCTGCGCACAGCGGGACACTCTGCTGAAACACGTTCCCAGCGCCTGCCAATGCAGCGCAGCTGCATGCCAATACTGGCTGCTCTCGCCGCAGGCATTAGGCGAAGGCATTTGCTTGCACACACCAAGGTGACTATGGAACGGCTTGCACCTCCCTGGTTTCGATGATCCAGGAGCAGTGGAATCTAACATCAAGGGCTGGTTTTGAGGTGCGCCATGAGCATTGGAATCAGAACATCGAGGGCTGGTTTTGAGGTGCGCCATGACAGGGCATACAAGCGCCCTCACCTTGCCCTCCTTGTCCTCCGCGTCGCGCATCATCTGCGCCAGCTTGAAGGGCGGGATGTACGCGCCGCCCGCCGGGCCCGCCGGCTTTGGCACGCGCTCTGCTGCGGGCACCACGGCGGCGGCGGCCGGCGCGGCGGCGGCGGCCTCTGCGTCGTCCACGCGTGCCGCCGGGCCACCGATCTGGGGGGGAAAACACAGTGCACAGCTGTCGTTTGCTGAACTGCAGCCGATGGCGCAGCATTCTGTGATGCAGGTTCCAGCGCAGAGCAACGCGATGCAGGATCCAGCACATCACGCTGTGTGCGCTTTGTGGCAGCTGCGTGCGTATATAGCAATGTCTGTATGAGCTTCTCAAGACTCCCTACAATCTAGCAGCACCTGCAGGGCATGCAGGCAGTTGTGCTTCAGGGGATACATTGCGCCTCACCTCGGCAGGCCGGTCCGCTTTGTCGTGCTGCCACTTGCCGTTGGCGCCCTCGTCTCTGCCGCCCCGGCGCGCCGGCGGGCTGTCGTCCCTGCGCCGCCTCCTCGGCGGGCTGCCGCTGTCGCGCCTGCCGCGATGCCGCGGGGGGCTGTCGCCGCGGCCGCCTCCGCCGCCGTCGCGGCTGCTGCTGCGGCGGCGCCTGCTGTCCATGTCGCGGTGCGACTCCCGGCGCGTGTCTGGCTCGCGTTCCCGGCTCCGTTTCCTGCTGCCGTCCCTGAGCATCACGTGCAAAGGCAGCGTCAGCGCCCGAGCAGCGGCAGCTCGTTGCCGCAAGCCTGTACTGCATCAATACATTTGAACGTAGCCCCGTTCAGCTGTGCCACATCTTGTGATATGCCTGCAGATTTTCACTGCCCTGCAGCCCCTAAAGTCAGCGGCTAGGCTGGCAATCACTACCTGTCGGATAGGGGTGCACTGCCATCCTCGGGAGCTGGGCGAGCTGGGCTTAGCTGCTGGCCACCAGGGACGGGACGCCGGCCCTCGTCATCCGAAGACGAGGAGCCGTCGGAATCCGAGCCCCGACGGACCATCTCGGAGGACAGCTGATGTGTGCTCGAAAATTGGAAGTCACTCCTTGGCGGCCGGTGCTGCAGGTGGGGACAACTTTGCAGATGCGTGTAGCCGATATCGAGATCCTGGACAAGCGCGAAAGGACTTGTGGGACGGCAAAACTGCGCTGAGGCAACCGAGAATGCGCAGCATGGACGCGTAGCGATAGGTTCCCTCCGTCAGGCACGACTAGCCTAGTCGGACTAGGGTTGGCAGGTAACCGGTAATCTAGGTTACCCTAACCGAAGTAACCGCGGTTACCTAACCGTAACCGGAGGCGAGCAGCGGTTAACATGCGGTTACCGGCCTGGGAATCTGTTCTGGGGCTAATGGGACGCTAAGCGTGCACAGCAAATTTGAAACAGCTCGAGCAGCAGCAAGCGGCGAGCGCCATTTGAAGTTATATTCACTTCAGTTCAGTGTCCTGCACGCCTTGACGTCTCGAATGGCGCAGTCGTGCTTGTCGGACAGCGACGGAGAGGATATCGGCTGCGAGGATGCATCGCCAGTCCTCAGCAGCTCGGCCGACGATGTTGTGGCTGCGAGATCCCTGTTTGACATGGTGACAGTGACTGGCCAGAAACATCAGGACGCCTACTGCAAGGTCTGCAAGACACAACACGGTGTGCTCCTCCTGACATTGATACTTCATGTTGCGTTGAAATTTGAGTTGCACGTGCCTCGATCTGGCTATTGATGAGCCGATCATGATGTGTCTGTGGTGCTCAAGTTGTGGGTCTTGTGCAGAGCGCCGTCAGAGGCTCAACCCCGGCCTGCCGCTGATGAACAGGTCGTGCCTGAACTGCAAGCAGGTCCTGTTCCGGCATCTTGCGGACAAGTGCA
>JAABUL010002336.1_pt1 | contig 31755 bp, 64 predicted proteins | sample 5559151 | NCBI WGS metagenome assembly JAABUL01 (sample SAMN10711876, study PRJNA513368) | rock metagenome | isolation source: Antarctica rocks | place: Antarctica: Victoria Land, Pudding Butte sud
CACCCCCCCCCCACCAGGTGCTTGTTCGAGCAGTTCTTTTCCTTGAATGTACCTTGAGCGTCAGGATTTCGCAGCTCCCTGCTGTCATGCCGCAGCCCTCCGCCAACCCAGTTAGGCGAATTGAGCCGCTGAGGTGCGTTGCTTAATGCTGCTTCGGCTGCAGCCTGTAGCTGCAGATCGGGCCGTTTACGGTGCAAACTGCTCGCTGACGGCAGACTGGGCACTGCTGCACACCGCAGCGACCAGGACCTGTAGGTTGGATGCTGCGGGACATGGCTTTGCTGCGTGCCGCCTGGCTCTGATGGTAGCCCCATGCAGACGGCGTACCGTCAACCATGGCAGAACGAGCCATTGCCTCCCTGATCACAGGTGGCGCCGCTGCTGCAGCCGGAATGCGTGGCGCGGGGGGCATCGGCGGAGATACCGGCGCTTGCACGATTGTAGATCACCTTTTCGGGACAGCGTCGTACGGGCTTCCAGAAAGTCCTGGCAATTTGCCGCAGGTGGCGCTGCTGCTGCAGCCGGAGTGCGTGGCGCGCTGCGCGGCGGCAGAGGTGCTGGCACTGGACCACTGGGCGCACGTCACCAGCGCTGCCATGCGGTGCGCACATCTCTCTCCAAAGGTTCCAGTTTTCAATGCCATCGTGTCCCTGGCGACTCTTTCCAGAGCCTAGTAAGGAAGGCTGCAGGGCTCAGTGCGCGAGCCGCGGCTGTTCATCAGCAGCGCATTAGCGAGAAGCTGTTCAATGTGGCATCCCTTGTGTGCCTCCGATAGCCTTTAGACACGCTGCTGGCTGAGCTTGCGCCTGCCGCTGTGCCCCCAATGCGCACTGGGGATCCAGCTCCATGTGCGTCAGGTAGTCGATCGATCGTGAGCGCCTCAGCGATGCCGTCATGCGGCAGGACGACAGTAATCGATGCAGAGCAGAAGCATGTCCAGAGCAGTGGCAACACGCAGCAACCGGATCGGTCACAGACATACACGACAATTTCGGATTTCGGACAACTTCGGATTTCGGAGGATTGAAAAAGAAGCATTGCTCTGTGTTTCGGCTGTGAAGTGCATCCAAAATCTGAAGTGACGGACAGCCTGGCAGGACAACGGCCTAGCGTGGAACGCACGGCTCCGTCCAGCATGGCAGGTTTCTTCGAATTCAATGAAATCTCCCAAGAATCCTGACTGGGGAAACGGAGGGCATGGCGGAGCAGCGGCAGCTGGCGGAACGGGTGGCCAGTGTCAAATCTGTTGCTGGTCTCTCATCAGACGAACATGTCGCATTGTGTTTCTGCAAAGGAGGGCCTTGCGGAGCAGAGGCAGCTGGCGGGGCGCGCGACGCTGGCCAAATTCAGGCGAGCGGCACTGCGTCTTTACGATTCTGCGAATGGGCAGTTGACTTGCAAATGCGCAGGCAACGGCGGGCCTGGCGCAGCAGCAGCGGCTGGCTGAACACGCGGCGTTCACACACTTCCGGGAGGTGACACTGCCTTCTGTCCTTCTCACACAAGTTGACGATTGAACCTGCAAATGTGCAGAGAAACGGAGGGCCTGGCGGAGCAGCGGCAGCTGGCGGAACGTGCGGCGCTGACCAAGTTTCGGGAGGCGGCGCGGGAGGCGTCGTCGCTGCTGATTGGCTCAGAGCGTGCCCGCCGCTCCGGCGCGAGGTGGCAGCTGTTACCTGGGGGCTGCTGCCTGCTGTTTGATGGGCCCAGGCTGCTCAATTCGTGGCACCGAAGACTGTCCATACCTGAACTGTGCGCTGTTGTCAGCCAGGCCTGTCAGGGTGCTGAACATCGTCTTCCTTGTCTGCTCCAACAGAGCGGCAGCGGAGGAGCGGGGCCAGGAGCTGGGGCGCGCCTGGCGGGCCGTGTGGCGCGGCCTTTCCGGCGACGTGGGCCTCTGGGCAGGTGCTCTCTTGTGTGGTTTGCTCCCTGCCCCTTTTCCGGCAGCCCTTTCAAATCCAGGGCGAGTAGAGGAGACTTCCAAAATTAGCACTCCACTTCATGGCAGGAGCTCGCCAGCGAGCATGGCGTTCCGTACTTGGCCTCAACAACGCGTCTGTCTAGGCATGTCCTGGTGAAGACGATGAAGGCGGATGCCATGCTTGCACAGTCAGGAACCTGTAGTGCAATGGTGATGTCTGCGAAGCTATGATCGAAAAGGTGCGGCATCATGACGCTCCAGCAAGGCCTGCCTGTAAGCTAATGCATGTGCACCAGCCTCATTTCAGCGCACACACATTGCGGCATCTCGTGACAGAGTCAGCTTGATACTCAAGCGAAGACTCCACATAGCCTGGGCAGAGCTGGATACGAGAGCAGAACTGCAAAGCGAGGACGCCGCAAGAAACGGCAGAATATGTCGTAATATCAAAGGTGTTCAATTCGCCATGTCACGTCAGATTCGGAGCCCCCAGCGGAGCGGCATTGGAAGCGAGACAAAGCGGAGGACGCCGCAAGGCGGCGGCGGCGCATGCGCACCAACTTCCAGTTCCGGCGCTACGACGACGGTCCCAAGGTTGGTGCGCCGGCGCCGGCGTCGTTCCCCGCGGAGGCCCTCGCCTCGCCGCTTCTGGCCGGTAGGATCCCTCGAGTCGTTTCGTACCGCGCCAACTGTTCGCTGCTGGGGGATGGTTGAGTGTGGACCCGACCCTAACCTCTGTGTTTCCGCTTTCAGTAAGATAGAACCATTGTCAACCATGTGTGAACAATTCGCTTGGTTATCCCAAACCGGCAAGGCTGAAACAAACCTGCTTTTGCCGTTGCTCTCCTGCCTTGGCCAGTTTGCACCGCCGGACACCTGATCTCGCAGAAGCACCGTCACAGAAGCCTGCAGTTCGCTTCCAGCCTCACCTTTTTCGTCATTGTTGCGGTGTGCCATGCTGCGCAGGCGGGCCGAAGCACGCCCGCGTGGTGCCTGACGAGGACAAGCCGGAAGACGCCACCGCGGGAGACATCGCCACAGTGCAGCTGACACTCTAGCAGCCTCGCATTTTCATTCAGAAGGTTGCTGTGCCATTGTGTGCAGGCATGCCGAAGCGGGCTGGCGCGGTGTCAGACGAGGACGAGCCGGAAGGCGCTGCCACTGCAGCCGCCGCCACATGCAGCTGTCACTCTGACAAGACGCACAATTTCATTCAATATTTCTCTGTGCCGCTGTGCTCAGGCGTGCCGAAGCGGGCTGGCGCGGTGTCAGACGAGGACGAGCTGGAAGATTCCGCAGCAGCAGACGCCGCCGCCGCCAATTCCGCCGCTGGTGCCGCGGCTGACCCCAGCCAGCCGCCCACCGATGGCGGGCAGTCCGGCCCGCCGCCGGGCACCCCGTCAGCAGCGCAGCGCAGCCGGCTGGGCGGGACCGCGGATTCACCACAGGGTGGCCAGCCGCAGCGGCCGTCGGACGGCGTGCTTCGGCGGTGGAGCTGGATGGACGGCGACGACGGGGCAAGGGAGGTGACGCAGAGCGGCGTGGATATCGCACAGGAGGGCCAGGTGTTCATCTCCTGCACCGACAGTCAAACCTCATATACTGACTGCAAGTATGCTGACGATTCTTGACCTGATATGAGTTGTGATAGCAGTTCTGACAGCTACACACCTCCAGGCTGCTGCCGCCACAGCGGTCGCCCTTGCGCCGCTTCGAGTTGCTGCCTGCAACTATAGCTGCGGTAGTGGAGCCAGATGGACACAGCACGGCGCGGAAACCGCACAGGAAGACCAGGCATGTCGTCTCAGAATCTTGCCGAATGCATACACAGAAGTGCATTGGTTGAGTTGGCGCCCGGAGGCGACACACAATGGCGCAGAAACTGCACGGGATGACCGGGTGATGATGACATCTCTCATGGAATTCCATCTGCACTGGGCTAACAGCTGTAGACCGGTGTAGTGATGACAATGCCGGAGAGGCAACACAGAATGGCGAGCGGGCCGCACATGAGGGCAACGCACAGCGTTTGCTTCCAGTTGTGTCGGCGCATGCGACCTGGAAGGCGTTGACCACAGTAGGCGACATCCAAGTGGGCAGCCTGATTACGTCCCCGTTAGACTCTGCAGCATGCTACACTCTGCAGAACATGGTTCAGGTTTGCTAAGGACCTGCGAACCCTTCTGCAGGTCACGCTGTGCGCGACCGCGCTGGTGATCACGCTGCACTGCGTTGTGCCGGGTCGCCTGAACGTGTCTTCCTTTGCCTCATAGCTTGATGCAGGAGGATGTACTTATTGACTTTTCACATTCTGCAGGTCACGCTGTGCGCCACCGCATCGCTCGTCACACCGCGCGGCGCCATTCCCGGCCGCCTGGACGTCTCCGCGGTGGTTGCTGCACCCCGCCGCATGAACTGTGTGTGTTGAGAGTCTGCACTTCTGTCTGCAGGTCACGCTGTGTGCGACAGCGTCACTGGTCACGCCGCGCGGCGTCCTGCCCGGCCGCCTGGACGTCTCCGCCTCGCAGCTGCACTTCGTGGGCGACCCGCCCGAGGCACCGGCGCCGCCGGCCGCCGGCCGTCACACGCCGCCGCCGTCCACAGTGCGTTTCCCGGACACTTCACTCCCGTGAAGCAGATCGGATGCTTTGTAATGCATCTGGCACATTGATTGCGGCAGAGAGCTCTCAAATCCGCATGTATCCATGTGCATGATGTACGGACATGAACCTATTGGTCATCGATTTGGAGGCAAAAGGTATGGCACTGCCATGGCGTGGCATCGTCATGCCTCTGCCTTGACTCTCGCATGCAGGCTGGGCGCGTGCACAAGCGGTGGGCGAGTGCGGACATCGCCTCGGTGCACCACGCACGCTACCTGCTGCGCCCTGCGGCGCTGGAGATCTTCCTGGCGGACCGTTCCAATGCGCTGCTCAGCTTCCCCAGCCCCAAGGCAAGAGCTGCGCTGCCTTTCAGTGTGGACTGGATCCACAAAGCGTTTGCTCTGATGCGACCACCTGCCAGCGGCGCTGGAGAACCTCCTGGCGGACTGCTCCAATGCGCTGCTCGGCTTCCCCAGCCCCAAGGTATGTAGCTCTTGGGTTCTGAGAACATATTGGGATAAATGTATTTGTGGCCGTCTATGTCCGGCGGCGCTGCATATCTTCCTGGCGGACCGCTCCAAAATGCTGTGCAGCTTGGCCCCCGCCCAAGGCATGGGCTGCTCATATCTAGAGATTGAATCGACAGTTCATGACTGTGGTGACCCTTTATCTGCTGCCGGCGCTGGAGTTGATCCTGGCGAATTGATCCAATGCACTGCTCAGCTTTCCCAGACCCAAGGAGTGCAAAGTGATCCACTAAAGCACTGCCCAGAGATCCAGAAAAATTTTCTGTTCAATTCAAATCCCCATGCCGTGGTCACACTCTTGGATGGTTTCCGGTGGACTGCTCTCGGTGCGCTGCTCAGCTTCCACAGCCTCAAGCACCGTGGCATTCGCTCGTGGCAGGTGATACGGTATTGTAGCTCTGCGAGAATGTCTTCACTGTTGCAGCCAGAATGATCTCGTGAATCTGCTTTTTGTACGAGTGCATAATTGGGTCCGTCGCCTCAACTGGCGCTGAGATTCCAGAACGCGATGACCTGGTGCCAGTGTAGTCCTTCACGCGAGCTCCAAGCGCCACCCTTCGGCATCCCAGCTCCGGCAAAGCATTCTGCAGTCCTAGCCCGTCACTGAGGTGGTGAGTGTTGGCGTTACCCCAATATAGGTCGCAAAAGCCGCGGCGGCGTCCATTGTGGCGGCGATGGACCGAACAGGCGGACGCATGTGGAGGCGGCGCCCATCTCGTGAAGAAAATAACGTTGACAAGATTGCGTCTGTCCCAGGCCGCGAAGGAGGCGGCGGCGGCCATTGTGGCGGCATCTGGCGCGGCGGAGCTGGACCGGCGGCGACGGGCAGAGACGGCGGGCCGGGCAGCGCAGCGGTGGGCGCGATGGGAGATTTCCAACTTCGAGTACCTCATGCAGCTCAACACACTGGCGGGTGCGCCTTTTGCGACATGCAATACCTTATCAGAATGGTGCCTGCTGGGTGCATGTGGAGGCATCCGCGCAGCAAGCAGATATGAACATGGTTGCCTGTTGCGACATGTGGCCGGCGCATGACCTGCCTCGGATTCGCCGGTCCTGTCACAGCTGTCCGCTGCGCACGGATGTCGCCAAGACATCTCGCACGTGCCAGCTGTGCGCCGGCCGCTTCCTCCATGGCAGACTCACCATCGCACCTCAACAACCCACTGTGTTTTTCTAGGGCAAGATGGGCTTCTGGACAGCTAGGTTGACTCCAGGCTTGACAGGCTGCTCATGTGCTGCAGGGCGTACCTACAACGACCTCAACCAGTACCCGGTCTTTCCCTGGTGTGCTCTGCATGCTAACCGTCACCAAATTCGACCTGGTGTCTAACTCGCAGCACCATGCAGCATTGTGTGCTGCAGTACAGATTGACCATAGCCGGCTGCCATGCTCACCTGTGCATCTGTACAGAGGCTCTGCCAGCAACATGCCACTGTCGTTGCTGCTGAGCGTGAATTGCACCCATTGGCATCCATGCAGGGTAATCGCGGACTACGATTCGGAGGCGCTGGATTTGACGGACCCTGCCACCTTCCGAGACCTGTCCAAGCCCGTCGGCGCGCTCAGCGCCAAGCGCCTCGAGTTCTTCAAGGTGCCATCTCCGGTCATATACTCGCTCTGATCATTATCTTTAAGGGCACAGCTCAGGCGGCCACGCGGGTCGAAAGGGGACGTGTCTCCTCCCTTGGCCACCTGAGCTGTGCCACGCAGTTGGGAAATGAAGGCTGGGTGCCGCGCAATCGCTTTGCTGCACCGCAGCCGACACAGGATCCCCTGTGTTGCGGTGCAGGAGCAGTATGAGGTCATCGACCTCTGCGATGCTGGATGGAGTGAACAGCCGGCAGCAGTCTCTCTGCCTTAGCCGGCAGCAGTCTCTATGCTAACAATTTCCCGTGATTGCCCCTGCAGAAGCGGTTCGAGAGCAGGAAGGGCGACCATGAGTGGTCCCTGTGATGCTTCATGGAGCCGGCAGCAGTGTTGTTACTGTATCTCCTATGTGCATCCTGCAGGAGCGGTACGAGGGCATGAAGGACGACCCGGACGGCGTGCCGCCCTTCCATTACGGCTCCCATTACTCCTCCGCCGGTGCGCCCCTGTCTGCCCGTTCGGCTGAGCAATGGGTCGCCCTCCCGCTACTCCTCCGCTCAGAGCAGTCCTGTCTGCATCAGAACACACACATGTACAACCGTGCTGCTGAAGAGCTGCAGCAGTATCGAGCAGTTGAGCAGCGGCGTGGCACATCATTGGCAAAACCTCTTCGTCAATGTGGGTCAAATTTCGTCAATGTGGGTCAAATTTTGAACACGTGTGCTTTGGTCGTGAAGTAGCTCTTCAGCAAGCAGGTCAAACAAGAGTCTGCACAGCGCCCACAGCACTGCCTGGAAGTGATTTGGAACCCAGCTGATGGGAGTAGGACGTCTGACGCACCGCTGCATGCACCACGCAGGCATCGTGCTGTTCTGGCTGCTGCGGCAGGAGCCCTTTACGGGGCTGGCACGAGAGCTGCAGGGCGGCCACTTCGACCACGCCGACAGGTGTTTTCGGTGTTTGGTAATCTGCCAGCTTTCTGTGTAGAGCAAGTGCGCATCACAGGCAGGAGGCATGTCCATGCTAGACCTTGCTCATCTTCAGCTGCTGAACCAGGTAAGCGGGAGGCACAAGCTTTTGTTTCACGCTGTCCACCAAATTCTGGCATACCAGCTGTACTCGGCAACTATCAGTGGAAGGGCAGCAATGCAGGCAGCCCGGTCGTGAAGGATCTGCTGCCAGAGCCAATCTACACTGAAGAGCTAGCAGTCTCGCGTTCGCTCCAACACTGTTTTCTCCGTGGCGGCGGCGTGAACGGGGTGTAATGAAGGCACCTCCGACGTGAAGGACCTGGTGCCGGAGGTCTCTCGAGACTGAAGTGCGTACTAAGATCGCGCTCACTGTTACGTATCTTGTTTCGTATCCCAGGCTGTTCTCGTCAATCGCGGCGGCGTGGAAGGGCTGCAACGAGGGCACCTCCGACGTCAAAGAGCTGGTCCCCGAGTTCTTCTACGAGCCCGAGTTCCTGCGCAACGCCGATGACCACGCGCTCGGCACCCGCCAGGTGAGGAAGCGAGGTTTGTTTCGGCTCCCTGTTTTCCTGCCAACAATGCAGGGCGGGGCATAATCCAATGGACCGGGTCCTGCGCAGTGTCAACGCCGTGCCCTGGGCACTGGGTGGTCTCACAAATGAGGATCGGAAGCGTTTCAATGCCTCACAAGCCCAGTCGCGGATGTCTGGCACAGCGGAGGCTGCAACCGTCAATTGCGGGATATGTTGGCGCCAACTCGGACTGCATGGATGTCTCGCCAGGAAGGTCTTCCCATGGCCATGTGGCTCAGCGCTGTTCCTAGTCCATAGAGCGTTGCTGTTCCTGAGTCTGATGTGCAGGACAGCTGCGAGCTGTGGTTCGTGGAGCTGCCGCCGTGGGCGGGCGGCTCGCCAGATACTTTCGTGCGGCCGTGCGATCTCGGGTTCACACTGAGCTCGACATGACATGACTATACAGCAGCATGAATCCAGGTGTTCCCGTGTTGAAAGGACGGCTGCGAGCCGGGGCATGTGGGGCTGCCGCCGTGGCCGGGCGGGCCCCTGGACGCCTTTGTTGCGGTTGCACAGCACCACAAATCCACTAGAGAATGTCAGTGTTCCCGTAACGGAACAAAATGACCTACCTATCTCCTGCAGGACGGCTGCGAGCTGGGGGATGTGGAGTTGCCGCCGTGGGCGGCCGGATCGCCGGACGCGTTCGTGCGGCTGCAGCGGGAGGCGCTGGAGAGCGAACATGTGTCGGAGCGCCTGCACCAGTGGATCGACCTCGTCTTTGGGTAAGGCAGCTTGCTTCTGACACTAAAACAACTAACGCTGCCTTTCCTATGACCAGCGCGAGGCGCGGGAGAGCGACCTCGTGCCGGAGCACCAATGGACCCACCTCGTCTTCGTGTGCGCAGCTTTGTCTGGTTCAATACAGCTAGCACACGTGACCATCCTTTCATTTGTGGGCACCCAGCTCGCACTCAAAGCACGTCTATTACAAAAACACATGTTGCTGAGCTGCAAATGCAAGCCCGCGCCCTGTGTGGCGGTGAGGGCGCACCAAATCAGGTGGGGGGACATGTTGAAAAGACCGCAGCAAGCGAGATCATGGTCCATCGATGTCGCAGGTACCAGCAGCGCGGCAAGGCGGCAGAGGAGGCGGCCAACGCCTTCTACTACCTCACCTACGAGGGCAGCGTCGACCTGGACGCAATCGACGACCCGCTGCAGCGCAAGGTATGTATGCACCCAAACGATTGAGGCTCACGAATCCAGAGAGCAGGCTGTTCCAGCGGCCGTCTCTCTCGTCTGCACGCTAATTTTGGCTTCACGACATCTGAGCCAGCTTGTTTAGGCGCACTGCATGCACCACTGCGGCCGTGACTGCTGCACAGGAAACAATTCAGACAGCGTTCTGGGCCTTGTAATTCGCCGCCGTTGGGGTGCTTGGCCTCTGATAGCTGTGCATCTGAGCCGCTGCATGCACGAAGCATGCTCACATTTGGTGGCAAATGTGGCTATCGCTGCATTGGGCCTGCCCCTGCGCTCCCTGAGGGTCCTGACTGGATGAGTCCACCACAACTCGTCCAGTGAGCTCGCCTATAAGGGGGGCGTAGTGGGAGGCCATGTGCACGTGGTCTCCTGCCTCCGGGCTGCATCCGCCTGATCCAGAAGTGCCTTGAGACCTGGCATGTATGGCGGCGCCTGACGCTGCATGTTGGACTGATAACAGCTGGCGGAGATGGAGGGCGCAACCATCAAGCAGATTTTTTAAAACACGAGGGCGGGCACCACTAGACCAGCGCCTTGTAATCACAGCTTTCTCTTTTGATGCAATGTTACCCAAGACTTGCTCTTTCTCATAACTTGACACGTTGTGCAGGCGGTGGAGGACCAGATCAGCCACTTCGGGCAGACGCCGGCACAGTTATTTCGGCGGCGCCACCCCAAGCGCGGCCCGCCGCCGCCCGCCGCGGGGCAGCCGCTGCTCAATGCGCCGGACGCAATGCGCATCTTGTCCGTCGGCGTGCCGCCCACCCGCCGGTGCGTGCTGCATAAGATCCTCGTGGATGTTTCGATGTTATGGTTGAGGATTTGTCCACACTGATGTCGCTGCTGAATGCATCCGGGGGAATATGCCTCCTGTCCGCTGGGCATGCCGCCGAATGCAAATGCATGTGCCCCATTTGCTTTTGCAAGTCCCGTGCAACGGTGACAGCACATCATGGTTGTGGACATACTGGGCAAGTCTGCATGCATTTGTGTCTGCTACGGCCAGTGGTGCGCCATAAATGTTTGGCCGGCAGCCTAAGAAAGTACACGCTTGGGATAGCATCAGCCTCGAGGTGACGGCCTACACAACAATGCCGACATGCACCGTTGTTCAGGTGGGCTTTGCGCAGTGCAAGCTGATAACGCCAAAGCAGCTCAATGTTGCCGTCTTTCTGCATCGGCTGTCACCAGCTCGCTTCACGCTAGACTTGCACTAAACCAGCGCCACGCGCCGTTCGTGCAGGCCTGACTTCTCGGCGTCATCGCTGAGGCTGAAGGCCGGCCAGCGGTGCTGGTCAACGCTCAATGGGAGCTGTCTGCTGTAGAACTGCAACTGTCTTGGACGTAATGTCTGCCTTGGACGTGATGTAAACATCTGCGCAGGCTCAACATTGCGGTGGCGGCGCTGGTGTTGACGTCCGGCCGGGTGGTGGTGGTGAATGCAGATTGCGCGCTGTTGTCTTCGCCCATCCAGCTCTGCTCACGCACGTTGAACCTGCGCCGCAGGCCCAACATTGCGGTGGCGGCGCTGGTGGTCACTTCTGGCAGAGTGGTTCTGGTCAACGCGGATCGCGCTTTGTCAGCACACCGGTGGGCGCCGCCGTCAGGAGCTTTCACCTTTTCAGCGGGCGGCGCCAGCGCGGCAGAGGCGCCCTTCGCCCTGGAGCCCGATCCCGCCCCGCCCCGGTATGTTTGGACTACAAAATCAAGAAAGAAGAAGAATAAGGCACTTCGTCGCTGTACCGCCGGCCGCGCCGATGCGGCTGAGCGCCTGACCCCGTCCTGCCCAGGCAAGTTGTCATCAGCAGGAACCAACATAAGCTCATCTGCATGTGTCCTTGCATGCAGGGTGCTGGGCAGCCCGTTTGCTGCGGACCTGGACGCGGCGCTGTGGGCGCAGCGCTATGCGGTGCTGCCGGGCGGGCGCCTGCTGGCCTCCTGCGGCTACTGGGACTGCTCTGTCCGGTAGGGACTCTCTGCTGTGTTGTAGAACTGTCTCCAGTCGCCCGTGTGGCCAGCCATCAACATGACTGCAGCCCTGCAGTAAAAAGCAGACTGCCTTTGCAAGCGCGAAAATGGAGAATCGCAACGGAATTTAGTGGTATGACCTGGGCGGCATTCCGCGTCGCTGCAGGGCGCAGCGTGCACGAGGGACGGCTGCTTCAGCGCAATAGTACTCCTTATGGGCGGCAGGACGGTCCAAGAAAACACACTGCAAAACAGGGCTGCAGGAATCAAAGCGCAAGTGCATAGCTGCAGCGTGGACGAGAAGCGGGCGCGGCAGGTGGCTATACAGATGCACTGTCAATCACATGAACAGCGTTCCATCTCGATCTAATGCTCCGGTACTCTGATGCTCCGGTACACCTGACATACGTCTGCATTGCTGCAGGGTGCACAGTGTGGACGAGGGGCGGGTGCTGCAGGCGGTGACACACTCTCAAGATACTTGATGCAGCTCTGCTGCTCTGCTATCTGCCGCTCAACCCTGACGCGAACATCACGTTTTCGCCACAGGGTGCACAGCGTGGACGAGGGGCGGCTGCTACAGGCGGCGGCGCGGCACCAGGACCTCGTCACCTGCATCGCCGCCTCCCCCTGCGGTCGCTTCCTCGTCTCCGGTGCGCCTGTGTGTTCGGCAACGATCCTTGCGACATCAATCGAGATCGCTTTCGCAACAAGATTGATCCGCAGTGACGTCAGAGGTGGCGCTCATTGGAGCAACAGTTGCCTGCACCATGTCCCAACAGCAGCATCCATGGCACGCAGCCTGGCCTTTGTTGTGCGAGAGATACGCTGCACACGAGATGGCTGCTGAGCTCTGCACGGAGCAGGCAGCAAGTGTTGATGTGGTGGACGATCGCACTGCGGCGTTTCGAAGCTGTCATTCACGTACAGACTCCGCAGTCGCGTTTTTGGAGAACAAGCATGTGCTCTGTTCTCGAGTCACTGGCGGGACTAGAAGCTCAGCTGCTTCGGACCCTGCCGCAGCCATACAGCGCCTTCCTCACACCACCCTGCAGGCAGCCGCGACACGACGCTCATCATTTGGGACGTCGCCGGCGGCGGCGTCGGCGAGCCCGGCGGCCGGCGTGGCCGCGCCGCCGCGGCCGCCGCCGGCGGCGGCCCGCCACTGGCTCCGGCGCCGCGCCACGTGCTTGCGGGTCACAGCGACGCCGTCACCTGCCTGGCGGCGGACGCGGGAATTGACCTGGTGATCTCGGGCGCCGCGGACGGCGTGCTGCTGTTCCACACCCTGCGCCGCGGCCGGTGAGGATACCTCCGCAACTAGATGACGCCTGCGCTGGCGTAGACCTTGATAAGATTTAATGAAACGATGCCACGGCGGATGCGGGACTTGACCTGGTGGTCTCGGCGCCGCGGACGGCGTGCTGCTATTCCACACTTTGACCGGTGAGGGCGCCAGCTGGGTACACAGGCATTGTCTGCTGGGCCATAGCTGGATGACAGATGCAGGGTTCGCTGTGCACAGGTACGTACGCACGCTGCGGCTGGAGGCGCCGCCGGCGTGGCTGGCGCTTGAACTATCACACATATATGTAGGATGATAGCTGCTGCATGCAGTCTGTTTGTTGTGTCTCTGCAGGTACGTGCGCACGCTGCGGCTGGAGGCGCCGCCGGCGTGGCTGGCGCTGGCGCCTGAGGCCGGATCCCTGGTGGTTCACAGCCACGCGGACCTTGCCCTCCGCGTTTTCACCGTGCGTCTTGCCACACCTTCTGCCTCGCTGTCAGACAAAGCGTTTTACATGCACAAATGAGCTGATACCGAGCAACAGCTCGTAGTGGCTCGCGCTGCAAGCCATGAGAACCTCGCCGCGTCTTCACTGTGCGTTCTGATCACGCCTCCATTACATCTTCAGTCACTGCTGTGTGCACCTGCACGGGTTGCGAGCTCCTTCCCTGGTGGCCGCCATGCACTGCGCCTGTCCACAGCGCGCCCACCGGCCCCAATCCAAATTTGTCAGTGCCATGAGCTGCAGCTGCGCTTTGCATGTCGCTGCGCAAGCTCCGAGGGCTGCACCTGGCCTCGACTTCTGCTGCGGCGCTTCTGGACCAGCAAAGCGAAGTCTGCTTCGCTCGGCCAGCCCAGTGCAGCCAAATGAAGCAGAGGGCAGACCTCCTGTTCTGCTATAAATTTCATGCTGTGACAGCTACTGGCGGCAAAAGAGTGCTCTGAAGAAGAGAGCCACCGGAGCGTGTGCCACCTGTTGAGCACTGTGCACCTGTCGCGGATCAGCAGGCGGCTGCTGGGGCGACGGACGCCCAACATGGCAGGCACAGTATCTTGATCGCGGCAATATCCTTCCCGCAGATCAACGCGCGGCCGCTGGTGGCGGCGGAGACGGCATAGCAGCTGGTGGCAGACATGGTGCACTCTGCCCACTGATGTCCTCAAGTACCATGATGAACTCCGGTTTCCGGTTCCTGCAGATCAATGGGCGGCCGCTGGTGGCGGCGGAGACGACGGAGCGGCTGGCGGCCGGGGTTGCGACGCCCGACGGGCGATTCCTGCTGACGGGCGGCGCCAAGGGCTCCGTGCGCCTGCGCTGGCTGCACTCCCTCCAGGTGCTGTTGGCATGCGCGCCAGCTAAACCCTAAACCCTATGTTCCATAGCAGCGGATAGGAGCCAGAGCAGTGCTCCAGTTTCTTTCTCGCCCTCAGTGCTCAGGGCGCTGGGGCATGGCTGCGCTGGACATATGTCCATGACGCTGCAGCTCCAGACGCGGCAGCCCGGAGACTTCTGGGCGTCTCAAACTCTGCTGTCCAGCAGGAGGTGCTGCGCTGTGAGGGTGAGGCAGGGGCCCAGCCCCCGCGTCCGCGCTCGCGCCGGAGCAAAGATCCCTGGGGCGGCCCTGAATGACTGTACTGACAACTGCAGGAGGGGCTGCGCTACGAGGTGGGCAGGGGCCTATCACCGCGCTGGCGCTCACATCATAGTGCTTCTTGGAGCAGCCCTGCAGAGGTTCAAGCGTCTTTGAAACCTGTGTCCCACTTGCAGGAGGTGCTGCGCTGTGAGGTGGGGCAGGGGCCCATCACTGCGCTCGCGCTCATGTCGGAGCACCGCGCCGGATATTTCTGGGCAGCCCTGGAGAACTGTCCTAATGTCTTGAACCCTGCTCCCCCCGGCAGGAGGTGTTGCGCTACGAGGTGGGGCAGGGGGCCATCACCTCGCTCGCGCTCACGCCGGAGCAGTGCTTCTTGGCGGGCACCGCCGGCGGTGCGCTGGCCGCCTTTGCGCCGGACCCGCGCCGCCGCATCACGCGGCGCCTTCCGCTGCCGGACGCCACGGCGGCGGCGGCAGACGGCCGGCGGCATTCCTCCGGCAGCGGCAGCGGCGGCGGCAGCGGGGAGAGCAGCGTATCGCTGCTGCGGGCGGGGTCGGATCGGGGGCGCACAGTCGCGGCGCCGCCGGTGCTGCCGCCTCAGTAGCAGGGTCTCGGATAGAGCACAGGTGCTCTTCGGATGGATGCAGCAACATGCCGGCATTACGGCAGCGGCGTTGTTGTGAAGGGTGCGGGTGCCTGGCGTGTTCATGAGTAGCACCGCTCGAATTGATGATGCACCAGAGGAGTGGACGCACGACGGATTCACCTGCCAGCAACTGTGAACCGCTCGGCACAGGCGTGGCAGATGCTGTGTGCGATGGCGGTCCAAGCTCTGCAGCAACAGTAGCATCTATGGGACAGATGAGGGCGTCATGGAGGGGGCCCAGTCATATTACAATACCAATAAGGATGGGGGCACTGTAATGGTGGTTGCCGCCTCTTTGGCAAGGAACTCCGAAGAATGAGTCTTTTGTCATGCTGCAGCATGATATATGGCATGTGCGCCGCTGCGAGACACGCCGTCCTGGACCGTACATCCAGGCGGCGGCAGCAGCAGCAGTACGGCGGTGCGCATGCGGAAGCTTCTATGCTCGAAGCCCGGGCTGGGTAACAGCCTCTAAAGGAGAAGCTGAAGGAGAAACGCCATGGCAAAGCCAGCAGCGCCCATGGCTGCGCCCCACGTCTGCTGCTGTCAATGCTGATGCCAGTGGGTGCGCGTGACGTATAGCGCTGCATAGACGAATTGTTCTGATCGATGTTCACCACGTGCAGCTTCAATTCAGCCGTCTGCCTCCTGCGAGTTGTTTCGGAAGTGTGGCGCACTGCCGCAAACTTCGCAGTCACGGCCCGAGCGAGGCCTAACGCCACTATGAACATGCGGTGCTGCTCTTGGACGACGAACTTGAACATACAAAGGGTGCAGCGCTGCTGTCGCAGCAAGGTGTGCTGTGACTGTCGTCAACACATGCAGCGCCTGAGATGGCCCAGATTTTGGGTGCGGCGCCGCAAAATCTCAGCCGCGCAATGCATAGCGCGCAGCCAAGTCGGCGAGTGGGCAGCAGGAGGAGGTGCAGGAGCGTCAGCCGCTGGACCAGACCTTTGTGCTGGGGCCGGAAGTGAGCCTGAGGGGCGGGCGCGGCCACAGCACTGGATGCATCAACAATGCGCGCTTGGGCTGCACTTACGGCGGCGGCAGAGTCGACTTCCAGCGACTCTCGCCAGCATGTCTCTGTCGGAGCGTAGTACTGATGCCAGTTCGTGGCCTCTGCCTGCTGCTGTGTTGCCTTCGCCGTGGCTGTATAGCAGCTATTTGAATATAAGAGTGCCAGATTGTAAATGGGTTGATGATCGGCACGATCGCAGATAAAGAAAACGTCGGGTGGCCGGATTCCCGCTGAAGTTGCCGCTGCAGATTGCTTGCACACAGCATGCACATTCTTACAAGCTGGAGATAGAGCGTTGTGGATGAATCCGGATGTAGCCGTGCAAGCAAGGACCATATAAAGCAATTCGCAGCCCAGAAAGTCGACAACATTGTTCACGGCCGACACCCTTGTACAACATGCCACGCACCGCCAGGCGCCATGTTCACCGCGAATCCACTCAGAGAGTCCAGAGTCAAGCGCCCGCATGCCGTGCTTGCGCCACATAATCCGCCAGCGCGCCAGTGACGCCGCTGTCCACAAAATCGTACGGCACGCCATATCCCTACAGGGTTAGCATCACAGGCATGTCAGCAATGCCAGACAGCTCAGCGTCCGGGCAAAGTGTTATTAACATCCACCTAATTCCAATGCCGCAGGTCAATGTCAAAAGAAGTCACAAATCAGTTTGCCAATCACGTGAGGATGTCTAAGTGTCGGCATGGGATGTCCGCAGCTTTGTCTGCTACAACTACTTGCTCAGTTGTTCACAACTGCACCTGCGCGGCCGAGCGCATAACGACGGGCTCGTCAATGAAGCGGAAGTCGACTTCCGGCAGCTGCGGCGGGCCGCCTCCGCTGGCTCGCTCGCCGCCAGGCTGGCTCCTGGCCTCACTGCCGTGGCCATTCTGGCTGCCAGTCACGCCGCTGTTCGCATGGCTGCCGCCATTGCCGAGGCTGCTGCCGCCGCTGCCAGCACCGGCAGCATCGCGCAAGCCGGTGCCGGCCAGCTGAGCGGCCGCCGCGTCCGCCGCTGACGCCGCATCGCCGCTGGCAGCGCCGCCCGAGTGGCCTGCCGCCGTCGCCGCTACGCTGTCTGCCGCCGGCACTGCTGCTGCACTCCTGTCGCCGCTGGGCGCCGCCGCCCAGGCGTACCCCAGCTCGCCCCAGTCGTCGAAGAGCAGCAGCGCGGTGGCGCCCCCCACCGGGTTGAAGTCGATGAGCTTGACGCTGCTGCGGCTGGTGACGTACACGTCGTAGGTGTCTGCGCATTACACACTGTTGAAAAGATCCTGTGCGCATTCGCCTTGGTCTCGCAATAAATTCTTTGCGCATTCGCTTTGGTCAAAGGGCGGCTCTGGAAATGCCCACTGATCCCCATGTATGTGCATCGTTCCGTTGCGGCCGTGCCAGGACATGCGGGACAGCGTCACAGCTGGCCAAAGGTGCGCTGGCTGTGGCTCATCCAGCGAACACCCATCCGACAGTGAGCTGCGCATTGTTTCCGGCAGGGCCGGCCGCCTCCAGTGCTGAACTGGCAGCAACTACATTGAGGCTACGGACAAGACGTTCTTGGTGGTATGGCAATTGCATGGCTAGAGTCTCAGTATTGAGGGTGTGGAGACATCAGTTTGCCGCATCGGTGCAGGTCTGGGGCACTTCGGTGGGGCTGGGTCAGGGGGCAGAAGCAGGGCGCAAACAGGCTGCTCCCCGGCAGGATGGGGCTCTTGGCGTGGATTTGGTCTGCTTGCATGGCCACGAAGCACACAGACAGAAAGGAAACAAAAGGTGGCAAAGTGTAGGTGAATCCGAGAAAAGAATGCTAAACGCAACCAACCAAAGTTCTCATCTGTAGGTGAACTCACAGTCGTGCAGCGGGAAGGCGGCCAGGATGTGGTCCTCGTGGAAGGCCAGAATTATCTCCTGCAACGCGTCCCGCTGCTCGCCCAGGAACTCGAAGCGCTGCGTCACGTCCCGCTGGCTGATACCTGCACAACGGGCAGAAGACACGCCGTCTTCCGGCAGAGATGGAGGCTCTTTTGGAATCCACAGTGGCCTCCAGCAGCCCGTCCCTAGGCTCGCTCAGAACCTCAAAGCGCCGCGTGACGTCTCGCTGGCTGACGCCTGCTATAGAACACACGGCGCTGCTCAGCCTCAGTAGTAGACGAGGCCTGCTTCTGGACTCAGGCCTCGCCCATGGGCCATCTGATCGCTGGGTCGCGTTAAACCAAAGCGCTACGTCGCGCTGGCAGACGCCTGCAGTACAGCAGCGCGGCGGTGCAGAATCTCATCCAGCAGTAGGGTGTTCGATGCTGCTGCCTGCAAGACCAAGAATGCAGGCCACGCCGCAGTGCCGCACTGAACAGCGCAAAGCTTCGTGGATGTGCAGACTTCCAGACAGCAGCAGCATCGCTGCCGGTGTGTCATCCCAGGATATAAAAGGCGCACCGACGATCTCTCGGCCGCGCACAAAGCAGCGGAACTCGCGCCCTGGGCGCATGTCCCGCCACGCCCGCAGCGCCAGCACCCGCGGCACCTCCGGACGCGACAGCGCGGCGGCGCCGCCAGGTGCTTCCTGCTGTCCCGCTGCTTCCTGCTGCTGCTGCGCCTCCTGCTGCTGTGGCTCTTGCTGCACCTGGCTACGTGAAGTCACCGGCCGGCCCGGCGCTGCAGACGCTGACGCTGCCGGTGCAGAGGCGCCAGCCGCCGCTGCGATATCAGCCGCCGCGGGGGCCGCTGCCGCCGCCGCTGCTGGCGCTGCTGTCGCGGCTGGCGGGGCGGCGCAGGCATCGAACGCATGGCAGATGTCGTGCGCGATGCGGTCCGAGCTCTGCAGCAGTAGCAGCACCTGTGGAGCAGTACGCAGGAAGACGTGACTGCAAAGATGAGGTAGATGCTGGAAGGCCTGGGTGGTGAGTCATTCCTTACATGTGCTCACCCTCGGCGATGGGTGAAGCAGTCGCAAAGCCTGTGACACAACCGGCGGCATCACAGCAGTGAACGTCTGCTCACCTCGTCTGCATTCGTGCAGGCGGTTGTGTTCATTGCCGACACCCAGGCTGCATCCTGCATCCAGTACGACAGCGTGTTATGCGCCTGCGCCTGCTGTGGTCTGTACAGCATGTGGCAGGATGAGTCTGAAGGCATTCCTGGCATTCCGACTGACGAGTTGGACAGAAAGCAGCTTTCGGCAGTCCAGACGAGGAGCTGGAGCGGCAGCTTCAAAACAAGACCTCTGGCCAGGCAGCGCACCTTTGGCGCACTCCAGTTGAGTTTGGGCAGCACCCTACCGCCCAGCGCCGAGATCGCCTCGTCTACCTGCCGCAAGAAGCCCTCGAACTGCACGTTGTCAAACAGCAAGGAACGGCTCAGCCACCGCTCAGCCACCATTCAGGTTCTGGAGAGGCATATTTGATGGTGCACCTGCACCGTTCACCTGCCGCCAGCAGCCCTTGAACTGCGCGATCGAGGCGGCGCGGGAAGCAGCTCAGCACAGCGGTGTTGGGTTGCAAGCACTGGCATCGTGGTGCGGTGGTGCGTCATACCAACAGCAGGTGGCAGCCTGACTTCGCAGGTGGGAGCAGGAACGAGTTGTGCTGTGGAATTGTAGACATGAAAAAACCCTGGATTGCACCTGGTTCAGGCCGACGGCGGCCTCGATGCCGCCGTCTGCGTCATCGTCGCTGGACGACCACTCCGTGTAGTCCACGCCCTCCACGGCGTACTCGTCCGGCTTCGAGCGTCGCGGCATCTGCGCGACAGGTGGGCATGGCGGCTGGGCCCGCGGCAGTGAATAATCACTGCAAATTATCTAAAAGACGAGTAGTCTGGCGACATGACCGTGCACAGCGCGCCGCAGTTGACACGAGTAGTGCCGCATTCTTCAGGTTGGCGGTTGACACATGCTGTTTATCAAACAGTATGACCTGCACACCAGATGATGCTGACTGCCTGCTGTAGTCCCAGCATGCATGGCGCACCGCCGCTGAGGATGATGGCAGGAACACGCCGTCCTGGACCAGGAAGTCCTCAAAGCCCGGTGGCAGCGGCAGCACGGCACTGCGGAAGGTAACGTGCTCGAAGCGCGGGTACCAGGCCTCGAAGGAGCACGCCGCAATATGGGCGGCGTCCATCGCTGCAGGCGCGTATGCTGCAGCCACTGCCCACGGTGCAAAGCGCTAAACGGAGGATCTGCCTGGGCCGATGTTGACCAGTTGCAGCTGCAGTCAAACCCTGCTGCCAGCGCTTCGTTCCGGAAGGACGGGTGGCTCCGACTGACGGAAGCCTTCTTGCTATCTAAACGTGGAACAGCGCCGCTCTCTGAACGCAACGCTTTCATTCCGCAAATGCAAAAATGATGCAAATGGCACAGCGCTGCAGCAATTGCATCAGAACTTTGGTGTCGGAGAGTGCATAATGCATGATCGGGTCATGCAGTCGGCATCGCGAGTCAGTCCTGATTTTGCCTGATTTCAGAGCACTTCCTATCTCGTACGCGTTCGTGAACATCGTTTGCGCGATTGCCCAGGCTGTGATCGCTGTCTCGCTGATGTGCTTCCCATCGTCAGGATGGGGGGCGCACAGATACACCGACGACGCTGATGATGCTGATACGACGCAGGGCAGAGCGCTGTCCGCGATCGCCAGCCCAGTCTTCCAGCGGCGCTCGGCGTCAAGCCTCCTATGCCTGCGCCTGGCGGGGCCACTGCCTCTGGCGGCAGTCCCGCCTGCCGCCTTTGCGCGGCTGCGTCACCTATACACCCTCTTGGGCAATTCTGCGGCACTGCCGCCGGGTCTGGGGTGGCTTTCGCTGCTGGCGCCGGAGCCGGCGGATGCGGCCGGCTTTACGCGTCTCGGCACGGCGGTGCAGCAGCATACACGCCTATAGCGCCCTGGAGCTCGAAAAGTTTCACGTGGACCTGGAACTACTGCCGCCGGGGATCCAGGCGCTGACTGTGACGTGCTGCACCGTGGCGGCGCCCCTGGTGCGCACCATGTGGATGTGGCTGGACACGGAGAAAGCGCACAGGGCGCCATTGCCAGGTACTGCGGGCGCGACGACGCTCGACGCCGGCAAGTGACCCCTGCGGAAGCAAACGAATCGAATGTAGCACCCTCACGGAGGCCACCACACGACTTGCGAACTTCAGCATGCGCTGCGATGACGGCAGCAGAGCCAACTGTGCACTCAGTATCGTGGTGTTTCAGTGTGTCAAGAGCTGACTGCGGTTTTGGTACAGGTGTGAAGTTCTGTAGCGGATTGTTGGTGTGGATCCAAATCCGCTGTTCAGGCATTGGATGAGACTGCACCACAAGGAAGTGGTTCAATCGCCCTTACTATTCCAGATTTGAGGATGCAGACCTCCTGTGGTTTCAACTGCACGAATTCCTGCGAACCAAGCTACAGAGCAACGAACGAAAGATGGTTGTCTCCAAAATAGAACTACTTCGATCTCAATCACAACACTGGTGCATATTGCCAATGCATGTGGCGTCAGGAGGGACCCAAACTCGATCGCGACTGCCAGGATTGCCAGCTGCACGTCTAGTGCCTGCCTTATAGAATTTCGCACAGCGGCGCGCGGGTCTGCACAGGCTGTGTTGTGGTCCCGGCCTCCGAGCTTTGGCAGCGGCGACCATGTTGAGCGATGCCGCGGAAGCGGTGCCGTTAAGGCATCGCTGTCCTCGGCCTGGACCCCACCAGTCAGTACAGCCATGAAGGGGTTGCCTTGTTCTTCTGGTCGTCGTCCTTCAGCAGCAGCAGCGTGCGCACGTCACGCTGGTGCATCGGCCCCTCCCACCGCGGCGACAGCCCCGCCGGCCATGGCTCGGCTGTGGCGAGCGTGCAGTAGCTCACCTGCAGCCGATCCAAGCCCTGCAGGGAGACAGGTTGTGCCGAATTAGATCCCCGTCCTCGGCTGGACGTTCCTCGACACAGACATGGTGTATGGTGCGCAGTGCAGGTGAGGCATGTGCGTGATCCAGCAATGGCACTGCTGCTAGGTTCCCAGAGGCTGGTGCCATGGCCTGCTGTCGCAGGCTCGGCTGGCCGGCACAGCGTCCGCAGCAGGCCGCGGAGTGGCATGTTTGGCGATGTGGAACGCAAGCAAGTCACGGCATGCACGCCTCCTGCAATGGTGGCGCCCATACCCTAAATGTCACTGCGTTTCCTTTGCACCGCTCACCTGCGGCAGGCTGGCGGGCGAGACGTGCATCCGCACCAGCGTCAGCACCCGCAGATTTTTCAGTCCAGCGAGCGCATCCCCCAGCGGAACCGGCCGCACCTCACCCACCTCATGCCTGTGGGCCACACAAAATGAGCTTGAGATTCGCCTGGGCATGTGACGCCGACGATGCCCGACAGCAGGAGGCCGGTGCCGCTTGCCGGGAGCAGCCGTCATAAAATTTCAGGCACAGACTGCCTTTAAAAATTTCCCAGATGGGTTCGATTGATCTTGGGGAGCAGGGAGGCTGAAGCCTGGAAGCTGGAAGCTGTTGGTGTGCACCTGTGGGAGGCCTTGCCCTCCAGCTGCAGTGACCGCAACTGCGGCGGCAGCTGCTGCAGGAATGCCACGCTGCGCCGGTCCACCTGCGATCATGCGCACTCGGGTGAGAAAAGTAGAAACCAAGGGAAGCGGATGTCTCTGGCAGGAACGGACAATGCAGCGCCCGCGGCGTCGGCGGCAGCTGCTGCAGGTGTGTCACGCCGATCCGTCTGCGGTGCCATCAGAATATGTGACGCGTGATAAACGTGCGTAGAGAGGTACACCCTGCATGAGCTGCCCATGCACTGCGCCCAGCCGATGCCGCACGCTCAACAGCCGCGCATGTTGTGTTGAGATGATAGCACTGCCACAGCCTCGTTGGAGAAGTGCAGACATTCTACAGCCGTGTCATTGCACATGTCAGTTCCATTGACGCTTCCAGGTTTGCGATTTAGAACGCTGCAGCAGCGACAAGACCGCAGCGTGCGCCACACGCACGCACGTCGGCCGTCCAGCGGCAGCGATGGATCAAAGGTTCAAGATGGCAATGACTTTGATTATCCGCACCCGCAGCAGCGACAGCGACCGCAGCGCGCCGCACGCAGGGCCGGTGGCCGTCCAGCGCAGCGACGATTCCATCAGGTTTTACGATTCCATTAGGTTTTACAATTTGAAAAGGGCTTGCTGTTATCCCACCCGCAGCAGGGACAGCGACCGCAGCGCGCGCCACACGCAGGGACGACGGCCATCCAGCGGCAGCGCCGGCGCCTCCAGCCCAAAGTGCAGCGACAGGTCTTTCAGATGTGACGCATTCCGCTCCTGGAATCGGCCATTTGAAAGGAGGTCCGCAAGCTCCTCGCTGGCTTTGGCGTGCTCCTGTGGGGCAAGTGCGAGAAAAGTTCATGCACAGACGAGAAGATGCGTCACCTTCCTAGATCGTCAAGCCATCTGCAAGCGACCTATGCACAAGATCGAGGCACAGTGAGAAGAACGCACACTACTTCAGCCGATCCTGGGAACATTAGACGAGCCTCAATTTGAGTGACTGCGCTCCGCGCTCAATTCTGCCCCCAGCCAGCGATGCATCGTAAGATATTAAGAACCTCGAAAGGTACGAAGGAGTTAGATATGGGTCAGTCGAGGACCCGAACAGTGTGTCTGCTGCTGCACCTGGTCTGGTTCAGGTGCAGCAGCTCCAGAGCGGAGATGCGCTGCTTCGATTTCAAAAAACATTTGTCATAGATTTCGACATGAGAAGAAACAAAAGTATGGCACCTTGGTCTGATTCAGGTGCAGCTCCAGCGCGGAGATGCGCAGCTTCGCCCGCGGCAGCCACTCCAGGATGGCCGGCCAGCGGCCGCCGTCGATACGCAGCCGCATCGGCTCGTCCGCCACAAGCGCGCGCCACCTGGCAGCAAGGACAGCGTCATTTCTTCCTGTTGTTGAAGTTTCTCATGTTCCTGATTCCTGGTCTACGTGCAGCCACGTCGGATCGTCCGCCATCAGCGCACGCCACCTGAAAGCAAGGACAGCTTGTTTTACTTCTCGTGTTGACCAGTTCCTGTTTCTGGTCGATGCGAGCTGCTTCGGCCACCACCAGCTTCCTGCACCTGGCAGCAGGTGGACCCAGTATGAGACCCTTCTCATCCAGTTGTCGTACAGGTTCATGTTGCCAGTCCTGTCGTTGCTCGTAACGAGCACCCGCGTCGGCTCGCCCACCACCAGCACGCGCCAACTGGCACCAGAGACAGGTTGCTAGCTCCTGTCGACGCTGCCTTCAGTTCTGTTGTGGGCCCATGATCAGCCAGAATGCGCGGCTGCATGGGAGAGGTTGCCTCACAGACTGGAATGGCAAAGCACCAGGGTGACCTTAATACTCGGAGAAAGTCGGCTCGGGCTCCGCCGTTTGTGGCAGGCCATGTCCACATACAGGTTTTGATACACGGCAGTGCACTTTGCAGCAGGGACTCTGGCCAGTCCTCACTGCGCGGAGACACCACCGCCCAGGCGCGCACGGCCGCGTCAGAGCAGGGGCCGCCGTTGACGGCCCGCCTGTTCAACGATTGTAGATACGTGCATGTCTATGCAACTTGGGCGGGACCTTCACCGCTTGGAGACGCCGTCGAGGGCCGCCCAGGCGCGCACGGCAGCATCGGCGCGTGCGCCGCCATTGACGGCGCGCAGCGGCGCCAGCACCAGCCGCAGGATGTCCGACAGCAGGTGGTCCGGCAGCGCCTCCAGCTCCGTGGCGGCGGCAGTGATGACGTCGACCGTCTGTACATGTAGCATATTAATATCGTGATGACATCCACCGTCTGTGCAGAGTGGCAGACAAAGTGATTCTGCGCTGTTACCAGGAAGTGGCAATGCTGGCATGGCACTACAGGTGCAGCACCAGGGGCGTCGTAGCAGCAGCATGCCCAGACACTCGGCGATGGCATGGAATTCTGATTTGCACCGCCTCCACACCGTGTACAAGAGTCGAGCGAGGTCGAAGCCGCACGCCGGGCCAGAGCACAAGGAAGGGAGCTATGCAGCTGGGCTAAGCAGTGTGTAGGGTGTACCTGGGGCGTGCTGGCCTGCAGGCTGGCCATGGTTATGGATGGTCCGGCGCGCGACAGCACATCGAAGGCGTTGCCGCTGCCAGGCGAGCCCTGTGAGCTGGCATGGCGGAGCGATGTGCGGCGGGCGTTCGGCGAGGCCTGCAGTGTGATCCCGGTGCCGGAAGCCATCGTGCCTGCGGCGATTGGGGCGCGGTGTTTGCAACAGCCTGCAGGTCGTGCTGTGTCAGACATTTGCTCTGAATGAGACACAAGTGCGCACGGTCACGAAGTACAGAAAACGCTCCGCCACTTGTGGCTCGGCTGGCTTTCGCGATGTCGTGATGACGGAGCGGATTGAGGCAGACAGGAACATTCGCTTCGGGCATCGCGCAGCAAGAAGTACATCGAGATCACCTTCTAGGCCCCTGAGCAGCTGGACGCTGTCGGTTCGGGAAGCGTCGTCCGGATCCTGCGAGATTGTGGCACAGCAGCGCTGCTTATATGACAATTGTGAAGCAAGTTGCACAGCCACAACAGAGGTTGGCAAAAAGACAGCGAAGATTTTATGTCATCACGTAACCCAGTTTCTTGGTGGATGCCGCCAGACTCCACCTGAAGTTGAATGCGCAAGCTTGATCTGCAGGCATAGATCATGCCAGTCCTGCATCCTGCTCACCATATCAGTAGCAAACGATTTCAATTTGTATTGCATTCAACCACAGCGTGACAGTCGGCAGCTTGGGCTCAACTGCCTGCCCATCCCTGCCGCAGCTATTTCGCTCGTGCACACCCGCAGCGTGTGCAGCACAGCCAGAACGCGTGCAAGATTGAACGCCAGACGACGTGCTCCGGCCCATTCTTGGCTTGGTCACGAGGGATCATCTGTGCAACATAGCGGGAACAGGGGTGGGGCCCTAAACCAGGCCTGCAGCTCTGGGTGCAGCTGTCCCTGGCCTGTCAGAGGCGAGTTTTTATGTTTGCATGTCAAAACCAGGCATCATCCCTCATTCGTTGACGGCATAAACCTGCAGCAATTGGGCCCTTGCACAGCGCAAGCGACACCGGCATTTTGTTTGGTGCCCGTCTGGCACATGGGTGCCCTTGCGCAAATGGCATGCGTCCAGGCGCAACCAACGAATAACGGCGTGCAGGTGGGCCAAGCTCATGGAGGACCAGCCAAAGTGACTGGAAGGCCTAATGCCCGCCGCTTTGCGCGCATCTGCCGCTGGGCCGGCGCCGCCGGCCGCCGGCCGCTGGCCGCTGGTCGTGTCCATCACCATGGAGTGATGGCCAGCCACCATCGCGCCGCATCCCTTCAGCAGGGTAGCGCGCGCAGCCCATGCGGCTGCTGCGCAGCCAGCACTTCCAACGGCGCTCCGCCGGCACGCTGGCGGCCCTGTGCTCGGACTCCGGCGCTGACCTGGCTGGCCTGGAGACCGTCTACACCAAGCTGGCAGGGCTCAGCCTGGTAGGCCCGCTGCCGCCGGCGCCGCTGCCGCCGTGCGCGTGGCCGCTCAGCGCCAGCGGCTCCGTGAAGACAGACAATCCCGAGAAGAAGCTGCGGCGGGTGTTTCTGGAGCGGGACCCGCCGGGGCTGCCGCCGCTCGGCGACGCGCTGTAGGTGAGCTTGTCGCACATTGACGCCGGAGTCGCCTCTCATGAGGTCCGGTCGAGGTGCGCAATGGAGGCAGCCGGCGGCCACTGCTGTGATGTACCCATGGAGATTCCCCTTGGCTCAAGAACGGGACAGCATTGTGCCGCAGGGTCTCACAGCACTCAGGGAGTTGACGCTGAGTAGCTACCACATCGAGGACATGGCGCTGCTGCCGCCGCCATCGACGCGGCGCGTCAGCATGGAGTGGTGCTCGATATGGGGCAGCGTCCACCCTGTAGAGGAACGCAGCGCCCTGCCGGGCTGGCGCGTGCGGCAGGAAGCCGAGCCAGAAGGTCTTTCAACCGTGGCCGGCATGCACCTCATCACGCTGGCGACGTTCGAGCGCGATAGATAGTCATTGTTTGTGCGCCGCCTCCGCACACGAGCGCAGGCAGCATGATGAGTTTCATGTGAACATGTGTCCATCAGAAGCAGAGGTCGCGTACAAGACGCAGCACTGGCAGTATAAACCTGATGTCGTGTTGAAGGCGTGCACGTTCCAGGTCGGCAGCAATCGCACCACTGCAGTCTGCGGGCGCAGTTGACCATTAGGGAACTTAAGCACAGCAGCGCGCGTGCGCGTCAAGAATGTGTGAAGGCCCGATGATTAACAGTGAACTACCCCAGAAATCAAACACTCACCATCATAAACTGACCATTATCATGACGTACACAGTCAGATAGAGAAATAATACTTCACCCCTGCGCCAGCCTCACGCATACTGAAAGTAGGACAACTGTCATGATACATTCAATCAGAGGCAAAACCATGATCCAACAGACTGAAAGCGAATTGGCCACGAACCACTCCGACAGACCGATGCAGAAACGACATCAAGTTTGGTTGGATTCAAACAAGTCCACCATTGCGGGCCCCTCCAGTACACCCCTCGCAAGCTGAACCTTGCGAAATCTGCAGAGCGTTGCCGGCCTCAACTCTGGTCGTTCCAGCGTATCATTTCCGCCAACATTGATTTAAATTCGCCCGTGCGCTCCAGCGCGTCCGCGCTGATGCTGTCCACTCCATTCCGCACCCCACCGCGCAGCATCAGTCATCCCTGACCATCAAGTTTCCGAGCCCGTAGGCGCGTCCTCTATTCTGATGGCGTCAATGACCGCTGGGAACGCCACCAGCGAGGCTCGCGCAAAGGCGATGCTGTCCAGCAACTCCCTCAGGAACCAGACCTGCATGGCCGGGCAGGTTTTCCAGGAGTGGCGGTTTCGAAACGAGGTTGCTGCAGATTACTATTCGATAGTGTGGGGCGGCGTGATTGCTGATCCACAGGCATATTTCAGTCCCGCAGCCGCATCCCGCAAGCATCCTTGCTCTGTTTGTGAGTCATGGTTAAACTGCCAGGAGAATGCGGCACCTGAACTAGTTCAGCTCCCAATCGCCGGCGGCCGTGTCCCGCAGCGCCATCGCCCGAAAATGTAATTGTAAGTGCGCACCTGGAGTTCGTTCAACCCTGTGGAATTAGTGGCCATGATGTCACAGGCAGCGCAGGTGCACCAGGGAAACGCCCCGAATCCTTTACTGCAGGACTTTACATCAAGACGCACCTGGAACTGGGTTAGCTCCCGTGCGTCGGATGCCATGATGTCCCGCAGCGCCGTCGCCTCCGCCAGCGGTGCCTCGTGCTGGTCCAGCGACGAGCCCCCCCGCCGCCAGCTGGCGAAGATGCGCCGCCAGGCGCCGCCGGTCATTGCGCCGCTGCCCTGCCTGCTGTGCCACGCTCCGCCGCTCCTGTGACAGCAATATAGAGGGTCTATCGCCGATAGAAAGCAAGTTCACGAGGGTGAACTTGCTCCTATACTGTCCGAAATCTGGATCATGTCGGCGCGCCGCTGACTCGCCTGCCCCGCCACGCGCTGCCGCTCCTGCGCCAGTAGACTATCTGCCTGTTGATGGGCCACTTGAACCAGGCATGCTGGTGGATGACGAGAGCACGATCTCCGTTGCCATTTGCATGAGTGCGCAACACTCAGACACTGATATCCGGGAAGGCTACGTTGCAGCCTCAGTGCACTTGCCAACGCTGCCAGCCAGACAAAGCTGTGAAGGGGTCACCTGGAGCAGCCTCGCAGCACACCAAGCCACGGTCGCGGCTGGTTTGCGGGTGCAGCGTGTGCGGAAGGTGTCAGGGTTCGCAGTTCCGTACATCTGGTGATCCACTGAAACAGTCCCTACACGAGTACGTTCTCTGGCGACGCGGGGTATTTATGAAAGTGGATAGGGTGACAAGGGATTGAGCAGAGGTGGCGGCCCTTGCTCAGCTGTGCCTCCATACGATTACGTTCTTTGGCGTTCCCACACGAAAACCACCGTGCAGGCTGGGCGAAACGTACTCAGGCAGGTTGGTGAGGGTGTCGGAGAGCCAGTAAATGTTCCAGTCACAAGACTGGAGGAGAAAAGAAGGGCTGAACTAGACTGAACCCAGCCGCGGGATGATGGTTCACGACGTTGCATCAGCAGACTCACCAGCAACAGCTTCCCCGCCGTTTGGATCGCCGCCAGCGTCCGGCGGCGGATCTGCTCCGCCGGCAGAATCCCCGGCGACGGCGGGCGGATCGTCAGCGGCGGCAGCAACCTGCCAGCGCCGCCGCGGTCGGGGAGTCTGCCGGCGCCTGGCGCGCCGCCTGTCCGCTGCCGCCCGCCTGGCGCGCCGCCTGCTTTGGTGTGTCTGCGTTCTCAGCCTTGTCCGAGCTTGGCGCGTCGGCTTCGGCCCCCGCATCTGCTGCCGCCTGTTTTGCAGCGTCTGTCTTTGTGTGATGGTCAGCCAGCACCACGTCGCCTGCAGGTCAAGTTTCAGAATTCTGGGCGCGAGACGGTTTCCGTGTCCACTGTGACATCGATGACATCGATAGTGCTTTCTAGATGGGAGTCACGAGCCTAACCACTGTGTCATGTACACATCATTCATGTAACCTTTTGTGTGTACCAAGGGCCGCACCTACGCGGATGGCGTCAACCAACAGCGGAAAGGCGGCTGTCTCGGCGCGGGCGTGCTGCAGCGGCGTGAGCAGCTGGCAGAACAGGAAGATCTGCAGGAGAAGGATGACCAGTGGGTGGGATGATGGGAACATAATGTATAAAGAGCGCCAGAATACAAAAGTCAGAACAAACCGCAAACGAGACATCGACAACATCGTGCAAGGCCAGCTTTGCAGCAGCGCTTTGGTTCTCATCATGCTGCAGTGTCCGGACACACTCGCTGGCGTTACCTGGAACTTGTGCAGCTCTTGCGCCTGCAGCGCAAGCATAGCTGTCAGCCACGTTGAATAGACTTGGCACAGCATCCAAGGGTTTAGGGTTTACGGTTTCCCGAGGGTTTGCACAGGGCGGGGAAGCGGGCATCCGCATGCACCCGCACGAGCGCTTTGCAGTCCTGGCCTGCCAGAGAGATGCGGGGAAAGATGCGGCGAACTACTTTGCCCTCCTTTGAGGAAAGCAAGAAGCAACAGGCGCGCACCTCCGCCTGCATGTTGCTCTGCAGGTTTTCCGTTGTGCTCGCATCCATCGGCGTCCGCGAAGCGCCGCCGAAGCTGCCGGTGCGGGTGCTGCCGCTGACGGCGCTGGCGGCGGCGCCGCTGGTGCTGCTGCCGCTGCGCAGCGCCGCAATGAGGACCCGCCGCGACTCGCGCAGCACCAGCAGCTGCTGCCCGACCGCCATGCGCGCCTGCCGCCGCAAAAATCGTGGGTTTGAGGAATTCCACCATGGAGCACAAGAGTCGTGTTCCCCATGACTGCGCAGTCAAGGCCCCATGGCAGGACAGGCAAGCACTTGGGCTGGCCCCCCTCAGCCGGGATGCGGAGATGGTTGCGGCGGGGTGGGCGGCCCTGTGAGCTTCAGGGTGCAGCAGAACACTTTCAGATCCTTCACAAGAATGCCCTAGAGTATTCAACACCCAAGCAAAGCCACCTGGGCAAACGCCTCCCGCTGGTCGTCGTCGAGCCGCATCGCATCCAGCACCTGCCGCCAGCGCTCCGCCTCGTGCGTCCGCCGCCGCACGCCGGCGGCGCCGCTGACGCCGCTGCTGAAGGATGCCGAGGCAGACGCCGTCGGCGCGGCGGCGGGCTGCGCGCCCTCGGAGGTGGCGGCGGCGACGGCCACGCTCTTTTCGGCGCGGCCGCCGCCGCCGCCGCCGTTGCCGCCGTGGGCAGATGAGGACGCGGTTGCGGATCCCGAGGCGAACTTTGCCAGGTCCGCCATGTCGACGGTGCGCAGCTCCTGGAACACGCGTCGGCTGAGGTGCAGCTGCGGCGTAAAAAGTGCGGAGGTCAGTCTTCGCCAGAAGGGCTTGATAGGGGTTTGATGAAGCGCAGCTCCTGCAACATGCGCCGCCTGAGGTGCAGTTGTGGCACCGCAGAAAGGGCGAAAGTCGGGATCACTGGTTTTTTCACGGTGCGCGTCACCAAGGGGACGAGCCAGCAGAGCCTGCCGAACGTACATAAAACGAAACAGAGTTTCGTTTTATTTCTGAAGAAAGAAAAAAACTTTATACATTATTGTCCCTTATATACTGGCATTGTTATGGTGCAGCGGTGTGCTTGTCATATAATCAACGACGGCGTCAGCCCCGGGAGTCTGCAAGCGGACCTAAAGCACAAGGTAGGTCTGCCACGGGGTGATTGCCTCGATGGGCTGCCAGTTGGGTGATCGAGTGTGCAAGCCATGGAGGTGGACACGGTTCTGGTGGTTTGAGGTGCGCACCTTGAGAGCCAGGCAGGCCTGCCAGGCGGTGACGGCCTCAATCAGCTGCGCGTGAGCGACCGAGTCCAGCTCTTCGACATCGCCCGCCTTGAGCGCCGCCCGCATGCGCTCCACGAGCCCCACATACACAGCGGCGTCCTCCGGCCTCACCGCCTGCGGAATGAAGAGGTCAGCATCAGACACATCCTCGTGTTCTCGGTAGCACGCGATGCCCGCCTTTGAGCGCCACAGTCCGACCTAGACGGCGGCGTCCTCCGGCCTCACCGCTTGAGTGTCACACAAAGACATGTCGTGGTGATGTGATGAAGTATGCAATTGTGACATCCCGGTTTGTACTGTAAAGCTCTCAATCGCTACTTACAGCCCTGAAAATACCCGCATGCGCTCCCACATAACACAACTGGCCTTTCGGCCACACCGCTGTGGTGCCCTCCGGGGGCGGGGGGGGGGGGGGGGGGGGGGGGGCCCCCCCCCCCCCG
>JAABUL010002337.1_pt1:0-30000 | contig 31737 bp, 31 predicted proteins | sample 5559151 | NCBI WGS metagenome assembly JAABUL01 (sample SAMN10711876, study PRJNA513368) | rock metagenome | isolation source: Antarctica rocks | place: Antarctica: Victoria Land, Pudding Butte sud
GAAGATCAGCCTGTTATCCCTAGAGTAACTTTTATCCGTTGAGCGACGGCCCTTCCACTCGGTACCGTCGGATCACTAAGGCCGGCTTTCGCCCCTGCTCGACTTGTAGGTCTTGCAGTCAAGCTCTCTTCTGCCTTTACACTCTTCGGCTGATTTCCGTCCAGCCTGAGAAAACCTTTGCACACCTCCGTTACCTTTTAGGCAATTTTGTTATCTCATCCAACCTGGCCTGCCCCAACTAAGGATCTTCTTTTTCTCCCGTCGAGATCTCTTTGGAAGACTTCTTGCGAGCCGCCTCCTTGCGAGGTGCAGGAATCTTGTATCTCATTGAAGGCAAGATATAAGAATCAAGTAATGCAACCAAAGCGTCGTAACTGTGACCAGAGATATAAATGCGAAAATACTGTCCATCACGCACTACCTTAGCCTGCAACTCAAACTTTCTCCGTAGAATCTGACATAGAAACTCCTGCTCCCTTTTTTCCAAGCCATACACATTGATGAACACCCCCTTAGAGGATTTTGACTTGATTCCACCATCGTCCATGAAGAGATACGTCAACGATCGTGCAGTAAAGGAGTGTTCCATCCATCGAGGCACGCACCGACCTTTCTCACGATAGAATTGCGTGTGATAGAAAAGAAGGGATGATGAGTACTTTGTAGAAAACCTCAAGTTGTGGCTGTGGCTTGCGGGGACAATTTTCCCAGGGGACCAGTCTTGGAAAACGTTGTGAAGATGCTCCACGTAGGCGTGCTTTGTAACAGATTGCTCAATTTTAAGCCTCGCCGATGTCCGGTTTGGGGCAAGTTCCATGTGAGCATCCCCAACAAGGATTCCTAGGAGAATTTCTTTCTGCTCTCTTGTCACAGAGACTTTATTTGGTTGTCGTGGCATAATTTTTGAGATTCCGTCTTCTGCTTGCTTAGTATTGCAGAGACGGCTGATGATCGCCCACCAGTTCAGACTCTATCATCATCCACGCTCTAAGGCATGGATGTCCGGCGTATAGTCGTTGAGGGGTTGCCTATGCAACTTCCCTGCTGATTGTCCGCACCAAGAGATTGTGACACCCATTTTATATAGTGATGTACTCTTGGATACTGCATCCCTTTCACTTGAGACGGTAACGGATGTCTCCAAGTGTAGAGAACGGAGGTCCCAGCATATAGCCAGATGCTTCCATCAACATTGCTGCTAATGAGCCCCAAATTTAAGGTGACCGCCCCAGTCAAACTGCCCACCTGAAACTGTCAAGCGTCCTGTTTCAAGGAACGCCATTAGAATTCTAGCCCCTCAAGAGTGGTCTCTCACTGATGGCTCCAGCCTTCCCGGAAGAAGACCTTCGACGCCTCCCACCTAGACTGCGCAAAAGGGGCCCAAACCCAACTCCAGGCTACAGTAAAGCTTCATAGGGTCTTTCTGTCCAGGTGTAGGAAGTCCGCATCTTCACGGACATGTCTATTTCACCGAGTCTCTCTCCGAGACAGTGCCCAGATCGTTACGCCTTTCGTGCGGGTCGGAACTTACCCGACAAGGAATTTCGCTACCTTAGGACCGTTATAGTTACGGCCGCCGTTCACCGGGGCTTCGGTTGTCAGCTTCTTCAAAGAATAACCAACTTCCTTCACCTTCCGGCACCGGGCAGGCGTCAGCCCCCATGGATCGTCTTACGACTTAGCGGAGACCTGTGTTTTTGGTAAACAGTCGCCTGGGCCTGGTCACTGCGGCCCTCCTTCGAGGGCACCCCTTCTCCCGAAGTTACGGGGCCATTTTGCCGAGTTCCTTAGAGAGAGTTATCTCGCGCCCCTTGGTATACTCTACCCACCTACCTGTGTCGGTTTCGGGTACAGGTTGCCTTCAATAACATAGTAGTACGAGCTTTTCTAGGAAGCTTGACGATGGAACGTGAGCACCACGCTACCCCCCACCCTGTGGTGGAAGGCAGTATGAGACCGTATCACGCCTCGGCTCCGGATAGTTTTTCTTCCACCCTTCAACGCCTCAAACGCTTTCGCCTACATCCAGTGTCGGCCACTTATCGCCTTCTTCGTCCCTCGGTACCAATTGAAGGCAAGTACAGGAATATTAACCTGTTTTCCATCGACGACGCCCTTCGGCCTGATCTTAGGTCCTGACTCACCCTCCCTGGACGAGCCTACGGAAGGAACCCTTAGGTTGTCGGGGCATTGGATTCTCACCAATGTTTGCGTTACTCAAGCCGACATTCTCACTTCCGCTTCGTCCACGTCGACTTTCGTCAACGCTTCACCCAAGGCGGAACGCTCCCCTACCGACATCGATCGATTCGATGTCCCACAGCTTCGGCAGACCGCTTAGTCCCGTCCATTTTCGGCGCAACAACGCTCTACCAGTGAGCTATTACGCACTCTTTAAAGGGTGGCTGCTTCTAAGCAAACCTCCTGGCTGTTTCAGCATTGTCACATCCTTTTCCACTTAGCGGTCATTTTGGGGCCTTAGCCGGTGATCTGGGCTGTTTCCCTCTTGACGATGGAGCTTATCCCCCACCGTCTCACTGCGCAACGGAAAAACATGCCTAGTATTCTTAGTTTGCCACGATTTGGTACCGCTCTCGCAGCCCGCACCGAAACAGTGCTTTACCCCTAGACAGTTCACCTTTTCGTTGCGCGCTGCGCCTCAACGCATTTCGGGGAGAACCAGCTAGCTCCGAGTTCGATTGGCATTTCACCCCTAACCACAACTCATCCCACGATTTTTCAACATCGATGAGTTCGGACTTCCACTTGGTGTTACCCAAGCTTCATCCTGGTCATGGTTAGATCACCCGGGTTCGGGTCCATAGGAGGTGACCATGTCGATGCCCTTTTCAGACTCGCCTTCGCTCCGGCTTCGGATCAATTCCTTAACCTCGCCACCCCCTATAAGTCGCCGGCTCATTCTTCCACAGGCACGCGGTCAGATTCTTCATCCTCCCACCGCTTGTCGGATGACGGTTTCATGTTCTATTTCACTCCCCTCGATGGGGTTCTTTTTCACCTTTCCCTCACGGTACTTCTTCACTATCGGTCACCCAGGAGTATTTAGCCTTACGAGGTGGTCCTCGCCAATTCACACGGGATTTCACGTGCCCCATGCTACTCGGGATAAGAGTAGATGTAGAACTTGATGCCTTCATGCCACTCATCTTTCAGGTACTGGACTTTCACCATCTATGGTGCAGGATTCAGCTGCTTCCCTTACATGAGTCAACGCCTATGAAGCACATCTCTTTCTCCTCCCATAACCCCAACCCCACGACGTGGGGTTGGTTTAGGCTGTTCCCGTTTCGCTCGCCGCTACTAAGGGAATCGCTGTTGCTTTCTTTTCCTCCGGCCACTAAGATGTTTCAATTCACCGGGTTCTCTCTTCTCCTTCCATGAATTTAAAGGAAAGTTCAAGGGGTTGTCCCATTGGGGAATCTCCGAATCGACGCTTGTTACCAGCTCCTCGAAGCATTTCGTCGGTTGCCACGCCCTTCATCGTCTCTGGGTGCCTAGGTATCCGCCGTCATCCTTACATTGTTTGACCTTCACGCTCCAATTTTATCTTACCCTCCAGGGGAAAGTCAACCCCCCTTCCATTCTGGATTTATCCCCATCCCCAAAGGGGAAACAGGGCATGCTCATCAGACTCAAAGGCTTGAAGACTGGCTTCCAAGTAGCTGACCTACCTGTGGAGGTAAGCGGGCTCGAACCGCTGACATCTGCCTTGCAAGGGCAGCGCTCTACCAACTGAGCTATACCCCCTACCTATTTTGTTTGAATATTCTCACGCAAGTATAATCGAGCCCATCAAGAAAAGCAACCCTTCTTCCAGTCTCTTCGAGTGTGAGTCCTTCGACCATTTTCAACCCTTCTTTGGCGGCTACGGAGAGCAGAAAGCTAGTTCGATGCATCAGCAAAGCTGAAGCCACCGGTCCATGAACAACGAAGGCCACCCACCTTGAAAAAAAAATTGGAATTCACCCTTTCCATCGTCTTGCTCACAGCAGGGAGCACGGTAGGTGCGGAGGCGAGAACGGGTGCTCGGTCTGAGTCGACCTCAGGGAGGAGAAGTATGGGCTATGCTAGATTTGAACCAGCGACCTCACCCTTATCAGGGGTGTGCTCTAACCAACTGAGCTAATAGCCCGCATCGAGAGATCGTTTCATTCCCATTCTCTTCCCCTTTCCCTTCCCCTTCGGGGAAGGGAAAGGGGAATAAAATGGGAATCACTTTGATGAAGGTGATGCATCGATCTTTCTGGCGGTGCGCCATCAATTTTACTTCAACGGTGGAGGCAGCACTTCAACGGGGAGACACCTTTTTTTTTTTCACCATTGTAGGGATACATCTTTCAAAGACGATTGGAAGTGAGTTTATTTATGCACTAACTATAAAAGGTGAAAAAGGATTTGTCAACTGACCCCCCATCACCTTTGATCGAGAGAGGAAGATAGAGAAATTAAAAATTCATTTCGGCCAGCTGTACCTTCTCAAATTGTTTCTTTTTGAGAACCAAGAAAACTTGCGTCAAGACGACAAAGATAAAGAAAAGGAGAAGACCTTCCACCCGTGCCGGACTTTGAAGTACAATTTCTGTATCCTTTTGTCCAAATCCGCCCACGTTGGGATTATTGGTAAGCGGTTGATCCGCTTGAATTATCTGGTCGACTTTAACCAACAGAGAGGGGCCGGCTGGTATTTTTTCGATCACCTCTTCTCCGGCGGCGGTTTCAATAACTAATTCCACCCCGCCTTGCTCCGTAGGTTGAATTCGACGTATTCGTCCACCGATTGAAGCGTTGAAGACTGTGTTGTTACTCTTTGAACCGTCCGGATACACCTGCCCACGACCTCGATTTCCACCAACGTAAATGGGATATTTCAGAAAAGAGACTGTCTTATCCTTCGTTGGATCGGGTGAAAGAAGGGGAATAGTTATTTCACTATATTTCTTTCCTGGAACTGGACCCACGACAAGAATATTTTTCTTCTCCGGAGCATAGGGTTGAAAGTAGAGTTTTCCAACCTTTGTTTTCATCTCCTCTGGAATTAGCTCCTTAGGCGCCAATGAAAAACCGTCCGGCAAAATTACGACGGCTCCCACATTCAGCCCCCCTTTCTTCCCATTTCCTAACACCTGCGTGATCTGCTGGTCATACGGAATTTTTACAACCGCCTCGAAGACGGTGTTTGGCAAAACCGACTGAGGAACTTCGATGTCGACCCCCTTTTGAGCAAGATGGCAATTGGCGCAGACGATACGGCCATTGGCTTCTCGAGGATTGGCATAATTTTGTTGCGCAAAGATAGGATACGCCTCAACGCCGGCGGACCATTGGAGATTGAAGCAGAGAAATCCGACGATGGCAAAAAGGAGTCTTACCACCCGACTTCCAAATTTAAAAGTAACCATAAGGGAGTGGTTCCATTGAATAGACAAATTTTCTTCTCTAGCCAATACTACCCTAAAATGAGGAGAAAACAAGTCAAAGGTGATGGCTTCATCATCACCTTTATGGAGCAATCACCTTTCCTATCCCCATCTCCTTCCCAATTCCTTTCCCCTTCGGGGATGGGAAAGGAGAAGGGGATGGGGAAGAGGATGGGAAGGGGAAGAGGATGGGGAAGGGGATGGGAAGGGGAAGAGGATGGGGTGGAGATGAGGAAAGAAAAGGGAAAGGAATTGCATCGACGCTTCCCATCGTTTAGTATAGGCACGGAAAGAACAACATTTATAGACGCGCCGTCGGCCGTTGGTATGGTGGTCTCCACGTTCTGAGTCGATCAATCGGAGACCGATCGATGCGGAGCTGAGATCGAAGGATTCACTGAGGCGGGCAAGCAGTCTATCAGGCTGGTTTAAACCCAGCTGTGGAGTTGCCAGAGAGGTGGAAAAAAGAAGCAGAAAAAAAAAGTATGAACCAAGCAGTGGAACAAGCCCGACCAATCTTTCCCTTCACAGCCATTGTTGGTCAGGAAGAAATGAAATTAGCACTTATTTTAAACGTGATCGACCCAAAAATCGGTGGCGTCATGATTATGGGAGATCGTGGAACTGGAAAATCAACAACCGTTCGTGCTCTAGTCGATCTTTTGCCAGACATACAGGTGGTCGCTAACGACCCTTTTAACTCCGATCCAGACGATCCAGAACTAATGAGTCAAGAGGTTCGAGAAAAGAAGGAACAAAATCGATCAATCGACATTACGACTCGAAAAATTACGATGGTCGATCTGCCACTTGGCGCGACCGAAGATCGAGTCTGTGGAACAATAGACATCGAACGAGCGCTTACCGAAGGTGTCAAAGCTTTCGAACCAGGACTCTTAGCACGGGCGAATAGAGGTATACTTTACGTCGACGAAGTCAACCTATTAGATGATCATCTGGTCGATGTTTTATTAGATTCCGCAGCCTCAGGATGGAATACTGTAGAACGGGAAGGAATTTCGATCAGCCACCCTGCACGATTCATCTTGGTCGGTTCCGGCAACCCGGAGGAGGGGGAACTGCGGCCACAACTGCTGGATCGGTTCGGTATGCATGCCCAAGTCGGGACGGTCAAGGAGGCATCATTACGCGTCGACATTGTTCAACAGCGAGCTAAATTTGATCGCTCCCCCGTCGACTTTCGAACGACGTACGCCGAATCGCAAAGAGAATTGACCGAAAAAATCATGGCCGCCCGTAATCGTCTTGCCGTCGTCGAGATCGACTATGAATCACGCGTTAAAATTTCGCAGATTTGTTCAGAACTGAACGTCGATGGTCTACGAGGAGACATCGTCACCAATCGAGCAAGCCAAGCCATTGCAGCTTTCGAGAATCGAAGTAGGGTGACACCCCATGATATTTTTCGTGTCATCCCACTCTGCTTACGACATCGACTCCGAAAAGACCCCCTAGAAGGAATCGACAGTGGAGACAAGGTTAGGGAAACTTTTCAAAGGGTGTTCGGTCTACATGCCCTTAACAATACCAATGCAGAGACAGGATGGGGAGAAAGCCTCTCTCCTTCTAATATACCGCCCGCGCGTGAATAAGCCCTCCCCGGTCTACTAGGACTTCGATCGATCGACTCGCGAAGCGAGCCGAAGCGAGACTCTCTCCCTCCTCGCTTCGCGAGAGGAGCGAGTCGATAACTAACGATCGAAGAGCAGGCAGATGGATGGCAGACCAATCGGCGCTTCCTAGAGATAGCTTGACTTGAAGAAAAAAGGCGCCTCACCCGATGGAAAGAATTGACAAGAGTTGAGGAGGGGGGATATACTTGAAAGAAAAATTGGCGGGCGTAGCCAAGTGGTAAGGCAGCAGACTGTGACTCTGCCACTCGCGGGTTCAAATCCCGTCGTTCGCCCAACGGTGGTCGATTCTTATCCACTTTTTCATCCTTTTCAGGGAAAGAGACGAAGATGGTCGACTGCCCTTTGACTCCTAAACCACCCTTCAGTGGAAACAGGAGTTTTCCCTAGATTGCGATGCTGATGCCCTTATTAAAGGTGATAAAGGTCAAGGCATAGCAAAGGTATCTTTCATGCCTTTCAAAAAGGTATTTTAGCTAGAGGAGAAAGGAAGAGTCGATACTGGCCGATTTCTAACCCTCTCCTTAATAAATTCGACAAGATAGATGGGTTTTTATTGGCGCAGAGGACGTCAACCTTAACCTGGTACCACTCTTCGCTTACTGAAAAGACTCCTTTTCGCTTCTTTGACCACCTTGGTTTCTTTGGTCGCTTAGTCGTGGTTTCAGTCGGATCGCTTTTCCAACTCGATCTCGTAAATAATATAATTTCGCTTTTCGAACCTTGGCTCGTCGAAGAATTTGGATCCCTTTCAAGGCAGGAGAATGAATCGTAAAAATCCGTTCAACTCCAATTCCTTGAAAAACTCGACGGACGGTAATGGTCGTATGGAGGCTAGCTCGATGCTGTGCGATGACCACCCCCTGATAGGGTTGTACGCGTGTCTTTTCTCCTTCCTGAATCAAAACACCCACTTTGACCGTGTCTCCAACGGAGATAGAAGGAAGGTTACCATTTTTGCATCGCGCCTCCAATCTGTTGATTAGAGTGGTTAGTTTCATATTCATACACCTTTCTTGATGCTCCTTCATGACATCGATGAAGAGAAAAAAGTCTTTTCGCCATTTTATTGAACGCCTTCTTTGTTCTTTGGAGAAGGTCTCATCTCGACCGGCGGCATCACTTTTACCATTCCCATCCCTATCCCCATACCCATACCCTTCCCCGTACCCAAAGGGTATGGGAAAGAGAAAGAGAAAGGGGAAGGTTATGCATCGGTTAAAACAGGAGCTTAGTTGATGACCCATCGATCCGGGGCATCGAGAGGTCTACCACCCATTATTGAAGAATGGTCGATACTAACCCTGCACCGACGGTTCGGCCCCCCTCTCGAATCGCGAACCGCATCCCCTTTTCGATGGCGATTGGTTGGATAAGTTCGACGACCATTTTAATACGATCGCCAGGCATAACCATTTGTGTAGGACTTCCATCGTCGGCCTTAAATGATTCAATCTTGCCGGTCACGTCGGTCGTTCGGACATAAAATTGTGGTCGATATCCTGGAAAAAAGGGCGTATGCCGTCCACCCTCCTCTTTGTTCAACACGTAGACCTGTGCTTCAAACTTAGTATGTGGCGTAATTGTACCAGGCTTCGCAAGTACCATTCCTCGCTGAATATCATTTTTTTGAATTCCTCGCAACAGAATGCCGACATTATCACCCGCGACGCTTTCATCGAGCGTTTTTTGAAACATTTCAAGCCCAGTGACAGTGGTCGATCGTGTCGATTCTAAGCCGACCACCTCGACCGTCTCACCCACCTTGACAGCTCCCCGCTCCACACGTCCAGTGGCCACTGTACCACGACCGGTTATCGAGAAGACATCCTCGACGGCCATTAAAAATGGTTTTTCTGTATCCCGTTTAGGCGTTGGAATGTAGGTATCGACCTGCCCCATGAGCGCATATATTTTATCGACCCATTTATTCTCACCATCTTTGATCTGTGGATTTTCTGTCAACGCCTCGAGCGCCATCAAAGCAGAGCCTGCGATGACTGGGATGTCATCCCCTGGAAATTCATAATTTTCTAAGGTTTCCCGCACCTCAAGTTCGACCAGTTCAAGAAGTTCTTGATCATCGACTTGATCCTCTTTATTTAAAAAGACAACAATGTTTGGGACTCCCACCTGCTTTGCCAACAAAATATGTTCTTTGGTCTGTGGCATTGGACCATCAGCACCGGAGACTACCAAAATAGCGCCATCCATCTGCGCTGCACCGGTGATCATATTTTTGACGTAGTCTGCGTGGCCAGGGCAATCGACGTGTGCGTAGTGGCGATGCTCCGTCTCATACTCGACATGGGCCGTGTTGATCGTAATGCCACGAGCCTTCTCTTCGGGAGCAGAATCAATGTCATCATATTTTCTTCCCTTCCCACCTCCTCGAGCCGCCAATGCCATCGTAATGGCTGCGGTCAAGGTCGTCTTTCCGTGGTCGACATGGCCGATCGTTCCGATATTGACATGTGGTTTTTTACGCTCAAACTTTTCACGCGCCATAGAGTCATGACTCCTCTTTTTCTAAAAGAGAATAGTATCGACCGTTTAGTTTTGATTTGAGAACTCCGCTCCGTCGATCGGCCTCGACTTCATAGGAAGCCGAGGCCGATCGACGGAGCGGAGGTCGCCAAAATTAGAACCGGTTCTTTGCGAAAGCTTTGTTCGCCTCCGCCATTCGATTCACCTCTTCTCGTTTTCGCATCGCGCTTCCCATTCTTTTAGAAGCGTCCAAAAGCTCATCGCGCAGCTTCAAAGCCATTGTCTTTCCAGATCGTTGTCGACACGCAGTCAATATCCACCGAATCGCCAGTGCGGTCCCTTGCTTAACTTCGACGGGTACCGGAACTTGATACGTTGAACCTCCTCGCCTCTTTGCTTTAACTTGCATCGTTGGCGTCACGTTGCGGATTGCCTCCTCTAAGAGAAGAAGCGGATCCCGCCTTGTCTCCTTTTCGAGCAACTCCATTGATCGATAACAGACTCGATACGCCAACGGCTTTTTCCCCTGCTTCATAAGTCGATTTACTACCATTTGCACCAGCGTACTCCCGTAGACGGGATCCGGGGATGATTCCATTTTTTTGGGGGGACGTCGACGAGCCATCAGTGGCCTCCATTCTTTGATCTTTGAATTGAAAAGTATGTATTCTTTATTTTATTTTGGTCGCTTGACGCCATATTTAGACCGACCTTGCGACCTGACCTTGACGGCCGCTGTGTCCAGTGTCCCTCGTACAATGTGATACCGGACTCCGGGCAAATCTTTGACCCTTCCACCACGAACCAATACTACGGAATGCTCTTGCAAATTGTGGCCAATACCAGGAATATAGGCGGTCACTTCGAGACCAGTCGTTAATCGAACACGCGCCACCTTTCGAAGCGCCGAATTCGGTTTTTTGGGCGTCGTTGTATACACCCTTGTACAAACACCTCGCCTCTGGGGGCAAGATTTTAATGCAGGCGACTTTGTCTTATTGATTCTCTTCGCCCTGGCGGTTCGAACTAATTGTTGAATCGTAGGCATAGCATAAAGGAGGAACTCCCCCTCCAAAGGGTAAAGAACGTTGTTTTGGCGGGACATCAAAGCATCACCACCCCCCGATTCTATCTGCCGACCCTCCTTAGCAACGAGTAGCGAAACCTTCTACCGAGGGAGGATCGAGCATTTTTAGCAAGTGAAGGTCTTAAGGTCTCCCTCTTCCTCCAGTCTCGCTTCAGCAAAGGTGATAAGGACGGCCAAGAAAGAAACGCGAGATCTCTGTGGAATCCCAAATTAGGTCTCGCCAGTCAAGACTGACGTTGATTGCCTTTCAGCCTTGTCAAGGGGGAAAGCAAAGGTTGAACTTCCCCAATAAAGGGGGTGTCAGAGGAAAGATGAAGGTGCGCAGGATGTCTCTTTTTAGTCTTTAATTTTTCCTTCATCGATCGAAAGAATATCATGCCTCTCCTTCTTATACAACCGATTCTAAGGCGTAGGGATTTTATATAATAATTTCCCATTCACTCAAAATAGGGGAGCGGGCTTTTTGCATCATTGAAGCTGAAGCAACAGGACTTTACGGTATGATGCGTCGCCAAGCACCGGTACTGCCTTTGGTATAAGCGAAGCTGACGTTCAGAGAAGGCTGCCCCCTAATTTTATTTTTGCCATTCAAATCACGACATCTTTACAGGACCCGATTCGGATCGGGAGACGCATGGAGAGAAAGATCCTCCGGTCGACCCGCCATTCAGAGTGACCGCCTCAATGTCGATACTTTTCTCTTATCCGTGGAGCGAGGAAGAGTGGATACTCTTTTCTGATTGAATGAGCGTCTTTTCTCCTGGTATATCGAAGAACCAAATCTTACATTCCCTCCCCCCTTCTGCTACCATTCCTTAGAATAGAGAAAATCGTTCTATAAGAAGGATTTTCTTCTCACGCCCTTTTTCAAGGCTTGACAGAGCCAAAAAAGAAAAATGGGAGTTCGATCGATTTCATTGAACGAGAGAGCGTTTCCGCGCTTCAACTTCGATGTGAGATCGTCATACTCCACACCAACCGTCTTCGATAATAGGAGGAAGCTCTAAGCAGTATGAACACAATGGTACCATTCATTTCAGTCTTCGATCTTTCGGAGGTCTCGGTTGGACAACATTTTTATTGGGAATTGGGGGGATATGAGCTCCATGGTCAAGTTTTATTAACTTCGTGGCTCGTTTTAAGCATAATCGCCGTCCTCGCCTTTCTAGGAAATTCAAATCTTAAAGTGAACGCGCCGGAAGGGGTACAAAACTTAACCGAATACATTACAGAGTTTATTCGAGATCTTGCAAAGACACAGATTGGAGAGGAAGAGTATATTGATTGGGTCCCTTTCCTAGGAACAATCTTTCTCTTCATCTTTGTTTCTAATTGGTCAGGAGCTCTCCTCCCATGGCGATTGATCGAACTCCCAAATGGTGAATTGGCGGCCCCCACCAATGACATCAATACTACCGTCGCTTTGGCTTTATTGACGTCGATCGCCTACTTCTACGCGGGATTACGGAAGAAAGGGGTGGGCTATTTTAAACGATACATCGAACCGGCTGCCTTTCTACTTCCCATCAATATCCTTGAAGATTTTACAAAGCCCTTGTCGCTTAGCTTTCGGCTCTTTGGAAATATTCTCGCCGATGAATTGGTTGTAGGTGTTTTAATTGCTTTAGTACCTTTGGTGGTTCCGATTCCATTAATGCTACTAGGTCTCTTTACGAGCGCTATTCAAGCGCTTGTCTTTGCAACCTTGGCGGGTGCCTACATCGGAGAATCATTAGAAGGGCATTAGACTTCGATCCACGTATGGCGATGTCGAATGGAGGTGGTCTTCAGCTTTGCTGATTAGCAAAGCTGAAGCCATTAGCTTGATCAAGATGATCCCCATCCCCTTCCCCTTCGGGGATTGGGGAGGGGATAAGATAGCGAAGCTGATGGGACGGAAGTGTTGGAGACGTTCTTGAGCAGTGATTTTACCCGTCCTTGAAAGAAGGGTTGGGCGAAAGTGAGGTCGAAATCGAAGTCTCGATCGATGCTGGGTCATCGACGACAGCCAGGGCCTTTCTACCCTGCGATGCGGCCTCTTCCACTTCGCTCCGGTCGAAGGAGGAGAGCGGGCAAAGGAGACGATCATTAGATTGTCGGGTCGACCATCAATCTCCCCCCGATCAGCCTCCGACCCGGAGAAGCGTTGCCGTCTCGGATGTCTCGGATGGAACGTCGCATTGCGCTCCCTTCAATTCGATGGTATCGTTCTCCGTAAGAAAAGGAGGCTCGCCTCGCTTTATGGAAGGCCTCTATGAGACCTTTCCAAAGCGATCTTGGAGGAGAGAGTGACTCGAGATCGGGAAAGACTCGTCTTCTCGTCCGGTGAGACACCAGATCGGTTTTCGACCCATTCTATTTCTATTTTGGTACTTTAAACATCGGAGAAACTACGTATGAACCCACTTGTTGCTGCTGCATCCGTTATCGCTGCTGGATTGGCCGTTGGCCTTGCTGCCATTGGACCGGGAATGGGACAAGGAACTGCGGCAGGATATGCTGTAGAAGGGATCGCAAGACAACCCGAGGCGGAAGGGAAGATTCGAGGTGCGTTGCTATTAAGTTTTGCCTTCATGGAATCGTTAACGATCTATGGATTAGTGGTTGCTTTGGCATTGCTCTTTGCAAACCCCTTTGCGTCGTAGGGCGGGCAATTCGATCCCTTCTTTCGGCATCACCTTCGGTGAATCATCTTCGGTGAATCATCTTCGGTGAATCACCTTTACCTTCGGCAAAGGTGATGCCCAAGGTATGCACCCAATTCCTTGGGGCATACAAACAGAATCGAAGTAGAGTCCACATGGAGGGTAGTATGAAAGGATTGATTTTCCTTGCTTCGTCTTTGTCGCAGGGTGAAGGGTTTGGGTTGAATGGAAACATTCTAGAAACAAATATTATTAATTTGTCGGTGGTGGTTGCCATCGTCGTCTCCTTTGGGGGGGACGCGCTACGCACCCTTTTAGAAAATCGTCGGCAATCGATCCTTACCACCCTTCAGGAAGCGGATCGAAGAGCTAAGGAGGCGGAGCAAAAAGTACTGGAGGCGAAGAGTCGTCTTGAAATGGCGCAAAGACGTGGGGAGGAAATCCGTCACCAAGGACAGGAGACAGCCGAAAGAGAGCGACTGGACTCGATCACACAAACCGACAAAGATCTGCGACGTCTCGAAGAAGGAAGGCAGGAGCTGGTACAGCTTCAACGTCAGCGAGCCATCAGACAGGTTTGTCAGCGAGTGATCACGCGAGCGTTGGGTCAGGTGAGACAAAAATTGGATCATCGCTTAGATGCGGCCCTTCATCAATCGGTCAACTATTTCATTATTGTGTTGTTTTCCAATGATGCTTGCTGGGGTGGAGAAAAAACATTCTACCTTCCTTCTTGGAATGTTGCCTCAAAGTGAGCAAGCAAACTATCCACCTGTTCACCTTCGTTCTTCTTGGGGAGTATCGCATAACCTTTACCACCCCCTTCCCCATCCCCTTCGGAGATGGGGAAGGGGATGGAGAATAGAAGGGGATGGGGAAGAGAAGGGCAAAGGTAATGCAGGGCGGCAGCAAGACGCGGAGGGAAGGCGGTCTTCACTCTCGCTGATTCAGCTTCGCTGATGAGGTGTGTTGAGTGGCATGCCTGCTTAAGATCGTGACCCCCTTTTTCGGACTCCATCGACGCGTCCTCTTAGACTTGGCCTGGGGTAAGGCGAGGAGGATGCGTCAGTCATTAGCTTCGCTGACGCCTCCCTTTGCTTTCCTTGAGGTGATTACCGAAAGTAATCTGTTTCAATACCATCGTCCTTCGTCTCGATATAAATTGTGGGGAGTATCCGAATGGTGAAAATTCGACCAGATGAGATTAGTAGCATTATTCGGCAACAGATTGAACAGTATAATGCAGAAATCAAGGCGGTCAATGTCGGAACCGTCTTTCAAGTTGGGGATGGGATCGCCAGAATCTATGGTTTAGAGAAAGTGATGGCGGGTGAACTTCTCGAATTTGAGGACGGAACGATCGGCATCGCGCTTAACTTGGAAACGAAGAATGTCGGCGCCGTATTGATGGGTCAAGGGTTGACCGTCCAAGAAGGAACCTCCGTGCGAGCGACCGGAAAGATTGCTCAAATACCGGTAGGTGAAGGCTATTTAGGTCGCGTCGTTAACTCCTTGGCTCGACCCATCGATGGCCGGGGTGAAATATCAACCTCTGAAACACGATTGATCGAATCCGGTGCTCCTGGCATCATCGCCCGTCGTTCCGTCCATGAACCACTCCAGACCGGCCTTTTGGCGGTCGATGCGATGATTCCAATCGGACGCGGACAACGCGAATTGATTATCGGAGATCGACAAACCGGGAAGACAGCCGTAGCCATCGACACAATTCTGAATCAACGAGGAAAGGATGTCATCTGCGTTTATGTTGCCATTGGCCAAAAGGCTTCCTCCATCGCCCAAGTGGTAAGCACGCTCCAGGAACGAGGCGCTATGGAGTATACGATCATCGTCGCAGCGACTGCAGATTCCCCCGCAACATTGCAATACCTTGCTCCTTATACCGGTGCCGCCCTTGCTGAATATTTCATGTACAACGGACGTCACACGTTGGCCATCTACGATGATCTTTCAAAGCAAGCGCAAGCATATCGAGAGATGTCACTGCTTCTCCGGCGTCCTCCTGGGCGTGAAGCCTATCCGGGCGACGTCTTTTATCTCCACTCTCGACTTCTTGAAAGAGCGGCCAAACTAAGCGACACCTTGGGGGGTGGAAGCATGACTGCCCTTCCCATCGTCGAAACACAAGAGGGGGACGTTTCCGCCTACATTCCAACAAATGTGATTTCAATCACCGATGGGCAAATTTTTCTATCGGCCGACATCTTTAACGCCGGCATTCGACCAGCCATCAACGTTGGTATCTCCGTGTCACGGGTTGGATCGGCGGCTCAGCCTAAGGCGATGAAGCAGGTGGCAGGGAAATTAAAACTTGAGCTGGCACAGTTTGCTGAACTGGAGGCCTTTGCCCAATTTGCTTCCGACCTGGATCAGGCAACCCAAAATCAACTTGCGCGCGGACAACGGCTTCGAGAACTTTTAAAGCAGGCGCAAGCATCTCCGCTTTCGGTCGAAGATCAAGTAGCCAGCATCTTTTCTGGAACGAATGGGTATCTTGATAAAGTACCTGTCGATCAGGTCCGTGCCTTCCTCATTGGCCTACGTCAGTTTTTGGGGACAAAGAAATCGCAGTATGGAGAGATCATTCGCTCTACCAACGTGTTCACCGAGGAAGCGCAAACTCTCTTGAAAGAGGCCATTGCTGACTTCTCGGAAGAATTTTTGGCCACCGCCAAGTAACCACTACTCTTGAGTGGGCTCGCTTCACCAAAGGTTATGATGGAGCAATCACCTTTCCTATCCCCATCCCCTTCCCCAAAGGGGATGGGGATAGGAAAGGTGATGGGGAAGGGAATGGGGAAGGCAAAGGTGATGATTAAAGGCGATGCGACATGTCGACCTCCCCTTTTTCTAACTCAACTAGACTCCTTCGCTTTTGCTCAACCCATGCCTTGCTTCACCAAAGGCGATGCGACCTCCCTTTTTTTTGCAAAGGGGTGGTCGGTGGAGAAGTCGCATCACCAAAAGTGATGTGAGGGCAAAAGGCGTCTCGAGAAAGGCAGTCGAAACGACCATTAAAAAGAGAATTCTTTTTGAATGATGTCGAGTCGAAACCCTTGCTTTGATATACTAAAAACCATTCGTCCCCTCCCCATCAGCGAAGCTCAAGCCATCACTTGATAAAGCCATCACCTTTACCATCCCTATCCCCATCACCTTATCCCCTTTCCTTTCCTCTTCTCCTTCCCGAATGAAGATGGGGATGGAGATGGGGATGGGAATGGAGATGGGGATGGGGATGACGAAGAGGTAGGATCGAAGCGCGTCTCTCAACACGCGTGAGAGACGCATTCAGGAGATGGAAAGTTGTTTTCCTTGGAGAGACAGTATGATGTTCTTACTTGCAAAATTACCCGAAGCGTATGCACCATTCGACCCCATCGTCGATGTGCTACCGATTATTCCTGTGTTATTCATCCTTTTGGCCTTCGTATGGCAGGCGGCCGTCAGCTTTCGATAAATTTTTTAGGGTGCAGCTGCCTCACCCGACGGGTCGAAGGTGTCCGCTTCGATGGTCGGATTGACCGATCCTCGTTTTTTTGCTGAAAAACGGGTGCAAAGACGGATCTTTGGTCTTCAACAATTTCTCATTTTTTCAAATGGAAGATCTCTTCTTTCCTTTCCCCCCTACTATCCCTTCGGAGAAGTTTCCGATTCTCCGAAGAAACAGTGATTGAAAAGTATTTCCTATGCCCATCTCTGACAGTCAAGTTTTTATTGGACTTTTTGCGGCTTTGCTGGCCGGCATATTGGCGATTCGCTTAGGCATTGAACTCTACGCATAGGCGCGTCACGAGCGATGCGGGTGCGGGTCTTCTCCCTCTTCGGTTCATAACCTTTGCCCTTCGGGCAACAGTTATGGAGGCGAAGGGAGCCTAAAAATGGCTTGGTATACCCCTTTGTTTTAAGAAGTCGGTGAAGAGGTCGACACCCCTCCCACCATCAAAAAGCAATGCCGTGCGTCGATGCTGTTTTCACCAAGGAAAAAATATGAACTTTGAAATCGTGTTTCAATTGCTCGCTCTCTTTTTTATTTTGGCTGCTGGCCCACTTGTGATCGTCCTTTTGGCGGCTCGAAGCGGTAATTTATAATCTTCCATGGGTGTTCCCAAAGCCTTCGGTAAAGGGAAAATCTTTCTACTCCAGATACATGGAAAGAGCCCTTGGTTCGCAAAAAAGGAAGTCTTCCCAGCGTGTCCAAGGAAAGAAATACAAATCTCCTTTTTTCCCTTTCTTCTCAACACGCCCTGTAGGACTCGAACCTACGACAACAGGTTTTGGAAACCTGCGCTCTACCAACTGAACTAAGGACGTTTTTAAAGGGGAGTGACCTGGTTTTTCCAGTCCTTTGTCTCCTCCCCTTTGAGGGGGAGACGAAGGGAGGTGGATAGGGATGACAGGATTCGAACCTGCGACCTCCTGTTCCCAAAACAGGAGCGCTACCAAACTGCGCTACATCCCTGTCGCTGTTGACCACCTTTCTTTAGTCTACCTTTTTTTTTTTCTCTTGGCAAGCCGCCCTTCTCATCAGCTTTGGTGAAGGCTGGTGACGGTCATCTCGATAAAACGGTGTTCCGCCGTGGCAGCAAGCTTGAGAGACGAGTGGAGTCATGATGAAGCCTGCCTATCCTTTCCCTCTTGACCAGGAAGAAGGCAGGGTTTCTTGTTTTTACCCCTCAAATCACCTTTTTTTTGTTGGTATCAGTGGTCTCATGGTAGAATTGAAAGAAAAAAGTGTCTTTTAATTTCACGAAAGCTCCCTCTCAAGTCGAGACGATGTCTTTTTGTTGGAGTCGGAAAAGTTTACCAAAGGTAATGAAGCTATCACCTTTACCATCCCCATACCCATCCCCTTCCCTAAAGGGAAGGGAATAGAGAAGGGAATAGAGAAGGTAAAGGGGAAGGCAAAAGCATCACTTGGGCATCGCTTCGCAAAACGAAGTCGATGACCTAAAGAGAGATCGGTTTTCAAAATAGAGGAAAGATAAACTGTATGAAAAATTTTACCACCTATCTATCGACCGCACCGGTCGTTGCTTTGATCTGGTTCACCTTCACTGCAGGGTTACTGATCGAAGTGAATCGTTTCTTTCCCGACCCCTTAGTTTTCTCCTTTTAGGAAGAAAAAAATTCTTCCTACCAGCCTTTTCTCAGAAAGATGCAAAGCATCTCCTCGATGGATGCAGAAGAGATGTCGGTCTTCAAGCCATCTTCGCTCTGCATGGGTGGGTTTTATGATGCATTTCATGCAGGCTGATCGACGTCCTCTGCCCCCAGCCTTAGGTTGGGGTTGAAAGAAGCAAAAAGGATTGACACGGATGGTCAAGATAAGGTATGCTATGTATCATTCTCGAGCCTTGATATTGCTCTAGAAAAAAAAGTTATCCATTTCTCCTCTCCCATGAAGAGAATTATTGACACTGCCAATCCTCTTCGCTCTGCTGGAGAGAAGGTAACAAGCCCCCATCGTCTAGAGGCCGAGGACATCTCCCTTTCACGGAGGAAACGGGGATTCGAATTCCCCTGGGGGTAAGGGTAAGGTCTGCCACGAAGAAAGTAAAAGTGCGGGATAGAGCAGCCTGGTAGCTCGCAAGGCTCATAATCTTGAGGTCGTAGGTTCGAATCCTGCTCCCGCTAAATAATTTCCTTTACCTTAACAAGCGAAGATAAAATCTCACCTTTTCTCTCTTTGAAAGAATCGAGGGTGAGACCAAAGCTCAGAGATCCTTGATCTCTACAAATTGAAAGAAGTTTTTTTCGCATTGGCCCCACTCCTCGGGGGTTCCTAAAAGAAAAAAATCTTTTTTTTTCTTTTCAATTTACATATCCTCGAGCAAGACTTGCTTGGACACCCTTTGAAAATTGTGATGCAACCCCATCCTCATCCTCATTCCTATCCCCATCCCCTTCCCCATCTCCAAAGGGCAAGGGAATGGCAAGGGGGAGAGAAAGGTAATGATTAAAAGTCATGAGGCGAGACGTCATCGACACATTTTTATGCTTTTTCAACGTTGGGAAGCTTAATAATGTATTAAGTATATACATGATTCTTAAACTTGTGTCGATGGGCTGTTTGAGATATAGTAATTTCTAGCAAGGTAAAAAGTTGTTTGTATTCACATTTGGCGACCCTCGAGGTGGGTCGACAATGGTTTTTTATTTGTCTGCTCTAGAGAATGAAAGGCATTGTCTTCGACCCATCAACGCAGCGTGTTGGATGGTCTACGATCTATCAATCAGTCATAGATCTATTCACTTCGTCACGTGGTTTACAATCCATTTATTTTGTGGAACCAAGAGTTGGCCCCTTAGCCGCAAGGGGTCACTTGAGGTACTTTTTCTTGATATTTTTACTATGACTGCTATTTTAGAAAGACGCGAAAGCGCAACTCTTTGGTCTCGCTTCTGCGAATGGGTAACTAGCACTGAAAACCGTCTATACATCGGATGGTTTGGTGTTCTTATGATCCCAACTCTTTTAACTGCAACTTCAGTTTTCATCATCGCGTTCATCGCTGCTCCTCCGGTTGACATCGATGGGATTCGTGAGCCTGTTTCTGGTTCTCTTCTATACGGAAACAACATCATCTCTGGTGCAGTAGTTCCTACTTCAAACGCAATTGGTCTGCACTTTTACCCAATTTGGGAAGCTGCGTCATTGGACGAATGGCTTTACAACGGTGGTCCTTACCAACTAATCGTTTGTCACTTTTTTCTAGGAATCTGCTGCTACATGGGTCGTGAATGGGAACTTTCATTCCGTCTTGGTATGCGTCCATGGATCGCTGTAGCTTACTCTGCACCAGTTGCAGCTGCTACTGCTGTATTCATCATTTACCCAATCGGACAAGGTTCATTCTCAGATGGGATGCCTCTAGGTATTTCTGGAACGTTCAACTTCATGATCGTCTTCCAAGCTGAGCACAACATTCTTATGCACCCATTCCACATGCTTGGTGTTGCTGGTGTATTCGGTGGATCTCTTTTCTCTGCAATGCACGGTTCACTTGTAACATCGTCACTGATTCGTGAAACTACTGAAAACGAATCTGCGAACGCTGGATACAAATTTGGACAAGAAGAAGAAACATACAACATTGTAGCTGCTCACGGTTACTTTGGTCGTCTAATCTTCCAATACGCTTCATTCAACAACTCTCGTTCTTTACACTTCTTCTTGGCTGCTTGGCCTGTAGTTGGTATCTGGTTCACTGCACTTGGTATCTCAACTATGGCGTTCAACCTAAACGGATTCAACTTCAACCAATCGGTTGTTGATTCTCAAGGTCGTGTAATCAACACATGGGGTGACATCATCAACCGTGCTAACCTAGGTATGGAAGTAATGCACGAGCGTAACGCTCACAACTTCCCACTAGACTTAGCATCTGTGGAAGCTCCTTCGATCAACGGATAATATCACTGAAGTCGTTCTAGTAAAAAGCTTCTCATCTCTCCATCCCATCGTGGATGGAGGTGGGAAGAGAGACTCTCGATCTTTCTTTGTACGCTCACGACCACTAGATTTCCAAAGTTCACACAAATTGTGGCCCTTACAACTCGTTCAGCTTTTTGTGAAATTGAATCCAATTTAGTATACAAGTGGTAATTACAACCATACGGAAGGGTCATATCTTATCCAGGTTGTTCCTTGTCTTACTATTTTTATTCTAAAATAAAAATAAGCGTGGTGCCTATACTGCCAACTAAAAGTGAGGGCCGCTGTGTTCCTCTTTTCTAAATAAGTAGTGTTTTTAGTGCCATTGGTGCTACTAGGATCAAAGTGACCCTGAATCAGGGTGTAAATGTAAGGAAACATCAAGATCTACGCGACGGCCGAGGGTTTAAAATTCCCACGTTCTTACTGTTTTTACTTTCTTTGTTGCCATCAGCTGTTTTTGGCGGTCCTTGCATTCTAACTGATCAGTACCCCGACCCTGGTACCCCCCAAAGAAGGGGGATAAAAAGGCCGAGCGAAGTAAAAAGCATATGAAAAAAAAAGTGGTAGACCTTGCAGGCCGATAAAGAGGGTAGACGTACTGGGTGATGTCCGGGTGGATATGACCAATTTTACAAGCCATTTTGACTTATTCATCTTGCTTGCTTTTCGTTGACTTAACCTTTTGCTGTATAGGCTGGTGTAGCATTTTCACGATTTTTTGCAATGTGACCTGAAATTGTTCAGCATAAGCTATAGCCTCAATTAATAAAATTTCAAGTTCCTTTGAAGCTTCTTCAGAAAGCTTCATATTAGATGTTATCAGCATAGACAGATAGTTCGGCAGTTGCTTTATACATGAACTGTTGGCTCCACTTTTGTTTTTTAACAAACGGAACATTTCGATGATCAGTTTTTTGTTATCCATAAGTTCTCGTTGATGGGGATGGGAAGAAGAAATTAATTGCTTTACCCGATGGATAGCATCACCTTTTCCTTCCCTTTTGGGGATGGGGATGGCAAAAATAAAGCTTTATTATTATAAATTCGTTATGAAAAAAAAGAGGCTGTAATTCTTTCAGAGAAAAGGAAATTGGGCTGCCTTCCGTCGAAGATCGGAACGGAAAAAGCCTCCTCTTAGTAAAACTCGACCGTGAGTCTTCAGTTTTACTGAAAAGCGAAGCTAATCAGCGAAGCTTCTCAGGAAAGCTGAAGGAAGAGAATAGAAAGACTCGCGGCCACGATCAGACAAAAACACCTCATTGTGAGGCGCGTCTTCGATCTCCTCCCTTTCACTCGTTTCCTTTTCGACCCATCTGCTTGGTCCATTGATCTGCGATCCATCGATGCCACAACCTTCATCAGCTTCGCTCATCAGCGAAGTTGATCAGCTTCGCTCATTCCTTTTTAAGACAAAGGAGGAGTTTATTGACTCACGCTGCGAGTGGCCTTCTTCCGGTTGAACTTTGTTTTGGCAGAAAAGAAGGGAGCTCGAATTAACCATCCCTTCTTAACCCCCCCCTAATCATTGGGATTTATCGCAGGGTCATTTGAGAGGAAGCCGAAGAGAAACAAAGAAACAAAGAAGGTTACGACGGTGTAAACGAAGATCTTTAATGTCAGCATACATCTTGAAGGGTACGAAAAATAGGCTACCGAGCGCCCGCTATTATACCATACCCCCTTCTCCGTTTCGCTGCCGGCCTCGACTTTGAGAAGGGGGAAGCGAAGGGTATTCTCATTGAAACCATCCATAACTATGAAGCCCCGTCCCGAGGAGATTGACTCCGAGATAGCAAATCCAGAGGACAAAAAAGCCAATCGTCGCGATGACGGCAGGCTTCGTCCCGCTCCAATTTTTGGTGAATCGTGTATGAAAATAGATGGCGAAAACTAACCAGGTAATCAGCGCCCATGTCTCCTTCGGATCCCAACTCCAATAAGACCCCCATGCTTCATTAGCCCAGACGGCTCCGGACAAAATCCCAACCGTAAGGAGCGGAAAGCCTAGCCCTAGAGTACGATAACTTAAATTATCCAGCCTTGTAGCTAAGGCAGGCTGGGAACTTTGTTTGATCGAAGGAGCCTCCCGCTGCTCAAGGCGAGCCGGCCGAAAAAGCATGGTGCCATTCTCCGAAGCAAGCAAGGAAGAGACGGATAAGTCGGATGTCGAGATGCTTGCCACGGTTGAGGTGGGATCTATGTTGATCACCTTCCTCTTCCCCTTCCCCAAAGGGGATGGGGAAGAGGAAGGTGATGCCGGCTCTGGGCGTGATTCGCAAGACTGGACAATTAAAAAAGCCATGCTCAGCAGACACCCGACCATTAGCGCAGCATAGCTGACGATCATAATCGTCACATGCATCATTAACCAGTTGGATTGGAGGGCAGGAACGAGACCGGTCGCTCGTTGCATCTCTGGGGGCAGAGTAAAGGTGGCGAAGGCATTCGTAAAAAGAGCCATCGGTGTCGTGAGAAGTCCAAGAAAAGGGAGATCGCTGTTTCTTTCCAAAAAAAGATGAAGGGCGGTAAAGCTCCAGGAAAGAAAAAGTAATGATTCATACAAATTGCTGAGCGGGAAATGGCCCGCCGTCACCCATCGGCCCAGAAGGAGAAGGGTAAGAGCCACATTGGCGATCCACATTCCAAGACGACCAATGATAGGATGAAAAAAGAAAGTTGCGTCTCCCCAATGAAAGAGGAGGAGAACAAGAAGTGAAGCGAAAGAGACGTTTTGTAGAAAGTGATCGAAGTCAAAGGCTATCATGTGATTAAATAAGTAAAGAGAAAGAAAAGAAACCGATCGACGGAAGGAGTTTCCTCCATCAGCGAAGCTGAAGCCTCAAGGTGATGATTAAAAATGATGCCCTTCCCCTTCCTTTTTGGGGATAAGGATGGGGATGGGGATAAGGATGGGAAGGCAAGGGCTCTACGGTCGACATGGAAAAAAAAGAAGACCTTACCACTCTGCTCCTTGGTTAAAAATCTCCATGCTGACGAGACGTCCTCCCAGACACCACCTCCACTTGACGACACGACATAACATTAATAAGTTTCACATGTCTTTGTTTTTTTTCTTATTTGATGTAAGATACTGTCATCGACATAAAGACCCGAAGCATCACGTCGATGGGAGGGGAAACTGTGTTCAGGAGGAGACGCAATGAAATTAGCTATCTATGGTAAGGGTGGGATAGGAAAGTCGACAACGAGTTGTAACATTTCAATCGCCTTGGCAAGGCGTGGAAAAAGGGTGCTCCAAATCGGCTGCGATCCAAAGCATGACAGTACCTTTACCCTGACAGGGTTCCTAATTCCAACGATCATCGATACGCTCCAAGCAAAGGATTATCATTACGAGGATGTTTGGCCGGAGGATGTGATCTACCAAGGGTATGGGGGCGTCGATTGTGTCGAGGCTGGTGGTCCACCGGCGGGTGCCGGCTGTGGAGGATATGTTGTCGGGGAGACGGTTAAGTTATTAAAGGAGTTAAATGCCTTCTATGAATACGATGTTATTCTCTTCGACGTGTTGGGCGATGTTGTCTGTGGAGGATTTGCTGCCCCCCTCAATTATGCCGACTATTGCATTATCATCACTGACAACGGCTTTGATGCGCTCTTTGCTGCCAATCGGATTGTCGCCTCGGTTCGTGAAAAAGCACGTACCCACCCCCTTCGAGTCGCTGGATTGGTAGGAAACAGGACGGGCAAGAGAGATTTGATTGACAAGTATGTCGAAGCCTGTCCGATGCCGGTCTTGGAGGTCTTGCCGTTGATCGAGGATATTCGAGTCTCTCGCGTCAAAGGAAAAACGTTGTTTGAGATGGCCGAATCGGAGACCGGTCTGGAGTACGTGTGTGACTTTTATCTTAACATTGCGGATCAACTACTAGCTCAACCTGAAGGGGTCGTTCCGCATGAATTGCCGGATCGCGACCTTTTTACCCTGCTGTCCGATTTTTATTTAAATCCACAGCAGAGACCGACCGAGCAGGTCACCGAGGAGTTGGATTTTATGATGATTTAGCCGCCCTCCCCTCTCCCTTCCCCACCCCCATCCCCAAAAGTGATGGGAAAGGGGAAGGGGATGGGATGGGAATGGGGAAGGAGATGGGGAAGTCGGCATTACCAACGGTGAACACCCTTGCTTCGCAGCACCCCTTAGTGAAAACGAAGGAGGAGGGGTGAATGAAAGTATAAAATATGGGGAGAGAAATGTCTACATCGATGTCTGAGACATTGGCCTTTGAGTGCGAGACGGGAAATTATCATACCTTTTGTCCTATTAGTTGCGTTGCCTGGTTATATCAAAAGATTGAGGATAGCTTTTTTCTCGTCGTTGGCACAAAGACGTGTGGTTATTTTTTGCAAAACGCATTGGGTGTCATGATCTTTGCCGAACCACGGTATGCGATGGCAGAATTAGAGGAGGGTGACATCTCGGCGCAATTGAATGATTATACGGAGCTGAAACGGCTCTGCCTTCAAATCAAACAGGATCGAAACCCCAGCGTTATTGTTTGGATTGGAACGTGCACGACCGAAATCATTAAAATGGATTTGGAAGGAATGGCACCACGGCTGGAGTCAGAGCTTGGAATTCCCATCGTCGTGGCACGAGCAAACGGGCTCGATTACGCCTTTACACAGGGAGAGGACACCGTCCTGGCCGCCATGGCGCATCGTTGCCCCACTCGGCGGACCAGTAAGACCCTCCATGGGGAGGAGGAGATGCCGAGTCGACCTTCACTTCTCGATACGATATTAAAATTGGGATCGAACACATCGACGTCCTCTTCGAAGGAGGCGGGTCCAGCTCACCCCCCCTTGGTTCTCTTTGGGTCGTTGCCAAGTACCGTTGCGACTCAATTAAGCATGGAACTGAAAAAACAGGGGATTACGGTCTCAGGCTGGCTTCCATCACAACGGTACACCGACTTGCCGGCCCTCAATGAGGACGTCTACGTCTGTGGAGTCAACCCGTTCCTTAGTCGAACCGCCACGACATTGATGCGCCGTCGACGATGTAAGTTGATCGGCGCGCCCTTCCCGATCGGAGCCGACGGAACGAGGGCGTGGATCGAAAAGATCTGTTCCGTCCTTGGTGTCATTCCACGGGGGCTAGAGGAACGTGAAAGACTAATCTGGAATGGATTGGAGGAATACCTTGCATTAGTTCAAGGCAAGTCGGTCTTTTTCATGGGTGATAACCTGTTGGAGGTCTCCCTTGCTCGCTTTCTGATTCGGTGTGGAATGATCGTTTACGAGATTGGAATTCCATATATGGATCGCCGATTTCAAGCAGCCGAGCTTGCTCTTCTCGAAAAAACGTGCCATGAAATGAATGTCCCCATTCCTCGCATAGTGGAAAAGCCGGACAATTATCATCAGGTACAGCGGATTCGAGAGCTCCAACCTGACTTAGCGATAACCGGCATGGCGCACGCTAATCCGCTGGAAGCCCGTGGCATCAGCACAAAGTGGTCAGTTGAGTTTACCTTCGCTCAAATTCATGGCTTTACTAATTCACGCGATATCCTCGAATTGGTAACACGTCCATTGCGACGAAATCGGTCGTTGCAAGGGTTGGGATGGACCTCTCTTGTGAAGTCGGCTCCCTGATCGCTTCGAAGGAGCACCTCTTCGATGACAGCCACGTCGAGGCCGACTCACTTTCCTTTCGGGTTCGAAGGGGTAAACCTTTCCATGCCATGTCTTGCCATGCCTTGCCATGCCTTCGGCAAGGCATGGCAAGGCAAGGCATGGCAAGGTATGGAAGAGCTCCTTGTGACTTTTTTTTGTTCAGCATGGTCGATTCCTATGACACCGACGTTATTCGTCGGTATATTATTTCCGGATCTCGAAGGTTTAGTAATTATTGGTGGGGAACAATACTTTCTTTTGGTGGCTTCGGTTTCCTCTTGACGGGCTTTTCGAGTTACCTGGGACGAGACGTCCTTCCTTTAATTCAATCAAAAAATATACTCTTTTTTCCGCAAGGATTGGTGATGTCCTTTTACGGCGTTCTCGCCCTTCTCCTTGGCGTTTATGTCTGGTTCACGCTGCTCTGGAGCGTTGGAGGCGGGTTCAATGAATTTAATAGGGAGGCGGGGTCGGTACGCATCTTTCGATGGGGATTCCCTGGAAAAAACCGTCGCATCGACATCTCCTACCCAATGAGCGACGTCGAAGGCATTAAGGTCGAATGGAAGGAGGGGGTAAACCCTCGTCGAACCCTCTATATGCGAATACGGGGAGATCGTGAAATTCCTCTGACCCGGGTTGGAGACCCGACCACATTGGAACAGATTGAAGGGCAGGCCGCAGAACTAGCGAAATTTTTACACGTCTCTTTGGAGATGCCTTCCTGATCAGGACTTCCCCTATCACCTTCAGTGAACATCTTTGGCTTGGGAGAACCCAAAGGCCACCAATTGCAATCCCGACTTTAACCCGTGTCGAGGCATCGAGATAGAGCCGCCAAGTCCGTCTCTTTGAAACCGGCTTCTTGTCTCCACGTCGAAGGGGGCGCAGATCGATCTGCCGCTTCACCTACCGGCTCTAGATCGGCATCGAGACCACCCATCGCAGATAGGTCCCCTCCAGTAGAGGGGTGGCTCTTCTTTATGATATAATGGTGGTACTCTTTAAAAAGAAAGAAAGGAAATCAATTTTTTACCCCCTCTAGGATAATTTATGGGATTACCTTGGTATCGTGTCCATACTGTAGTGTTAAATGATCCGGGTCGTTTAATTGCAGTTCATTTAATGCACACATCACTTGTTTCGGGATGGGCAGGCTCGATGGCCTTCTACGAGATCACTGTCTTCGATCCATCCGATCCAGTGCTGAACCCGATGTGGCGTCAAGGGATGTTTGTTCTTCCCTTTATGACTCGATTAGGGATCACCGAATCATGGGGAAACTGGACGATCAGCGGAGAGACAGCGACCAATCCAGGTATTTGGACGTATGAAGGCGTTGCGACTGCGCACATTCTGCTTTCGGGTGCCTTGTTTATGGCGGCCATTTGGCATTGGGTTTTTTGGGATTTAGAACTCTTTCGTGATCCACGAACACAGAACCCGGCCTTGGACCTTCCAAAAATCTTTGGGATTCACCTCTTTCTTTCTGGCCTTGCTTGCTTCGGATTTGGTGCATTTCATGTGACAGGACTGTTTGGTCCTGGCATCTGGGTATCCGATCCATATGGAATTACGGGCAGCGTACAGCCAGTGGCCCCTTCATGGGGTGCAGAAGGGTTTGATCCATATAATCCAGGAGGAATTGCATCCCACCACATGGCGGCCGGCATTTTAGGTGTCTTGGCAGGCCTTTTTCACCTCTGTGTTCGCCCATCGCAACGTCTCTACAATGGGCTACGAATGGGTAACATAGAAACCGTCCTTTCGAGCAGTATCGCTGCCGTCTTTTGGGCGGCCTTCGTCGTGGCGGGAACGATGTGGTATGGATCGGCTACAACTCCCATCGAATTGTATGGACCGACCCGCTACCAATGGGATTTGGGCTTCTTTCAACAGGAGATTGAACGACGCGTTCAGGCTGGTCTAGCTGATGGCAAGTCACCTGCTCGGGCGTGGGCAGAAATTCCTGAGAAATTGGCATTCTACGATTACATCGGAAACAACCCAGCCAAGGGAGGTCTGTTTCGTGCTGGTGCCATGAACAGTGGTGACGGAATCGCTGTCGGTTGGTTGGGGCATGCCGTCTTTAAAGATAAAGATGGGAATGAATTATTCGTTCGCCGCATGCCAACCTTCTTCGAAACCTTTCCAGTTTTGTTAATCGATAAAGATGGCGTTGTTCGCGCAGACGTTCCATTCCGTCGTGCAGAATCAAAATACAGCATTGAGCAGGTCGGTGTGTCTGTCACCTTCTACGGTGGTGAATTGACCGGCGTTACCTTTAGCGACCCTGCGACCGTCAAAAAATATGCTCGACGAGCACAACTCGGCGAAATTTTTGAATTCGATCGCGCAACGCTCCAATCAGATGGTGTTTTCCGAAGTAGCCCACGTGGATGGTTTACCTTTGGACATCTCTGCTTCGCCCTTCTCTTCTTCTTTGGCCACATCTGGCATGGTGCACGAACCATTTTCCGAGACGTTTTTGCGGGCATCGATAGCGATCTCGACGAACAGGTCGAATTTGGTGCATTCCAAAAGATTGGTGACCCGACAACCCGTCGACAATCGGTCTAGTCGTAACCTCCGGCGGCTTCACCTCCAGTCGACACCTTCGGTTATCGCCGTTGGTCTCTCGACATGCTGCAGCCGCATGATAGGCTTCTCCAACCTTGGGTACTTCTCCACCTCAAGGTGGGGAGAAGAGGCGACCTTTCTCTCTGCTTTGGTGTCCGGCCAGGGCGAGGGGGAAACTGAGCCGTTGTGGTGAGAATCAGAATTGAGTCATTTTATTATGGAAGCTTTAGTTTACACCTTTTTATTGGTCGGGACGTTGGGTATTATATTCTTTGCAATATTCTTTCGGGAACCACCTCGCATCGTTAAGTAAGCAGAAGTCGAGACTCTACCAAGGACGCAACCTTCCAGAAAGGATCACGGTGGATCATTGAAAGGCTCCGACCCAAACACTTTGCCTTCTCATCAGCAAAGCTGATGGGGAGGCCGAAGAGGAGACCCGTCACGCCATCGTGATTAATCTTCATGCTCTTCAAAGGGGTCTCGAAGGAGCTTCGAGGGTGGTCCGAAGCCGACGTAAATAGAGTAACTCGTAATGCTTACCAAAAGGGATGACAAAAAGACGGTATAAAAGAAGGCTGGACTTTCCATATCTCTCTGCTCCAATGCCTTTCTGGGTAGGCCAAAACCTCTTACTGTAGACGTCGTATCGCCACCCCCACGAGGTGTGGGGGGGGTCTGATATTGGCTCACCCCCCCCCCTTACTGTTAAAAGGGGGGAGGGGTAAACACCTTGAGTGGCTGGGCCGGTTCGACGCCCTCCAAGGAGGGTTACAGACCAACCGAAGTTGGTGTCTCACCCGATGGGTAAAGCTTTGCCCCCCCGGCGTGAGGGCTACGCCGAAGGTAGAGGCACAAGGAGGGGAAAGATCATGCTCTCGCCCTTACGGTGAAAAGGAAAAGGGGGTCATAGTGGAATGATATGACAGAAAGTAACAAAAGTCTAACAAGGAAGTATAGGTATGGCAACGGAAGCGACGTCGGAGACAGAAAAGAAAGGAAGTAA